>SWCE01004081.1_pt1 | contig 368112 bp, 341 predicted proteins | sample 4690061 | NCBI WGS metagenome assembly SWCE01 (sample SAMN10267279, study PRJNA491770) | bioreactor metagenome | isolation source: DHS bioreactor inoculated with subseafloor sediment | place: Japan: off Shimokita Peninsula | collected 2012-10 | reverse complement strand
GGGGGGTGGAGCCGGCAACGATTGCGGCGCGAATAGCTGACGTTCTCGGAAGACTCGGCTTGCCACAGGTATGGCAACACAGGCGCAGTTCGGCACTGTCAGGTGGCGAACGCCAGCTTGTCGCGCTAGCTTCGGTGCTGGCGCAGGAGACGCCGATACTGATCGCCGACGAGCCAACCTCGCATTTGAGCCCGGCGGCCACGGCCAAGGTCCATGGCCTGTTGTCGGACAGGAGCGCGTTTGAGGCCGTTGTGGTCATAGACCATAGGCTGGACGGGTTGATCGACACTATCGATCGCGTTGTCGTGCTTGGCGAAAACGGAGCGGTGCTGGCTGATATGCCGCCGGGACCGCTGTTTCGGGAGCGTGGAGCGGATCTCTTGGGCGCAGGTATCTGGCGGCCCGCTTTTTCGGCGCTCGACGATATGCTTGGTGCGGTCGGACTTGCCTCCGAGCGGGCTCCGCTGTCCTTTTCGGATGTGCTGGCGCCATTCGAGCCGGGCGTCGGCAATGGTGCGGCAATTGCAGCGGCCAGCGTCGTTGCACGCCGGTACATTGACCAACACGTCAGTTCTCCGTCGCCGGCCGGCAAGGTCATTGCATCTCTGAGACAGGCCGACTGCGCGCCGCCGATGGCCCCTGTCGTTTTGAAGGGCGTCGACATCGATATTTGCGAGGGGGAAATCCTTGGGCTGGTTGGGCCCAACGGGGCGGGCAAGACGACACTGGCGGCAAGCCTGGCAGGGGTGCTGAGGCTGCGTGCGGGGCATCGGGAGGGGCCGATGGCGGGTATCGCATTCCAGAATCCGGAGGCCCAGCTGGTGGCGGCGAGCGTGCGGGAGGAAATCGCTGGGGCGATGGAGGGTGGCGGGGATAGCCGGGCGGTGCTGGAGCGGTGGGGGCTCACGGCGCTTGCGGACCGGCATCCGTTCGAACTCTCATTCGGGCAGAAGCGCCGGCTGGCGCTGGCAAGCCTCGATGCAAGCGGGCGATGGCCGTTCATGGCTTTCGATGAGCCATTTTCCGGGCTGGACGCCGCGGGGGCGGCAATGGTCGCTGACCATCTTCTTGAGTTGAAGAAAAGGGGGAAGGGCGTAGTGCTCGTCACGCATGACATGGATATGGCGGTACGGCTCTGCGACCGGATTGCCGTGGTTGTCGAAGGCGGGATACTGGCCGAAGGCAGACCTCGGGACATCCTGGGCAATGCTGCCACGACCGAAAAGGCGGGATTGGCGCGGCCGAGTTTTGCGCCGGTGATCGATTGGCTGGATCGCGTCGAGATGGCGTCGCGCATTCGGGCTGCGGGGTGAGGGGGGATGGCTGTGCTGTATGAAAGATTTGCGGACGCGCCGCTGGGACGGCTCAATCCGCTGACGGTCTTTTTCGTCTGTGTGGCGTTTTTCGTCGGGATCGCTACGTCGTTCGATCCGTTTTTCCAGATGTCGGTGATTGGCGTTGTCGCCCTGGTGCTTGTGGGCATTCAGCGGGTGCCGCCGCTGCTGCTTCTGGCATTGATGGTGCCGTTCATTCTGTTCGGCATGGGATTTGTGACCACCAATCTGCTGTTCCGCCAGGACAGTGATTTTGCCATGCATATCGCGGGCGGGGATAATGGCGGTGGGGCGCTTTCGGCGGGGCTGACGTTGAGCCTGCGGGCATTGGCGATCGGGACGATTTCGATCCTGTTTGCCCTCAGTGTCGATCCGGGCGCTTTCGTGCGGGCGCTCATCGCCTATCTCAGATTTCCGGCGCGGCTGGGCTATGCGCTTTTTGTGGCCATGCAGCTGGTGCCCGATTTGCTGGCCGAGGCGGCGCAGATGCGCATGGCTCGAGCGATGCGGGCTGGCCGTCCCATGCGGCGTATTCCGGGTCCGCGGGAGATGGCGGCGCTGGCGGTGCCGCTCTTGGCTTTTGCCGTGCGCCGGGCCGGGCGGTCGGCGATTGCCATGGAAGCGCGGGGGTTCGGAGCGACGCCAACACGCACTATGGTGGGCGTGCCGGGGTTTTCGTGGGCCGACCCGGCGTTCCTGATCGCCGGGTCGACTGTGCTTGTGATGTTGCGGCTGGTTTAGCCCTCGACCTCGGGAGTTGCGGGAGCGGCATCGGTTGTGGGAGCCGATGGCGCGCTGCGCGGACCACCGGGACGCTGTGGGGTCAGCTTTTCGAGCTGGGCTTCATCGAGGCTTTCGACAAAGGCTTCGAAAGTGGGCTGGAGCGTTTCGAGGGCTTCGGCGCGGGCGGTGGTCATGGCGACCATGCCGGCAAAGCGGGCGACCAGATCGGGCGCTTCGGCCTCTTCCTCGGCGACAGGGGCGATTTCATCTCGCGCGGCCTGGACGTCTTCGAAGGCATCGAGAGCCGCGACGCGCAGGTCTTCGAGCAGTCCCTGCTGGTCTTCGGTCAACTCAAGCAGATGGGTGAGCCGGACTGCGGCAATATCGATCGCTTCGGCACCGCGGTTGGAGAAGAACATTTCGACGAGGCCGCCACCCTGGCCGAAGGCCGCGCCGCGACGGAAATGACCCATCTGGTTGTCGCCGCCGGGGCGGAAGCTGCGCGCTCCCTCACCCTGGATCTGGTGGACAGCAACGCCGTCGCGGGCGCCGCCGAAAGGCTGAGCGAGGGCCGGAGCGAGCGTTGCGGCTCCGATCGAGGCGGCGGCGATGGTTACGATCGCCGTCCGTGTCAGGTTCTTCATTTGTCGTCTCCTTTGCATGGGCGGCGCAGCTTTCTTGCGCCGGTGGAAAAGAGACTAGGGGATGCAAGCTCACGACAGCCTGTCCGCCAGATGAAATGTTGGACAGGATGGTAAGGCAAAGAAAAGGGCCGGGGATAACCCGGCCCTTTTCCATCCTGTTTGCAGCGCTTGCGATCAGTTGGCCCATTCGCCCTTGCGGAAGACCGGCACGCGTTCGCCGTCCTGGGTGATGCCGTCGATATCCATCTGGTCGGACCCGATCATCCAGTCGATGTGGATGAGGCTCGAATTGCCGCCCTTTTCGGTGACTTCGTCTTCGGAAAGCTTGTCGCCTCCAACGAAGCATTCGGTGTAGCACTGGCCCATGGCAATGTGGCAGGCGGCATTTTCGTCAAACAGCGTGTTGTAGAACAAAACGCCGGACTGGCTGATGGGAGAGGAGTGCGGCACGAGTGCCACTTCACCCAGACGGCGGCCGCCTTCGTCGGTGTCGAGAACCTTGTTCCAGACGTTTTCTCCCTTGGAGGCCCGTACTTCGACGGCGACGCCGTCCTTGAAGACCATTTCGATGTCTTCGATCACCGAGCCATTGTGGGCCAGCGGCTTTGTGGCGCGCACGGTGCCGTTCACGCGGCGGGCGTGGGGGGTGGTGAAGACCTCTTCGGTCGGGATGTTTGGGTTGCAGGTGATGCCGTTCTTGGCGAGGGAGGCGCCACCGGCCCATTCGTGATCGTCGGCAAGTCCGACGACGAGATCGGTGCCCGGTGCCTGGAAGTGAAGATCGCGGAACTTCATCTTGTTGAGCCAGTCGCGGCGGGCGTGGATCTCAGCGTTATGCTGCTTCCAGGCTTCGACGGGATCGGCCTGGTCGACGCGGGAGGCGGCGAAAATGGCATCGGCCAGTTTGGCGACGGCTTCGTCTTCGCCGAGATCGGGGAAGACCAGTTTGGCCCATTTGGGGTTGGGGTAGGAAACGATGTTCCAGTTGATCTCAAAGCCCGTGATCTTCTTGATGGCGGGCTTGTAAGCCTTGGAATTGGCGCGGTTGGCGCGGGAGACCTTTTCGGGGTCCTGTTCGGCCAGCATCATGGGGTTGTCGCCGGAAATGGCGAGGCGCGCCGTGTTGGAGCCGAAAGCATTGGCCATGCCTTCATAGAGCCAGCCGGCAGCGTGATCGAAGGCTTCGTCATTGGCGTATTTGTAGCGGGCGAGGGTGGCCTCCTCGTCCGAATAGAGGGTGGTCACCAGCCCGGCGCCGGCCTTGTAGGCGTGCTCGGTGATCTTGCGCACGAGCGGGAGGGCCGAAAGGGGGGCGGTGATGAGCAGATCCTGACCGGCTTCGAGCCCGAGGCCGGTGTGAACGGCGACCTGGGCGAGCTTGTCGAGCTTTTCCTCGTTGACGGGAGCGTTGGAACGCGAGTCGGGCATGATGGGTCTTCTTTGTTTTGGAAATGACTCAGGTTGAGCGGGAAATCTATCGGTTTGACAGCGGCGGCGAAAGGGTGTTCTGGGCTGGCCATGGACAAGCGCATTGCAATCATTGGGGGCGGGCCCGCCGGGTTGATGGCGGCCGAAGTGGTCTCGGCGGCGGGATATAACCTGACCGTTTACGAGCGGATGCCCACGGCCGGACGGAAACTGCTGATGGCGGGCAAGTCCGGGCTGAACCTAACCCATGCCGAGCCGATGGGGGATTTCTTTTCCCGGTTCGGGGCGGCGCGGGAGCGGCTGGAGCCCTTGCTTTCAGCGTTCGATAATGAGGCTGTGCGGGCCTGGGCGGCGGGGCTGGGCAGCGAGACGTTTGTGGGGTCTTCGGGGCGGGTGTTTCCCAAGGCGATGAAGGCTTCGCCGCTGCTGCGGGCGTGGCTTGAGCGGCTGGCGGGGCAGGGCGTTGCCATTCGCACGCGGCATCGCTGGGCGGGGTTCGAGGACGACGCGCTGGTGTTTGAGACGCCAGAGGGCGAGGTGCGCGAGACGTTCGATGCGGTGGTGCTGGCCCTGGGCGGGGCGAGCTGGCCCAAACTGGGGTCTGATGCGGCGTGGGTGGCCTGGCTTGAAGCGCGGGGTGTTTCTGTAAACCCGTTCCGCCCGGCCAATTGCGGGTTCGATGTAAACTGGAGCGCGCATTTCATCGAGCGGTTCGCGGGAGTGCCGGTCAAGGCCGTGGCGGTGGGGGCGACCCGGGGGGAGTTTGTCATCTCCCGGCATGGTGTCGAAGGCTCGCTGGTTTATGGGCAATCGGCGGCGCTGCGCGATGGGCTGGAGGCGGGGCCGACGGCGTTGGTGCTCGATCTGGCGCCCGACCGGTCGGCCGAGCGGCTCGAGCGCGATCTGGCGCGGCAGCCGGCCAAGGCGAGCCTTTCGAACCGGTTGCGCAAGGGAGCGGGGCTCGACGGGGTCAAGGCCGGGTTGGTGAGAGAGCTGACCAGCGAGGCGGTGCGCGGGGACAATGGTGCGCTGGCCGGGGCGATCAAGGCCCTGGCCGTGCCGCTGGTGCGGCCAAGGCCGATTGCCGAAGCGATTTCGGTGGCGGGCGGGATCGACTGGAGCGCGATCGATGCGCGGCTGATGCTGAAGAGGGTGCCGGGTGTGTTCGTGGCCGGGGAGATGCTCGACTGGGAAGCACCAACCGGCGGGTATCTGCTCTCGGCGTGCCTTGCCACGGGCCGGGCGGCGGGGCAGGGCGTGCTGGATCATCTCGGGGCATAGGACGCGCAAAAGCGCCCGACGGCCATAAGCCCCGGTTTATATTAGCGCGCCCGAATGGGGCGGAGAACGGCGAAGCAAGCTTCATCCGTAGTTTGGTAGTCAAGCGAAGCCAGCTTCGCCGTTCACATCCGGGGTTTTTGGCTTAGTCGCCCTTCAGAAGGCTAGGGTCAATCCCTTCCGGGTTTCCCCGGTACGACGGCGTTAGCAAAATCGCGCCAGCCTCGAAACCGAGATCAGGCGGCCGGTTCACGCCGTCCGGCGCTTGTGACGTTTGGGCCTCCGCTGGGGCGACCCCCATCGGACCCGGATCGACCTCACCGGAAGCTCGTATGCATCCTCGCCCTTGGTGCGGCCGTGAGGGGAGAATGGCACGGGTGCGCAGATGCGGGGACAAGATTTTGTGCGGCGCGGGGCAGGGTATGTCACAATCGTGATTGGCCGGGACTTGTGCCGCGCCCGATGCGCGAAAACAATCCCGTTCATCCAATTACAGGAGGGACACAGATGCAATTGGGTGCATTTTCCGTCAGCCTGGCGGTCAAGGACATCGCCGCATCTCGCGCGTTTTACGAAAAGCTCGGGTTTGAGGTCTTTCACGGCGATGCCGAGCAGGGCTGGCTCATCATGAAATCGCCGACGGCGGTCATCGGGCTGTTTCAGGGCATGTTCGAGAAAAACATCCTGACGTTCAATCCCGGCTGGGACAGCAATGCGCAACCGGTTGGCGAATTTACCGACATACGGGACATCCAGAAGAAGCTGAAGGCCGCTGGCCTCGCTCTCGAGCAGGAGGTGGACGAGGCCGGCAGCGGACCGGGAAGTTGCACATTGCTCGATCCGGACGGCAACCCGGTCCTGATTGACCAGCACGTGTGAGTGTTGTTGCGGCGAACGGTTGAACTGGCCGGCGGGCCGACTAAATGTCGTGTTTCAGTAATGCGTGATGGAGGCAGTCATGGCCCGCAAACTGAATAGCCCCTAGATTTCTGGACGCCTTCTTCCCTAAATTTGAGGCAAGGAGGCCATGATGCGGTCTGGCAATTTCAGTGATGAGTTCAAGCGTGATGCGGTCGCGCAGATTACCGAGCGGGGATACCCCGTTGCGGAGGTTTCGAAGCGTCTCGGCGTGAGCCCGCATTCGCTCTATGCTTGGAAAAAGAAGTTCTCTAAGCCCTCGGGATCGGACGATGTGGATCAAACAGCAGAGATCCGGCGACTGAAGAAGGAACTGGCGCGCGTCACCGAGGAGCGCGACATCTTAAAAAAAGCCACCGCGTATTTCGCCAAGGATGCAAAGTGAGATACGCGTTCATTGCCGAGCATCGCCAGCAGTTCACGGTTCGGGCAATGTGCCGTTGCCTGCGCATCCGACCCAGCGGTTTCTACGCGTGGCTGAAGAATCCGCTGAGCAAGCGGGCGTTGGAAGATGCACGTCAGACGGAGCTCATCAGCAATGCCTGGAAGGAAAGCGGCAGGGTCTATGGCTACCGCAAGCTCCATGACGACCTTCTCGATCAGGGAGAGACCAGTTGTGCCAACCGCATTGCTCGTCTTGCGAGGCTTGCCGGGATCAAGGCGCAGATCGGCTACAAGCGACGGCCCGGCTCCTATGGCGGCAGGCCCTCGATCGTGGTCGACAATACCTTGGCCCGCCAGTTCGATGTGGAGGCTCCAGACAGGGCGTGGGTGACCGACATCACCTACATCAGAACCCAGGAAGGCTTTGCCTATCTGGCCGTTGTCATCGACCTGTTCTCACGTCGTGTCATCGGCTGGTCAATGCACAGCCGCCAGACAACCGACGTCGTGTTGCAGGCTTTGCTCATGGCAGTGTGGCGTCGAAAGCCCAAGAACAAGGTCCTGATTCATTCCGACCAGGGTTCCCAGTTCACCAGCATGGACTGGGCAGCATTTCTCAAGCATCACAATCTTGAGCATTCAATGAGCCGACGGGGGAATTGCCACGACAACGCTGTGGCAGAAAGCTTCTTCAATCTGCTCAAGCGTGAGCGGATACGGCGCAGAACCTATCGAACACGCCAAGAGGCAAGGCAGGACGTGTTCGACTACATCGAAATGTTCTACAACCCAAAACGAAAGCACGTCCGGAACGGGATGCTGTCACCCGTCGAGTTCGAACGACAGCAGGAAAACTAACCCGAGGGTGTCCACGAAACTCGGGGCTATTCATCAGCACTGCGAAATTTCCGGCAAAATCGGTCTCGTGAACCAGGTTTCGCATGGTCTCGATGTCCGTCGAACTGGCCATGACCGCAAAGCTCGGATGGCTATGCCATTCGCCGATATAGTTAAAGGTCGGGTATCGGTGCCCCGTGCGATCAAAGAATCGCATCGCAGCTTTCGCCGCGTGGAATAGATCCACCACGAAGCGCGAGAATGAGCCCGCTCGAGGCTGCACCACAAACCGGTGATAAGAAACTTTGATGGCGCCAGAAGTTCGCCGAACAGTTGACCACCGATCTCCTTGGATCCGGCACGTTCCAGTGCTTCGAGCAGTTTGTCCCGTTGGTCAGGCGCCAGTATCAGGTGCATCGAGCCACTCCCTAAACAGCTGTGCGGCGTGGGCGACAGCATCGGTATCCGGCGCGGCGGACGCTTCTGCAGGTGATCGTGCGCCTACGTCCAACCATATGGTGTCGCCATTCCCTGCGAATATCCATTGAGCGCTGTAGCCGAGCAGCAGCCACGCCGCAGATCGGGGTTGAGGTCGACCATCCAGGATGTCCAGAGCGATCCGCGCGGCATTCCCCGCCGTGATGGTAATGGAAGCGTCATCGGCCGCCATCGGGACGCCATCGGAGATCATCTCGTATCGGCGTTCACCGCTTTGAGGCGGCTTCACGCCTTTTGCCTCGCACCACGCCAGGAAGCTAGCTCGCCCAGCGACGTAGGGCGGATCGCGCTCGGGAATGCTGGTGGACACCAAGGCGCCGATCCCGCCCTCGAATACTTCAACCGACAGGAACGGCTTTTCGTTCGCGTACGCCACGGCCCCAAGAAATAGGCTTGTCGCCGAGTCTCCAGTCGCGTCGATGATAACGGTCGGCGAAGCGATTTCCTGCACCTGCCACGCGTGAGTCTTGGCAGAGCGTTGCCAACTCAAGTTGTCGGTGATTGTCTTGATCGTGGCGCCAGGCACGATGGACAACAATTTTTTCTTGAGCGCGTCGACCTTTCGGATGCCGACGTCCTGCCAGTCCAGGACATGACGCTCGAGATTTCCAGGAAGGAAAACATCGCCGTCCACCAGGGTGATGGTGTGCACGCCAGATCGCAGCATTGACTCGGCAATTTTTGATCCGACGGACCCGCAACCGATAATGGCCGCGCTCTTGCTGGCGGTCTCGCCCACCCGGCCGCTGCGGGCGCCGTGATCGTCCGGCAATATGTAGACTGCGCGATTATGCGTTACGCCGTCTGGCATCAGGTGGAACGCACTGATGTTTTCCGCGTGGACGAAAAGGGCGAGGCCGGCTGTCGACGTTTGGACCTGTTCCCTTATATCTGAAGTGAACTGTAGAGAAATTGCGGCGCGATCGTCGAGGTTGGCGGGGGGCTGCGCCGACGTGACGTAGACCGGAATGTCCGTCTGCCATTTCTCAAAGGTGGCAACGGGTGGACGCTGCGGCTTTGACCGGTCTATTTCATCATGAATGATGATGGGCCAAATCTCAGCATCGGGCGGCATCCTGAGAGCTATCACCCCCGAGGATGTACCAGCGACAATTCGCTGCGCACAGCCTGACGAGATCAGCACCGGATTCGTCCACCAAGTATAGGATTGCACTTGATTGTAGCGGTGCGCCGATGGGGCGCGTGTAGCACCTTCACCCATCGGGTCTTCGATCTGTAGTAGATCGTGGGCGCTGCGCAAAACGTCGACACCGCCGGCGCTCGGATGCCAATTGTCCGGCCGCAATTCCAGACAGAGCACCGACTCCCCGTACTGGTGGTCCGACCAACGTACCTTTTCTTGCGGCTCAACCCACGCCGGGACCTCAGGGAATTGGTCCGGATAGATCAGGCGCACCGGGTAGTCGTGCCCATGTACCTTAATCACACCTTCAGCACAGAGCATGCCTTTGAAGAAGCGCCAACGACCTAGTTCAAACCAGGTGCCTTCGCCGCCTAGCGCCGAGACGCAGCGCATCTCCTCTCCGAGGCGCTTCGAGTCGTCTACCCACCAGAATCTCAAGCAAAGGCCCGGGGCTTACTGCTGACAGGAGCGGCCATGTTGTTGGGGAAGGTGTAGCCCCCAACTGCTGGTGCAGAAGCTAACGTAGCCGTCTTGACGGATTTGGCCGCATTGGCGGTCCACTTGAACCTATCGCCGAAAACACGGCGCCATTGGCGCGACGCCTCTTCCATATCATCTGCTTCCTGGGCCCGCCGCGCGATGCCGGCATAGATCCGCACCTTTTCGATAAAGGCTTGCCACTGGGCCACGGTCACCTTGGAAAGGATGTCGTTTGAGCCATCGGCTGGATCCCAGATTTGAGGTTTAAATCCGAGCTCGGCGTTTTGACCATGCGTGGCATAGATGTTCTCCAGCGTCTGCGCGAATGCTTCGCCATAGTGGGTGACCCCAAGCGGCGCATGGCGCCCCACCAGCACTTCGAGGACGAAACCCTTCGGTCGCTTCCCACTTGGATTGATCCGGCGCCACCACTTGAACATTTTGACCAGGGGTTTGAAACGTCCGCCATAGGTCTCGTTCCGTTCGGCGCTCCACTGGCTGTGCATCGGCGGGTTGGTGAATTTCCACGTCCCACTCTCACGATCCGCGATCATGTATCCACCGCTGGCGAGTTCGTAGACAGGTACGATGTCCATGTCGGCTTGCCAGGTTTCCAGACGCACCGAACGACGATTAATGCGCTCAACGATATAACCGTCGCCTCCGTTCTCGAGCGCTTTGCACACAGCTTTCAGCACCGCGTCGGGGGTGTCCTGGTTGGTGAAGTTTGTGACGACGATGATGTCGACATCTGGCTTTTCCTGCACGCCATCGACGGTGCCGGGCCTGATGGAGGTGTCGCGCGCATAGCTTCCTGACAAGAACGCATACTGGAACTTCGACTTGAAATCTTTCTGAGTGGCGAGGTGCTCGCGCACACCATTATGGCCACCAGATGCTCGGCCCACGGTCGTGGGGCTAGGCTCGATGTCTTTTAGCAGTTCGTTGAAGCGAGCCTGAGGTACCGGCATGCTGCCCTCCGTTAAGATTCACCTATTGTTCTTCCAGTCATTCGGCGGCGAGAAAATCCCGCCGCCGTTTGATTAAATCGAACGATCACTTCTGACTGTTCGTAGTGCAGTACTTTGCGACCGTCACCAGCCACATTCAATCCAACAATAAGGAGCAGTCACGGCGAGGTTGTCGCGGAGCCGAACTGTTGGGTGCATTGAGGCAATCGTTGGTTTCCTCCGGCCATCCGTTGGGTGAATTCACACCGCGCTGCTGATCGCGACCTCAGCTACACCCGGTCGTGCTCCCGCAGGTATCACACTTCAAGCACGTGCCATTCCGCACCAGCGTGAAGTTCTGGCACTCCGAGCATGCCTCGCCCACGTACCCCTTCATCTGGGCTTCCAGCCGCAGGGTTGTTGTGTCCTTGGCCTGGGCTTCGTCGACCAGTTTGGTGGCGGCGGCTTCGGCCTCGGCTTCCGGTTCGGCTTTGAGCGCCGTGCCTTGCTTCAAAGCCGTGACCGTCTGGGTCTGCATGGCCTGGACGGGGTTGGCGAGTTTGAGGTCGGAGGAGGCGACCAGCATCAGGGTCTTGTCCTTGACGCGGCCGCGGGTCATGCCGCGGGAGACGAAATTGTCGGCCGGGACCGGGGCGGGAGCCGAGCGGTCCTTGACCTGGTTGTCTTCCGAGACGCCCTTGCCGATCGAGGTGGCGCCGGCGTCGGGGGTGACGTGGGCCAGATCGGTGCGGTCGAGATAGGAAATGGCCAGCTCGCGGAACACGTAATCGAGGATCGATGTGGCGTTCTTGATGTGGTCATTGCCCATGACGAGACCGGCAGGCTCGAAACGGGTGAAGGTGAAGGCCTCGACGAATTCATCGAGCGGCACGCCATATTGCAGGCCGATCGAGATCGCGATGGCGAAATTGTTCATCATGGCGCGGAAGGCGGCGCCTTCCTTGTGCATGTCGATGAAGATTTCACCCAGGCGTCCATCGGCATATTCGCCGGTGTGGACATAGACCTTGTGGCCGCCAACGATTGCCTTCTGGGTGTAACCCTTGCGGCGGTCGGGCATGCGTTCACGCTCACGGTAACGCTCGCGCTCGACGATGCGTTCGACGATCTTTTCGGCAACGGCCGGGATGCGCTCGGAAAGCGCGGCGGCGGCGAGTTCGGCCACTTCGTCCTCGTCTTCGTCCTCATCGGCGAGGAGCGAGGAATTGAGCGGCTGGGAGAGCTTGGAGCCATCGCGATAGAGCGCGTTGGCCTTGAGCGCCAGCTTCCAGGAGAGCATGTAGGCTTCCTTGGAATCCTCGACGGTCGCATCGTTGGGCATGTTGATGGTCTTGGAGATCGCGCCCGAAATGAAGGGCTGAGCCGCGGCCATCATGCGGATGTGGGACTCGACCGAAAGATACCGCTTGCCGATCTTGCCGCAGGGGGTGGCGCAATCGAAGACGGGCAGATGCTCGTCCTTGAGGAACGGCGCGCCTTCGAGCGTCATGGCGCCGCAAACGTGAATGTTGGCGGCTTCGATGTCCTTTTTGGCAAAGCCAAGGAAGGGCAGAAGCTCAAAGGTCGGGTCGATCAGCTGCGCATCGGTGACGCCGAGAGATTTAAGGAAATCAGCGCCCAGCGTCCACTGGTTGAAGACGAACTTTATGTCGAAGGCCGACTTCATGGCCGCGTTGAGCGCGGCGATCTTGTCCTCGGGGAAGCCCTTGGCGGCCAGCGTCACCGGATTGACGCCCGGCGCCTGGTTCATGTTGCCATGGCCCACGGCGTAGGCTTCGATCTCGGCGATCTGGTCTTCGGAATAGCCCAGCGTGCGCAGGGCGGCGGGGACGGCGCGGTTGATGATCTTGAAGTAGCCGCCACCGGCGAGCTTCTTGAACTTGACCAGCGCAAAGTCCGGTTCGATGCCGGTGGTGTCGCAATCCATGACCAGACCGATGGTGCCGGTCGGGGCGATGACGGAAACCTGGGCGTTGCGGTAGCCGTGCTTTTCACCCAGTTCGAGCGCCAGATCCCAGGCGGCGATCGCGCGATCGATCAGGTTCTGATCGGGGCACGAGGCGTGGTCGAGCGGGACGGGCGTGATCGAGAGGGCTTCATAGCCATCGGCCTTGCCGTAAGCGGCATTGCGGTGATTGCGGATGACGCGCAGCATGTGCTTGGCGTTGCGCTTGTAATCCTTGAACGCACCGAGCTCGGAGGCGATTTCGGCCGAGGTTGCGTAGGACACGCCGGTCATGATGGCGGTCAGCGCACCGGCGATGGCGCGGCCTTCGTCGCTGTCATAGGGGATGCCCGAGGTCATCAAGAGGCCGCCGATATTGGCGTAGCCCAGACCAAGCGTGCGGTAGATGAAGGAGCGCTCGGCAATGGCTTTCGAGGGGAACTGGGCCATCATCACCGAGACTTCGAGGACGAGGGTCCACAGCCGCACCGTGTGCTCGTAATCGCCGGTCGCGAACACCCCATCCTTGCCGCGATAGGGCAGCAGATTGACGGATGCCAGATTACAGGCGGTGTCATCGAGGAACATGTATTCCGAGCACGGGTTCGATGCGTTGATCGGGCCGGCTTCGGGGGAGGTGTGCCACTCGTTGATGGTGGTGTGGTACTGGATGCCGGGATCGGCGGAGGCCCAGGCGGCATAGCCGACCTGTTCCCACAGATCGCGTGCCTTGAGGGTCTTGGTGACCTTGCCGGACTGGCGCGCGGTGAGGTTCCAGTCGCCATCGTCTTCGACGGCGCGCAGGAAATCATCGGTGACGCGGACCGAGTTGTTCGAGTTCTGGCCCGAAACGGTCAGATAGGCTTCCGAATCCCAATCTGTGTCGTAGATGGGGAATTCGATGTCGGTGTAGCCCTGCTTGGCGAACTGGATGACGCGGAAGATGTAGTTTTCCGGGACCAGCGCCTTCTTGGCGGCCTTGACCTCGCGCTTGAGTGCCGGGTTCTTGTTGGGATCGAAGCAATCATCGGCGTGGCCGTCGCAGTTCACAGCGGCCTTCATGATGAGCTTGAGGTGTTTCGAGACGGTCTTGGAGCCGGTGACCAGCGCTGCCACCTTCTGTTCTTCCTTGACCTTCCAGTTGATGTATTCCTCGATATCGGGGTGATCGATGTCGATCACCACCATCTTGGCGGCGCGGCGGGTGGTGCCGCCCGACTTGATGGCGCCGGCGGCGCGGTCGCCGATTTTCAGGAACGACATGAGGCCGGACGACTTGCCGCCGCCCGAGAGCTTTTCGCCCGAGCCGCGCAGGGCCGAGAAATTGGTGCCGGTGCCCGAGCCGTACTTGAACAGACGCGCTTCGCGGACCCAGAGGTCCATGATGCCGTTCTCGTTGACGAGATCATCGTCGACCGACTGGATGAAGCAGGCGTGGGGCTGGGGGTGCTCGTAGGCCGATTTGGACTGGACGAGCTTACCGGTGAAGGGGTCGACATAGAAATGGCCCTGGCCGGGACCGTCGATGCCATAGGCCCAGTGCAGGCCGGTGTTGAACCATTGCGGGGAATTGGGGGCAACGCGCTGGGTGGCGAGCATGTAGCACAGCTCGTCATAGAAGGTGCGGGCATCCTCTTCAGAGGTGAAATAGCCGCCCTTCCAGCCCCAATAGGTCCAGGTGCCGGCGAGGCGGTTGAAGACCTGGCGCGAATCCATTTCCGAGCCATAACGCTCGTCTTCGGGGAGCTTGGCGAGCGCCTTTTCGTCGGGGACCGAGCGCCACAGCCAGGAGGGGACGTCGTTTTCTTCGACCTTCTTGAGGACCTTGGCGACACCGGCCTTGCGGAAATATTTCTGCGCGATGATGTCGGCGGCGACCTGGCTCCAGGGCGCGGGGACAGCGATGTCCTCAAGCTTGAAGACCACAGACCCGTCCGGGTTGCGGATTTCGCTCGTGGCCGAGCGGAATTCGATGCCGGCATAGGCCGATTGCCCAGCCGTGGTGAAGCGCCGTTCTATATGCATTCGTCTTGTATCCCCAAACTAGGTGCCGCTCTGCTGGCTGATCGCCCCTGCAAGCGCCTTGTCGTTGCCGACAATGTCGATTTGATCGGGTCATGAATCGGCCCGTTGATGTGACTGTTTTCGATTCTTTGGCGAACCGTCAATCACACGAAATCGACTATCCCTTGTGCCTATGGATTACTCACTCGCTAAATATAGTGGTTTTTAGTGTGGATAGCGAGGAAAACGTGCAAAAAGCTGCATAAGTTTCACTAGGGTGTCACAAAGCAAGTGCGAGCAAAGGTTAATGAAGCGTTGTCTGGAAAAGCGCGGTTAAGTGTTGGAAAAACCTCATTCTCTGGCGCTTCGCAAGGCGGGCGCTAGACTCACAAAGCCCTGTCAAGCGGCTTTTTTGACCCCGGATCGCGCTTTTTTGTTCGCTCACGAAATGCACAGCATCTTGTGTGCGAAACAGGACTGAAATCGACCGCAGCACTCTCTAGGCTGACCCGGTCATGTGTGCTAAGCCCAACCAACTCATCGTGACGCGTGAAGGTATCGGACGTGGCAAACAGCGGCTTTAAACAGTTCGTTTTCGAAATTTTCGGCTGGTGGAACAAGCAGACCCTTTCCACCCGCATTTTCACCGCCTTGCGCGGGGTCAAGGTGGGCGAGGACGAGTTCGGCAACGTCTATTACGAAGGCAAGAAGGATGGCCGCCGCTGGGTCGTCTATAATGGCTATGCGGAAGCGTCTGCGATTCCGGCCGGCTGGCATGGCTGGATGCACCGGCGCACCGACGTGCCGCCGTCCAAGTCCGACTACAAGCCGCACGAGTGGGAAAAGGCCCATATCCCTAACATGACCGGTACGGCGCAGGCCTATCGTCCGGATGGATCGATCCTGACGCCGCAATCGCGTCCGCGCGTTACCGGCGACTATGATGCCTGGTCGCCGGAATAGGGCGGTTCTGCCCGCGTGAGCGCTCCGGGACTTAAAGGCATTGCGAGCTGTCTGGCGCTTGCCGTTGCCGTGAGTGCGGCGCCGGCCCACGCGCAAGCCATTTCCAATCCGGTGGCGGTCTTTACCGGGCTCGACAAGATCACCGGCCGGATCACGATATTTGATGTCTATATCGATGAGACAGTGCAGTTCGGATCGCTGCAGCTGACGCCACGTGTCTGCTACTCACGGCCCCAAACCGAGGCGCAGAGCGTTTCAGCCTTTGTGCAGGTGGACGAGGTTTCGCTGCAGGCGACCATGGAGAGGGTGTTTTCTGGCTGGATGTTTGCCGATTCGCCAGCGCTCAATGCCATCGACAACGCCGTTTATGATGTCTGGCTGATCGATTGTCGCCAGACATCAGATGTGCCACCACCCGACCAGCGCTAGGTTGCATGGACAGTTCGGTGATGGTGGCCTGCAAATGGCAGTTTTCTGCGCTTCCGGTGCTCACGTACCCAAATGTACGCTCCGCTCCGGTTCTCGAAAACTGCCATTTTCGGCTCACCCTGACCGAACTCTCCACACAACCTACCCCGTCTTATCCCACGCGTAGAAGTCACCTTCAATATCGAGGGCACCCGAGAGGCGGATTTCGTAGATGGTGCGAGGGATTTCGATGGCGCCGAGAGATGCCAGATGGTCGGTGATGAACTGGGTGTCGAGGAGCGCATAACCGCCCGCCTTGAGCCGATCGACGAGGTGGGCCAGGGCGATCTTTGAGGCGTCGGTGCGCCGGTGAAACATGGATTCGCCAAAAAAGGCGCCGCCGATGGACAGACCATAGAGGCCGCCCACCAGCTCGTCGCCGTCATAGACCTCCACGGTGTGACAATAGCCCATGGCAAACAGCTCACCGTAGAGCGCGCGGATGGTGGGGTTGATCCAGGTCGATTCCCGGTCACTGCCAGCGGTCGCGCAGCCTTCGATGACACTGGCAAAGTCGCGATCGACAACAACCGAAAAACCACTTTTGCGCATGGTCTTTCGGAGGCTTCTTGATGTCCTGAATCCGTCGAGCGGCAAGACGCCGCGCATCTGTGGGCTGACCCAGAAGATATCGGGATCTTCGGCGCTTTCCGACATCGGGAAAATCCCGGCGCGATAAGCGCGCAGGATCAACTCGGGCGTCAGTTCGATATCGAAAGGGTCGTTCCGTGTCATCGCAAAATCGTATCGTCGCAAAAATCAAAAAGCGGCCCGTTGGGCCGCCTTCTGCTATTCCTTGTTGGCTTCGAGAAATTTCTCGAGCCAGTGGATATCGTAATTTCCGGCCTGAATGTCGGGTTCCTTGATAAGCCTGCGGAATAGGGGCAGGGTCGTCTTTACGCCATCGACGATGAACTCGTCCAGCGCGCGATTGAGGCGCTGCAGGCATTCTGGCCGCGTGCGGCCGTGTACGATCAGCTTGCCGATCAGGCTGTCGTAATAGGGCGGGATTTTATAGCCCTGATAGACGGCGGCATCTACCCGTACACCTACGCCACCGGCCGGGTGGTAATAGGTGATTTTTCCCGGTGAGGGCGCGAAAGTCTGGGGGTCTTCGGCATTGATGCGCACCTCGATGGCGTGGCCATAGAACACCACGTCCTGCTGCTTGAGCGAAAGGGGCTCGCCGGCCGCGACGCGAATCTGCTCATAGACGATATCGAAATTGGTAATGCGCTCTGTGACCGGGTGCTCCACCTGCAGGCGGGTGTTCATTTCGATGAAATAGAACTCGCCGTTCTCGTAGAGGAACTCGATGGTGCCGGCGCCGGAATATTTGAGCTTGCGCATGGCGGCGGCGCAAATCTCGCCGATTTCGGTCTGCTCGGCCATAGGCACCGTGGGGGCCGAAGCCTCTTCCCAGACCTTCTGGTGGCGGCGCTGGAGCGAACAATCGCGCGTACCCAGATGCACAGCATTGCCCTGACCATCGCCAATGACCTGAACCTCGATGTGGCGGGGTTTGCCCAGGTATTTTTCCATGTAAACGGCGTCATCGCCGAAGGCCGCCTTGGCCTCGGTGCGCGCCGTGGAAAATGCGATGGACAGTTCGGCTTCGGTTTTGGCGACTTTCATGCCGCGGCCGCCACCGCCTGCCGCAGCCTTGATAAGGACCGGATAGCCGATTTCCGCTGCTGTCGTTCTGGCTTCCGCCTCGGTGGTCACCGCGCCGGCCGAACCGGGGACGCAGGGGATGCCGAGTTCGAGGGCGGTCTTTTTGGCCTGGATCTTGTCGCCCATGATCTCGATGTGGTGGGCGGACGGGCCGATAAAGGCGATCTTGTGCTCTTCGAGAATTCGGGCGAAGCGGGCATTTTCCGACAGAAAGCCATATCCGGGATGCACCGCTTCGGCGCCGGTGATTTCGCAGGCTGCCAGAATCGAGGGGATATTGAGATAGCTGTCGCGGGCCGAATTGGGCCCGACGCAGACGCTTTCGTCGGCAAGGCGCACATGCATGGCATTGGCGTCGGCCTGGGAGTGGATGGCAACCGTCTGGATGCCGAGTTCCTTGCAGGCGCGCAGGATGCGCAGGGCAATCTCGCCGCGATTGGCTATGAGGACCTTGGAAAACATGGGCCTGCCTTATTCGATGACGACGAGGGGTTCACCGTATTCGACCGGCGAGGCATCATCGACCAGAATGCGGGTGATGGTGCCCGATTTGTGCGCCGGAATCTGGTTCATGGTCTTCATGGCTTCGATGATCAGAACCGTCTGGCCCTCGGAAACCTTGGCGCCCACCTCAACGAAGGCCTTGGCGCCGGGCTCTGGCGCCAGATAGGCGGTGCCAACCATGGGCGAGGTCAATGTGTTGGGGCTGGCGGCGAGATCCTCGGGCGATGCGGCGGCGGGCGTGGATGCTGCAGAGGCCGCGGGGGCGGCGGGCGCAGCCGGAGCCGATGGCGCCTGCTGCTGGGCGTACCCGCCCGGCGCTGCGACCTGGACGACTTCCTTGGCAAAGGTGCGGGTCACGCGGATGCGGAAATCATCCTGCTCGAGTTCGATTTCGGCCAGGTTGGCCTCGTTGACCAGTTCGGCGATGGTGCGGATGAGGTCCTGATCGACCTGCGAGATCTTTGCCATTGTTATCGTGTCTCCACCGACCCCTTGGGGGTCTTTCTCAATTCAGGATTTCGGCGACGGCCTCGAGGGCCAGCGTATAGCCTCTTGGGCCCAGACCGCAAATTACGCCCTTGGCCACAGCAGATACGTAGGAATGGTGGCGAAAGGGTTCACGTTGATGAATGTTTGACAGATGCACCTCGACAATCGGCTTGTCCAACGTGCGCAACGCATCGTGGATAGCCACCGAGGTGTGGGAATAGGCGGCAGGGTTGATGACGATCGCATCGGCTGTCTTGCGTGCCGACTGGATCCAATCGACCAGTTCGCCCTCGTGATTGGACTGGCGAAAATCGCACGCCATGCCAAGCTTTTCGCAGGATTCCCGGCACATCGCTTCAATATCGGCCAGCGTATCGCCGCCATAGATCGCTTTTTCCCGCGTGCCCAAGAGATTGAGGTTCGGTCCGTTGAGGATCAATACGCGTTTTGCCATGTGCCTTATCGTGCCGCGTTCTCAGCGCCAAAAGATGGCAAACGCGCCCTTTTAGAGCTTTTTGAGCCAGCAAGGCCGGCAATTCAAGCTGGCGTTATACGAAATGCACCGAAAAGGCAAAGGGAACGTCCCTAAGTTGGCGGCGGTTGTTCGGCGCGGACAAGTCAGCCGCCCTGGGCGCTATCGGTGCAGATGGTGGCGCCGCACTCCCGCATGTTTTCGATGCGGCGCACCAGATCGGCCTTGGGCAGGGCGCCGGGAATCACTTCATCGCCGATGATGAAGGTGGGTGTGCCTGAAATGCCGAGCGCCTGGGCGATGGTATAGGTGCGCTGGAGCGCTTCGGAGACATCGGGAGCACCCATTTCCAACTCGAGAGATACGCGGCTCAGGCCCAGCGATTCGGCAGCGGCAAGGGCGGCCTGGGTATCGACCTGACCGCGGGAGGAAAACAGCGCCGTGTGGAAATCCTGGTAGTTGACCTCTGAGCGAGCAACCAGAATGGCGATGCGGGCGGCATCGACCGAGTTTTGCGAAAGGATGGGGAATTCCTTGAGGATGACGCGCAGATTCGGGTCTTCCTCGACCAGAGCCATGACGTCGGCGACGACCTGGCGGCAATAGCCGCAATTGTAGTCAAACATTTCGACGAGGGTGACGTCGCCGTCGGGGTTGCCGAGGACGATGTTGGCGGGGTCGTTGTAGATTTCCTCTTCCATCGCCGCGAGCGCGATGCGGGCCCGCTCGCTTTCCTCGGCTCGGACCTGGGCTTCGAGTTCGACCGACATGCGTTCGAGCAGGCGCGGATTGGCGAGGAGGTAGTCTTCGATTAGCGGGCCGATGGTGGCGGTGTCGATCGCTTCAGGCCGGGGTGCTGCAGGCAATTGGGCGGCGGGCTGGTTCGCTGCCGTTTGGGCAAGAAGACTTTCGACCTCGGTCTGGCTCAAACCGGGCTCGGGGCGCGTTGCGATGGAATATGCGAGCCCGGCGCCGAGGATGGCCACGGCAGCGGCAAGTCCCAGATTGATCGCTTTTTGCATCCCAAACTCCCTATCGCGTTGCGGCGGGTTTACCGTATGCAAGGGGCGGGTGCCAGCCGCAATGGGCGGGCAGGCGAACAAAAGCCGTGTTGGAAACGGTTGCTTTGAATAACTAAGATATTAGAATAGTATTCTAATATTATTGACGCAACGACAATGATATGCTGATATAATGCGTATTTACGCAAGCAGGTCGTTCGAAGGCTGGCTGCCGGACAGAACAAGCGGACATTGAAATGATGAGTGCCAATTCGATTCGCCCATTTTACGCCCTTGAACTTATGGCACGGGGGCAGGCGCTGGAAGCGCAGGGGCGAGAAGTGTGTCACCTCGAAATCGGGGAGCCGGGTGGCAAGCCGGCCGAGTGCGTGCTGGATGCAGTTCGCGACTGTCTTGATCGCCCGATGGGATACACGGCAGCCAAGGGTACGCCGGCGCTGCGCGAGCGGTTGAGCCGATATTATGCAGAGCAGCATAGCGTCGAGGTTTCGCCCGAGCGGATCGTGGTGACCACCGGTTCGTCGAGCGGGTTCATCCTGACGTTTCTTGCCGGTTTTGCTCCCGGACAGCGCATTGCAGTGACGCGGCCGGGGTATCCGGCCTATCTCAATATTATCGCGTCGCTCAATCTGGGGAGCGTCGAGATTCCGGTTTCACCGGCCAATGGATGGCGGCTGACGGCGGCCGATATTGAAGCGGCTTATGAAAGATCCCCTTTCGAAGGATTGCTCGTGGCCAGTCCGGCCAATCCGACGGGCGCGGTTTTGGAGCGCGAAGAACTGGCGGCGATTGTCGCGTGTTGTGATCGGCTCGGTGTCCGGTTCATCTCGGACGAGATTTATCACGGGCTCAATTATGTGGGCGGAGACGCCAGCGCGCTCGAATTTTCCCACGACCATGTGATCGTCAACAGCTTTTCCAAATATTACTGCATGACGGGCTGGCGGATCGGCTGGCTGGTGCTGCCCGAGGATATGGTGCGCCGGGCCGAGATGATGGCGCAGAGCCTGTTCATTTCAGCCTCGAGCGTATCCCAATGCGCCGCGCTGGCGGCGATGGAGGCACGCATCGAGTACGATGCGCGGCGGGATCAATATGCCGGAAGCCGGCTGGTTCTGTCGGAGGGGCTCAAGGCGCTGGGATTCGGGCTGGCCGAGCCGTCGGACGGGGCGTTTTATGCGTATGTCGACGCCTCGGCCTTTACCAATGACACGATGGATTTTTGCCTGCGCATGCTCGATCAGGCTGGCGTCGCCGCGACGCCGGGGCAGGATTTCGACAGGACGGACGGGCACAAATATGTGCGGTTTTCCTACGCGGGTACTGAGGAAAGCATCGCCATGGCGCTTGAGCGAATGGGCAAATTTCTCCATCCCTAGATCATTCACCGTTTCACAGAAACGGCGCGACGATCCAAGTCTTTGTTATGTCGCGCTTCCAAACTGAATAAGTGGTACCCACTTATCCCGGAAGCGCTCCAAGCGGGAAACAAAAAAGGGCGGCTCAGCCGCCCTTTTTCATTCGTGTGGAATGCTTTTAGCCCAGACCGAGGCGGCGCTGCCACCAGCCAGCCTTCTTGGGCTTTTCTTCGGTCGGCTCGCTGGTTGATGAGACAAGAATCTCGTCGGAGGGCACAGCCTTTTTCTTGCGGGCCGCAGACTTATCCTCCGCGGCGGCCTCGGGCTGAGCGTCCGGCTTGGATGCGGCAACGGGCTCAGGTGCCTTGTCGGGCTGGGGCGCCTCGGCGGACTTTTCTTCCACAGGAGCTTCGGCCTCGACCTTTTTCTTGCGCGGAGCCCGAGGCTTGCGAGCCGGCTTTTCAGGAGCTGGCGCAGGCTCGGCGGCGGGCGCTTCTTCGGCGCCTTCCACGGCTTCCTGTGCCACCGAGTCCGGCTCGACGGCCTTGGCCTTCGTGGTCCGGCGCGTGCGGCGCTTTTTCGGCTTTTCCTCTGCGGTTTCGGCGACCACTTCGGTTTCCGGTGCGGCGTCGGGCGCAGGCGCATCTTCCGCCTGAACCGCGACCGCAGGCTCGCGGTCTTCGACGGCATTCATGGCGTCGGCATCGCCGGGCGATTCCGTGTCCTGATCGGTGCCTACACCTTCGTTGGGGCGTTTGTTGCGGCGTCCGCCACGGCGGCCGCGACGACGGCGCTTGCGCGGCTGGTCGTCATCATCCTCATTGGCGGCATCGGCACGCGGCTCATCTTCCGTATCGCCGGATTCCGCGTCGGGGGTGGCAACCTCGGTGGCCTGAATTGCGGCGCTGTCCTTGCCGCCACGACGGCGACGACGGCGACGCTTGTTGCGGTTGCCATCGCGTTCGCCGGACATGTCGTCCTCGGCCTCGATCTCAGCTTCGACCTCGGCTTCTTCCTCGACTTCAGGTTCCTGATAGTCGTCCATGGAGGCCGCATCGGCACGGATGTGCTGGACCGGCGCTGCTGCGACCGGCGCGCGGGCTTCACCGCGTTCGATGTTGAACTGGGAGCCGAGAAGGCCGCTCTGGGCGGAAATGGTGATCGAAAGCCCGTATTTGGCTTCGAGCGCCGTGAGCGTTTCGCGCTTGGTATTGAGGATATAGAGCGCGACTTCGGCGGGCATGTTGACGTTGATCGACTGACCGGGCTTGCGCAACACATGGTCTTCAATGGCGCGCATGATCATCAGCGCCAGCGAGGAAACCGAACGCACCAGACCGGTGCCCGCGCAGGTGGGGCAGGTGTGGGTCGATGATTCCAGAACACCGAAGCGGATGCGCTGACGGCTCATCTCCATCAGGCCGAAATGGCTGATATGGCCGACCTGGATGCGGGCCCGGTCGTTCTTGAGGCAATCCTTGAGCTTCTTTTCGACAGCGCGGTTGTTGCGGCGCTCTTCCATGTCGATGAAATCGATGACGATGAGGCCGGCCAGGTCGCGCAGGCGCAACTGGCGGGAAATCTCTTCGGCCGCTTCCAGGTTGGTCTGGAGCGCTGTGTCCTCGATATTGTGTTCCTTGGTGGCACGGCCCGAGTTCACGTCGATCGATACCAACGCCTCGGTCGGGTTGATGACGATATAACCGCCCGAGGGCAGGGTGACCTGCGGATGGAACATGGAGTCGAGCTGGGACTCTACGTTGAAACGCGAGAAAATCGGCGCATCGTCTTTATAGATCTGCACATTCTTGGAATGGCTGGGCATGATCATGCGCATGAAATCCTTGGCCTCGCGATATCCGGCCTCGCCGGACACAAGGACTTCGGTGATGTCCTTGTTGTAGAGGTCACGGATGGTGCGCTTTATCAGGCTGCCTTCCTCATAGACGAGGCAGGGGGCCGAGGATTCGAGCGTAAGGGTGCGGACGTTTTCCCAAAGGCGCATGAGATATTCGAAATCGCGCTTGACTTCAGCCTTGGTGCGCGAGGCGCCGGCGGTGCGCAGGATGACGCCCATGCCCTGGGGCACTTCGAGATCGGTGGCGATTTCCTTGAGCCGCTTGCGGTCGGCAGCGCTGGTGATCTTGCGCGAAATACCGCCACCACGGGCCGTGTTGGGCATCAGCACCGAATAACGGCCGGCCAGCGACAGATAGGTGGTGAGCGCAGCGCCCTTGTTGCCGCGTTCTTCCTTGACAACCTGAACCAGCAAGACCTGACGGCGCTTGATGACTTCCTGAATCTTGTAGCGGCGCTGGTTGCGGCGGGGACGTTCCTGAAGATCTTCTAGGGCATCGCCTTCACCGATCTGCTCAACCTTCTTGGTTTCGCGCGGCGCGTCGAAATCGTCACCATTGTCTTCGGCGGTGTCTTCGTCGCCTTCGGCGCTCTCGACCTCGTCATCATCAATGAGATCGGCTTCTTCCTCATGGGCTTCTTCTTCGTCGCGCATGAGAGCTTCGCGGTCGGCGACCGGAATCTGGTAATAGTCGGGGTGAATTTCGGAAAAGGCGAGGAAGCCGTGACGATTGCCGCCATATTCAACGAAGGCAGCCTGCAAGGAAGGCTCGACCCGCGTAACCTTGGCGAGATAGATATTGCCCCTTAGCTGCCGCCGTTCGGCGGATTCAAAGTCGAACTCCTCGAGTCTGTTACCTGTGGTAACGACTATCCGTGTTTCTTCCGGGTGGGTGGCATCCACCAGCATTCTTTTTGTGGCCATAAATTAGAACTCCGCGCGCTCGCGCGCCGGGCCCGGACCGTTCTTGTGACGGGCGGCCAGCGCCATGCGAGGCGTATGACAGTATTGTGAAAACGCCAGGGGCGTCGTTGAGAAGGGTAGGGGTCAAGGAATGGGACAGCGGGCTGTGGCGCGCCGGAACATTGATCGTGCCGATTGCCAGAGTTAAACCCATTCGACCTCGTCCTTAGAGGCATGGCCAGATCGGCCTTGCCAGTCGGATCGCCTCAAAACCGGCGATTCCGATATTCTTGTCTCGGTGCAAGTCGCGCGTCACATGTCCGGTGTGTCGAGGCCGGTAAAGATACCGGAGGCGAGATCGGGCCTGGGCGCAGACTCTATAGAGCACCGCATTACAGTCCTTACGAGTGTTCCCGGAAATTGGCAATAGCCAATGGCCTTGGCGCTCGATTGTTGGGATGTGGCGTTGCGGGCCGCGAAGTTCAAGCGGGGGCTTGCCTATTTCCGCCCAAGAATCGCATAAGGTGCGCGCGAACTGGAGTTTTCGATGATCGTCCCGGCTGTGCGTGCAAAGCTGATTTTTTTCGTTCTGGCATGTGCCGTTTTCAGTGTGTCGGCGGGCCCGGCGCAGGAAAACCCGGCGGCAGAAACCCAGGCTACGGCAGCCGATGGCGCCCAGCCCACCGCGCCGGCGCTGCTCGACTCGCGGGTTACTGCCACCCAGGATCGCGCGCGGCTGGTGCTGGATCTCACGACGCCCACCGAATTTGCCGTGTACACAATTGCCGATCCGATGCGCGCTGTCGTTGAATTGCGTGGTCAGGCAGGGGATAGCGGGCAGGACAATCAGCCGGCCGGCGATGGTCTGGTAACCGCCTATGGCGTTGAAGCCTTCGGTGAAGACCGGGTGCGGGTGACGCTTTCGCTTGCAGGGCCCGCGCAGGTGCAGCAATCGTATATTCTCGATGCGTTCGAGGACCAGCCGGCGCGTCTGGTCATCGATCTCGTGCCCGATACGGCGGAAAACTTCGCAGCCAATGTTAGAGGCGCCGAGCCGGCGATCGCGCAGGCCGAGCAGGAAACGCCGCCCGCCGAACTCGATGGCGCTCAGACAGCCCCGGGTGAGACCGCTACGGCTGTCGATAGCGTGCGGCCGCTCGTGATTATCGATCCCGGCCATGGCGGGGTCGATGGCGGCGCACGGGCGACCAACGGGCTCGAGGAAAAGACGATCGTTCTGGCCTTTGCGCTCAAACTGCAAAATCTATTGGTCGAAACCGGCCGGTTCGATGTTGCGTTGACGCGCGACACGGACACATTCCTCACGCTTTCCGAGCGTGTTGCGCTGGCGCGGCAGAACCAGGCGGATCTGTTCATTTCGCTGCATGCGGATTCCTTCGACCAGCAGGATGTGCGTGGAGCATCGATCTATACGCGTGGAGATCTGGCGACGTCCGATCTCGATCGCGTGTTGGCCGAGAACGAGAACCGGGTCGATCTGATCGCCGGGTTTTCACCACCCGAGGATGAGGGCGCGATTAACGTGCTTGTCGATTTTCTGGCCCGGGAGACGCGGCGGCAATCTTATCTGGCCGGGCAGGCATTGATCGAACAGCTCGAGCCCTCGGTTCAATTGCGGCGCTTTCCGCTGCGGCAGGCCGATTTCTTCGTTCTCAATTCCCCAGACATTCCCTCGGTGCTGATCGAGTTGGGTTTTCTCTCCAATTCGGACGATACCGCGAACCTGACCACGGACGCCTGGCTCGATCGCGTCGCCGCAGCGCTGGCGCGTGGCGTCGCGGTCTATTTCGACGATCGATACTAGAGCATTTCAGCGCTTCTATGAATCGCTTCAATTGCTCTAAGTCTTTGTTTTGTCGCGTGTCCGAACCGATAAAGTGGCATCGACTTTATCTGGACACGCTCCAGGTTTTGACCGGTACACACCGTTTTGATTCATCTTCAAGGGTTTGGGCGCACAATGGGCAGCGATTCTGATAAGCTCCAGAATCGCGGGGAATGGCGCAACGAGTGGGCGCGGGCCCGTGTGAGAATGCAATGTTTCGACTTTTAAGCTGGCTGTTTGGCTTTTCCGTTTTTTCAGGCCTGATCGTTCTGGGCGGCGTTGCCTATTATGTCGCGCTGCTCAACGACGATCTGCCAGACTACACGGTGCTGATGGACTACCAGCCGCCGGTGACGACCCGCGTGCATGCCGCCGATGGCGTATTGCTTGCCGAATTTGCCCGGGAACGTCGGCTATTCCAGCCGGTCGAAACCATTCCGCCGATGGTGATCGAGGCCTTCCTTTCGGCCGAGGACAAGGATTTCTACTCCCATTTCGGTATCGACGTTGCCGGTGTGTTTCGCGCGGCGCGCGACAATGTCGTGCAGATGGTGGACGGCAGTTCGGGCAATCTGGTCGGCGCTTCGACCATTACCCAGCAGGTAGCAAAGAATTTCCTTTTGACCTCGGACCAGACCTGGGACCGCAAGATCAAGGAAGCGCTCCTGGCGCTGCGGATCGAAAACACGTTCACCAAGGACGAAATTCTCGAGCTCTATCTCAACGAGATATTCCTCGGTCTCAACTCCTATGGCGTTGCGGCAGCCGCGCTCAACTATTTCGACAAGGCGCTCTATGAGCTGACCTATGCCGAGGCGGCCTATCTTGCGGCGCTGCCCAAGGGCCCCTCGAACTATCATCCTTTCAGGCGGCCCGAGGCGGCGATCGAGCGGCGGAACTGGGTGCTCGATCGGATGGCCGAGAACGGGTACATAACGCTCGAGGACGCGAGCGCCTACAAGAACGAAAACCTCAATGTCATTCCGCGGGCCGGCGGATCGCAGCTCTATTCGGCCGAATATTTTACCGAGGAAGTGCGCCGTCAGCTGGCCGGGCTGTATGGCGAAGATACGCTTTATGGCGGCGGCATGTCGGTGCGCACGTCGCTGGACCCGCAAATGCAGCTCCATGCGCGAAAGGCGCTGATGGATGGCCTGATCGACTTCGACCAGCGGCGCGGATTTCATGCGGTCGAGGACACGATCGAGATCGGCGAGGATTGGGGCGGGGCACTGGCTGGTATTTCTCCGCTCGGAGATGTGCCCGAGTGGACGCTGGCCGTGGTCCTTGAGATGGAGGCCAATTCGGCGCGGATCGGTCTTCGACCGATGATCGACGTCGATGGGCGCGTGAGCTCGGAGCGCATCACGGGCACGCTGCCGGGTTCGGCGGTAAGCTGGGTCAACGAGCCGCTGAGCGAACTCCTTAATGTTGGTGATGTGATTTACGTCGAGCCCGTGGCCGGCGAAGAAGGTGTCTACACATTGCGGCAGGTGCCCGAGATCGAGGGCGCCATCGTTGCCATGGACCCGAGGACCGGGCGCGTTCTGGCGCTTGTGGGTGGCTTTTCGTTTGCAGAAAGCGAATTCAATCGCGCGACGCAGGCGATGCGCCAGCCGGGATCGTCTTTCAAACCTATCGTTTATGCGGCGGCGCTGGACAATGGCTATACGCCAGCAAGCGTGATCCTCGACGCGCCGCTCGAGGTGGTCAATGCCGATGGCTCGGTCTGGCAGCCGGAAAATTACGCGCGGCAGTTCTATGGGCCGCAGACGCTGCGGCGCGGCATCGAACTTTCGCGCAACGTGATGACGGTGCGGCTGGCGCGCGATCTGGGCATGCCGATGATCGAGGAATATTCGCGCCTGTTCGGCGTTTATGACGACATGCCGCATGTGCTTGCCATGGCGCTCGGTGCTGGCGAGACGACGGTCATGCGGCTGACGGCAGCCTATGCGACCATTGCCAATGGTGGGCGCAGGATCACGCCCACGTTGATCGACCGTATCCAGGACCGGTATGGCGATACGATCTATCGCCATGACGAACGGATTTGCGAGAACTGCCAGCAGGCAGAATGGCACGGGCAGGCGGTGCCGATGATCATCGACAGCCGCGCGCAGGTGCTGGATCCCATGACGGCCTATCAGATTACGTCAATGATGGAGGGCGTCGTGCAGCGGGGCACGGGTACGGCGGTGCGGGCGATCGGGCGGCCGGTGGCGGGCAAGACAGGCACGACCAATGACTACAAGGACGCGTGGTTCGTGGGGTTCACGCCCGAACTCGCAGTTGGGGTCTATGTCGGGTACGACACGCCGCGCAGCATGGGCTCGAGTTCGACGGGCGGCGAGTTGGCAGCGCCGATATTTGCCGATTTCGTTGCGGCAGCGCTTGAAGGCGTGCCACCCACGCGGTTCCAGGTGCCTCAGGGCATGCATACGGACTGGATCGATCCGGCAACCGGAGTGGGAATTGTCGCGGGCGGATCCGGGGTGCAGGAGGCGTTCAAGCCGGGGACCGGGCCGAATTTGATGACCTCTGTCATCGGGGTCAATTCCCAAGCCTTCGATAATATCCAGACCGGCGCCAATCAACAGCCGGGCTTTGGGGCGGGTTCCCTTTTCTAGTGGCTTGCAGGCGGTTGATTGTCGCTTTCAATGCCGCTAAGTCAGCCTGCGAACAGAAATACGGAAAGAGATATGCGCGCAGACGTTCTCAAGACTGTCGACGAAATCAAGCAGGCCCTAAGCCTGCTGAGGAGGCATCTTTGACTGGGATACAGCAGAAAGACGCCTCGACGCGCTGAACGCACGCTCTGAATCTGGCGATCTCTGGAACGATCCGGAGGAAGCCCGCAAGGTGATGAGCGAACGCCAGTCGCTCGAAAGCGCCATCGACACGGTCAAAACGCTTGAAGCCGGGATCAGCGACAACATCGAATTAATCGAACTCGGTGAGGCCGAGGGCGACGATGAGATCGTATCGGAAGCCGAAAAGGCGCTGGTCGAGCTGAAAAGCACCGCGGCACGCATGCGAGTGGAAACCCTGCTTTCCGGCGAAGCGGACGCGAACGACTGCTATCTCGAAGTCCATTCGGGGGCTGGGGGCACCGAAAGCCAGGACTGGGCGCAGATGCTGTTCCGCATGTACACGCGCTGGGCCGAACGGCGCGGGTTCAAGGTCGAGACCATCGAGTACAGCGCCGGTGAAGAAGCGGGCATCAAGGGTGCAACCATCCTGATCAAGGGCCACAATGCCTATGGCTGGCTCAAGACAGAAAGCGGCGTGCACCGGCTGGTGCGCATTTCGCCCTATGACAGCCAGGCGCGGCGGCATACGAGCTTTTCGAGCGTCTGGGTCTATCCGGTGATCGATGATTCGATCGATATCGACGTCAACGAATCCGACGTTCGTATCGATACCTACCGCGCGTCCGGCGCGGGCGGTCAGCACGTCAATACAACCGATTCGGCGGTGCGTATCACCCATATCGCCACCGGAATCGTGGTGCAGTGCCAGAACGAGCGCAGCCAGCACAAGAACAAGGCGCAGGCCTGGGATATGCTGAGGGCGCGGCTTTACGAACTCGAGCTGCAAAAGCGTGAGGAAGCCGCCAGTGCCAAAGCGGCCTCAAAGACCGAGATCGGGTGGGGACACCAGATCCGCTCCTATGTGCTTCAGCCCTATCAGTTGGTGAAGGATCTGCGCACGCAGGTGGAAAGCACGGCGCCGGCCGATGTGCTGGATGGCGCGCTCGACCCGTTCATGGAAGCCTCTCTCGCCCAGCGGGTGGGGGCAGACAAGGACGAGGAATAGGCTGTAGTAGCTTTGGGCCTAGTGCAGATACGCCGCCAGAGTGCGCCCGGCGGCGATGAAGCGCGACGGGTCGATGGCGCTGCCGCCCTTGCGGACTTCGAAATGAACGTGAGGACCGGTTGAGCGACCGGTCGATCCCGCCCGACCGATTTGCTGGCCGCCGGTTATTGTCTGGCCAACGCTGACGCCGAGATGGCTCAAATGGGCATAGCGGGTGGAAAGCCCGTTGCCGTGGTCGATTTCGACCATATTGCCATATCCGCCATTGGACGCAGCAAAGCTGACCGTGCCGCTTGCCGCCGCAAGCACGGGGGTTCCTGTTGAGGCGCGGAAATCAATGCCGGAGTGGAAGGCGGCGCGCTTGAGAAACGGGTCTGTGCGGTTGCCGAAGGATGAGGTGATGGTGCCACCACCATTGACCGGAGGCTGGATGGGGGCCGTCAACAGGGCGCGGCGGGCCGATTGGTAGCGCGCCAGAGCGTCGGCCACTGCGTTGGCTTCGTCGATGATCGAGCCGGGCTCGCCACCGGCTGGAATAAACGGGCCGCCTACGCCATCCGTCACAAGCCGCGGTTCGATGCCTACGCTGCGCAGCCCTGAAACGATCTCGTTGGTCGAGAGGGTCGCTGCATCGGAGAGTGAAACCAGCGCCATTCGGGTTTCCTCCTGCATGGAAAGCAGGGTGTCGGCCAAAAGTGCAGTGTCGCCGGAAAAAGCGAAGGGCTGGGCTCCAATCGATCCGGTTGTCATGGTGTCGGGTTCTGCGGCTTGGCCGGCAATGCCCATTTCGTGGGCCATTTCAGTGAGTGCGCGGACATATTCGTGCTGTTCGGACAGCACTTCCTGCTGCTGAACAAGCTCATGCATCTGCAGGTTCATGTCGCCCATCTGGGCGTATTGGCGGGAGTGAAGCCTATCGACTTCCAGGCGCAGTTCGGTAATGCGCTGTTCATAGGCTGTCAGGATGGTGGAATTGTCCTCGCGCAGCAGACTGTTGATTTCGGGGGCGAAATAGAGGGCAAGGGCCGTCACCGCGTTGGTGACCAGAAGTAGCGCGACAACCGACATCAAGAGAAGGTAAGCGCCCGCACCACTCTTGCGGGTCGCGGCTTTCTGCCGACCCAATACTATCGTCTGATCCCCCGAACGCACTGATGGTCCCCTGATGACGCAATTCTTACATCCAACATCAGGAATTATGCAGCGCTATAGTTAATGCCGGGCTAACCTATGGCTTTCATGACACGTTCGACATGTCCCTTGGCTCTGATATTGGGCCAGACCTGAGCGATCCTGCCTTCGGGGTCGATCAGGACGGTGGACCGGATCAGGCCTTCGTAGGTCCGGCCATAATTCTTTTTCTCTCCCCACACGCCGTATGGGCCGATGGCCTTGTGATCGGGGTCCGAGAGCAAGATGGGTGATAGCGCGTATTTCTGCCGGAAATTGGAGAGTTTTTCGACGCTGTCGGGGGATATGCCGACGAGCACGATATCGCGTTCGGCGAACCATTTTGCGTTCGCAGTGAAGGCGAGGTTCTGGTCGTTGCAGGCGGGGGTATCGGCCTGCGGGTAGAAATAGATGAGCACCGACCTGCCGCGCTGATCCGACAATGTGAAGGGCTCGCCCGCGTCCGTTTGCAGGGTGAAATCGGGAGCAGATTTGCCGACAGCCGGTATGGTCATGAGGAGGGCCTTTTCCATCAATTTTCCCTGCGCATAGGGCGCGGCAGGGTATCTGTGCCATATTCAAGCCGATATGGTCGGCAAGAGACAGCTTTGATAGCCGATTCTGCGGTATTGGCGTTGGCACATATTTCCAGATCATTTCGCCGTGTCACGGAAACGGCGCAACGATCTAAGTCTTTGTTTTGTCGCGCTTCCGAACCGGATAAGTGGTTTCCGCTTGTCCTGGAAACGCTCTAATGGGACCTGCATCCGACAGTGAGTGAGACGACACGTCCCAGGCGAACCATTTTCGGCCCCAGGCGACGGTTGGCGCTCAAAATTCTTGCCCTTCTGGGCATTGGGCTGCTCGTTGTTCTGTCCCTTTTCTATGTGCGCCTTCTGTTTGGGCCGATATCGCTCGGGTTCCTGTCGGATCGGGTCAAAAGCGAAGTTGCCGGGATTGTCGATGACAGTTTTGACGTCGACTGGCGCGACTTCGGGTTGTCGCTGACCGGGCCGGTCAGCTTGGGTTTTCATCTCTCTACGGTCACCCTGACCGAGCGCGCCTCCAATGCGGTGATCGAGGCTGATGCGCTGGAGATCGGTCTGTCGCCACTGGGACTTGTGTTCGGGCGACCCCAGGCGCGCATCATTCTGATCGAGCCCCGCTTCCAGATGGTTCAGGACCTGCTGGGCCCGAGGCTCTCGCGGTTCGAATTTCTCGAAGAAGACGGCACTGGCGAGACAGTGGTGCGCGTTATTGAGGGCAGCCAGCGAGCGCCGGACGTGCAAATTGGCGATGAGGGCATTTCGGCCGGGGCGCAAGGGGCCGAGGATATCGGGTTGCGCTCGGACAATGACTGGCTGGTGGCCAATGTCGAATCTCTCAACCAGGCGCTGGCCCAGCTTGCCGAGCAGGCCATGGCGGGGCAGGTGAGGCGGTTTGAAATCCGTGACGGGTCGATCGGCGTGCTCGATACGGTCTATGGGCTTTACCGGTCGTTCGACAGGGTTGATCTCGACGTCCGATCCGGTCGCATAGATGGGCGCGTCGCTGCCAATTTTGCGGCCGAGATCGCTGGTGAGACCATGGATGGCGAGATCGTGCGCGAGATGGGTGCGCAAGGCGCGACCATAAAGGCGGACATCAGGAACCTCGATTTTTCCACGATCATCCCATTCCTCGATGACGCCAACAGTCTCGCAGCCTTGCGGGGAACGGGAAATCTCGGCCTCTCGGTTGCGCTCGAGGCGGGCGGACGGGGCGGCGTCCAGTCGGGGCAATTCGTTGTCGATATCGACGGGACACGCCTTCGCCTCAACAATGATTTGTTCGACGTGGCCGCCGATCCCTTTGCGGTGGACTGGTATCCCGGCCAATCGCGGTTTTCCGTCGCCGATGTCGAGGTCGCGGTTGGACAGAGCCGGGGGATTGTGGGCGGCGATATCGTCATGGGCTTTGACGAACAATTCGGCCCCACGCTGGGCATGTCACTGCGTGGGCGGGACTTGTGGCTGCATCCTGACGATCTCGATGCGCCAGCCGAGCCGTTCGAGGAAATCCACTATGAGGGATGGTCGGCGCCGCTCTATGGCGCGGTCGGCATCGATCGGATGGTGGTGGCCAAAGAGGACGTCAGCGTCGTCATGCAGGGCCGGCTCGACATGGTGCGCGAAGGCGTGGGGCTCGACGTCTCGCTGAGCGGGCGGGGCGCGTCGGCCGACGACATCAAGCGGTTATGGCCCTATCTATTTGCGACAGAGGGGCGGGAGTGGTTCACCCGATATGTGGCAGATGGGACTGTAGCCGGGGCCGATATGCACTTCCGGTTTCCAGTTGGCAGCATAGCGCTGGATGGCGAGCCCCGCCCGATGCCCGAGGGGGCGATGCGGATCGATCTTGTCGGCAACGGCGTGCAATTGCGCCCGCTCGAAGGGGTTCCCGAGTTTCAGGTGGGCGGCGAGGCGCGCCTGACCATGCGCGACAATCAACTGACAATGGCTTTCGAGCGGGCCAGCCTCACCGAATTTGGCGATGAGGTCTCGATCGCCAACGCTGCCTATATCAACCAGGACGTTTCAGCGAGCCAGCAGGTCTTCGAGATTTCCGGCGATGTATCGGGCCCAGTGCCGGCAATCCTTGAAGTGGTTACGAGCGATACGTTCAACCTCGCGGAAGATCTTGATTTCGGGCTCGATCCGAGTGCGTTGGCGCAAGATTTGACCGGAGAGATGTCGAGCACTGTCATTGCCACAATTGAGACCGACGACACCGGCCAGTTGGTGAGCACGGATTATGCGCTCAATGGCTCAATCTCAGATATGGCCAGCGCTCGCCCGATCCAGGGGGTCAGCTTTTCCGATGCTGATTTGACCTTTACCGCTTCGCAGGAGGGGTTCCGGGTTCTTGGAGCCGCGAGCGTGGGGGAAGCGCGGATCGACCTCGAGGCGCATCAGGCGGGAGGCGGCGCGCCGCAACTGGCGTTTGCCTCGACGCTGAGCGTTGCCGATGCAGCGGAACTGGGGATCGATCTGTCCCAGTATATGGGCGGCACCGTGCGGGTTGTCGCCCGACCGCTCGAGGACGGCCGGATCGAGGTGCAGGCCGACCTGACGGACACTTCGCTGACGATCAGCGATATCGGGATCAGCAAGGTCCGCGGTGACGCCGGCGGTCTGGAGGCGACGGTATCGTTGGCCGATGAGGATATCGTGGTCTCCGACATCGCCCTCAATTTCGGGACCGTGCGACTGGAGGGCGCCATGAATCTCAGTTCGGCCGGAGAGTTGGTGTCGGCTGACTTCGGTACATTCCAGATCAGTTCGGGCGACAGCGCGCAGGTGAGCATGACGCCCGTCGAAGGCGGCTATTCCCTCGCCATAAGTGGCCAGCAACTCGACCTTAAGCCAGTGCTCAAGCGGTTCTTCAATATCGAGGGGGCCGAAAATGCCGGGGCAAGCGAAGACTTGCAGGACCAGGTTTTCAACGTCAGCGTCAATCTCGAGCGGGCACTGGGCTATTTCGGCACCGTGGCATTCAACGTCGATCTCGACCTCTCGGTCATGGGCGAGCAATTGCGCAGTGTTAACCTGGCTACCCAATTCGGGAGCGGACGTTCGGCATCTGCTACGACCAATCCCTTGCCCAGCGGGCGGATCATTTCCTATGCGACCAACGATCTGGGTGAAACGCTGAGGTTCATCGGCATCTATCCGCGCCTGGTGAACGGCGAGGGTAGCATGGTGATGCGGTACGATGAGAGTTCGGAAACCGATACGGGCGAGTTCGAGGTTCGCAATTTTGCGGTCGTGGACGAAGAAAACCTCGATGCTATCGTCGGGTCGCATGAGGAGTCGCAGGAGGTTCTGGCGGGCGCGTCTGCAATGGAGTTCGATTATGGCCGGGCCGAATTCGTCCGCTTCAGCGATCGCATCGAACTGGTCGAAGCCGCCATATATGGCGATACGGTGGGCGGCACGATCCGCGGCAACATCATGACCGATGCCGGGCAGTACGATCTGGCGGGAACCTATGTGCCCCTGTTCGGGCTCAACAATTTCTTCCAGCAGATTCCGGTGCTCGGGCCGATTTTCGGAGGGCGCGAGGGCGAGGGGCTGCTCGGGGTCACCTTTGCGGTGCGCGGGCCGCTGGACCAGCCCGATCTGCTGATCAACCCGGTGTCGATTTTGGCGCCCGGCGTATTTCGCACGCTGTTCGAGTACCGATCAGCCAACCAGCCGCAGAACTGAAAAAAGGCCGGGGGTGTCCCGGCCTTTCCTTGTTCAGACAGGCTTGAGCAGTACGTGGCGCTTCTTGCCGATCGAGAGCTTGATGACGCCCTCGCTGAGGACCTGATCCTGGCCCAGGCTCATTTTTTCGTCGGTCACGGTCTGGTCGTTGACCTTGAGCGCACCGCCCTGGATGTGGCGACGGGCCTCGCCATTCGATGACGCCAGACCGGCGGTCACAGTCGCTGCAAGGATGCCAAGACCGCCGCGCAGGGCCGACCAGCCGATCTGGATGGTCGGCAGCGAGAGATCGAGCTGACCGGCTTCAAAGACCGCCACTGCCGTTGCGGCCGCGTCCTGGGCAGCCTGGCGGCCATGAACAAGCGCCGTTACCTCGGTCGCCAGCACCTTCTTGGCTTCGTTGATGTCGGTGGCGACACCGGCCATGACGCGGGCGATCTCGTCGAGCGGCAAGGTCGTGAAGAGCTTGAGGAAACGCTCGACGTCGGCGTCCTCCGTGTTGCGCCAGTACTGCCAGAAATCGTAAACCGAAAGTGCATCGGCATTGAGCCAGACAGCACCATTGGCGGTCTTGCCCATTTTCTGGCCCGAGGCCGTGGTCAGCAGCGGCGAGGTGAGGGCGTAGAACTGGGTATCGAGCATGCGGTGTCCGAGATCGAGACCGTTGACGATATTGCCCCATTGATCCGAGCCGCCCATCTGCAAGGTGCAGCCGTAGCGCTTGTTGAGCTCCACGAAATCGTAGGCCTGCAGGATCATGTAGTTGAATTCGAGAAAGCTCAGGGACTGCTCGCGGTCCAGACGCAGCTTGACCGAGTCAAAGCTGAGCATGCGATTGACCGAGAAATGGCGGCCCACGTCTCGCAGGAACTCGATGTAGCCGAGTTCGAGCAGCCAATCGGCGTTGTTGGCCATTACGGCGTCTTGCGGGCCCTGGCCAAAATCGAGAAAATTGGCGAACTTCTGTTTGATACCCTCGATGTTTGCGGCAATGCCCTCGACGGTCAGAAGCTTGCGGGCCTCGTCCTTGAAGGAGGGATCTCCGATCATGCCGGTTCCGCCGCCCATCAGAGCGATCGGGCGATGGCCGGTTTTCTGCATCCAGTGCAGCATCATGATCTGCATCAGGTGGCCGACGTGAAGCGATGCGGCCGTGGGATCGTAGCCGATGTAGCCGGTCACGATCTCGGTCGAGAACTTCTTGTCGAGCCCGTCGGGGTCGGACACCTGATGAATGAAACCGCGCTCTGAGAGCGTATTGAGAAATTCGGATTTGAACTGGGTCATTGGTCTTGATTCCAGAGCGTTGAAGCTGCCCGGCCGCCATATGCCGGACGGGTTTGGCTCGAAATCATCCCGTCAATCGGGCGCCCTTCCGCCCGGGATGAGATTCGCAGACTGTCTGGAGCGTTTCCGACTTTTGCCGGAAACGCTCCAAAACGATCGCAGGGGTCAACGTCCGCCGCCGGCGGCGATCTCGGCCCGGCGACGGTCGAGATATTCGCCGCACGCTTCGATCAGTTCGTCGATCTTGTCCTCGTAGAAGTGGTTGGCACCCTCGACGATCTGCTGTTCGATCGTGATGCCCTTCTGGAGTTTGAGCTTGTCGACCAGCTTCTGAACGGCCTCGGGCGGCGCCACACGATCCTTGTCGCCATGGATGATCAGGCCCGAAGACGGGCAGGGGGCCAGGAACGAGAAGTCATAGAGGTTTTCCGGCGGGGAAATTGAAATAAAGCCCTCGACTTCGGGACGACGCATCAGGAGCTGCATGCCGATCCAGGCACCGAACGAGAAGCCGGCGATCCAGCAGCCGCGGCTTTCGCGGTTGAGGGCCTGCAGCCAGTCGAGCGCGGCCGCGGCGTCGGACAATTCGCCCACGCCATGATCGAAGAGGCCCTGGGAGCGCCCAACGCCGCGCGAATTGAAGCGCAGGACCGCAAAGCCGCGCTGCACGAACATGTAGAAGAGATTGTAGACGATCTGGTTGTTCATCGTGCCCCCGAACTGGGGGTGAGGATGAAGGATGATCGCAACGGGTGCGTTGGGCTCCTTGCCCGGTTGATACCGGCCCTCGATACGCCCCTCAGGTCCGTTGAAAATCACTTCAGGCATTGACTCTTACCTTTATGCTTAGTTCGGCGCTGCATGGGAGCCATGCACCCGCGGACCCGGCTTGACGAATGGTGCAGGTGTCCATAAAACTGACTTGGAATACCAGTTTAGAATAATTCCAAACGGGTTTTGGCCGGAGTTTCCGGCGCATTTGAGCGCTCCTTTTACTTAAGGAGCGAGTCGAATTTCAAGGATTGTTTGCTGCAGCGGCCTTTTAGAGAGTCCGGGAGCGGCGAGTTGACGGATCGATGAGCGTATATCTCGACCATAACGCTTCGGCGCCCATGCTGCCGCGCGTCCGCGCAGCGATGCTGGCTGCGCTCGAAATGGTGGGTAATCCATCGTCGGTTCACGGCCCGGGGCGGGCGCTGCGCGCGCTTATCGATGATGCCCGGGACAAGGTTGCAAAGGCGGCCGGGGCCGAGGCCAAGCAGGTGGTTTTCACCGGCTCGGCGACCGAAGCCCTGACCCAGGCCATTGTCGGGGGCGTCAAGGCTTTTGCGATCGACCGGGTTGTCGTTTGCGCGACCGACCATGCGGCGGCACTGAAGGCCGCGGAAGCGTCTGGCGTGTCGGTTCGGGTAGTCGGCGTTGATGGCAACGGGATCATTGATCTCGACGCATTGGCTCGCCATATCGAAACCGCCAATGCCGCCGGGGAAAAGCTGCTGGTGGCCGTATCCTGGGTCAATAACGAGACCGGAGTTGTCCAGCCGCGTGCAAAGATCGAGATGCTGTTGGGGCCAACGCCTCATATTCTCGTCGTCGATGCGGTGCAGGCTTTTGGCAAGCTTGGTCTGGATTTTGCGGCCTGCGCTACCGATATGATGGCCATATCGGCTCATAAGATCGGCGGGCCTGCCGGCATCGGCGCCCTGCTGGTCAAGGGGCATGCGGACACGGTTCGGCTGGTTCCCGGGGGCGGGCAGGAGCAGGGCCGGCGGGGCGGCACCGAATCGGCGGCGCTGATCGCGGGGTTTGGGGCGGCCTGCGAAGAGTTTGGCGAGGTTTTCAAGGCAGATCGGGCGGCAGCGCTCGTCACGGCGTTTGAAGATCGGCTTTTTTCGCTGGCGCCCGATGCGGTGATTTTCTCACGCGGGGCGGAGCGGATCGGCACCACGATCAATTTCGCGGTGCCGGGGATAAAGAATACAGTGGCGATGATGAGCCTGGACCTGGCTGGCATCGCCGTTTCGTCGGGTTCTGCATGTTCGTCTGGCAAGGTTGGACGTTCCCATGTGCTCAGCGCCATGGGCGTGTCGCCCGATTTGAGTGAATGCGGCCTTCGGGTCAGTTTCGGCTGGTCGTCGACCACCGAGGAAATTGACGCCTTCTTTTCGGCGTTTGAAACCGTTCTGAGCCGTCATCGCCGTAACGGCGCTGCAGCTTAGCACCAGGAGACTTTTTGATGTCCGATTATGACATTCCGACCCTCAAGGAAAACATTGACCGCGATACGGTCGATCAGGTGCTGGCGCTCGACGTCGACAAGTACAAGTACGGCTTCGAGACGATCATCGAATCCGACAAGTCGCCCAAGGGCCTCAATGAGGATACCGTGCGGTTCATTTCGGCCAAGAAGAACGAGCCTGAATGGATGCTCGAATGGCGGCTCGAGGCCTTCCGGCGCTGGCTGACGCTCGAAGAGCCGACCTGGGCGCGCGTCTCGTATCCGGAGATCGATTTCCAGGATCAGTACTATTATTCGGCGCCCAAAAGCACCACGGGACCGAAGTCGCTGGCCGATGTCGATCCGGAATTGCTGCGGACGTATGAAAAGCTGGGTATCCCGTTATCCGAGCAGAAAATCCTGGCTGGGGTTCAGGGCGAGGATGCGACGCAAGATACGCCGTTCGGCAGCAATGTTGCAGTCGATGCAGTGTTCGACTCGGTTTCAGTGGTGACGACCTTCCGCGAGGAACTGGCCAAGCACGGCATCATCTTCTGCTCGATTTCCGAGGCGGTGCGCGAGCATCCTGAACTGGTCAAGAAGTACCTTGGCTCGGTCGTGCCGGTTACCGACAATTTTTACGCAACGCTCAATTCGGCCGTGTTTACCGACGGATCGTTCGTTTACATCCCCAAGGGCGTTCGCTGCCCGATGGAGCTCTCGACCTATTTCCGGATCAACGAGAGGAACACCGGCCAGTTCGAGCGTACGCTGATTATCGCCGAGGAAGGCTCGTATGTGAGCTATCTCGAGGGCTGTACGGCTCCGATGCGCGACGAAAATCAGCTCCACGCTGCCGTTGTCGAGCTGGTGGCGCTCGATGAAGCCGAGATCAAATATTCGACGGTCCAGAACTGGTATCCAGGCGACAAGGACGGCAAGGGCGGCATCTACAATTTCGTCACCAAGCGTGGCGATTGCCGCGGCAAGAACTCCAAGATTTCCTGGACGCAGGTCGAGACGGGCTCGGCGATCACCTGGAAATATCCCAGCTGCATCCTGCGCGGCGACGGCTCGCGCGGCGAGTTTTATTCGATCGCGATTTCAAACGGAAAGCAGCAGGTCGACAGCGGCACCAAGATGATCCATCTGGGCAAGAACACGTCCAGCCGTATCATTTCCAAGGGTATAGCGGCGGGTAATTCCGACAACACCTATCGCGGCCAGGTCTCCTCGCATCGCCGGGCGACTGGCGCGCGCAATTTTACCCAGTGCGACAGTCTTCTGATCGGCGATCGCTGCGGAGCGCATACGGTACCCTATATCGAAAGCCGGAACTCCTCGACGGTGTTTGAGCACGAAGCGACGACGTCCAAGATTTCCGACGACCAGATGTTTTATTGCCTGCAGCGCGGGTTGAGCGAGGAAGAAGCAGTGGCTCTGATCGTGAACGGTTTTGTTCGCGACGTGCTGCAGCATCTGCCAATGGAGTTCATGGTCGAAACCCAGAAGCTGATCGGCATCTCGCTGGAAGGCAGCGTTGGATAATGGCGGGAGCGGACTACAACCCGGTGGTTCGAGTGCCCGAGATGGAACTCGAGCGCAATGCGGGGATGGGTTGGTTTGAATCGTTTGACGGTTATGTCGGCGAAATCCTCCAACTCACCCGCTTGGGCTGTGCCTATACCGAGGTGGCGCCGGGCAAGACGGCATGCCCCTACCACGTGCATCATGCCGAAGACGAAATGCTGGTGATCCTTTCAGGTGAAGGCGACTATCGGTTCGGCGGAGAAATTTACAGGGTGAAGGGTGGCGACGTGCTGGGCGCGCCTATGGGCGACGCAAGCTACGCGCACCAACTGATCAATACCGGGACGGAAACGCTGAAATACCTGGTGATTTCGTCCAAGGCGGATGTCGATGTCTGTGAATACCCCGACAGCGCGAAGTTTCAGGTGATGAGCCGCCCAGTGGAAGGCACAAAACGACGGCGCTTCCGCTTTATCGGGCGAGAAGAAACGAGCCTCGATTATCTCGACGGCGAAAATATCGGAGACGAAAAATGAGCACCCCGTTGCTTGAAATCAAGAACCTGCATGTTCGCGTCGAGGACAACGAGATCCTCAAGGGTGTGAACCTGACCCTCAATCGCGGTGAAGTTCACGCGATCATGGGCCGGAACGGCTCTGGCAAATCCACGCTGTCCTACGTGCTGGCCGGCAAGGAGGACTATGAAGTCACCGAGGGCGAAATCCTGCTCGACGGCGAGAATCTTCTGGAAATGGAAGCCGACGAGCGCGCTGCTGCCGGCGTGTTTCTGGCATTCCAGTATCCCATCGAAATTCCCGGCGTTGCGACGATGACCTTTCTCAAGGCGGCCATGAATGCCCAGCGCAAGGCGCGCGGGGAGGGCGAGCTTTCGACGCCCGATTTCATGCGTGCCGTCAAGGATGCTGCCGGGCTGCTGGAAATCAAGCAGGACATGCTCAAGCGCCCGCTCAATGTGGGGTTCTCGGGCGGTGAGAAAAAGCGCGCGGAAATCCTGCAGATGGCGCTTCTGGCCCCCAAACTCTGCATTCTCGATGAGACCGATTCCGGGCTGGACATCGACGCGCTCAAGGTTGTGTCCGAGGGTGTCAACAAGCTGCGCGCGCCGGAGCGTTCCATGCTGGTCATCACGCACTACCAGCGCCTGCTGAACTACATCGTGCCCGATGTCGTGCATGTGTTCTCTGCCGGGCGGGTCGTGGAAACCGGCGACAAATCGCTGGCGCTCGAGCTCGAAGCCAAGGGCTATGCAGACTTCGACGAATCCAACGCTGCCTGAGAGGTAACGCCGTGAACATACAGACACCTGTCCGGCTGAGCGGCGCCGAGGAAAGCCTCGTCGCACAGCTCGAGAGCGCCGGAGCCACAGATGCGGCCGAACGCCTGCGGGTGATCGGCCTGCCGACGCGCCGGGTCGAAAGCTATCACTATACCGACCTCAGGACCCTTCTGGGCCAGATACCACCGCGGGCGAAGGCGGCGAGCGATTCCAGTGCGCCGGCTGTCGATATTCCGGGGGCCTACCGCATCGTAATCGCCAATGGCGTCGTGCAGTCGACTTCGACCGCGCCTGCGGGCGTGATCGTGGGCAAGGCGGCCGGTTCAGTTCTCACAACGCGGGATGACGTGCTCGTGCGTCTCAATGCTGCGCTGGTTTCTGAATCGCTGAACCTTGAGCTGGCCGGCTCGGTGGATCCGGTAATCCACATCGACCACCGCATGGAAGGGGCCGCGGGTCACGTTCAGTCGGGGGCCAAGATTGCCTTCGGTCCGGGTGCAAAAGCTACGGTGATCGAGACGGTGTCGGGCAGCGACGCCGCTCATATGGGCAATGTTGGCAGCTATGTCTCGGTTGGTGACGGTGCCGAAGTGACCCATATTCTGGTGGACCTGTCGGCACGTCAGGCGACCCATTTCGCCACCGTCGAGTATCGGATCGGCGCAGAATCGAGCTTTAAGTCGGTGGTCATCAATGCCGGTGCGCATCTGGCGCGGACCAACGTGTTTGCCGATTTCGTCGGCGAAGGAACGCATGGCGATTTCTTCGGTCTCAATGTTGTCGATACCGACGAGCATCGGGATATCACCATCGACATCACCCATGGCGTGCCCAACACCACTTCGGCCGAGCTCTACAAGCAGATCGCGCGCGGGCGCGGCAAGGCAGTGTTCCAGGGCAAGATCAACGTCGCGATCGACGCGCAGAAGACCGACGCCAAGATGATGACGCAGGGTCTGATGCTTTCGGACGAGGCGGAAATTCTCTCCAAACCCGAGCTGGAGATTTTTGCCGACGACGTTGTCTGCGGGCACGGCGCGACATGCGGGGACCTCGACGAAACCTCGCTGTTTTATCTTATGAGCCGTGGCATTTCGCGTGCAGACGCCGAAACCATACTCATTCGTGCTTTCCTTGAGGAAATCACCGGAGCGGTAGAGGACGAATACGTCTCCGAAGCGCTTGCGGGTGTTGTGGAGCGCTGGCTCAAGAAGGACGTTTGATGCCTTTCGATCTCGCGACAGCACGCGCGGATTTTCCCATTCTCGAGGAGAAAATTCACGGCAAGCGCCTGGTTTATCTCGACTCGGGTGCTTCGGCGCAAAAGCCGGTGCAGGTGCTCGATCGCATGGATCATGCGTATCGACACGAATATGCCAATGTGCATCGGGGACTGCATACGCTGGCCAATCGGGCGACCGAAGCGTTCGAGGGCGCACGCGAGAAAGTGCGCGCGTTTCTCAATGCCGAGCGGGTCGAAGAGATCATTTTTACGCGTTCGACGACCGAAGCCATCAATCTGGTGGCGTCCTCATTTGCCGGTCCGCGGATCGGGGAGGGGGACGAGATCGTCATTTCGATCGCCGAACACCACTCCAACATCGTGCCGTGGCATTTCCATCGGGAACGCAAGGGCGCGGTGATAAAATGGGTGGACGTGGCCGATGATGGAAGCTTCGATCTTGATGCCTTTACGGCGGCCCTGACGGACCGGACGAAGATCGTTGCGATCACACATATGTCGAACGTGCTGGGCACGATCAATCCGGCCAAGCAGATCGTGGAGATCGCGCATGCGCGCGGTATTCCGGTTCTGATCGATGGTAGCCAGGCGGCCGTTCACACCAAGGTGGACGTGCGCGATATCGGGGCCGATTTCTATGTCTTTACCGGCCACAAGCTCTATGGGCCGACCGGGGTGGGGGTTCTTTACGGCAAGTATGACCTGCTTGCCGCGATGCAACCGTTTCTGGGCGGCGGGGAGATGATCGAAGAGGTTTCGCAGGACGCTGTGACCTACAACGCTCCGCCGCACAGGTTCGAGGCCGGCACGCCGCCGATCGTACAGGCGATCGGGCTTGGCGCGGCGATCGATTATGTCGAGGCCATTGGGCGTGACGCCATTGCGGCCCACGAGCACGAGGTCGCGGTTTACGCGGGCGAGCAGCTGTCGCGGATCAATTCCCTGCGCATGTTCGGTACCGCACCGAGCAAGGGCGGGATTTTTTCCTTCATGCTCGAGAATGCTCATGCCCACGACGTTTCGACAATTCTCGACCGGTATGGTGTTGCCGTGCGGGCCGGGACCCATTGTGCAATGCCCCTGCTACAAAGATTTGGGGTTACCTCTACATGTCGGGCCTCGTTTGCCCTATATAATGGCAAGGACGATGTGGACGCGCTTGTCGAGGCTATCGAAAAAGCGCAATCCTTCTTTTGATATTGGACCGTCATGACTGATACCGCACCGGAAAAGACCGAAGCCGAAGCCAAGAGCTTTGTTGAGGGTGGCAATGCGTTGCCGACCGAGGATGTCGAGCGCATCACGGCGGACCTGATTGCGGCGCTCAAGACGGTTTATGATCCCGAAATCCCTGTCGATATTTATGAGCTGGGGTTGATCTACAAGGTCGATCTCGACGACGACCGCAACCTGACCATCGACATGACGTTGACCGCTCCGGGGTGCCCGGTGGCCGGTGAAATGCCGGGCTGGGTCGAGAATGCGGCGCGCTCAGTCGAAGGGATTCAGGACGTTGAAGTGAAAATGGTATTCGATCCGCCGTGGGGGCCGGACCGGATGAGCGAGGAAGCGCAAGTCGCGCTGAACTGGTGGTAGAAATGGCTTTCGCGATCATGCAGCTTACCGATGCCGCTGCCGAGCGCATCAGGGAAATCATCGAAGACAGCGACAAGCCGGTCATTGGCGTGCGTGTCGGGGTGAAGAATGCCGGCTGCGCAGGCATGGCCTACACGCTCGATTATGTCGAAGAGGCCGTGGCCGGTGACGATCATATCAGCGACAAGGGTGTGCAGGTCTGGATCGAGCCTAAGGCGACGCTGTTTCTGCTCGGAACAGTGATGGATTATGAAGAAACCCGGATGTCATCGGGTTTTACCTTCAACAATCCCAACCAGGAAGGCGCTTGCGGGTGTGGGGAGAGCGTTCAGCTCAAGCCGGCCGATCTTGCCGACCTGGCCAGAGCGCGGGCCGAAGCAACGGTCTGAGGGCGATCAGGCGACGTCGGATGAGCCGATGAAGCCTGGCAGGTCCTTTTCCGACATTACCCGATTTCGTCCGGCGCCCTTGGCGGCGTAAAGACACTTGTCGGCGCGCTCGATAAGTGTGGCCGCTGTGTCGCCGGCGCGCCATTGTGCAACCCCAACCGACAGCGTGATGCGGCCCAGCTTTTCGTTGGTCGAGCGCTTGAGAAGTTCCTTGGCCTGCACCGAGCGGCGAATATTTTCGGCAACGGTAATGGCACCCTCCAGCTCGGTCTCGGGCAGGATGGCGACAAACTCTTCCCCGCCGAAGCGGGCGGGCATGTCCCGCCCCTTGAGATTGGCCTTAAGAACATGGGCCACCAGCCGAAGCACCTGATCGCCGGTCAGGTGACCATAGGTGTCGTTGAAGGCTTTGAAGCTATCGATATCGAAAAGCAGCAGCGACATGGTGGCGTTCTGGGCGTGAGTTCGCTCCAGATCGGCCGAGAACTGCTCGTCGAAACATTTGCGATTGGGAATCTTGGTAAGAGGATCGAGCATGGACTCCTTGCGGACCTCGTCGAGGTCGCGCTGGAGAACGGAAATGTCGTCCTTTGAGGTTTCCAGTTCGGCCTCGAGACGCCGGTTCATGTCCTGCATGCGGCGGGTTTCCCGCAGCAGGCGCGAAGACAGCATTTTCAGCGCATCTTCGTCGATACCACCGCCAGCCAGATCGCCCGAAGCCTGTTGAAGCGAGCCCGAATAAGAACTGGCGGATACCATGGCGGCATCAATCGCCTGGTTCACATCAGTGATCTTGCGGCTCATGATCTGCGACATTGCCCGCAACTTCTCGTCCATGTCGGGGACTTTGAGGAATGTCTCGCATAATTGCGTAGCTTCCTCGAGTGTGATCGTGCCTGATCGCGTCAGGATTGCGTTGACCTGCGTGTTGAGCTCGGCATTCGAACCGGTCGCGTAAGTATAAAACAGCTCATAATATACCGGAAACGGCGGAATCTGCGCGCGCTTGAGCAAGGCAAGCGCCGCATTGGCAAATCCTGATGCGCGGTCAAAGTCCAGGTTCGTCACGTTACGTCAACCATCACCTGTTCCGATCAGATCATAGTCCGCCAGGGCTTAAAGGCGCCTTAAACCCAGTCCAACTCCCGAGCCGCGCCCTGAAGGCCGTCGATAAGCGGATTGAGATTTCAGATTGCTGTGCAGGTTACGAGCGGCAACATCAGATTGGAGTTCCGAACGCTTCCAGAGCCCCCCGGCATGGAACCATTGATTAGCTAGAGCGTCCTGGCGCGGCTGTCCAGATCAAAAATCACCGGCAGCGTCCGGGATTCAAGATGTCAACAGACCTGCTGTCCTGACCGGGTGCAGGGCCGTACCCCAAACCATTGCGATCAGGCTCTGCCAGTCGGGCGCAGCAGGAATGCGGGAATATGGCCTTCCGACTTGAAACTCGCGGGACCATCGTCATTGTTCGCGCGGCGCGGCTGTTCGCGGTTCTGGCGTGGGGCCTGCTCACGGTTCTGGCGCGGTGCCTGTTCGGTTGGTTTGGCCGGCTGCTGCCTTTCGGCGGCAGGCTTTTCGTCTTTCCCGCGTGTGCGCCGACCACGTTTTCGACCACTGGATGGCGCCTCATCGCCTTGTGAGACTTCAGGCGCGGGCGCAGACACGGTGGCTGACGCGTCCGCCCAGGCTATGTCGCGCTGGATCAGTTTGGTGATCGCATCGACATATTTGGTTTCGCCCGGACCAATCAGGGTAATTGCGGTGCCGGAGCGTCCGGCACGGCCGGTCCGGCCGATACGATGGACATAATCTTCTGCATGGGTGGGCACGTCGAAATTGAAGACATGGCTCACCGCGGGGATATCTAGGCCGCGGGCGGCAACATCGGACGCAACAAGAATCGCCAGCGATCCGGCGCGGAAGCTGTCGAGCGTTTCGGTGCGGGATTTCTGATCCATGTCCCCGTGCAGCGCGCCGGCATCGAAACCGTGGCGCTCGAGCGAACGGGCGACCGTCGCAACGTCGCGCTTGCGGTTGCAGAAGATGATCGCGTTCTTGAGATCCTTGGCGGCGCGAATCTGGTCGCGAAGCGCGGCACGCTTTTCCGCCGGCGTGCGGCCGACCTTGAGCAGAACCTGCTCGATGGTGTCGGCAGTCGAATTCTGGCGCGCCACTTCCACCTTGACCGGATCGCGCAGGAAACGCTGGGTCAGCTTCTGGATTTCAGGTGGCATGGTGGCCGAAAAGAACAGGGTCTGCCGGCGCTGCGGGAGCAGCGAGCAGATGCGTTCGATATCGGGGATGAAGCCCATGTCGAGCATGCGATCGGCCTCGTCGATGACGAGAATGTCGACACCGGTGAGTAGCAGGCGTCCGCGCTCGAAGTGATCGAGCATGCGGCCGGGCGTGGCGATGAGAACGTCAGCGCCGCGATCGAGCTTCTTGTTCTGATCTTCAAACGATACGCCACCGATCAGCAAAGCGACGGTCAGACGGTGGTTTTTGCCGTATTTTTCAAAGTTCTCGTGAACCTGCGCCGCGAGTTCGCGCGTAGGCTCTAAAATGAGGGTGCGCGGCATGCGCGCGCGGGCCCGGCCCTTTTCGAGAAGGGAGAGCATCGGCAGCACAAATGAAGCCGTCTTGCCGGTTCCGGTCTGGGCGATCCCGATAAGATCCTTTTTTTCAAGGATATGGGGAATGGCCTGGGCCTGGATATCGGTTGGCTTGGTATAGCCGGCTGCAGCGACTGCTTCGGTGACCTTGTCGCCCAAGCCGAGCTCGGAGAATTCAACAGTCAAATCGGGTGTCCATCATGTTCGGGTCAGAGAATAAAGAAGAAGTGAGGCAGGCTGCCGGTTCGTTCTTTCTCGACGTGTCGCCAGCGGAAATCGGTACACTTTCATCCACACTTTGCTCAAACCTGCGCGCGGAACGTGCAAGTGAACGGGTATGGCCTCTGACGAGCGGGACCATAAACTACCTTGGGTTCAAGTCAATCTTGATTTGGCCATCAAGATTAATGCCTGCCTGACCGCGCACGATCAAACGTCGAGTTCGGTCACAAAGGCCGCTTTTTCGGAAATAAATTCGAAGCGGGCCTCGGGTTTGTTTCCCATGAGCCTGTCGACCGTATCGGTGGTCTCCGCGCGGTCTGAGACGACGCGAACCTCGAGCAATGTCCTTGATTTGGGGTTCATGGTGGTTTCTTTCAAGTGCGCATGCGGCATTTCGCCAAGGCCCTTGAACCGTGTGACTTCGACTTTGCCGCGCCCGGTGAATTCTTCTTCCATCAATTTGAGTCGATGGGCGTCGTCCATGGCGTAGGCCGTCTTGGCGCCCTGCGACAGGCGGTAAAGGGGCGGCAGGGCCAAAAAGAGGTGGCCGCCTTCGATCAGCTTCGGCAGTTCCTGATAAAAGAAGGTCATCAGAAGCGAAGCGATGTGGGCGCCGTCGACGTCGGCATCGGTCATGATGATGATCTTGTCGTAACGCAGATCCTCTTCACGGTACTTGTCGCGCGTTCCCACTCCAAGCGCCTGCAAGAGATCTGCGATCTGCTGGTTGGCGGCAAGTTTGTCGCGGCTCGCGCCGGCCACGTTGAGCACCTTGCCGCGCAGTGGGAGTACGGCCTGGCTGGACCGGTCGCGCGCCTGCTTGGCGCTGCCGCCGGCGCTGTCGCCTTCAACGATGAAGAGTTCGGCGCCCTGGGCCGCCGACTGGCTGCAATCGGCGAGCTTGCCAGGCAGACGCAGCTTGCGGGTCGCCGATTTGCGGTCGATTTCCTTTTCCTTGCGACGGCGCAGACGGTCCTCTGCGCGTTCGATGGTCCATTCGAGCAGCTTGTTGGCCTGGGTCGGCGATGCGGTGAGCCAGTGATCGAAGGCGTCGCGGATGGCATTGTCCACGATGCGAGTGGCTTCGCCCGAAGCAAGCTTGTCCTTGGTCTGGCCAACGAATTCCGGCTCGCGGATAAAGACCGAGAGCATTGATCCGCAATGGCCCAGAACGTCTTCGGATGTGACAATAGATGCGCGCTTGTTGCCGACCATCTCAGCGTAATTCTTCAGGCCGCGGAGCAGGGCGGTTCGCAGGCCGGCCTCATGGGTGCCGCCGTCGGGGGTAGGGACGGTGTTGCAATATGAGGAGGTAAAGGTATCGCCGATGTACCACGAAATCGCCCATTCGACCGATCCGTGGCCGCCGGGCTTTCCTGTCCGGCCGGAGAATATGTCGTCGAGGATTCGCGTTCTACCCTCGATGCGGCGTTCGATGAAATCGCGAAGACCACCAGGGAAGTGGAACACCGCCTTGGCGGGAACCTCGTCGGTAGCGAGTGACTCGTCGCATGACCAGCGGATTTCGACGCCGCCGAAGAGATAGGCCTTGGCACGGGTCATGCGGAAGACCCGGTCGGGGACGAAGCGCGCCGCGTTGCCGAAGATTTCGGCATCGGGATGGAAGCGGATCGTCGTTCCGCGCCGGTTGTTGACACGGCCCATGTTTTCGAGCTTCGAGGTCGGCTTGCCGCGCGAATAGGTCTGCCGGTAAAGGGTCTGGTCGAGCGCGACCTCGACGACGAGATCGTCGGTCAGCGCGTTGACGACCGAAACGCCGACGCCATGCAGCCCGCCCGAGGTTTCATAGGCCTTGGAATCGAATTTTCCGCCCGCGTGGAGCGTGGTCATAATGACTTCGAGCGCGGAAAGATGGGGCTGCTTGGGATGGTTGTCGACCGGAATGCCGCGACCGTTGTCGACCACCGTTATGTAGCCGTCTTCGCCGAGATGAACTTCGATCCTTGTGGCATGCCCGCCGATCGCCTCGTCCATCGAGTTGTCGATGACTTCGGCAAAGAGATGGTGCAAAGCGTTGGTGTCTGTCCCGCCCACATACATGCCCGGCCGGCGGCGCACGGGCTCAAGCCCTTCGAGCACCTCGATATCGGCCGCCGTATAGGAGTTTGACGGCGCTGGCGCACGCGCAGGGGCGGCGCGCTGCGGCTCGGCGGCGGGTTGGGGGGGCGTGACGCCAAAAAGATCGTTGTCGTCGGTCATGAGCCTCAAAAATTCTTGCCGGGCGAATCAGATGGAATTCCGGTCTATCATATGGCGGCATGTATGAGCGGAAACACCACAGATTCCAAGGTGTTTCAACAGCATTGCACTCTGATTTGCGCAACTTATGCCGACCGCCGCATTCTCATCCTGGGACACTTCGGGCGCGCAAAACAGTGGCTCGATTTACGTTCGGTTTGCGTCTCATCAGCACTTTTTTAAGCCCCTTGCGATAAAAATTGTTCATACGGTTCATGTGTTTGGAGTTGCCGTATGCGTGCACGATTTGCCCGAGGCGCTGCGTATCAGGTGTCTGGGTCAGGGCACGAAGTGTTCAGGTGGCTGCAGGCCGGATTGAAGAGTTCTGCGTACCGGCTTGCCCACCTTTCCCTCCCCAAAGTGGTCCTGTTGCCAGGGCTGGCCACGGTGTTTTTTCTCGCCTGAAGTTCCCGCCGCGGTTGCGCGTACCTTGCGCGGCAGATAACTAGTGCGGACAGTTCTTGGGAGTCCGCCGTGTCCGATCAACAGGCAAAGCCTATCCGTCCGCTCTATTTCGTTGCGTCCTACCCGCGCTCGGGCGGCAATTGGGTGCGGTCGGCCATTTTCCTGATGATCGCTCTGAGTCAGCCCAATCCGCCCAAGCGGATCGATATGCGCAATATCGACAATATCATACCGCTCGATTCCCATGGCCGCTTCTACAAGGAAGTGACCGGCAAGGACGCCAACAGCCTCGGGGAAGAGGAGGTGGCGGCGGCGCGGCCGCAGGTGCATGAGTTGCTTTCGCGCGATACGCGGGGGTTGCCCGTGGTGCGGACGCATGCGGTGCGGGGCACGTTTTTCGGGCATCCGACCTTTAACACCAAGGTTTCAATCGGCGGGACCTATATTGTGCGCTCGCCGCTCGATGTGGCCGCTGCGCTTGTCGATGCAAGCGGGATGCAGCCCATGCGGGTCATCGAGGCGATGATGACCGTCGATCGGCGTGTGCGGGGCGGCGCGACACGCGTCTCCGAACCGCAGGGGTCGTGGAGCCAGAATGTGGCGAGCTGGATCGGCAAGCGGCAGCCCGAAGTGCATGCCATCCGCTTTGAAGACTTGCGGGCCGATCCGATCAAGGAGCTCAAGGCGCTCGCGGCGCATATGAAGATTCCGGTGACCGAGAAAAGCCTCAAGACGGCCGCTGGCCTGCTGGCCGAGACACATAAGGCGAGCGGGAAAAACGCCGTGCCGCGCGACTATCGCGAGACGCTCAAGCCGATCCATGCCCGCGCCATCATCGAAGCGCATGGCGTCCAGATGCAAGCGCAGGGTTATCTGACCGACAGCGTGCTGCAGTATGCCGATATCGACCGCAAGGCGGCGATGATGCTGGCGGAGAAATACGCGCCACGCACCGCGAACTGAGCCTTGCGGGACCGCGCCGGGCTGGTGCATAGTCTTGGTGTTTCTGGAATCGGAAAGGAGGGCTGCGTGATAGAGATTTGGCGTCACCATCGTCAGCGTGGCCCTGTTTACGCCCTGCAGCAGATGTTGCAGGGCTGACCGTCACCGGACATTTCGCATTCGAATTCCGTACGGGTCTGCCCTGATCGCGACCGCATGACATCATGCGGCCTGGCAGAATTGGGTGGCCTGTGCCGCCCCGGACATTCGAGACTGAAATGACGACAATTGCCCTTAAATCCGCCGGCTATACGGCAAAATCCAACCTTTTCAATGATTTGACTCTTACGATCGGCTCGGGCGACCGGGTTGGGATCGTGGCCGGAAATGGGGCCGGGAAGACGACCCTGCTTACTTGCCTTGTCGGCGAGAACGAACTCACGCGTGGTGACATTACGCTCTCGCGCGGTGCGCGGATTGGGATGGTGCCGCAGGTGGTGCCCGAAAAGCTGTTTGATTTCAGCCTGTTCGATGCGGTTGCCACCGGACTCGATGCGGAAACGCTGGAAAGCGAAAGCTGGCGTGTCGATGTGGTGCTCGATACGCTCTCCATGCCCGAGGACATACGCAATCTGCCGGTGCGCGCGCTGAGCGGGGGCTGGCAGCGGCTTATGTTGCTGATGCGGGCCTGGGTGTCCGATCCCGATATTCTGGTGCTCGACGAGCCGACCAATCATCTCGATCTTGAGAAAATTGCGCTGTTAGAACAATGGTTTATGGGGATCGGTGATGTGCCGGTGATCATGGCAAGTCACGACCGGAGCTTTCTCGACGCGGTGACCAATCGCACGCTGTTCCTGCGGCCCGAAACCTCCCGGTATTTTCCCTTACCCTATAGCCGGGCGCGGGAGGCATTGGCGCAGGAGGACGCGAGCGACGCGTCCAAGCGCGAACGCGACCTGAAAGAAGCCAGCCAGCTTCGCCAGCAATCGGCGAAACTGAAAAACATCGGCATCAATTCCGGCAGCGACCTTTTGCAGAAAAAGCAAAAACAGCTTCGCGAGCGGGCCGAAAGAATCGAGGCGCAAGCCAGAGTACTGCACAAGGAGCGCAGCGGGGATATCCGGCTGGCCAATCGCGGCACTCATGCCAAGGTGCTGGTTTCGATCGAGGAGCTGACGGTGGCGGCGCCCGATGGGCGCAAGCTGTTCTCGATCCCGAAACTGCATATCTTTCAAGGAGATAGAATCGTTGTTCTGGGGCGCAACGGGACTGGAAAGACCAGTCTTGTCAGGATGCTCAGGCGCGTTCTGATGGGAGGTGAGAGCATTGAGGGCATCAAGGCGACGCCCAGTCTGGTGGTCGGGTACATGGACCAGGCGCTCGATTTTGTGCCGGAAAAGCTCAGCCCGTTCGATTTCATATCGGCGCTGGGGCAGGGCGATCAGCGGACACGAAGCCTGCTTGCGGCGGCCGGAATCGACCCTGACGCCCACTGGACACTCGGTGCACTCCTGTCCCACGGCCAAAGGGCCAGGCTTGGACTGCTCGCGCTGCGCCTGATGGAGCCCAATTTCTACCTGCTGGACGAACCGACCAACCACATCGATATCGCCGGACAGGAAGCGCTCGCTGCCGAGATCATCGAGCACGATGCCAGTTGCGTGCTGGTGTCGCATGACCGCGCCTTCGTGCGCGAGGTTTCAAACCGGTTTCTGGTAATCGAGAAGGGGAGGCTTATCGAGGCTGACGATCCCGAAGGGTTCTTTGCCGAGATGGGGGCTTGATAAAACCGGCCCCGCACGAAAATGCGGGGCCGGACCAGGCTACTGGCTTATGCGTTGCCCGTGGACGATCTGCATGGCCCCGTGGTTGGGCCATTCGATTGTGTCGACGGTGTCGATATCGAATTCGACAAGACGTTCGTCACCGAGTTCATAGACGGGCCAGTCGAGGCCATCCATGTTGGGATCGCCCGTCTGTGCAAAGGCGACGAGGGCGCCAGCCGAGCGGTCGCGCAACTCGAGATCGGCGTCGGTCCATGTCCGGGTTTCCCGGAACATGTTGAGGCTATCGAGCGTGTCGAGGAAATAAGGCACCTCGACGGTGTGATAGGCGCCGACCGTTGCCGGGTTGTGATCGGCGAAGGTCACCCCTTCGGTGTAAGGCTGAGTGCGGCTGAAGATATAGGCATAGACCGGGCTGTCGCCGTGCGTGGTCTGGGCGATTGCCCAATCGCGAACGGCGCTGGCCATGGATGTGTCGCGGGAGATATCGACCGCGGTGCGGCGGAAATCTTCGGCCTCCAAATCGTAGAATGCCAGGATTTCCTCGGCGTCATCGCCGAACATGTCCTGTGCTCTGGTGCGCAGTTCATCGGCGTTCTGGGCGCCTGCGAGACCGTTGAAGGTTTCGTCCTTTGTGTAGCCGATGACCATGGGCACGTCGGCGAAACTGCCGTTCTCGAAGGCCGTCCATGCGGGTTCAGGCAGGACGTGGCCGTCGATGGCGATGCCGAAGCGGACGCCCTCGAGGTCGAGAAATTTGTCGGCGGAAACGGCGCGCATTGCGCTTATGTCGGCGGCTCCCAATTGTTCCTGGGCCTGAAGGCCGGCCGCTTCGACCCGCTCATAGGGAGACGAGAAGCTGTTGACGACGCTGCCGGACATGCCGAAGATCTTGTGGAACAGACCGTCGGCCAACGGGCTGACCTGAAGAGCGCTGAGCGACATGGAACCGGCGGACTGGCCGACAAGGGTGACGTTGCCGGCATCACCGCCGAAGGCTTCGATGTTGTCCTGAATCCATTGCAGACCGAACGCCTGATCCATCAGGCCGTAATTTCCCGAAGTCCCGGTTTCGCTTTCAGCGGCCAGTTCGGGGTGGGCCATAAAGCCCATGGCACCGAGGCGGTAGGACAGGGCGACATAGACAACGCCGCGCTGGGCAAGCTGTTCGCCGGAATAATTGGCCATGTTGGTCGAGCCGACGTTAAAGCCGCCACCGTAAATCCAGACGACGACCGGCAGATCGGCCCCCGCCTCGGCGTCCTGGGGTGCCCATATGTTGAGATAGAGGCAGTCCTCGGATAGGGATTCCTCGCCGAAGTAGTGGTTGATGTCGCTGTTGCGCAAGGTCTGCATGCATTCGGGGGCAAAGCGGTCCGCATTATAGACGCCTTCCCATTCCGGATGCGGCTGCGGCGGCTGCCAGCGCAGTTCGCGCAGGGGCGGTGCTGCAAAGGGTACGCCGAAATAGGCTTTGACACCTGAATCCAGCATCTTGCCCGCGACCTGACCAGAACCGGTTTCCACCGGATCGCCCGGGATCGGGGTCTTGACGATCTGGGCCAGGGCCCCGGTGGCCAACGCCATTGTCGCCGCCGCCAGCGCGGTCGCGGCGATCTTACTCAACCGAAACATGGATATCCTCCTCATCATATGTACGAAACGGTCCGTACATTCGAAAGCTAGCACGAGAAGGGGAGGAGTCCATCCGGGTAAATAGAAAACATCATATAAAAAATAGTATAGCCTACATTATTTCTCGCCATCCATGGCGGTTGCCATGACGATTTCGGCAAGCAAGAAGAGGAACCGTTCGCCATCGCTGGTTACGCCGGTCTCCGATCGTTTCGCCGAGCCTAAAGGGGCGGGGCGAGGCTGTTGCATCGATCATCGGGCAGTCCGGGTCAGTGATGAAACGCGCGTCGCTGCTGATGACCCGAGGTGTTTCAGCGATGGGAGCCTGTCGGGTTCATTTCCGGAGTCCGGCTGGCAAGCATGCCATCGACGCTCAGCCGACCGGCTCCATAGGCCATGAGGGCCAAAGCCATGGCGGCCCAGGGCAGATGGAAGTTCGCCCACCCTTCGGGGACGGTGAGCTGGATTACGGCGGTCATGAGCAGAATGCCCAACGCCGCAAAGCGCGTGCCCAGTCCCAGGACCAAAAGGATGGGCAGAACGATTTCGCCGGTTGCGGCGAGATAAGCGGCAAGGGTGGGGAACGGGTAGGGGTAGGCGCCTCCGAGAATATGGAGGCGGAATTCCTGTCCGAACAGGAACGCCTGGCTCGGCGCGAGCATGAAGGGGGCGTCCCATTTGGTCAGGCCGGACCGAAAGAAGGGGACGGCAAGCGCGATGCGCAAGACCAGCAGCACCAAGGGTGCGGGAAGGCTGGCGATGAGCGCTTCGCTTCTGGCGATTATCGAATGCAGTGTCATGCCTTGTTCCCTTTCGATGGTTTGAACGCGCCCAGCGAAACCAGCCCGACAAGAGCGGTGCCGAGGTCGAAATCCGCATCGTTGGCCGATGCCGTCGCAGCGCCGCCAACGGTGGCGCCGGCCATTATGGCGCGGGCGAAATCGGCGTCCTCGTGGGGCAAGACCGTTACGACGACGTCGAGGCCGGGGCGTGCAATCAGCACCGTCTCGGGGCCAGCCGATCCGAGCGCGGCGGGCGGTGTCTGCCGGTGCGCGTGCCATATGGAGCCGACGGGAAAGCGCGAGGTTATGAGCGCGCAAGCAGGATGCAGGGCAAGGCGGGACTGAAGGAGGTCTGACGGCTGCAGGCCGGCGAGCGCATTGATCGTCAGGATGGGATCGTCCGCAGCGTGGTATGCGCGGGTCCATGCGCATTCGAGCCGGGCGACATCGGAGAGGTAGGGCAGAGAGGCTGCCGGCGGGAACTCGGCAATAAAATCGGGGAAGTTCTCGCCATATTGAAACAGCATGGGCGATGAGGGTTTGGTCTGGCCGACAAAGACGCGGGCCATGGCGGTGAAAAATTCCTCGCCGACGAGGGCACTCACGACGGGAAACCCCTTGGTCAGGGCGTTCACGAGGCTGACGTGAACATTGTTGCGATAGACGGCGAACCGCAGGGGGTCGTTCTGCCCGCCCTTGCTGGTCAGGCCCTGGGGCAGGGCGCTGGCGGGGTCCTGCACCGCCTGGGCAAAGCGGGTCTGCGCGCTCATTGTGCCGCGCTCCGGACGCCGGGGAGAGCCTTGTCGAGCGCGGCCTGGGCCATGCGGGCTTCGCTCATCAACGTGGGGAAATCGGGCACGTCATTGTCCCATTCCACAAGTGTGGCGATGGGGCCTGTGCGGCCGAGCGTATGGACATAGAGATCGAAGACATCGGGGCGGACGGCCGAACCATGTGCGTCGATCAGCAGGCGGGCACCGGCGCTGTCGAGGGTTTCATCATAACCGGCGAGATGGATTTCACCGACGAACTCGATGGGAAAACGATCGATATAATCTTTGGGGTCCCAGCCGTGGTTGACCGATGAGACCATGACGTTGTTGACGTCGAGCAGCAGGCCGCAGCCGGTCCGTTCGGCGATGGCGGCGAGGAAATCGACCTCGTCGATGGTGCTTTCCTCGAACAGAAGATAGGTCGATGGATTTTCGAGCAGCATGGCAACGCCAAGCGTTTGCTGGACGTCATCGACATGGCGGCAGACCTGATCGAGGGTTCGTGGCGTGTAGGGAAGCGGCAGCAGATCGTTGAGATAGGCGCTGTCATGGGTCGACCAGGCGAGGTGCTCGGAAAATGACGCGGGCTTGTAGGTCTCGATGAGATGCTTGAGACGGGCGAGGTGGGCGCGGTCGAGATCGTTCTCTCCGCCGATCGACAAGCCGACGCCATGCAGGGAAAGCGGATAGGTCTCGGCGATGGCAGCGAGATAACGATGCGGCGCGCCGCCATCTCCCATGTAGTTTTCGGCATGGATCTCGAAAAATCCGACAGACGGACGGCTTTCGAGAATTTCCCCGTAATGCTCGGGCTTGAGGCCCACGCCGGCTTGCTGGGGAAGGGTGTTGTAGCGGTTCATCATGGCCTCCCGGTCAATTGGCGAGCGGAGCGCGGACAGTGCCGCGCTCCAATGGGTGCGGCTCAGGCGGGGACGTCGCGTTCGAGCGGCTCGAGGCTGCCCATGCGATCGCCCGGCAATTCCATGCTTTCGCAGGTGCCCGAGGGAACCAGTGTCCAGGCGTTGCCCTGATAGTCGACGGTGGAGGTGCCGGCGCAGGTGGTGCCGGGGCCGGCCGCGCAATCGTTCTGACCGGCAAGCGAGACGCCGTAGCACTTGACCATATCGTCCTGGGCGATGGCCGGGGCAGCGCCGGCGGTTCCGAGAGCTGTCGCCAGCGATGCGGCGAGAGCGACTGAGGCTATGTTGAGGTTCATTGCAATGTCCTTCCTTTGGGGATCGAAGGCGCCGCTTTGGGCACCGATCACTCATTCGTTGGGACATCGAAGATGGTTACGCCCGCGCGTCATCACGGTTCTGTGATCGGGCCCAGGGGGAGCGAAAAAGGGCGGCCCGACGGCTACTCGCGCGCGCCGCTGTCATAAATGCCGATAATGTCGGCGAGCAGGTCGTGAAGGCGATCGCGATGGCCGTTGCCGCCCGACGGGCTATTGGGGTCCGAGGTCATGACGACGGTCAGATCGAGGCCGGGAACGATGTAGAGCATCTGGCCGCCATAGCCCCACGCGTAGGAAACCTCGTGACCGCCAAGCTCGGTGAGGAACCAGCCATAGCCGTATCCGTGCCCGCCGAAGCGGGAGGTGGTGCGCTGTTGCCAGGATTGCTCGATCCAGTCTTCCGAGACGATCCGTTCGCCATCTTCGGTGACGCCGCCATTGCGGATCATTTCGCCCAACGCCAGGAGGGAGAGTGGTGTCATGGCGAGTTCATTGCCGCCAAGATGGATGCCCTGGGGGTCCTGAAGCCAGCCGGTGATGGCAAAGCCATCGATGAGGCCAAGCCAATCGCGGGCAAGCTGACGCGTCGAGGCGCCGCCCACCTCGGTGAGGATGGCAGAGAGCAAATGGGTCGAGCCCGTGGAATAGATCATCGGTCCGCCCGGTTCGGCGACGAAGGGCTGGGCGAGGGCTGAGCGCACCCAGTTGGAGCTCGCGACCCATCGCCCGTAATTGGCGCCGGACGTTGCCTCGAGGCCCGCCTGCATCGACATGAGGTGGCTCAGGGTGATCCGATCGAGGCGCGGGTCGGGATCGGAAGGCAAATCATCGGTGAGCAGATCGGCAACCCGCTGTTCAGGGCCTTCGAGCAAACCCTTGTCGATGGCGATGCCGACCAGGGTGGTGACAATGACCTTGGAGGCCGATTTGATGTTGGTGGGGTCGCTGGAGGTGTAGCCGTTATAGCCGCGGTCGGCGATGATTTCGCCGTCCAGGGAAATGGTGACGGTGCGCAGCGGCTCGAGGCTTTCGGCGGCATCCAGAACGGTCGTAAGCGGGCTGGGGTTCGCCGCATCCTGCGCCGAAACCGCGAGGGGCATGGACATGACGGCGGCCATTGCCAGCATGCCGACAGGGCGAGAAAAGATTGAAATGGTCATGAAATGATCGCCCCGCGCAGCAGTGGATATGTGCCAGGGCGATGTGTGAAGCAAGATGGGCTTTTGTGGGGCCGGGAAGGTGGGGTGGCGATCAACAAACCGGGAGGTGGGGGCAGGGGCAATGCCGGCAAGACATTGTATCTCTGCCCCTCGTGGGTCGGTGAGCGCTTGTCTCTTACTTCTTGGGCTTTTTGTGCTCTCCGAGCTGCACGACACCCTTCAATGAAGGGGCTGCGGCTATGGTTTTTTCTTTGACCTGTTTGGGCTTTTTCGCTTCGCGGTTTTTCCGCACCTGACCTTTGGCCATGACGCTATCCTTTGAGCGCGCGAACATGATCGTTTGCGCTCGCGCAGCATCGCACGTTCCGGCTTGAGGCCCTATGGAAATCTGCAGCCCGCGTCCTGCATGCGCCAAACAAAAAGGGCCCCCGAAGGAGCCCTTTCCGTATGCGATAAACCGCGGTCTTAAGCCGAGTAGTACATCTCGTACTCGACGGGGTGCGGGGTGTGCTCGAACTTGATGACTTCTTCCATCTTCAAATCGATGTAGGAGTCGATGAAGTCGTCGTCCATCACGCCGCCTGCCTTGAGGAAGTCGCGATCGGCCGAGAGGCTTTCCAGCGCTTCGCGCAGCGAGGCGGAAACGGTGGGGATGCCCTGGAGCTCTTCCTTGGGCAGTTCGTAGAGATCCTTGTCCATCGGGTCGCCCGGGTGGATCTTGTTCTTGATGCCGTCAAGGCCAGCCATGAGCAGGGCGGTGAAGGCGAGGTAGGGGTTGGCAAGCGGATCGGGGAAGCGGACTTCGACGCGCTTGGACTTCGGGCTCTGGCCGAAGGGGATGCGGCACGAAGCGGACCGGTTGCGGGCCGAGTAGGCCAGCAGGACGGGGGCTTCAAAGCCCGGCACCAGACGCTTGTAGGAGTTGGTGGTCGGGTTGGTGAAGGCGTTGATGGCCTTGGCGTGCTTGATGACGCCGCCGATGTAGTAAAGGCATTCCATCGACAGACCGGCATATTCGTCGCCCGCAAAGAGCGGCTTGCCGTCTTTCCAGATCGACTGGTGGCAGTGCATGCCCGAGCCGTTATCGCCATAAACGGGCTTGGGCATGAAGGTTGCGGTCTTGCCGTAGGACTGGGCGACCTGCTGGACGCCATACTTGTAGAGCAGGACGTGATCGGCAGCGGTGATCATCGGCGCGAACTTGATGCCGAGTTCGTGCTGGGCCGAGGCCACTTCGTGGTGGTGCTTTTCGACAACGACGCCCATGGCGGCGAGGGCTTCGAGCATTTCACCGCGGATGTCCTGGGCGCTATCGACGGGGGGAACCGGGAAGTAACCCTTCTTGAGCGCGATGTGGTGGCCGGTGTTGCCGCCTTCGTAATCGGCGTCCGAATTGGAGCCGAGTTCGGAGGAGTCGACCTGGAAACCGACCTTGTAGGTCGAGGTCGAGTACTTCACGTCGTCAAACAGGAAGAATTCGGGCTCGGGACCGAAACCGACGAAATCACCGACGCCGGAGGTCTTGACGAACGCTTCGGCCTTCTTGGCGATCGAGCGCGGGTCGCGATTGTAGGGCTGGTAGGTGGCGGGCTCGAGAATGTCGCAGTTCACGCACAGGGTCGGCGCCGAGAAGAACGGATCGACATAGGCCGAATCGTTGTCGGGCATCAGGACCATGTCGGATTCGTTGATGGCTTTCCAGCCAGCGATCGAGGAACCGTCGAACATGACGCCTTCTTCGAACATTTCGGCGTCGACGACCGATGCGTCCATGGTGACATGCTGAAGCTTGCCGCGCAGGTCGGTGAAGCGAAGGTCAACGTATTTGATGCCTTCGTCCTTGATCTTGTTCATAAGATCGTTTGCTGAGCTCATAATAGATCCCCAGTTAGTGGTGTTTGATGTTTATGCCTGCGCCATAAAGGTCCGGGAGGAGTTTATCGCGCGCCTGACTTGGTTTCACGAAGCCCGGCTAGAGGGCTTCGTCTCCGCTTTCGCCCGTGCGGATTCGAATGGCCTGTTCGACCGTCGAAACGAAAATCTTGCCGTCGCCAATGCGACCGGTCTGCGCCGCGTTGCGGATCGCCTCGATCGCCTTGTCGGCAAGCTGGTCTGGGACAACGACCTCGACTTTGACCTTGGGCAGGAAATCAACGACGTATTCGGCGCCTCTGTAGAGTTCGGTATGGCCCTTCTGACGCCCGAAACCCTTGGCCTCCGTCACCGTGATGCCTTGCAACCCAACTTCCTGAAGGGCCTCTTTGACCTCATCGAGCTTGAAGGGTTTGACGATGGCCTCAATCTTTTTCATGTCCACGTCTCCTAGTGTTCGGGACCGGTTGGCCCATAGAATGCATGGGGTGTGCCAGTCGAGATTTTTGTTGCATCGGCATTGATAAAACAACGGGTTGCAGGCGTGAGCACAACCTTTTTCTCATGTCCTTGGCGGCATGTGTGGCTAAAAAATAGGCAAAAAGCCCAATTTATAAGCACGTTTGGCGGTTGGTTCAGCGGTTCTCGGTTGAGCATCATGGAACAGTATGAAGCCGGGCGCAAACGCGGGGGAAGGCAGCCCCCAAATCAATGAGGCTTTGACTGCAATGAGAAGTTGGGCTAGGACGCGTGCCAACTCGACGCCGGGCGTACGAGGTACGCGGGTGTGGCGGAACTGGCAGACGCACTGGATTTAGGTTCCAGCGCCGCAAGGCGTGGAGGTTCGACTCCTCTCACCCGCACCAAATTCTGCGCCGGCTTCCAACACGATTTACGAAAATACGGGATCGATACGCAAAATGAACGTAACTGAAACTCTGAACGAAGGGCTGCGCCGCAAGCTCGATGTGACCATTCCGGCGACGGCGCTCGCATCGAAACTCGACGAAAAGCTCGACGAGGTTCGGGGCAAGGTGCAGATCAAGGGCTTCCGCCCCGGCAAGGTGCCGACCGCGCATCTGAAAAAGGTCTATGGCCGCTCGCTGATGAGCGAAGTGCTGCAGGATTCGATCAACGAGACAGTTTCCAAAACGCTCGAAGAGCGTTCGGAAAAGGCAGCGACCCAGCCCGAAATCGACCTCAGCGAAGACCAGGCGCTCATCAACCGCGTGCTGGACGGTGAAGGCGACCTCGCATTTTCAGTCTCTTATGAAGTGCTTCCCCCGGTTTCGCTGATGGACTTCAAGACCATCAAGCTTGAAAAGCCGGTTGTTGAAGTGACCGACGCGGAAGTCGACGAGGAAGTCGAAAAATTCTTCAAGCAGAACCGTCCTTATGAGGACAAGGGCGACGATGCCGTTGTCGAAGATGGCGACCGGGTCGGTCTTTCGTTCGTCGGCAAGATCGACGGCGAGCCCTTCGAGGGCGGTTCGGCCGATCACACCCATCTGACCATCGGTTCGGGCCAGTTCATTCCGGGCTTCGAAGAAGGACTGATCGGCGTCAAGAAGGGCGGCAACAAGACCATCAAGGTCACGTTCCCCAAGGATTACCAGAACGAGGAACTGGCCGGCAAGAAGGCCGAGTTCGACGTCAATGTGCTCCATGTCGATGGCCCCAAGGCCGATGTGGAACTCAATGATGAGTTCGCCAAGACACTTGGCCTCGAAGATCTCGCGGCGCTGAAGACGGCGATCCGCGGGCAGATCGAAAGCCAGAACAAGAACCTGTCGCAGCAGCGGCTCAAGCGCCTCGTTCTCGATGCGCTGGACGAGGGCCACAAGTTCGACGTGCCGGCCAAGCTGGTCGAATCCGAGTTCGATGCGATCTGGAACCGGGTCAAGCACGAGGTCGAGCATCACGGCAAGACCTTCGAATCCGAAGGCACGACCGAGGAAAAGGCGCAGGAAGACTACAAGAAGATCGCCGAGCGCCGCGTGCGGCTGGGGCTGGTCGTTGCCGAGATCGGCAATGTCAACGAGATCACCGTGTCGGACGAAGAGCACCAGCAGGCGCTGATCGCCGAAGTGCGGCGCTTCCCCGGCCAGGAGCAGCAGGTTTACGACTATTACCGCAAGAACCCCAACGCTCTTGCCGGCCTGCGCGCGCCGATCTTTGAAAACAAGGTCGTCGATTTCGTCGTGGAACTGGCTGACGTCAAGGAAAAGAAGATCAGCCGCGAAGATCTGGTCAAGCTGGTCCGTGAAGGTGAAGACGGGTTCGATATCGACAGCGATCACGATCACTGACGCTATCGCTTCTTTAGTGGCCGCGCTGCCGAACCGGAAAGTGGGTGCCACTTTTCCTGGCAGCGCTCCGGATCGAAAGCGATCACGATCACGGCCACGTTATCGACACAGAACTGGCTATTTGAATGGGGCTCCGCAAATTTGCGGGGCCCTTTTTGTTTGTGAGTGCAGGCCGTATCGGGGGAATGGCGCTGCCGCTCGTGACCGGAGTCGATGGTGCAGGAACTGCTAACCCCAAAACAGATGGCCATGGCCGACCGGCTGGCAATCGAAAGCGGCGTCAATTCGCTCAGTCTGATGGAAAGTGCAGGGCAGGCCGTCGCCTATGAGGTGAGCCAGCGGTTTCTGCTGCAGCCGGTGCTTGTGCTGTGCGGACCGGGCAATAATGGCGGCGACGGATTTGTGGTGGCGCGGCTGCTTTCCGAACGCGGATGGCCGGTGCGGGTGGGGCTCACCTGTGCCAAGAGCGATCTCGACGGCGACGCGGCGATGATGGCGCGCATGTGGGGCGGGGCGATCGAAACGGCGGCGCCCGGAATGTGCCATGATTTCGGGATTATCGTCGATGCCCTTCTCGGCGCGGGGCTTTCGCGGGATATCGAGGGCGAGATGGCCGACCTTGTCGCCGCGATCAACGAGAGCGGAGCGCAGGTGGTGGCCGTCGACATCCCGAGCGGCGTTGATGGCGCGACGGCGGCTGTGCGTGGCGCGGCGGTCAAGGCGGACCTGACGGTGACGTTTTTCCGCCACAAGCCGGGTCATTTGCTGTTGCCCGGCGGCGGATTGTGCGGTGAGGTGCTGCTGGCCGATATCGGCATTCCCGACGCAGTGCTCTCGGAGATCGACATAAACCTTTACGAGAACGATCCACGGCTCTGGAGCCTGCCTGCCCGCAGGGCGGATGGGCACAAATATGATGCCGGCCATTGCGTCGTGGTATCGGGCGACGCCCTGCACACCGGGGCGGCCCGGCTTTCGGCGCTCGGTGCGGCGCGCAGCGGGGCCGGGCTTGTGACGATTGCCGGTGAACGCGAAGCGCTGCTGGTGCATGCCGCTCACGTCACAGCGATCATGCTTGCCGAAATTTGCAATGCCGAGGCACTGAGCGCAATGCTGGACGATACACGCAAGAATGCGCTGGTGATCGGGCCGGGTGCCGGTATCGGGGAGGCGACACGGCAAATGGTCTTGGCGGCGCTCGAGAGTGATGCGCGGCTGGTGCTCGATGCCGACGCGCTGACGAGTTTTGCCGACCAGCCGGATGTGCTGTTTTCGGCGATTGGCAAACGTGCGCCGGAAAGCGTGGTTCTGACGCCGCATGCTGGGGAGTTCAAGCGGCTGTTCGGTGAGATCGGGGGGGCAAAGACCGATATGGCGATCGCCGCAGCCCAACGGTCGGGCGCTATCGTGCTGCTCAAGGGCTCCGACACTGTGATTGCGCATCCGCAGGGGCGGGCCGTGATCAATACAACCGGAACGCCGATCCTGGCCACTGCCGGTACTGGCGATGTGCTTGCGGGCCTGATCGGCGGGTTTCTGGCGCAGGGCATGGACAGCTTTGAGGCTGCATGCGCCGGCGCTTATGTTCACGGTCGGGCGGCGCGGCGCTTTGGCAAGCCGGGGATGGTGGCGGACGATCTGCCGGGCTTGATTCCCGAGGTTCTGGCCGATCTTTCGGCGGCGCGGCTTTAGGCTGAAACCGGGCGCCGCTGTCAGGGGCTCTGTTTTGGACGCTGAGTGTACTGGATTCCGGATCAAGTTCGGGATGACGGTTGTGGGCATGGGGAAGGCTGTGGCATTGCCCACGTCGCTGTCCCGGACTCGATCCGGGACCCAGCAGCCTTGCCGAGCCATCACAGAGTGTGGCGGCGCACATGGGCTCCGGCTTTCGCCGGAGCAGCGAGGGAGAGGAAAGACCTTTGCCAGAACCATCTGGGCTGCCGCGTAGTGGGTCCGGATCAGGTTGGGGATGACTGTAGCGGGTTTGCCGGGCCGGGGTCGCTGATTAAGAGTCAGCTGCTCACCAACTTACGTCCAGCCGTTCCAATCCGTGGAAGTGATAGACGTCGGCGTAGCGGGGTGGAGCCGAGAGGTGCAGCTTGGGGAGGCGCTCGAACAGGATTTTCATGGCGATCTGCATTTCGAGGCGGGCGAGGGGCGCGCCGATACAGAAATGGATGCCGGCGCCGAAGCTGACATTGGCGCCGTCAGTACGGAGCGGATCGAAGGTGTTGGGGTTGGTAAAGCGGTTGGGGTCGCGGTTGGCGGCGCCGAGCATCAATCCGATCACATCGCCTTTTCGCAGGGCGATGCCGTTGTATTCGAGGTCCTCGAGGGCGTAGCGGGTAAACATGTGCAGCGGGGCGTCGAAACGCAGGGCTTCCTCGACGGTGGCGGCGGTCGCCGCTTCGTCGGCGAACAGCATGCGCGGATCATAGCCGCTTTCAAGAATCGCCTTTACGGCGTTTCCGGTGGTGTGGACGGTTGCCTCGTGGCCGGCGTTGAGCAGCAGGATGGCGGTCGAGAGCATTTCGTCTTCGCTCAGGCGCTCGCCGCCCTGTTCGGCGGCGATCATGTGGCTGAGCAGGTCCTCGCGCGGCAGCATGCGGCGCTCGGCAATGACCTGGCGCAGATAAGCGGTGAACTCTGCGGCGGCGCGATTGGCCTCAAGCTCGGTCTCGTGGCTGACCTCAAACATGTACATCCGGACCATGCGATTGGACCAGTCGAGCAATTGAGGCGCCATTTCGGTGGGCAGGCCGATCATTTCGGCAATCACGATGGCGGGAATGGGGGCGGCAAAAGCCTTTATCAACTCGACGCTGCCCTGATGTTCAAAGCCATTGATGATGGAATGGGTGAGCGCGGCGATGCGCGGGCGCAACAGCTCGACCTGGCGGGAGACGAATGCCCGGTTGACCAGGGTGCGCAGCCGCGAGTGAGCGGGCGGTTCGAGGTTGAGAAGAGAGTATTTTTCGGTGAGGTCGAAATCGGTGGTGTGCGGCTGGGGCTCGGGCAGTCCGATTTCCTCGCGCGTGGCGACGTGGAGAATGTCGCGGCCGAATCGCCGGTCGCGAAGGAGGGCGCTGACTGAAGCGAAGTCGGCAAAACACCAGTGACCGTATTCGGTCCAGAAGAAGGCCGGATGGGTAGAGTGGCGTGATGCGTAGAACGGGTAGGGGTTCTGGTAAAAGGCGGGATCGGAGGGTTGGGCGCTGGCGCCAAGGCCGTCGGGGACATCGGTGATCGGTCGGAGCTGAACTATGGCTGCCATCGGTCTGCGTGTCCTTTTTTGGCTTCGTCTTTTACGGCAGCCTATTCCGGCAAATCCTTCATGCCTAGAGCCGGCCATGTTTTGGCGGAATCAAAACGACGGCTCTAAGTCCTTGTTTTGTCGCGTGTCCAGATAAAGTGGTGCCCACTTTATCTGGACACGCTCGATGGTCCGGTCTTGCCCATGCCCAGAATTTCTTTAGGTATGGGCCGGATTATTTTGGAGACCAAATATCGTGAGTGACATCACAGTATCGCAGGCGACAGACGCCATTTACACCTCGCTTGAAAATGACAATGAAGATCTGGACCTCCATATCGCGGCGCTGAAAGCCGCCATGGCGCGCGAGGGCGTCAAGGAAGCGGTGTTCGAGACATCGAAGCTGGCGCAACCCAACCGGCAGGGACGAAAACTCATGCAGGCCTATTTTCGCAAAAAGGGCGTGGCGACCAGCTTCAAGTGACCGTGTGGAAAGGCTGTGAGCGTTAAGCATGCGCCACAATAGGGCCACGCTTGGGCTTGCTATTGAAGTTGAACGCGGCCAAGCCTATGTGAGCCTTAACCGTCCTTTAAGCAGCAATCGCTTGCTATCTGGCCGACAAGCCGAATCCTTTTCTCCGGGGGAGTTACCCAAAACATGCGAGATCCCGTCGATCTATACATGAACACGCTCGTGCCGATGGTGGTCGAGCAGTCCAATCGCGGCGAACGCGCCTTCGATATCTATTCGCGCCTCCTGCGTGAGCGCATCATTTTCGTGACCGGCGTGGTCGAGGACAACATGGCCTCGGTTATCGTCGCGCAGCTGCTTTTCCTCGAATCGGAAAATCCGAAAAAGGAAATCGCCATGTACATCAACTCACCTGGCGGGGTGGTGACGGCAGGCCTGTCGATCTACGACACCATGCAATTTATCCGTCCCAAGGTTCAGACCCTGTGCATGGGGCAGGCGGCGTCGATGGGATCGCTGCTGCTGACCGCAGGCGAGAAGGACATGCGCGGCGCGCTGCCCAATGCCCGCGTGATGGTGCACCAGCCCTCGGGTGGCTATCAGGGTCAGGTGACCGACATCATGATTCACGCCCGCGAGGCCGAGAATCTGAAGCGCCGGCTCAATGAAATCTACGTGAAGCATTCCGGGCTCGAGTATCAGCAGGTTGAAGACCTGCTCGAGCGCGACAAGTTCCTTTCACCGCAAGAAGCCAAGGAACTCGGCCTTATCGACCACGTTCACGAGAAGCGGGCGGTACCGGAAGGCGGGGCATAAGAGCCCGTTATTGAACAGATGCAACGGGCGCAAAGAGAAGCGCTCGTGCCGATTGCGCCCCGACGGAACGATCTTTATGGTCAGAGTGAGAAATTGTTCATGCGTCGTCGGGTAGCGTTATGAATCGGCGAAACTGAACCAAGCGTTTGCAACGCTTCTGGAGTTGCTAGATGTCCAAGGAAAATTCGAGCGGAGAATCCTCCAAGAACACGCTGTACTGCTCGTTCTGCGGGAAATCCCAACACGAAGTCCGCAAGCTGATCGCCGGACCCACCGTATTCATCTGCGATGAATGCGTTGAGTTGTGCATGGACATCATCCGCGAGGAATCGAAAACCTCGATGGTCAAGTCCGCAGATGGTGTGCCGAGCCCGGCCGACATCTGCAAAGTGCTCGACGATTACGTTATCGGCCAGCGGCGCGCCAAGCGCGTGCTCTCGGTGGCCGTGCACAACCACTACAAGCGCCTGCACCACGCGACCAAGAACCAGGATGTGGAGCTGTCCAAGTCCAATATCCTTTTGATCGGTCCGACCGGTTGCGGCAAGACGTTGCTGGCCCAGACGCTGGCGCGCATTCTCGACGTGCCGTTCACCATGGCTGACGCCACCACGCTGACCGAAGCCGGTTACGTGGGTGAGGACGTCGAAAACATCATTCTCAAGCTCCTGCAGGCCGCGGACTACAATGTCGACAAGGCGCAGCGCGGGATTGTCTATATCGACGAGGTCGACAAGATCTCGCGCAAGTCGGACAATCCTTCGATCACCCGCGACGTTTCGGGCGAGGGCGTGCAGCAGGCACTGCTCAAGATCATGGAAGGCACCGTGGCTTCGGTTCCGCCCCAGGGTGGCCGCAAGCATCCGCAGCAGGAATTCCTGCAGGTGGACACGACCAACATCCTGTTCATCTGCGGCGGCGCCTTTGCGGGACTGGAAAAGGTCATCGCGGCGCGTGGAGAAAACTCCTCGATCGGGTTTACCGCCAGCGTCAAGGACCCCAACGACCGTCGGGTCGGTGACGTGCTTGCCGAAGTCGAGCCCGAGGATATGGTCCGTTTCGGGCTGATCCCGGAGTTCATCGGCCGTCTGCCGGTGATTGCGACGCTCGAGGATCTCGATGAGGATGCGCTGGTCCAGATTCTGTCCGAGCCCAAGAACGCCCTGGTTCGCCAGTACGCACGCCTGTTCGAGATGGAAGACGTGCAACTGACGTTCCACGAGGACGCGCTCAAGGCGGTCGCCCGCCAGGCCATTGCCCGCAAGACCGGCGCGCGCGGCCTGCGCTCGATCCTCGAGGCGATCCTGCTCGATACCATGTACGATCTGCCTTCGCTCGAAGGGGTCGAGGAAGTGGTCATCAGCCAGGAAGTCGTGGACAACAAGGACGTGCGTCCGCTCTACATCTACGCAGAGCGCGCCAAGGAAGACATGAAGTCCGGCGCCTGAGCGCGTATTGATCGGAATGTATCGGAAAAGACCCGGATCAACGCGATCCGGGTCTTTTGCTTTGGCCACCCGGCAGCGCGGGCGCTCGCGGAAAATTGGATGATGATGGCGTTTACGGGGAGGCGTGAGGCTTGCTATGGTCGGTGGGCGGCCTGGCTCGCCAACGAAGATAGGGGACGGAACACATGAAATTTTCCAGCTATTTGCTGCCATTGGCGCTTGTCCTCGGTCTTGGCGGCACGGGAAGCGCCGTGGCCCAACCGCAGACCAAGCTAGTCCAGGATCTGCCCAAAAGCCTGATCCAGGCGATCTGGTGCAGCGCGCTGTTTTTCGAGGAATCCTACTATTACGAGGAAGGCAGCGAGGACGCTGCGCATTACGAAGACCTCGCCTTCGATCTGGGCGCCGACATCGACACCGTGCTGCTGGACGACCATGGGTTGCGCCAGGAGGAGGTCGACGAGATCTGGTCGGTCTTTGACGGCGGGGCCTATGATCTGACCATGGAAGACGATGAGAGCTTTCTGGCGCAACTCGAGCTTTGCGAAGCCAATTACGACACGCTGCTGTAGCGCAAAGGCGTGATCTGTGATGTTTTGAGCCGGTATGGGGGTGTCATGCCGGCAGTGCATGGCGGCCATTTTGATATGCGCACGGGAAATTGTGCCGTCATGCTTGTAGAGCGGCGCTATTGCCCTATCTTAGTGGACGAAGAGTCGTTTCGGTTAGCCAATCCCTAACGGGTGAGGCGCACACTGGGACGCAACACACTACAAGTTGCCGGCAATCCTTCTCCCTGTCCGGCAACGACGAAAGGATAGTCCATGTCCGACACCGAATTCTCCGCAGTCGAGTTCGACCGCGAAAAGGTGTACCCCGTCCTGCCGCTGCGCGACATCGTGGTGTTCCCATCGATGATCGTGCCGCTGTTTGTCGGGCGCGAGAAATCCGTGCGCGCACTTGAAGAGGTGATGCGCGAGGACAAGCATATACTGGTCGTTACCCAGAAAAATGCACAGGAAGACGATCCTGAACCCGACGGTATCTACGAGATCGGCACGATCGCGTCGGTACTGCAATTGCTCAAGCTGCCCGACGGGACCGTCAAGGTTCTGGTCGAGGGGCTGCACCGGGCCAAGATCGAGAACTATGTGCAGACCGAAAACTATTTCGAAGCACAGGCCGAAGCGCTGCCCGTTGAAGGCCATGACGCGGTCGAAGCCGAGGCGCTTGCGCGTTCGGCGGTCACCGAGTTCGAGAACTACGTCAAGCTCAACAAGAAGATCTCGTCCGAGGTTGTCGCCGCGGTCACCCAGATCGACGAACATTCCAAGCTCGCCGACACGATTGCCAGCCATCTGGCGGTCAAGATTCAGGACAAGCAGGACATTTTGTCGACCCCATCGGTCACCGAGCGTCTTGAGCGCGTCCTGGGCCTTATGGAAGGCGAGATCGGGGTTCTGCAGGTTGAGCGGCGTATCCGCAGCCGGGTCAAGCGCCAGATGGAAAAGACCCAGCGCGAATATTATCTCAACGAGCAGATGAAGGCGATCCAGCGCGAGCTGGGCGATGGCGAAGATGGCACCAACGAGCTTCAGGAGCTCGAGGAGCGCATCGCCAAGACCAAGCTTTCCAAGGAAGCGCGGCAGAAGGCCGACGCCGAGATGAAAAAGCTCAAGCAGATGAGCCCCATGTCGGCGGAAGCCACGGTGGTGCGCAACTATCTCGACTGGATGCTGAACCTGCCCTGGGGCAAGAAGTCCAAGGTCAAGCGCGATCTCAAGTTTGCAGAGGACGTGCTCGACAACGATCACTATGGCCTGGACAAGGTCAAGGAACGCATTGTCGAGTATCTCGCCGTGCAGAGCCGGACCGGCAAGCTCAAGGGCCCGATTCTTTGCCTTGTGGGCCCTCCGGGCGTCGGCAAGACCTCGCTGGCCCGCTCGATCGCCAAGGCGACGGGGCGTGAATATGTACGCATGAGCCTGGGCGGCGTTCGGGACGAAGCGGAAATCCGCGGCCACCGGCGGACCTATATCGGGTCCATGCCCGGCAAGATCGTGCAGTCGCTCAAGAAAGCGGGAAAAGCCAATCCGCTGTTCCTGCTCGACGAGATCGACAAGATGGGCCAGGACTTCCGGGGCGATCCTTCTTCGGCACTGCTCGAAGTGCTCGATCCGGAGCAGAATTCGACCTTCAACGACCATTACCTCGAAGTCGATTTCGACCTCTCGGATGTGATGTTCGTGACGACGGCGAATACGCTCAACATCCCCGGGCCGCTCCTCGACCGTATGGAGATCATCCGGTTGTCGGGGTACACGGACGAGGAAAAGTGGGAAATCTCCCGCCGTCACCTGATACCCGAGACCCTCAAGGAGCACGGGTTGAAGGCCGAGGAGTTCGAGCTGACCGACGAGTCTCTCCAGCTTCTGACGCGGCGCTACACCCGCGAAGCGGGCGTGCGTAACCTGAAGCGCGAGATCGCCAATCTGATGCGCAAGTCGGTCAAGGACATCCTGCTGACGGGCAAGAAGAAGATCGTCGTCACACCCGAACTGGTCGAGGAATATCTCGGCGCTCCGCGGTTCCGCTATGGCGAGATCGATGCCGAGCCTCAGGTTGGCGTTGTGACCGGTCTGGCCTGGACTTCGGTTGGCGGTGAGTTGTTGACCATCGAAGGCATCATGAGCCCGGGCAAGGGCAAGATGACCGTGACGGGCAACCTCAAGGACGTCATGAAGGAGTCGATTTCGGCTGCCGCAACCTATGTGCGGGCCCGGGCGCTCGAATACGGCATCAAGCCGCCGCTGTTCGACAAGCGCGACATCCACGTGCACGTGCCCGAGGGCGCGACGCCCAAGGACGGACCCTCGGCCGGTATCGGCATGGCCACGGCCATCGTCTCGGTGATGACGGGCATTCCCGTTCGCCACGACGTTGCCATGACCGGCGAGATCACGCTGCGGGGCCGGGTGCTGCCGATCGGTGGGCTCAAGGAGAAGCTGCTGGCGGCTCTGCGGGGCGGCATCAAGAAGGTGCTGATCCCGGAAGAGAACGTTCGCGACCTCAAGGAAATTCCTGACAACGTCAAGGAAGGCCTGGAGATCGTGCCGGTGAGCCGGATGGGTGAAGTGCTCGAGCATGCGCTGGTCGAGATGCCCCAGGCCATCGAGTGGACCTTCGAGGACGATGCCAAGCCGGTGCCCGCCACCGATAGTGACGACACCGGAGCCGCGCTGCCGCACTAGAGCAGTCCCGCGCTTCCGAACCGAACAAGTGGTATCCACTTATTCTGGAAGCGCTTCGGCCAAGCGTGCCATGAAATATTAAAACGGCGCCTCGAAAGGGGCGCCGTTCTTTTTTGGGGCCGGGCATATGGGGCACATATGGGCGGAGGCCGGTGATTCGGCCGGAAAGTCCCGCAAACCGGCACGCGAGCCGCTTTTTGTGCATGATGTGTTAACAATTGCGCGAGGACCTTGCCACATTGGTGACATGGTCTGGAATTTTCCCCCGTTTTGCGGCCGAAAACGCCGAGAATCCCGCAGTTTTCCTTGCTTTTACCCCGGAATCGTAAAAGGGTGATGCCGCTTCCGCTCGTCCCGTTAGGATGGGCACATCATTGTGAGGAAACGCTATGAACAAGAACGATCTGAGCGCGGCTGTCGCCGAAAAGGCTGATCTCACCAAGGCCCAGGCGGCAGCAGCGGTTGATGCTGTTTTCGAAAGCATCACCGCCGCTCTGAAGGGTGGAGACGAAGTTCGTCTCGTCGGTTTCGGCACTTTCGCCGCTACCCAGCGCAAGGCCACCAAGGGCCGCAACCCGGCCACCGGCGCGGAAATCGACATTCCGGCTTCGACCCAGCCCAAGTTCAAGGCCGGCAAGGGCCTCAAGGACGCGCTGAACTAAGCCATTTATGGCTTCAGTATGGTTTGGCCCCGGACACCCGTCCGGGGTCTTTCCGTTTCCGGCCCGTGGTGGCGTTCCAGCTATTGACGGGAAGGGGGTTTGCGCCTAATCAGGCGCGGCATTGCGCGACCGGGACGACCAAGACCCGGTTCTTTCCGTTCACGAGCGGGCAAGGGCGATTAGCTCAGTTGGTAGAGCGCCTCGTTTACACCGAGGATGTCGGCAGTTCGAGTCTGTCATCGCCCACCAAGCCCTTGCTAAATGCTTGATATTAAGCGATCTTTCCCACTTTTTCCCTCGCCAGACTCGAACAGGACTTGGTGACCGTCGGCACAAGCCTATGAAGCCGAGAGATTCGCAAAAAGCGAATGGCTGATAAGGGGTGGGAAGCGGATTGCCGGGCTGCAAAGCCGCCCTCACGCATCGCAGAACCCCTTGGGTCTCACCTGCTTTCGCGCCCGGCTTTTGCGACCGAAATTGGCCGTGGATTTCAGGGGCGACCGATCTGTCGCGAAACTTAGGAATTTTTGTGAAACGTTCAGCGCGCTAAGCCAAACTGGATTTCGATGTTGTGATATGAAGCGCCGGGGCCGCTCCAGCCGTGATATATCTCCCGGCTTTCCCCTGAGTAGATATACCGGGACATATCCAATTCAGCGATAAGGGAGGCATACCCTTTCGTAAAAAGCGTTCGTAGCGATCCTTGGTGCACTTTACTCGCCACCATGATCGGCTCGAGATGAGCCAACTCAAGTTTGCCCTCGTATCGCTCGGTCTTCTTGACTGGGCGGCATATTTCCCAGTCGAAGAAGGTTTTGCTATCCTTTGGCAGATTGTGAGAAATGAAAAGATATGGGCCGTCAATCTCCAACCCGGCCTCCATAATCTGCTCGTCAATTGTCACAGCATACTTTGCTGCAGAGTTTTTGACGTCTGGAATCCTCAAACGGCTCCTTTCGCGCAGAACCCATAAGTCCTGCGTTTCCTTGATTTCCATCGGTTTCCACCTCTCATAGCCAGTGCAATCTCGGTGTCGTCGATACCTCGAAAAGGGATTACCGTCGCTTCAAAGTGTAGAACGATATTTCAATTTTCTTTTGGCAGTTTGGTGACTGAGGAAAATATTTCCAGAAAAGACATGTCGTTGCGCGAAGCCCCGACAAAAATGCGAGTTCTGCGCCGAATTCCTGCGAAGATATCGCCGATGACGACGAGCACCGGCAAGGTCTGGTTTCAGGAGCAATGACCGCCGACACAAACGACCGCAACGGGGCGGAAAGCTGCTGTCAGTGCCTGACGAGGGCAGCGACAGCGATGATCAACGCGGATCGCCATTTCCCGGACTTCGTTCCGCACGCCATGGTGCGCCCACCAAAGTTGTATGTTTAACCGGGAAGGCCGTCGATCGTTTCGAGTGACGCCAGGTCGTCGTCCCAGCTTGCACGACTGGAAAAGCATATGTGCGCGTTGGGCCGTATGCCGGTCCCACTGTCAAGGGACCCTGCCGGGACGACAATCACACCCTCGCTCACTTGAGAAAACGGGAGCGCAGAGCCGCATTCCGTACAAAAGCACTTTACGTGCCGTGATCCGGCAAGCCGGAAGGACTTGATATTGTTCTCACCCGACAACCACGTGATCTTCGCGGTGGACGAAAACAGGTTTGCCGAGTGGGCCGAGCCGCTATCCTTGCGGCAGCGCGAGCAGTGGCAAAGGAAGAAGCTCTCGAACTCTCCCGATACGTGGAACTTCACAGCGCCGCATAGGCACCGTCCGGTCGCTGGACTAGTCATGCGCATACACCTCGATATTCAGCCACCACCATCTGTCGAGCATGCAGTCAGCGGCCACCCGGTTCCGTATCCGCGTACCGAACTATGGTCAACTCAGGCTCAAAGCCGCTATTCCGGACGCCAAGTGTGAACGACCACAATGGATCGAAATCCGGCTGTCCCCCGCGCCATCATCAAGCTGGTATGTGCAGGAAGGGCTGCAAAATTCGCAAACGAAATCAATGGCCGGCTATCTGGTGGTGCGGGGTATCCATGCCAAAAACCACAGCAAAAGCGGAATGTCATCGCCCATCATTTTCCTTTCCAGTGCAAAGTTTGGTTAGTCGTAACCAGGGGCTGTTGCTTGCGCCCCGGGGCTCGAACCGCCAGATTGGGACCGAGGAGCAAGGGGGAGCAGCGGGGACATGCGGTTTTGGCGCCGATTCATCCTGTTTCTGTTTACGCCCGGCACACCATCACGCAGGACCGGGCCCGCGGTTGTTCGGCCGGTCAGGATCGAGCCAGAGGTCGTCCGGCGGCCAAGCGTTATCAGGGGGCGCTGCTGGGTGATCGATGGCGATACCATCGTTATCGACAAGATCCGTATCCGGCTGGCGGGGATAGATGCGCCCGAGCTCGAGCATCCCTGGGGACAGAAATCAAAATGGGCTCTGGTGCAGTTGTGCAAGGGGCAGACGATTACCGCCCAAATCAAACCTGAACTTTCTTACGACCGGATGGTGGCGCAGTGCTTTTTGCCCGATGGACGCGACCTGGCGGCTGAACTGGTCCGGTGTGGTCTGGCGCTCGACTGGCCGAAGTTCTCCGGCGGTGTGTATAAGCACCTTGAGCCCGAGGAAAAAACTGTGGCTGGCGGACGCCAGACAAAAGGGGCGGCAGGTGTTTTCGCGCTATTCGGCGCGCGATAGCGTGCCGCCCAGGCCGGGCGCGTGAGCAGGGCCTGATCGCTTGAGGGCAGCCGGCCTGTTGAACTGGCCGATCAATCAGTCAAATCCCGGTTTGTTGCCGCGCAGGCTCTTTATGGCACCGCGGCGGGTCTTGGCATCCAGGCGGCGGCGCTTGGAGGCGAGGGTGGGTTTCGTGGGGCGGCGCTTTCGCGGGACGTGGGTAGCCGTCCGGATCATTTCGGCAAGGCGATTGAGAGCGTCCTCGCGGTTGAGTGGCTGTGTGCGATGACGGTCGGCGGTGAGAACGATTACGCCGTCCTTTGTGGCCCGTGAGCCGGCCTGCGCGATGAGGCGGGTGCGCACGCCATCTGGCAGCGATGGGGATGCGGCAGCGTCGAAGCGCAGTTGTACGGCGGTTGCCACCTTGTTGACGTTCTGGCCGCCGGGCCCCGAACTGCGCACGAAATTGAGTTCCACCTCCGAGAGGGGAATGGACAGGTTGGCCGTGATTTCCAGTCGATCGGTCATGAGAGTTCTTTGCCGACCTCCCTTTGGAATTCTTTCGGTAGCGTGGTTCGGGCGACTGAAGTGGGTAGCTGAAAATGAGCGGAGGACGATTGATGTTCCTGCCGATTCTCGTTCACCTCGTTATGCGACGACAATCATTCGAGCCGCACCGCCGTGCCGTAGGCGAGAATTTCGGCCGCGCCCTGAGCAATCATCGAGGTTGTGATCCGTACGCTGACCACGGCGTCGGCACCCATGGTCTGGGCGTTTGCCATCATGCGATCGAGGGCCTGCTCGCGCGCTTCGGCCATGAGCTTGGTATATTCGCCAACTTCGCCGCCGACGAGATTGCGCAGCCCGGCAATGATATCGGTTCCCACGTGGCGGGCGCGAATCGTATTGCCCCTGGCGATGCCGATGGTTTCGGTAATTGTCCGGCCGGCAATGGTTTCGGCGGTGCTGATGATCATTGTTCGGTCTCCGTGCTGATCACTTGTCGACATTCTTGTCGTAGTAGTCGTCTTCCTTATTGCGCAGGCGTTGCTGGATGACGACAACGAGCAGACCCAGGGCAATCGCGATGGGCACCAGGGCCAGCAGGCCGAACGGCATGACCACGACAATGCCGGCAAGGCTGATGCCCAGCCAAAGCACGCCGAAAATTATCACCACGATGAGCGCGACCATATCGAGGCGCATGCCGGTTTTCTCCTCTGGTTTACCGGCTTTGTCTATCACAGACGTCGGGAGGCAGATAGGCGGTCGCCGGGCATCGCATGCGACGCGCCGACCGGGTGGTGGTTGGGGATAACCCGAGAAATTTTAAGGCGTTAGCGCGCAAATCAGATGGCAGTGAAAAATGATTTCGAAACTGACATGAAACCCGCTTGACTTGGTTGGGGGACCCCGTTAAACGAAGCCCACCTTGCCGGGGCCGAAGCGCTCCGGGGTCGCAAGGGGGTGTAGCTCAGTTGGTTAGAGCGCCGGCCTGTCACGCCGGAGGTCGCGGGTTCGAGTCCCGTCACTCCCGCCACTTTCCCTTGATCCCTCAGTGATTTTTCACCGCGTGGCAGGCAGAGTTTTTGTCTTGCGCCGGCAGCTGGTCGCGGTTCGAGTCCGGTCACTTCCCCTACAAACATTGCTGGAACATTGGCAGTATCTTACCGCCAGAATGCATGGATTTGCGTGTTGGGTGGGCCCGCGGGTGCGTGTTCTTGGAATTGCCTTTTGATGGCCGTGCTGTTGCCCCAATTCACGAACATGTTACCCATGGCCTGAATCGCTAGCGAGCCCCCAAATTTGTCATGCGGTTCGGCCATGAGCACTCGTTCGGAGCATACCGGGCGGGTGCTCCAGTTTTTTGGGCGGGCGGCGTCTGTCCCTATCCCTGGTCCGCGAAATCCTTGAGCGTTCCGTCTTCATAGACCAGCGCGCGGACGCAGGCGATGCCCTCGATATCGTCGGGATGAAGGTTTTCCAATCGCTCCAGAATTGTGCCGGCTACGACGTGGCTGAAACTGTAATCGGCTTGCGGGTCGATTCCATCGGCGCGCTCAAGCGGGAATTCGCCGATGCGCTCGCCCAGCACGTCCTGGAAGCGGACGGTTGCGTCGATCAGGCGGATGCCGACCGGACCGGCATGGTGGAGGGAAATGCTGAGGGTCTTTTCGCTGTCGCTCTCGCCATCGAGCAATTGCCAACTCTCAAGGCTGAGAATGTCTCCGGACTGGCCGTTGAGGCATTCGATGGCGTTCGCGCTGGTGGCGCTGAAAAGGGCAAAGGACAGGGCAAGAACAATCTGACGCATCAGGAAACTCCTCGGATCAGGAGGGGAATGCGGCAGAGGGGCACCCGGTTTCATTTGGAAGGGTGTGGTTGCATCACAATGATGCCAGAAAGGCCGGACGCGGGGCGCCCGGCCATAAGCTTTAGCTGCAATAGGCGCGTACGAGATTGCCTGCCGCATCGACTTCGAGATTGAGGCGGTCAGGGCGGAAATCCTGGGTGACGGCCATGCCGGGGGTTATGACGCGGACGGTGCCGGGGGCATTGATGGGCTCGCCGCCTACGCGGACGTCCTGCGCCGTGCTGCCGATCACCGATTCTCCCGTCTTGCCCGCAAGCGCCTGGGCGCCGCAATCGACCGGAGGGGGCATGGAGGTGTCGGGTGGGGTGACGGTGGTCGAACAGCCCGCAAGAGCGATGGAGGTGGCAAGGGCGAGACCGCCAAGGGTGGTTTTCATTATCGGCATGCTGAATTCCTCGATACTAGAGCATTTCAGCGCTTCTTCGAATCGCTTCAATTGCTCTAAGCTTTTTGTTTTGTCGCGCTTCCGAACCGGATAAGTGGTACCCACTTATCCTGGAAGCGCTCTACTGAGTTTGCCCCCCGCAAGGTGCACTGGCACAACGAAAAAGGCCGGGAAATGATCCCGGCCCTTGCTTTTGTGTTCAATAATGTCAATCGCGGCTGGCGAACTTGCGGAAGCCTGCCTTGAGCCAGCGGCGGAAGTGCATGAAGCTTTCGCGGGTATCGCCGCGCAGATCCTGGTACACGCCGGACGCCATCAGCCCGAAGTCGCGCAGGTTCTCGATCCATTCGGGCTCGGTCGCCGTCAAGGCGGCTTCGGCGCGGCGGATGCGCAGGCGGTCTAGAAATGAATTTTCATTGTGGGCCATAGCAAACCCTCGTGATCGTTAGGCAATCGATGCCAATATAAGTATGGCGAATGCAAGGACAATGTCCAATCGGTACATAATGTTCCACATCCAAGGGGCAGTGTTGCCGATAAGCGCCATCCGGCTTATGGGTGAAAGGGCGGCGCTATCGGAGGTAATGATGGCACGTACCTTAAGGGAAGGGAAAAGAAGAATGCACCAAGTCATTCGTGCAACAGCGGTTTTTGCTTTATTGGTTCTGGCATCGATGCCGGCCATGGCGCAGCGGACCGATATTGTTGTGGGGCTGGTGCTCGAACCGCCGCATATGGACCCGACATCGAACGCGGCGGCGGCGATCGACGAGGTGGTTTACGCAAATCTGTTCGAAGGGCTGACCCGATTCGGGCCGGATGGCGATATTCTGCCTGCGCTGGCGCAGAGCTGGGACGTGTCCGGGGATGGGCTCACCTATACCTTCCATCTGGCCGAGGGCGTGGCCTTCCATGACGGATCGGCGCTGACTGCGGACGATGTTGTGTTTTCGCTCAACCGGGCGCGAGCCGAGGATTCGGTCAATGCCCAGAAGTTCCTGTTTGCCGATATCGAGAGCGTTGAGGCGGTCGACGACCTGACGGTGGTGGTGACGCTGAGCCAGCCGAACGGCAATTTTCCCTTCAATATGGCCTGGGGCGACGCGGTGATCGTGGCGCCCGAGAGTGCCGAGACCAACGCGACCGATCCGGTGGGGACGGGGCCGTTCCGGTTCGAGGACTGGCGGCAGGGCGATAGCGTTATCCTGGTGCGCAATGAGGAGTATTGGGGCGAGCCGGCGCTGCTGGAGCGGGCGACATTCCGGTTCATTTCCGACCCAACGGCGGCGTTTGCGGCGATGATGGCCGAAGATGTCGATACGTTTCCGGTGTTTCCGGCACCCGAAACACTGGCGCAGCTCGATGCCGATCCGCGGTTTGAGGTTGTGGTGGGCACCACCGAGGGCGAAACGATACTGGCGATGAACAACCGGCGCGAGCCGCTGAACGATGTCCTCGTGCGCGAGGCGATTGCCCGTGCGATCGACCGGCAGGCGGTGATCGATGGGGCGATGTTCGGGTACGGCACGCCAATCGGGACGCATTTCGCGCCGCATCATCCGGCCTATCTCGATCTTACCGAATTGTCCGAATACGATCCGGAGCGGTCGCGGGAGTTGCTGGCTGAAGCCGGGGTGAGCGGATTGCGGCTGTCGCTGGCGCTGCCGCCGCCGGTCTATGCGCGGCGCGGCGGGGAGATCATCGCGGCGCAGTTGCGCGACGTGGGGATCGAAACACAAATCGTCAATGTCGAATGGGCCCAGTGGCTCGAACAGGTGTTCGGCGAGGGCGATTTCGATCTGACGGTGATTTCGCACACCGAGCCGATGGATATCGAGATCTATGGCCGCGAGGACTATTATTTCGGTTATGGGGCGCCCGAGTTCGTAGCGCTGTGGGACGAGTTGGCCCGCACGATCGAACCGGAAGCGCGCAATGCATTGCTGGGCGATCTGCAGCGCAATATCTCGGAGAATTTCGTCAACGCCTATATCTTCCAGCTGGCCAAGGCCGGGGTGCAGAATGCCGACCTTGAGGGGCTGTGGGTGAATGCACCGACACAGGCGACCGATCTGACCGGGGTTCGTTGGGCCCGGTGACACAAATCCGGGCGGCGGGATGCTGAACTTCGTTCTGCGCCGCGCTGTTTCGCTGGCCATCAGCCTTCTGGTGGCCAGTGTGGTTATCTTTTTCGTGCTCGAGGTGCTGCCGGGCGATCCGGCGCGGTTCATGCTCGGGCTCAATGCCTCGCCCGAAGCGCTGACGGCGCTGCGGGTGCAACTGGGGCTCGATGCGCCGGTTGTTGTGCGCTACTGGACCTGGCTCGCCGGGATGGCCAGCGGTGATTTCGGGATCAGCTATACCTATCGAACGCCAGTGATCGATCTGATTGCGGCGCGGCTGTGGGTATCCATTCCGCTGGCGATCTATGCGCTGGTGCTGGCGACGCTGATCGGGATACCGCTGGGCGTGCTGGCGGCGACCAACCGCAATTCGCCGATCGATGCCGGCACCATGGGTCTGACCCAGATCGGCATTGCGCTGCCGAACTTCTGGTTCGCCATGCTGCTGGTGCTGCTTTTTTCCGTCACCTTGCGCTGGTTTTCGTCGGGCGGGTTTCCCGGCTGGGATGACCCGGTGGCAGCGATGATGGCGCTGACCTTGCCGGCGGTTGCGCTGGCGCTGCCGCAGGCGGCGATTCTGGCGCGGGTGATGCGCTCGAGCCTGCTCGATACGCTGGACGAGGATTATGTGCGCACGGCACGGGCCAAGGGGCTGGCGCGGAGCCAGGCGCTGTGGCGGCACGCGTTTCGCAATGCGCTGATCCCGGTGCTGACGATCATGGGGCTGCAGTTTTCGTTTCTTCTGGCCGGGGCGATCATCATCGAGAACGTCTTTTACCTGCCTGGACTGGGGCGGCTGGCGTTTCAGGCGATTACGGCGCGCGACCTGATCGTCGTGCGCTCGGTGGTGATGATCCTCGTGTTTGCGGTGATCCTCGTGACCTTTGCCGTCGACATTGCCTATGCGGCTGTCGATCCGCGGTTGCGGCGGGGGACGCGATGAGGACCGGGTTGGTCATCGGCGGGGTGCTGACGGCTGTTCTGGCGGCGATGGCGCTGCTCTCGCTTTTCTGGACGCCCTATGACGTGACGCTGATTGCGGTGGGGGAGCGGCTGATGCCGCCGGGGGCGGCGCACTGGCTGGGAACCGACCATTTCGGGCGCGACATGGTGTCGATGATCCTTGTGGGCGCGCAGACCTCGATTGCCGTGGCACTGGTGGCGGTCGGGCTTGGGATGGCGGTTGGCGTGCCGCTGGGGCTTTGGGCAGCGGCGCGGACCGGATCGGTGCTCGACGATGTCATCATGCGCGGCAACGATCTGGTGTTTGCGTTTCCGGCGCTCATCATCGCCATTCTGATTACCGCGGTGTTCGGGCCGGGGGCGATCAACGCGATCATCGCGATCGGGATTTTCAACATCCCTGTTTTCGCGCGGCTGACGCGCGGGGCGGCGATGGGCGTGTGGCAGCGCGAGTTCATCATGGCGGCGCGAGTGGCGGGCAAGAGCCGGGTGCTGATTTCGCTCGAGCATGTGCTGCCCAATATCGGCAACATGCTGATCGTTCAGGCCACCATCCAGTTTTCGCTGGCCATTCTGGCCGAGGCGGGGCTGGCCTATGTGGGGCTGGGGGCGCAGCCACCCCTGCCAAGCTGGGGGCGGATGCTGGCTGAGGCGCAGACGATGATTTCGCTGGCGCCGCATGTTGCGCTGGTGCCTGGGCTGGCAATCGTTTTTTCGGTGCTGGGGCTGAATCTTCTGGGGGACGGGCTGAGGGACTGGTTTGACCCAAGATTGGGGAAGGCCGGGCGATGAGTCTTCTCAACATCGAAAAGCTGGGACTGACCATCGGCGGGACGCGCATTCTTGATGCCGTCTCGCTGGAGATCGGGGCGGGCCAGGTTCTCGGGCTCGTTGGAGAATCGGGGTCCGGCAAGTCGCTGACGGCGCTTTCGATCATGCGGCTTTTGCCGGGCGGGGCGAAACTGGCGGGCAGGATCGGGTTCGAGGGGCGCGATCTTGCTGCCGCAAGCGAAGGCGAGATGAACGGGCTGCGCGGGCAGGCCATCGGGATGATCTTTCAGGAGCCGATGACGGCGCTCAATCCTCTGATGACCATCGGGGATCAGGTGGCCGAGACGGTGCGGGTGCATCGGCGGATGGGGAGGGCGGAGGCCCGGGCCCTGGCTGCGGAAAAGCTCGAGCGGGTTGGGCTGCCCGGGAACAAGATTTCGCCCTCGCGCTACCCCCATGAGCTTTCGGGCGGGCAGCGCCAGCGCGTGGGGATTGCCATGGCGATTGCGTTGCGACCGAAGATTTTGATAGCGGACGAGCCGACAACGGCGCTGGACGTAACGACACAGGCGCAAATTCTCGATCTGCTGGCCGGGCTGGTGGATGAAGAGGGGATGGGGCTGATGCTGATAACCCACGATCTGGCCGTGGTGTCGCAGATGGCCGATATTGTGGCGGTGCTGCGCGACGGCAAGGTGGTGGAGGCGGGGTCGGCAAGGGCGCTGATCGGCGTGCCGCAGCATGCCTATACAAGGCGCCTGCTGGAGGCGAGCACGCACGTTCCAAAGCGCGTGAGGGGCGCAGTGGGCGAGGTGCTGTTGCGGGTCGAGGGGGCGACGCGGGACTATCCTTTGCGGTCGGGGCTCTTGTCTGGCGGCAGGAAAACGTTCCGGGCGCTCGATGGTGTGAGCCTGACCATAGCGCGGGGCGAGAGCGTGGGGCTGGTGGGGGAAAGCGGGAGCGGGAAATCGACGCTGGCGCGGGCGATCCTGGGGCTTGAGCCGCTCGATGCGGGCAGGGTGGTTTTTGCCGGGCAGGTCGTGGAGCGGGCCGGGCGGGCGGCGCGGCTTACGCTGCGCGACATGCAGATGGTGTTTCAGGACCCCTATGGGTCGTTCGATCCGCGGCACAGGGTCGGAAGGCTGGTGGCCGAGCCGCTGCATCTTTTGGGAGCGCGGGCGCCCAGGGGGGCAGAGCGGGAGGCGCTGGTGGCGCGGGCGCTCGAATCGGTAAAGATCGAGCCGGAGGCGGCGGGGCGCTATATCCACGAGTTTTCCGGGGGGCAGCGGCAACGAATTGCGATTGCTCGGGCGCTGGTTATCGAGCCGGCGCTGATCGTTCTGGACGAGGCTGTTTCAGCGCTCGACGTGTCGATCCGGGCGCAGGTGCTCGATCTACTGGCGGAAATTTCGCAGCAGGCAACCATAAGCTATCTGTTCATTGCCCATGATCTGCAGGTAGTTCGGGCGATCACCGACCGGGTCGTTGTCATGGAAGGCGGCAGGATCGTGGAGGAGGGGGCGACCGACAGGGTGCTCAGTGATCCGCAGCATGGGTACACGCAGAGTCTGGTGGAGGCCGCACCCAGACTGATCGCCTAAAGTCTTGCTTCGGTCGGCGGGCGGCGCTATTGACCGAACAACAGGGCTGAAAGCACTCAGGAAGGCAATTGACGATGGACTTTTCGCGCGCGCGCCGGACGATGGTCGACAACCAGTTGCGGACCAGCGGGATCACCGATTGGCGCATTCTGGACGCCATGAACCGCATTCCACGCGAGCGTTTCGTCCCCGATACGCATTCCGACTTTGCCTATAGCGACGAGCCGATTGCACTTTCGGCAACCCGGACAATGGCATCGCCGGCCGATTTTGCGCGGCTGGTGCAACTTGCCGAAATTTCGAGCCAGGACGTGGTGCTCGATGTGGCGTGCGGGACGGGATATTCGACCGCCGTGCTCTCGCTGCTGGCCAATGCGGTGGTGGCGCTGGAGAGCGACGAGATCCTGGCGGGGCGGGCCAATGATATTCTGTCCGACCTCGATATCGGCAATGCGGCGGCAGTGGCCGGGCCGATCGAGCAAGGGGTAGCCAAGGAAGCGCCGTTCGACGTGATTATTCTCGAGGGGGCCGTGGACGTGGTGCCGCCCGCACTGCTGGCCCAATTGCGCGATGGCGGGCGCCTGGTGGCTGTTCTGGGTTCGGGGAATGCGGCAGTGGCCAATCTCTACGTCAAGACCGGCAACGATGTGGCGCCGATGCCCAGCTTCAATGTCAGCATTCCAGTGTTGGGAAGCTTTGCGGAAGCGCCGGCGTTTGTATTCTGAGATTGTCGCGAATCCGTAACCTTGCAGCAATCTTGGTGTGCCAGACTCCGCTGTAGTGTTACCAAGGCGCAACGGGTGGAATCTTAGTAGCTGAAACTTGGACAATGCGTTGGTTTTGCGTTGAAAGCATACTCGCGCACCCCTAGATTAGGGCGGCGCTGGAGGCGTGGGTAATGAAATTCAATAAAGTTCTGGGTGTAAGCGTCATTGCACTTTTCGGATTGGTCTCGACGGCGCAAGCGGAAAGTCTGACGTCGGCTATGGCATACGCCTACGAGAACAATCCCGAAATTGCGAGTTCGTTCCTTTCGGTGCGCGCTGCCCGCCAGGGAATAATTGCTGCCGAAGGGGCAAGGTTGCCCACGATCGGGGCCTCCGGAACGATTGGTTACAGTGATAGCTGGCCTGCCTCCGCGCAAGATGGCTGGTCGGACAGCATCGGGCTGTCCTACGAGCAGAACCTCTTTGATTCGGGCTCGTCGTCGGCCGCTATCAGCGGGGCCGAGGCGCAGTACGACGCTGCCGTGTATGGTGCCAAAAATACCGAGCAGAATGTTCTGCTTTCGGTGATTCAGGCCTATGTGAACGTGGTGGCCAACCGGCGCATCGTCCAGATTCGGCAGGAAAGCGTCGGGTTTGTCGAAGCACAGGTGCGTTCGGCGCGCGACAGGTTGGAGCTGGGCGAGGGCACACAGCTCGAGGTTTCACAGGCCGAAGCCAGCCTTGCGCAATCGACAGCGTCCTATCAGGCTGCGATCAACAATCTGCGCACCAGCGAAGCCAATTACCAGCGCTGGGTCGGGCGGGCGCCGGGGAGTCTCTCTGGCGGCTATAATTTTTCGTCCTTGTTGCCGAGTTCGCTCGACGCAGCACTGGCGCGGGCCAATAGCGGCCATCCGGCCCTTCTGGCATCGGCCGCGCAGCTGCGCGCCGCCCAATATGGCTATGAAGAAACGCTGGCGAGCTTCGGGCCGAACCTTTCGCTGACCGGAAACGTGGGCGCCGGCGGCTTTACGACGCCGGGTTCGGTCGGAACATCGGCATCAATCCAGTTGCGGCTGAGTGTGCCGATTTTCGTACCGTCGCGCGATCCGTCGGTCGAACAGGCAAATATCGGCCAGATACAGACCCAGCTCGAAGGCTTTGCAACCCGCGATCAGATTGTCGAGGCCGTGCGTCAGGGGTGGGCCGGGGTTCAGGCCGCCACCGCGCAGATCGAAGCGGCGACGGCCGCAGTTGCTGCGAGCCGGCTGGCGCTGCAGGCAACGGTCGATCAGAACGAGTTGGGGCAGGCTACGACGCTTGATGTGCTGGACGCGCGTGCGTCGGTTGCTTCAGTCGAGGAAACGCTGATTTCCGCGCAGTCGCAAAGAACGATTGCGGCCTATTCGCTGATTGCTGCGATGGGAACGCTGGACGCTCAGCATCTTGGTCTGCCGGTTCAACCGCGTACGGTTGAGGGCAATGTGATCGTTCCGGCCGCTGCGCCGACAGCGCCGACCGATGCGTGGGGCAACCTACGCTAGAATACCGATAGTACCCTTTTTACGTGGATTACGCCCCCTTGACGGGGCGTTTCTCTTTTCGCGTGCCGGGGTCTCACGTTAAGGTGCTGTAAAGCGAATCAACGGTTGCGAGCCGTTGTCGCCAGAGCCATCGCTTGATGGAATCAAACCGATGGCTCTAGGTCGTTGTTTTGTCGCGCGTCCGAACCGACAAAGTGGTTTTCACTTTATCTGGACACGCTTTAGCAGTGCGAGTACCGGCCAGATGGCCGAGCGAGATCGGGGCAGATATGAACCAGCCGGCATCTAAAGAACCGACAATGGACGAAATCTTATCGTCGATCCGGCAGATCATTGCCGACGACGACGAGGCCGCGGCTCAGAAAATGCCGGTGGCCAAGGCGAGCGGACCCAAGGCCGTACCGGCCCCGGAACCCGTGCCAATGCCCTCGGTGGCTGAAATCGATCCATTCAGCGACGATGACGACGACACGGTGACGCCGCTGGCGCTTTCGCCCGAACAGATCGTTGAAGCTCCCGCTGCTGAACCGGAGGTGGCCGAACCTGAGCCCGAGGTGGCAGAGCCGGAGGCCGAAGAGATGGAAATGCCCTCTGCCGCGAGCTTTGATGCCGCTGCGGAGCTTGTCGTGCCCGACGACGTAGCGTTTCAATCCGACCAGGACGAGGAGCCGGCCCGCGAGCCAGCGCCGAAGATGCAGGCGGAACCCAAGCCGCAGCCCGCGCCCAAGCAGACAACCAATTTTGCGCAGGCCGCGCCTATGCCCGACCCCGATCTGAGCAGTGATCTGGCCGACGAATTGCTCGAGCCGGCAACCAGCGCGGCGGTGAAAAACGCGTTTGCCAAGCTCGGCGGCCCCAAGGCGGTGCCCGACATGGCGCTGGGCGCGAGCGGCCTGACCATCGAGGCAATGATCCGCGAAATGCTGCGGCCGATGCTCAAGGAGTGGCTCGAAGAAAACCTGCCCTCGATGGTGGAGCGGCTCATCGCCCAGGAGATCGAGCGCGCATCGCGCGGTTGACTTCGCCGCCCGGCTTGGCTTTACAGATAAGCGAAATCTTTCAGGACCCGTCCCACCGTTGGGGCGGGTCGTCTCTGTAGAGCTTGGCTTGTCGCGCCTGGGAACTGCAAAAATGATGTCCATTTTTGCCGGAGGCGCTCCAGGTCCTTGTTTTGGCGTGCGGATCAAGAGGGGAAGTCGGCGACTTTCCTGTCCGCACTCCGGAGGCGTTCCGCTGTTCCTGGAATTGCGGACATCTCCAAGTCTTTGTTTTGTCGCGCGTCCGTACGGTCAGAGTGGTGCCCACTTTGACTGGACACGCTCTAGGGATACCGGCACAGATGATCGAAAAGACCTATGAACCCAGCTCGGTTGAAGGGCGCATCTACAGCGCCTGGGAAGAGGCGGGGGCCTTCAAGGCCGGCGCGGGCAGCAAGCCGGGCGCTGAAAGCTATTCTGTCGTCATTCCGCCACCCAACGTTACCGGTTCGCTTCATATCGGGCACGCGCTGAACAACACCATCCAGGACGTGCTGGTGCGCTTCGAGCGCATGCGCGGCAAGAACGTGCTGTGGCAGCCGGGCACCGACCATGCCGGCATCGCGACCCAGATGGTGGTCGAGCGCCGCATGATGGAGCGCCAGGAGCCGGGGCGTCGCGAAATCGGACGCGAAAAATTCCTCGAAAAGGTCTGGGAATGGAAGGCCGAGAGCGGGGGTGCGATCCTCAACCAGCTCAAGCGGCTGGGCGCCTCGTGTGACTGGTCACGCGAGCGCTTCACCATGGACGAAGGGCTGTCCGAAGCGGTGCTCAAGGTCTTTGTCGAGATGTACCGCAAGGGGTTGATCTATCGCGCCAAGCGACTGGTCAACTGGGACCCGCAGTTCGAGACTGCGATTTCGGACCTCGAGGTGGAGAACACCGAAGTCAACGGCCATATGTGGCATTTCAAATATCCGCTGGCCGGGGGCGAAACCTATACCTATGTGGAAAAGGACGCCGAGGGGAACGTGGTGCTCGAGGAAGAGCGCGACTACATCTCGATCGCGACCACACGGCCGGAAACCATGCTGGGCGACGGCGCCGTGGCGGTGCATCCCGACGATGAGCGCTATGCGCCGATCGTTGGCAAGATGTGCGAGATCCCGGTCGGGCCCAAGGAACACCGGCGGCTGATCCCGATCATCACCGACGAATATCCTGACCCCGAGTTCGGCTCGGGTGCGGTGAAAATCACCGGCGCGCATGACTTCAACGACTATGAGGTCGCTCGGCGCAATCACATTCCCATGTATGTGCTGTTCGACACCAAGGCCAATATGCGGGACGATGGCGCGCCCTATGCAGAACAGGCCGAACTGGCGGGCAAGATCGCGCGCGGCGAAATGGATTTCGACGATGCGGTGACCACGGCGATCAACATCGTGCCGGATGAATACCGCGGCCTGGACCGCTATGAAGCGCGCAAAAAGATCGTGGCCGACATCGATGCCGAAGGGCAGATGGTGATGGTCGAGGACAAGAAGATCATGCAGCCCTTCGGAGATCGCTCCAAGGTCGTGATCGAACCGTTCCTGACGGATCAGTGGTTCGTCAAAGCCGACGTTTTGGCCCAGCCGGCCATCGCATCAGTGCGCGAAGGGCGGACCAAATTCGTGCCCAAGAGCTGGGAGAACACCTATTTTGCCTGGATGGAGAACATCCAGCCCTGGTGCATTTCGCGGCAATTGTGGTGGGGCCATCAGATCCCTGCCTGGTACGGACCGGATGGAAAGGTGTTCGTCGACTATGACGAGGCAGGCGCCGCCAAGGCGGCCGCTGCCCATTACGGCGAGCCGGTGGAATTGACGCGGGACGAGGACGTGCTGGACACCTGGTTCTCCTCGGGGCTGTGGCCGTTCTCGACGATGGGGTGGCCAAAGCAGACGAAAGAGCTGGAAAGCTACTATCCGACAGCGACGCTGGTCACAGGGTTCGATATCATTTTCTTCTGGGTTGCCAGGATGATGATGCTGGGCCTTGAATTTACGGGTGAAGAGCCGTTCTCGACGGTCTATGTGCATGCGCTGGTCCGCGACGAGAAGGGCCAGAAGATGTCGAAGTCGAAAGGCAACGTCATCGATCCGCTCGAACTGGTCGACGCCTACGGGGCGGATGCGACGCGGTTTACGCTGGCTGCGATGGCGGCACAGGGGCGCGATATCAAGCTGGCCATGAGCCGGGTCGAGGGCTATCGCAACTTTGTCACCAAGCTTTGGAACGCGGCGCGCTTCCTCGAAATGAACGAATGCGTGCGGGTGGACGGGTTCGATCCGACGACCCTTTCGGGGGCGCTTAACCAGTGGATCGCCGGGGCGACGGCGCGGGCCGTGGCCAATGTCGAACGGGCAATCGTGGAATACAAGTTCAACGAGGCGGCCAACCACGCTTATGATTTCGTGTGGGGCACATTCTGCGACTGGTTCGTGGAACTGGCCAAGCCGACGTTCTCGGGCGCTGACGAAGCGGCAAAGGCCGAGACGCGGGCGACGGCGGCCTGGGCGCTGGATCAGATCCTGAAAATGCTGCATCCGTTCATGCCGTTCGTAACCGAAGAGCTTTGGGCAGAGACCGGCAAGACAGGCCCCAAGCGTGATGGCTACCTGATGCTGGCCGATTGGCCGGTGCTCGATGCGGTGTCCTACCCGCAAGCGGGCGCGGAACTGAGCTGGCTGATCGAGGTGATTTCGGCTATCCGGTCCGTGCGCACGGAAATGAACGTGCCGGCCGGGGCGAAAGTGCCGCTGGTCCTCGTCGGTGCCAATGCTGAAACACTGGCGCGGATAGAGACCCATCGCGCGGCTATCGAAAGGCTGGCGCGGGTTTCGACCATCGATCCGGTCGACGCGATCCCGGCCAGTTCGGCGCAATTTGTGGTGGGTGAGGCAAGTTGGGGCCTACCGCTTGCCGATTTGATCGACATCGGTGCCGAGCGGCAGCGGCTTTCCAAGGACGTCAAGAAGCTCGAGGGCGAAATTGGGGGACTGGAAAAGAAGCTGGGCAATGAGCAGTTTCTGGCCAAGGCGCCCGAAGAGGTCATTGAAGAGCAGAAGGGGCGTTTGGCCGAAGCCAAGGCGCGACGCGAAAAACTGCAGCAGGCGCTGGCCACGCTGTCGTGAGCGCCACGCGCTTGTGACAATTTTGCTACATTGGCAACAGAGTCGTGATCGCGCCCCGCGCGGTCACGCTTTGCTAAGGGACCATGCCACAATCTTACCCTAAACCAGCCGGAGAAAGGTTGGCGGCGGGTGGATATGGCAATTGATGCGCAGTATGGCGCACGGTGCGGTCATGCCTGCCGAACCAGGCCCGATGTGGGATCAGAGATCCCGACAACGGGCAAGGAGCAGGATAGAAAATGGCAACCGGCGCGTCCCATTGCAGCGAATTTATCGGCCGAGCGGCATACAGCAATGTTGCCATCTTGGCGGCAGACAATCGCTCTAATGCCGACACAATGGGCGAATATCCTCTCAATCAAACATATGAACTGCCGTTGGCGGTTCGCGCATTGAAGACCGTAGTGGCCCGTTGGGTCGAGCGGAAAGCAAATGCGGAAACAATAAAGATCAACAGGGTGGCGGCGGACACACGATCTGCCGTCTGCAACAATACGGTAGAACTTTCCGGTCCGGCAGTGGGCGCGCACGATGTGGCGCGACGGCTGCGCGACTGGGGCGTGAGAAGGTGTGTTATGCCTATAGTCAGGAGTACTGCGTTCGCTCTGGCTGCGACCTGTTCGGCCCTGCTGTCCCTCGGCACGGTGCTGCCGGCGCAGGCCCAGAGCGCTCTCGACGCCGCGCAAGAGTTGGCCCAGATGCTGGATGGCATGACGGCGACCGAGTTGAGCGGCGACAATCTGGTTTCTGCGCTCGAGGGGGCCGCTGATGCCGGCCAGCCCATCGCGCTGTGGCAGCTCGGGACGATGTATGAGACCGGGGCGGGGGTTCAGAAGGATCCGGCCAAGGCCTTCCAGTATTTTTCGCGCATTGCCAACGAGAACGCAGATGCGCCTCCGAGTTCGCTCGATGCGGATATCGTGGCGCAGTCCTTCGTCAAGATCGGCGATTATTACCTGCATGGGGTGCCCGATGCGGGCATTCCCGAGGATGCTTCGCGTGGCCATACGCTGCTGATGCACGCTGCGACCTATTTCGGCGATGCGGACGCGCAGTACCGCGTGGGCATGTTGTATCTGAGCCCCGAAGGGTTCGGTGTAAACCCGTTGCAGGGCGCGCGCTGGCTGTCTCTGGCGGCCCGCAAGGGGCATCCGGGTGCGCAGGCGCGGCTGGGCGAAATGCTTGTTCTGGGCAATGGCATCGAAGCGCAGCCGGTCGAAGGGCTGATGTGGCTCAATATCGCCTATCGCTCGGCACTCGGGACGAGCGACGAAGGATGGATCCGCGAGTTGACCGATAGCGCCATGGCCAAGGCCGACCCCGCCCAGGCCGAAACGGCTCTGCGGGCGGCGGATACGCTCGGTAGCCAGTTCGCCGAGTTTTAGGCCTTAATCCAATCTACCTTTTGCCCGATGGAGAATCGGCATGATGGACTCCGGGAATAAATCCCGGAGTGACAGACAGGTTTGGGGTTCGCTCTGTCGAAAGGCGATCAGGCCGCTTTGGCCGAGTGGCCGGCGAGGGTGAAATCGCCTTCGACGGGGACGTGGTCGGAGGGCTTGTCCCAGCCGCGGGTATCCTTGTGGACGGTGACGCCGGTGAGGCGGTCAGCGGCCTGGGGCGAGAGCAGCAAATGGTCGATGCGGATGCCGGCGTTGCGGCGCCAGGCACCGGCCTGGAAATCCCAGAAGGTGAAGACCTGATCGCTGGTTGTGGCCCGCAGGGCGTCGGTTAGACCCAGATTGACGATGCGGCGCCATTTTTCGAGGCTCTCGGGCCGGAACAGCGCATCGCCCCACCAGACTGATGGATCGTGGCAGTCAAAGCCGGTCGGGATGAGGTTGAAATCACCCATCAGGATGAAGGGCTCCTCATGGGCCAGACGCTGTTCCACGAAATCGTAGAGGCGGTCCATCCAGCCAAGCTTGTAGGGGAATTTTTCGGTATCGACCGGATTCCCGTTCGGCAGGTAGATATTGCACACGCGGACGACACCGCCGTCTTCAGTGGAAAAGACACCCTCGATGAGGCGGGACTGGGGGTCCTCGTCATTGCCCGGCAGGCCGCGATGGACTTCGTCGAAGGGAAGTTTGGAGAGCAGGGCGACGCCGTTGAAGCTCTTTTGGCCATGGGTTTCGACATTGTAGCCGCGCGACTCAAATTCGGCGCGCGGGAAGTTTTCATCGAGGCATTTGATTTCCTGCAGGCCGACGATGTCGGGCTTGGTTTCGTCGAGCCAGGTGAGGACGGCCGGGAGGCGTGCGTTGATGCCGTTGATGTTCCAGGTAGCTATGCGCATCGGGCCGTCTCGTTGGTTGGTCAGCGATCTGAAAGGGCGAGGCGCAGGCCGAGCAGGCCAAATGTGCCCGCAAAGCTGCGCCTTATCCATTTGAGCACGTCGGGCCGGGAGATGACATAATCACGCGCAAATGCGGCGCAGGCCCCGTACCCCACGAATGTCACGAAAGTTATCGCCATGAACACGGCGGCATGCAAGAGCAGTGTTGCTGTCGCATGGGGTGTGTCGAGGGGAACGAACTGGGGCAGGAACGCCAGAAAGAACAAGCTGAGCTTGGGATTGAGGACGTTGATGAGGGCGCCGCTGGTGGCGATTTTGGCCATGGAGGCTGGCGAGCGGTCGGCATCGAGCCCCATGGCGCCACCGGAGCGCAGGATCGACCAGGCCATATAGAGCAGATAAGCGACGCCAAGATATTTGAGCGTTTGGAAGGCCAGGGCGCTGGCGTGGAAGATGGCGGCAAGGCCGACAATGGAGGCGAGAGCGGAGGGGATGATGCCCAGCGTGCAGCCAAAGGCGGCGGCGATGGAGGCCTTAAAGCCGCGGCCAAGGCCAACGGCCAGCGTGTACAGTACGCCCGAGCCCGGAAGCAGGCATATAATCAGGGCGGTGATCAGGAATTCGGTGCTCATGGCTTACCTCCGCGCGCAAGAGGGCAGAGGTAAGCATTATGGAGCTGCGAATGCGACCCGAAAAATGCGGAAGGTCAGACCGCAAAGCTCGTGCCGCAGCCGCAGGACGCGACTGCGTTGGGGTTTTTGATCTGGAAGGACTGGCCGATCAGATCGTCGACAAAGTCGATTTCCGCGCCGCCCATGAACTCGAGACTCATCGAATCGATGTAAACGGTGGCGCCGTCACGAGTGAGGACCAGATCGTCGTCGGTGGGGGCTTCCTTGACGATATTGTACTCGTACTGGAAGCCCGAGCATCCGCCGCCCGCTACGGCGATGCGCAGGACAGTACCGGGTTCTTCCTTTGACAGAATGCGATTGATCCGCTTGGCGGCGCGCTCTGTCAAAACGACCTCGTTTGATGCTAGTTGGGTGTCGGTCATGGCGCTGCTTTGGCTTGAGACATTTGGCCTCAACATAAGATCGTAGGGCAACGATGAAAAGGGGCAGTCCCACATGAGTGATATGCACGCGGTTTATGCCGCCGATCCGGCGCAGTCACGGGGGCGGGTCTATCGGCCTTCGGCCAGCCCGACGCGCAACGAATTCCAGCGGGATCGGGACCGGATCATCCATTCGACGGCGTTTCGGCGGCTGCAGCACAAGACGCAGGTTTTTCTCCATCACGAAGGCCAGCATTTCCGCACGCGGCTGACCCATACGCTCGAAGTGAGCCAGATCGCGCGCTCGATCGCGCGGGCGCTGCGGCTCAACGAGGATCTGGCCGAGGCCGTAGCGCTGTCGCACGATCTGGGTCATACCCCGTTCGGACATGCCGGCGAGCGGGTGATGGGCGAGAAAATGGCGGAGCTGGGCGGGTTCGACCATAATGTGCAGGCGCTGCGCGTGGTGGGAGTGCTTGAGAACCGCTATGCCGATCATGACGGGCTGAACCTGACCTGGGAGACGCTCGAAGGCATCCTGAAACACAATGGCCCGGTGACCGGCGGCGAATCCGAGCACGGGCAGGACATCGCGGCGGCCCTGGCGGATATTCCCGCGAGTGCTGATTTGCTGGCTGGCACCTATGCCAATCTCGAGGCGCAGGTGGCGGCGATTGCGGACGATATTGCCTATAACGCTCACGATATCGACGATGCGGTGCGGGCCGGGCTGTTGGTGATCGGCGATCTTGTCGATGTGCCGCTGGTGGGGCCGATTGCGCGCGAAGTCATCGAAATGTGGCCCGGACTGGAGCGGGGAAGGCAAATCCATGAGGTTCAGCGACGGCTGATTACGCGGACCATCGAGGCGGTGATCGCCGAAAGCGCCGAACGGCTGATTGCGGCGGCTCCGCAAAGTGTCGATGACGTCCGGTATGCGGGGCGGGCCCTGATCGGGTTTCCCACCGAGATGGCCGAGGATGAGGCCGAGCTCAAGGCATTCCTGTTCGCCAAGGTCTATCGCGACGCGCGGGTCATGGGGCCGGTCCGCCAGAGCGAAGCAGTGGTGGGGCGTTTGTTCGATGCCTATATCACCGAGGGAGACATGCCGGGACGCTGGGGGCTGGCCTATAGCGCTGCCGGTTCCGAGGCCGCACGGGCGCGGATCGTTTGCGATTTCGTGGCCGGGATGACCGACCCGTTCGCGCTGGATGAGTACGCCCGTTTGTTTGACGAGAGACCGGAATTCCGGTAACCCGCCCCGACATGCCGATATTGGCGTGAAGGCGGGCTTTGAACCCCGGCTTTCGGCGCTTCCGGTGCTCACGTATGTTTTTAGTCGTGCTGTCGAACCGAAAAAGTCTGCAACTTTTTCTGGCAGCACTCGGAACGTACGCTCCGCTCCGGTTCTCGAAAGCCAATGTTTGCGCCTCGCCTTGACGCCAATCGCGACATGTCGGTTTCCAGTCCCAATCATAGGTTCCTTCAGATGGATGTGTTTGCCCTTTTTGAAGGGCGCGTCACCGATGCGCTGATCGCGAGTTTTCCCGAGCTGGCCGATAACCGGGAGTTGCTGGCCCGCGTTGTTGTGGAGCCGCCGCGCGATGCCGCTCATGGAGATCTTTCGACCAACGCCGCCATGGTGGTGGCCAAGCCGCTGGGCAAGAACCCGCGCGAGGTCGCGGCGGCGATTTCCGAGCGGTTTGCGGGGGATGCCGACGTGGCTTCGGTCGAGATCGCCGGGCCGGGGTTCATCAATTTCCGGCTGCAGCAGAGCGTCTGGCACAAGGTGCTGTCATCGATTGCCGAGCTGGGCGACGATTTCGGGCGGGCTGATGTGGGGCAGGGCGAGAAGGTGAACGTTGAGTATGTTTCGGCCAACCCGACCGGGCCGATGCATGTCGGGCATACCCGCGGCGCCGTTTATGGCGACGCGCTGGCATCGCTTCTGGCCTATGCCGGATATGACGTTTCCAAGGAATACTACATCAACGACGCCGGCTCGCAGGTCGACACGCTGGCGCGGTCGGCCTTCCTGCGCTATCGCGAGGCGTTGGGGGAGACCATCGAAATTCCGGCCGGCTTCTATCCGGGCGATTATCTGATCCCCGTGGGTCAGGCACTGGTGGAAGAGTTCGGCAACAGGCTGCTGGACAAGCCCGAAGAGGCATGGCTGGCCCCGGTCAAGCAGCATGTGCTGGCGGCGATGCTCGAGCTGATCAGGGCCGATCTGAAAAAGCTCAATATCGAGCACGAAGTGTTCTTTTCCGAAAAGACACTGCATGGACCGGGGGGCGAGATCGAAAAGACGCTGGCCTGGCTGCGCGAGGAAGGTCTCGTTTATGAGGGGCGGCTCGAGCCGCCGAAGGGAAAGCTGCCCGATGATTGGGAAGACCGCGAACAGACCTTGTTCCGGGCCACCCAGTTTGGCGACGACGTGGACCGGGCGCTTGTCAAATCGGATGGCAGCTATACTTATTTTGCCGCCGACATCGCCTATCATCGCAACAAGGTGCTGCGGGGCTTTACCACGCTGATCGACGTTCTGGGCGCCGACCATGCGGGGTATGCCAAGCGCATCGAGGCCGCCGTGAAGGCCGTTTCGGGCGGCAAGGCATCGGCTGACGTGCGGTTCTGCCAACTGGTCAAGCTGTTGCGGAATGGCGAACCGGTGAAAATGAGCAAGCGTTCCGGCGACCTGGTGACACTTGCCGATGTTGTGGAGGAAGTGGGAGTCGACGCAACCCGCTTCATGATGCTGTTCCGGCGCAACGACGCGCCGCTCGATTTTGACTTTGCGCTGGTGAAAGAGCAGAGCAAGGACAATCCGGTTTTTTATGTGCAGTACGCGCATGCAAGGACGTTTTCGATTTTCCGCAATGCGGCGCGCGACCTGCCGGCTCTCGATACGTGCGAGTCGGCACTCGCTGGCGCCGATCTTTCATTGCTGTCGACTGCGGATGAAATCGAGCTGATCCGGTTGCTTGGGTCCTGGCCGCGGCAGGTTGCGGCAGCGGCGCGGGCGCACGAGCCGCATAGACTTGCGTTTTACTTGCACGAGCTGGCCGCGCAGTTCCACGCCTTCTGGGGCAAAGGCAAGGAAGACCCCAGCTTACGCTTTGTTAACGACGATGACCCGAAACTAACGCTTGCTCGACTCGCGCTTGTGGATGGCGTGCGCCGGGTTCTCGGTAGCGGCCTTGATCTTTTAGGCGTGAGTGCGCCGCAAGAGCTTTCATAATTACGGCGCATTGCTGTGAACAGTTCGGCGGATATGCTCGCAATCAAGGGCAAGTTAAAGCGAAAGACTTTCGGGGCACTGCTCTATGAACGACACCAAGCACAACCCGGCGAATGCGGGGCAGGACTCCGATGACCTGATCGCGGAGCTGGCGCGGCTTGTGGCGCAGGATGCCCGCGCGGCGGCTGCTCCGGCCAGCGCGTATAGGCGGGAGGAACCCCAGGTCCCCGCCCAGCCCGAACCCGAAGCCGGGCAGGAAGACTTTTACGAGGCCGAGCCCAGTTTCGGTGCGCCGCAGGAATTTTCCGCGCGGGACGAAAGCCATGCCGAACGTGACGAACGGGTTCCGGATTCCGGACAGAACGATACGATGCCGGCCTTCGATTTCGGGTTTGGCGCGGCCCAAGACGTCAGCGCGGACGATCAACAGGCATCCGGTGATCCGATTGCCGATCTGATTGCCGATGCGGAAGTTGCGACCTACGAGAGCGATTCTTTGCGGGACGAGGGCTGGAGCGGCCACGCTGACGGGGCGTCTGCCGAGCCCGAGCCTTCACATGGAAGCTATGGGCGCGCGAACGAGGATGTTTCCGGCGCCGCGCCGGTGGCACAGAAGCGTGATCCGCTTGGCGAGATCGAAGCCTTGATCGGCGAGGCGGCACGCGCCAATTCCGCCGATGCCGGACTGCCAGCCGGACGCCGGGTGAAATCGAGCTTTCTCGACGATTATGAAACAGATGCGGCCGTCGATGCCGCGGAATCGGCGATTCTGGCCGCTGCCGCCGCGACGGGAACGCCAGTGCGCCGCGTCCAGCCGGCAAACGATCCCGAAGACTGGCTGGTGGCGCCTGCGCCCCGCCAAATCGCAGAACGGCCAGAGCCAAGGCTGGAAGCGCAGCCGAGCCAGGAACAGTTCATTCCCGATCCGCTGTTTGCCGCGCCATCGACGCCACACCCCGAGACGCCGGCAGGTTCAGATTCGAATGAGTATGTCGATGAATACACCGACGAAGATTATGCCGAGGAAACCTATGCCGAGGAGCAGGTTTCACCGCGCCGTTCGCGTCGGGCGCTCGGCGGTCTGATTATCCCGGTCGCGGCCGGTGCGCTGATTTTTGCGCTGATCGGTGGGGTTTATTTCGCGTTCTTTTCGGGGCCGGGCGATCCGGGCGAAGCGCCGGTTCTGACCGCAGATGCCTCGCCGCTCAAGGAAGATGCGCCGGCATCACAGAATGATTCGACGGCAAGCGAGTCCGTTGTTTTCAGCGAAATCGAGGGCAACACCACGGCGCCGGAAGACGAAGAACTGGTGTCGCGCGATCAGACCAATGGCGCAAGCGGAGCGGAGGTTGCCGAAGTGCTGGCACCCGAGGAGGGCGAGACGGCGTTGGCCAATCGCCCGGTGCGCACGGTGACCGTACGGCCCGACGGCACGATCGTCCCGGCGACCGATAGCGTTGCTGGCTCGAACGTGTTGCCGGTGGAAAGGCCTGATGTGCCTGCTGTTCCCAACAGTACACTGACCTCCGATCCGATCGGGGAAGCGATTGCACTGGCCATGGCCGGGAGCGAAACCGCTGCTGAAGCCGGAGCCGAAGGTGCCGCTTCAGAGGCTGGTGCGGCCGTTGTGGACGCTGGCGTGACCGAGGCTGCAGATGAAGGCGTAACGGCGCCGGCAGAGACAGAAATTGCCGACGCGCCGCGTCCGATCCCGCGTCCTGCCGGGCTGACGGCGCAAACCGATACGACTACCGCGCCTGCCGCCGCTGCGGCGGCTCCGGTCACAGAGACCGTGGCGGCTGCCACGCCGGCCCAGACAACTCCAGCGCCTGCTGCCGCGACGCCGACGCCGACTTCAAATGTCGGCGCCTGGGTGCAATTGTCTTCGCAACGCAGCGAAGCGGACGCGCAGGCTGACATTCCCTCGCTGCAAGCGCGTTATGGGACGCTGTTCAACGGTGCGACGCCGGAGGTCAGCCAAGTCGATCTGGGCGAGCGCGGCATCTATTATCGGGTGCGGCTGCCGCAGCCCACGTTCGATCAGGCCAATTCGGTTTGTAGCGCGATCCAAGCGCAAGGCGGGGACTGTTTCGTGCTGAACAACTAAGTTGCGCGCGCAGTTAGGTGATGGTGGCCTGCAAATGGCAATTTTCTGCGCTTCCGGTGCTCACGTACCAAACGTACGCTCCGCTCCGGTTCTCGCAAATCGCCATTTTCGGCTCACCCTGACCTAACTGACCACACAACTTGGGTGGATCGTTCGTCGCGCCTTGACGAGACCGAGGGGAGTGGCAATGCTGCTCTCCTCTTTTGCTTTGCCAGCGGCGGGATATGGCCGAGACTTCTGATCCCTGGTTCAACGAGACACCCGAGCATGCGCAGACCGACGCTGTGCTGCATGTGGACGTGCGCGGGTATGAAGGTCCCATGGACCTTCTGCTTGACCTCGCGCGCAAGCAGAAGGTGGATCTTTCGGGCATTTCGGTGCTCGCGCTGGCCGAGCAGTATCTGGCGTTCATCGAAACGATCCGCCAGCAACGGATCGAGGTGGCGGCCGATTATCTGGTGATGGCGGCCTGGCTGGCGTATCTGAAAAGCCGGCTGATGGTGCCCCAACAGAGCGATGACGACGAGCCGAGTGGCGAGGAAATGGCCGCCCTGCTGCAGTTCCGGCTGGCGCGGCTCGAAGCGATGCGCGATGTGGCGGGACGGCTGCTCAATCGCTCGCGGCTGGGGCGCGACGTTTTTGCGCGCGGGATGCCCGAGCCGGTGTCGATTACCCGGCATGCGCTTTGGGAAGCGGATCTTTATCAATTGCTGCGGGCCTATGCGGCGCAGCGCGAACGCGGTATTCCGGCCGAATATTCACCCCATCAGCGGACGGTGTGGGGATTGCAGGAGGCGCGCGAGATTTTGGAGCGGTTGATCGGGCAGAGTTTTGAGTGGGTATCGCTCGATACCTATCTGGCGGACTATCTCGCTCGGCCCGAAGAACGGGCTACGGCGATGGCATCGAGCTTTACTGCATCACTTGAACTCGTGCGGCTGGGGCAGGTGGAATTGCGCCAGCAGGAGGCCTTTGCGCCATTGCTGATGCGCAGGCGGCAGGGGGACAAGCCGCAATGAGTGCAATGGAAAACGATGTTTCCGAACTGCACGAGCGCAATCTGCGCATCCTTGAGGCGCTGCTTTTTGCGTCCGCCGAGCCGGTTGACCTGCGCGATGTTCAGCCGTTCCTTTCCGATGGGGCCGATGTGGATGGCCTGATCGATGCGTTGCAGGCGCGATATGCGGGACGCGGCATCAATCTGGTGCAGCGCGGGTCGAAATGGGCGTTTCGCACGGCGGATGATCTCAATTTCCTGTTGCGGCGCGAGGAAACCGATACGCGGCCTCTGTCGCGGGCGGCGCTCGAGACGCTGGCGATCATCGCCTATCACCAGCCGGTGACGCGAGCGGAAATTGAGGAAGTGCGCGGGGTTTCGATCTCCAAGGGCACGCTTGATGTGCTCATGGAAGCGGGATGGGTGCGGATGCGGGGGCGGCGTCGGACGCCTGGGCGCCCGGTGACCTATGGCACGACGGAGGCGTTTCTGGATCATTTCGGGTTAGAGGGCCTGGGCGATCTGCCCGGGCTAGAGGAACTGAAAGGGGCGGGGCTGCTTTCGAGCCGCGTGCCGCCGAGCTTTCAGGTGCCCATGCCGTTCGATGGCGCGCTGCGCGATGACGAGGATCCGCTCGACCCGGACGATACCGGTGATGCCGAAACCGAGAGCGAAGATTGATCGGCCAGCTACAAGCTGCGACGATTATGGTCGAACAAGAGGGCACAGCATCCTTGTTTTCGCCGCCAATAATCAATATCTCTGGGCCAGACACATCTGCCGTTCGACCAGAGCGCCGAGCTGGCAATTAGGAGGTACACAATGAATCCCGGACCCTGGGGACTGCTGATTATCGCGATTGTCGTGCTGCTGCTTTTCGGGCGCGGCAAGATCTCCAGCCTGATGGGCGAAGTCGCAGGTGGCATCAAGGCCTTCCGCAAGGGCATGGCCGAAGACGATACCCCCGACGACAAGCCGACGGCCACGATCGACCAGAAGCCCGGTCAGGCTGAGCCGACGCTCAACCAGACCACGGAAGCTAAGACGCGCAAGGACGCGTAAAGCGCCTTTTCCGCACAGCTTTCAAACAAGGATAGATCAGCATGCTTGGGCTTGGCTGGAGCGAGATGCTCGTTATCGGCATCGTGTTGCTTGTCGTCGTCGGCCCGAAAGACCTGCCGATGATGATGCGCAATGTCGGGCGGATGATGGGCACCGTGCGGCGCATGGGCAATGATTTCCGCCGGGAGATCGACAAGGCCATCGCAGCCGATGAAATCGCCGAGGCCAAGAAGGCAATTTCCGACCCCCTCAAGCAGACCAGCGCAGAGATCAATCGCGAATTCAATTCGATCCGAAACGGCAAGGTGGAGCCGACCGGCAAGCTCAAGCCGCCCGAATCGGGCGAAGAGAGTGTCGTCGATGCGATCCACGCACAGGCCGGGATGGCGCCGTCGCGGGCTGAACCTTCCGCTGCTTCGGCGGCGTTGCGGGCCAAGGTGAGCGAGACGGTTGCCAAGCCTGCCAATGCGGCAACCACGGCGGCCGAACAGCCAGCGCCGCTTGCCGATGCGCCCAAGGGCAAGGTGAAGGCCGCGCCGCGTAAGGCTGTCACGGCAAAATCCAGCGAGACAGTGTCGGAAGCAGCGGCAAAGAGCGCAAAACCGGCAGCGAGCAAGGCTGCCCCCGCAAAGAAGGCCGCACCCAAGCGGGCGCCAAGCAAGGCCGCGGCCAAGCCGGCGGCAAAATTGACTGCGAAGACGACAGCTCGCAACGAAGCGGAAGCGCAACCCAAGTCCGCGGCCAAGCCGCGTGCGAGCGCCAGCAAGACGACATCTAAAAAGACGACGCCGGCGCGCAAGAAGGCCACTGCGGAAACGGGCGGCGAACAATGACCCAGGCGCAAGAAAAAATCGCGGGCTCCTCGCCCAAGGAAGATGAACTCAAGGCCAGCGAAGCGCCGCTGATCGAGCATCTGACGGAGCTGCGCACACGACTGATCTATTCGATCATCGCGCTGGCGGTGTTGTTTATCCTGTGCTTTTTCGTTGCCGACCAGATTTACGGCTTTTTGCTTGGCCCATTCGTTGCGGCGGCAGGGAGCCCAGAGGCGGTGCGCCTGATCTATACGGCGCCGCAGGAATTTTTCTTCACAAAGCTGTCGGTAGCGCTGTTTTCGGCAATCTTCCTGGCGTTTCCGATTATCGCTTCACAAATCTATGCCTTCGTGGCGCCGGGGCTCTACAAGAACGAGCGGCTGGCCTTCCTGCCTTATCTGGTGGCCACGCCGATCTGCTTTCTGGTGGGTGCGGCGCTGGTCTATTACGGCGTTATGCCGCTGGCGCTCGGGTTCTTCCTGGGGATGCAACAGACCGATCCTTCTGGTGTCACCATCGAGATGGTAACGCGGGTTTCGGAATATCTGAGCTTGATCATGACGCTGCTGCTGGCGTTCGGCGTTTGCTTTCAGCTGCCGGTTATTCTGACTCTTCTGGCCCAGATAGGGCTGATCGGCGTCGACAACCTCAAGAAGTGGCGGAAATATGCCGTCGTGGCGATTATTATTATCGCTGCGTTTCTTACGCCGCCCGATCCGATTTCCCAGATCGGCCTCGCGGTGCCGTTGCTGCTGCTTTATGAGCTTTCGGTCTTTGCGGTGCGCATTGTCGAAAAACGGCGGCTGAAACGCGAAGCGGAACTGGCCAAGGATTTGGGAACCTAACCGGTCCTTGAGTTTGACGCCGCGCTCGGCTAGGCACTGTCCGTATCTTTTTTCCAGCGGATCAGCCCAAAATGTTCGACATCAAGTGGATCAGTGCAAATCCTGAGGCGTTCGACGCCGCGCTCAAGACGCGCGGGATGGAGCCGGTCTCCGCATCCCTGGTTGCGCTCGATGATGAGCGGCGCGCGGTCGTGGCCGAGCTCAATGCGGTGCAGGAGAAGCGCAACGCATCCTCGAAACTGATCGGGCAGGCCAAGGCGCAAAAGGACGAGGCACGGGCGCAGGAATTGATGGCCGAGGTGTCAGGTCTCAAGGACAAGCTGGGCGAACTCGAAGCGCGCGAGAAGGCGCTGACCGAGGAAATTCGGGCGGCGCTTTCGGTGATCCCGAACCTGCCCGCCGAGGGCGTGCCGGTGGGTGCGGACGAGAACGACAACGTTCCCTATTTCCGGGCCAATGAATCCGAAGCGACCCGGCCGGCCAAGCCCAGCCTGGGTTTTGCGCCCAAGGAGCATTACGAACTCGGTGAAGCGATGGGCGGGATGGATTTCGAAACCGCTGCCAAGCTTTCGGGCAGCCGGTTCGTGGTGCTCAAGGGGCAGATCGCACGGCTGGAGCGGGCGATTGGGCAGTTCATGATCGATCTGCATGTGGATCAGCATGGGTACACCGAAGTGCAGCCGCCCTATCTGGTTCGGGACGAGGCGCTGTTTGGTACCAACCAGCTTCCGAAATTCGAGGAAGATCTGTTCTTTGCTCCGCATGGGGACGGGCGGTTGGCACTGATCCCCACCGCCGAGGTGCCGCTGACAAATTTCGTGCGCGAGTCGATCCTTCCTGAAGATGAACTGCCGCTGCGGTTTACGGCGCTGACGCCGTGCTTCCGGTCGGAAGCGGGGTCGGCGGGGCGGGATACGCGGGGCATGCTGCGCCAGCACCAGTTCAACAAGGTCGAGATGGTGTCGATCACGACGCCGGACAAATCGGCCGAAGAGCATGAGCGGATGCTGGCGTGTGCGGAAGAAGTGCTCAAGCGGCTGGGCATCCATTACCGCGTCATGCAGTTGTGTACCGGCGATATGGGGTTCGGGGCGCGGCGGACCTATGACATCGAGGCGTGGCTGCCGGGGCAGGATACTTATCGCGAGATTTCTTCGGTTTCGGTGTGCGGGGATTTCCAGGCGCGGCGCATGGATGCGCGCTATCGCGACGCGAATGGCAAGCCGCAATTCGTCCACACGCTGAACGGATCTGGCGTTGCCGTGGGGCGGGCGCTGATCGCGGTGATGGAAAACTACCAGAACGAAGACGGGTCGGTGACGATTCCCGAGGTGTTGCGTCCCTATATGGGCGGGATCGAAAAGATCGGCGGATGAAAGCCAACCCGCGCATTTTGCTGACCAATGACGATGGCGTGGATGCGCCGGGACTTGCCGTGCTGCTCGGCATCGCCAAGGCGCTTTCCGACGATGTGTGGGTGGTGGCTCCAGCCAATAACCAGAGCGGCACCGGGCATCGGATGACTTTCGGTTACGAGATCGAGATCGAGGCGCGGGGCGAGCGGATATTTTCGCTCGACGGCACGCCTGCCGATTGCGTGGTGGCGGGAATTACCCATGTGCTCAAGGACAAGCGGCCCGATATCGTTCTGTCCGGGGTCAATCGCGGGCAGAATCTGGGTGATATCATGCATTGCTCGGGGACGGCCGCCGGGGCGCGGGAGGGGGCGCTGCATGGCGCCATAGGGATCGCTTTGAGCCAGGCCATGGATTATGACCATGGGCACGATGAGATCGACTGGGCGCCTGCCGAGGAGCTGGGCGCGCAAACCATTCGGTCCATCCTGGACGTTGCGGGCGCGCGCGATACCTATTTCAACGTCAATTTTCCGATCTGCGCGCCTCATGAGGTGAGCGGCATCAGGCTGGTGCCGCACCAGCGATTCGCGCATTCGCCGTTCGAATTGTACGCCAGCGACAATCCGGGCAAGCATTTCGTGACGATTCTCAGCACGCCCAAGCCTCTGGACGCCGGCTCGGATTTCCATATCCTGCATGAAGACAAGGCGATTACGGTGACCCCGCTCATGCTGCAGCAGACCGATATGGAGTTCGTCCAACGCCATGAGGGGCGTTTGCCCTTCACGGGCTCCGGGCGCGGGTGAGCGGCGGGGCGGCGGCGTGACCGATTACTGGGAAGCGCGGGCCGGATTGATCCTGAACCTTCGCCAGCTCGGCGTGACCGACCCGGAAATCCTGCGCGCTTTCGAGACCGTTCCGCACGAGAAATTCGTGCCCGAGGATTTCGGCGAGTACGCCTATCGCGAATCCTCGCTTCCCATTGAATGCGGGCAATCGATCACCGCGCCGGGGCTGCTGGCGCAATTGCTGGTGCCACTCGCGCCGCAGGGCACCAACAAGGTGCTGGAGGTGGGGACCGGATCGGGCTATTCGGCGGCGCTGCTCTCGCGGATGGCAAGGCGCGTGTTCTCGATCGAAAAGTACAGGGTTCTGGCCAGCAATGCGCAGACCCGCTGGCAGGCTCTGGGCTATACCAACATCATCGGACTCAACGAGGATGGGCTTTTGGGCCTTGAACAGCAGGCGCCGTTTGAGCGTATCCTTTTGACCGGGTCGGTAGTCGAGGTACCCGAAGATCTGGTCGAGCAGCTCGGCGATGGGGGAATTGCCGTGATGGCGGTTGGCGCGCCGTCAGACAGACAGGCGATTTTACGCATCGAGCGTGCCGATGACAGTTTCATCGAAACCGAAATGGGCACGGTGCGGCTGGCGCCTCTCAGCCCCGGACGATCGCGCGGCGTATAACTTCGCGCAATGCCAGCGCCTTTAAGCTCGTCTTTACCTTAACAAGTCTACTCTAACTTCCATTGAGTAGACGAGTTGACAGGCACTTCCCATGACCTTGAGCGTAACGGGTTCCAATCTGCGCAGCGCCGGCTCTGCACTTGCCATGAGTGTTGCTGCCCTTGTGTTGGCAGGGTGTTCCTCGATGGGTTCATTCGGAGGCGATCCCACGGTTACCGGATCAACCTCGCGGATGGGTGGTGCCGCAGTGGGCCAGGCGATGCCGGCGTATCTGCCCCCAGCCAATATCGGTGGCGGGGCAGTTGGTGTTGCCAATACCGGGCCGGTCCTGATCGACCGGACGACCGCTTCGCCGGTCGGCACGCAGTCGGCAGTCGTCTCCCAGGATCTTCCCGCTTTGCAGCCGTCGTCAGTAACGAGTACCCAAGCCATGCCTGCACAAACAGCCGCAGTATCCTCTCCGTCGCCAACTCCTTCCCAACCTACACAATCGAGTTCGCCGCAGCTCGGTGTGGTGCAGGGCGATACCTACAAGCACACCATCGCTTCGGGTGAATCGCTTTACACGATCGCCCGCCGCTACGACGTGAGCGCGACGGACATCATCGCCGCGAACAACATCACTTCACCCGACAAGATCGTTGTCGGGCAGAGTCTTGTCATTCCGGGACGTCCCGATCTTCTGGCCCAGCGCGGGCAGACCCAGCAGGTTGCCGCAGTTTCGGGCAGTCAGACGCTGGCAACGCCTTCGAGCACTCCGGCCAACTCCCAGACCGCCACGCCCGCCCCGGCTGCCCAGCCCGCGCCTGAGCCGACCACTCAGGTCGCGGCAGCGCCAACGCAGCAGCCGACCCCCGCGGCGACCGCCTCGGTAACCAGCGACAAGTTCCGCTGGCCGCTTTCAGGTCGGGTCATTACAGATTTTGCTGCTTCGCGCGGCACCGGCATCAACATCGAAGCGCCGGAAGGCACATCGGTGCGCGCTGCCGAAAACGGCGAAGTGATTTATGTCGGCAACGCTGTCGAGGGCTATGGCAATCTGGTGCTGGTCAAGCACGCCAACGGCTTTGTTTCGGCCTATGCGCACCTCAGCACGATCGGCGTGGTCAAGGGCGACACCATCTCGCGCGGCGATGCCATCGGCACAGTGGGTATGACCGGATCGGTCAGCCGGCCCCAGCTTCATTTCGAGCTGCGCAAGGGTGCGACGCCGGTCGATCCGATGCCGCTGCTCGCGGGCTAAGCAGTTTCAAGAATACTGGTAGGCAATGCTCCTTGTTGGGGCCGGTCCAGGAGGGCCGGCCCTTTCGCATCTTAGAGCATTTCAGCGCTTCAATTGCTCTAGGTCTTTGTTTTGTCGCGTGTCCGAACCGATAAAGTGGCATCCACTTTATCTGGACACGCTCTAGGAGATCGATTTGCCCTTGATGCCCGCCAGGTGGCGAACGAACTGGATGGCGACGCGGCCCGAGCGGGATCCGCGAGTCGCCGACCATTCGATCGCCAGAGCACGCAGTTCGTCTTCACCGACTTCGATCCCGTAATGGGCGACATAGTTACGCACCATGGCGAGATAGGTGTCCTGGTCGCAATTATGGAAGCCGAGCCAGAGGCCAAAACGGTCGGAGAGCGAGACCTTTTCCTCGACCGCTTCGCTGGGATTGATGGCCGTAGAGCGTTCGTTTTCGATCATGTCACGCGGCATCAGGTGCCGGCGGTTGGACGTGGCGTAGAACAAGGTATTGGCCGGACGGCCCTCGAGTCCACCGTCAAGGACGGACTTGAGGGCTTTGTAGCTCGACTCATCGCGGTCGAAACTGAGGTCATCGCAGTAGATGATGTAGCGCTCGGGGCGGTCCACGAGGAAGCGCAGAAGCACGGGCAGGGTGGCGATGTCCTCGCGGGCCATCTCGATGAGGATGAGGCGGGAAAGCCCTGGCTCGCCTGAGCTTTCGATGTAACCGTGGATCGCCTTGACCATAGAGGACTTGCCCATGCCTCGGGCGCCCCAGAGCAGCGCGTTGTTGGCGCCATGGCCACGGGCGAAGGCGAGCGTGTTCTCCAACAGGATGTCGCGCAGGTGGGCCACGCCTTCGAGCAGGTCGAGCGGGATTCGATTGACATTGCGCACGGGGCGCAGGATGTGGTCGGCGCCGTCCCAGAGATAGGCGTTGATGCCATCCTCGATCCGGGCGGTCGCTTCGGTGGTTCCGGCCATGGTGTCGAGCGTGCGCGCGATCTTTTCGAGCGACGCTGAAATGGCCGAAAGCTTGTCTGTATTTTCCACTGGAGAATAGTCCCTGAAAGTGCCCGATAGGCTTTGCCTTTCGCCGGGCCCGCTAGTATAGTCCGCGCGATTTTTTGGGAGGAAATTACCTGCCCAAAACCGCAAGCGTCCCTATATGGGACAATCAGTCCTGCTTTGACAAGCAGACCGCTACGGAGTGCCTTAATGTTCGTTACGCCAGCCTTTGCCCAGGGTGCAGCAGCACCCTCCGGGATGGACTTTATTTCCAGCTTTATTCCCATCATCCTGCTTATCGCCATTTTCTGGTTCCTTATCTTCCGTCCGCAGCAGAAGCGGATGAAAGCCCATCAGGCCATGCTGGCGGCCGTCAAGCGTGGCGACACCGTCGTCACCAATGGTGGCGTCGTTGGTAAGGTGACTAAGGCCGTCGACGGCGAAGACCTGGAAGTCGAGATTGCCCAGGGCGTCAAGATTAAGGTCGTGCGGACCATGATTTCCGATGTGCGGACAAAGTCCGAGCCGGTCAACGACAACAAATAGTCGATTGATTTATCCGCGGGCCCTGCGCCTTGCGGACGCGAACCGGTAGCGCCGGCGTGCCTTGATTGGCAACGCCGGCGCTATAGATCATTTAAAAACGAAGGTTTCCCATGAAGATCCCGCCATTCCGGACCATCGCCGTTCTTCTGGTGACGCTGCTCAGCGTCCTGGCGGTCTTGCCGAATTTCCTCAGCGAGCAGACCAAGGCCGGAATGCCGGACTGGCTGCCAAGCCAGGAAATCGTGCTCGGTCTCGATCTGCAGGGCGGGTCGCATCTTTTGTTGCAGGTCAACCGCGACGACATCGTCGAGGGCCGGATCAGCGACATCAGGCGCGATGCGCGCGCCACGTTGATCGAGGCCGGAATCGGGAGCCTGATTACGACTGACGGCGCGACGCTCAATGTTGAATTGACCGATCCCAGCCAGCTTGATGCAGCACGAGAGGCGCTTGAGCCCCTTGCACAACCGGTCGAGGGCGGAATTTTCGGGGGCGGGACATCGACGCCGGAGATAGAAATTGGCACGTCGGGTGGTCGTATCCTGATCACTCTGACCGAGGACGCCATTGCCAGCCGCATGTCCTCGCTCGTGGCTCAATCGCTCGAGGTGATCCGCAGCCGTATCGACGAGGTGGGAACCACCGAGCCGATCATCCAGCGGCAGGGCGACGATCGGATTTTGGTACAGGTGCCCGGCTTTGGCGATTCCGAGCGCCTCAAGGATCTCATCAGCCAGACAGCGCGTCTGACCTTCCATCTCGTCTATCCTTCGATGAGCGCTGCGCAGGCCCAGGCGCAAGGGCTGCCGGCAGGCACGATGATCGTGCCCAGCACCGATGGGTTCGACGAGTTGCTGTATGAAGACGTGGCCATTGGCGGCGAGGAACTGGTGGATGCCCAGCCCGCGTTCGACCAGAACAGCCAGCCGGTCGTCTCATTCCGGTTCAACACCCAGGGCGCAATCACGTTCGGTGAAATCACCTCGGAGAATGTCGGGCGCCGCTTCGCCATCGTGCTCGACGGGCAGGTGATAACCGCGCCGACGATCCAGCAACCGATTACCGGTGGTACGGGACAGATTTCGGGCAATTTCACCTCCGAATCGGCGAGCGATCTTGCGGTTCTGCTGCGGGCCGGCGCGCTTCCAGCTACGCTCGATGTGGTTGAAGAACGCACCGTGGGCCCGAGCCTGGGGGCAGATTCGATCAATGCTGGTGTGACCGCCGGCCTCATCGGCACGGCGGGCGTGGTGCTGTTCATGCTGGCGGCCTACGGGCTGTTCGGGGTGTTTGCCAATATCGCGCTGGTGCTCAATATCGGCATGATCCTTGCGGCGCTTTCGACGCTGGGCGCGACGCTCACGCTTCCGGGTATCGCCGGCATCGTGCTTACGGTGGGTATGGCGGTCGATTCCAACGTGCTGATTTTCGAGCGCATACGCGAAGAGCTTGGCGCGGGGCGATCTCCGTTCCAGGCAATCGATGCGGGCTTCAAGCGGGCGATGACGACAATCATCGACGCCAATGTCACCACGCTGATCGCCGCCGTGGTGCTGTTTTTCCTTGGCTCGGGGCCTGTGCAGGGTTTTGCCGTGACGCTGGCGATCGGTGTGCTGACCACGATGTTCACAGCTTATCTGGTGACCCAGCTTCTGGTGACGACGTGGTTCTCGAACCGGCGGCCCAAGACACTCAAGGTCAACATTCTCGAGCGTTTCCTGCCGCTCGAGCCCAAGCTGCCTTTCATGAGCTGGCGCAAGTTCGGCTTTGCCTTCACACTTGTTCTGCTGGTCAGCACAGTGGCGCTGGAAGCTACGCGCGGGCTCAATCTGGGCATCGACTTTACCGGCGGCAGCGCCATTGAATTGCAGGCCAATGACGGCGAAGCCGATATCGGCGATCTCCGCGCCCGGCTCGGCGATCTGGGGATCGGCGAAGTGCAGGTCCAGGAGTTCGGCTCGCCGTCGGACGTGCTGGTGCGCATCGGCACGCAGGACGGTGACGAAACTGCCCAGCAGGCAGCGGTGCAGCAGGTGACCGACGCGGTTTCCGAGGATTACGAGGTCCGGCGCACCGAGGCGGTGAGCGGTACCGTTTCGTCCGAACTGGCCTTCAACGGCATCGTGGGCATATTGGTCGCCATGGTGGGTATCGTGATCTATGTGTGGTTGCGGTTCGAATGGCAGTTCAGCGTCGGCGCCATTCTGGCGCTGGTTCACGATGTCATTCTGACTGTCGGGCTGTTTGCGTTGCTGCAGCTTGAGTTCAATCTTTCGAGTATCGCGGCCGTGCTGACAGTGATCGGCTATTCGCTGAACGATACGGTTGTGATCTACGACCGGATTCGCGAGAATCTGGCGAAATACAAGCGGATCAGCTTGTCTGAAATCATCAACATGTCGCTCAACCAGACGCTTACGCGGACCATCCTGACCGGCGGTACGACGGCGCTGGCGCTGATCGCGCTGGTGATTTTCGGCGGTGAAGTGATTCGCAGCTTCACGCTGGCCATGGCATGGGGCGTGTTTGTGGGCACATATTCCTCGATCTTCGTTTCAGCGCCGATACTGCTCTATCTGGGCGTCAAGACGCGCGCGGAAACCGAAGCGGATGATAAGCCCAAGCCTGAGCGCCGCGCCGACGGCGCCGCGGTTTAGCGCCCGTGACCTGGGAAGCAGGTCAGGGGCACTATCCCTATCAGGCGACGATCGACGCCTATGGCGATGGCGGGTTCCGATTCGCGGAAATGTCGCACAAGGGCTCGCTGATCTGTCTGCCTTCGGGGATGTACGCCTGGGAAGCACGGGCCGCCGAGGACGTGACTCTTGCGTCCCTCGCGCGGGTCATCGAGACGGCGGACAGCATCGATGTGCTGCTGATCGGCATGGGGCCAGACATTGCGGCAATCTCGCCCGATATACGGGAAACGCTGCGTGCGAAGGGTGTTATTGTCGAGGCGGTTTCGACCGGAAGTGCCATTCGGACCTATAACGTGCTGCTGGCCGAAAACCGGGCGGTTGGCGCCGCACTGATCAGCGTCGAAAAGGCCCGCTAGATGAGTGATAGCTTTGCGCTTGCGGCGGACCAGTTGCGCGAGCTCGACCGGGATCGCTACGCTGCGAGCCTCGTCATCCCCGCCGCACACCGCTCGGCGGTGCAGTCGATCTTTGCCTTTTCCGCTGAGATTGCCGCTGTTCGCGAGCGGGTTTCAGAGCCGGTGCCGGGAGAAATCCGGCTGCAGTGGTGGGTCGATGCCATTGAGGGCGAAGGACACGGGGCCATCGCCAGCAATCCGGTGGCGGATGCGCTTTTCAGGACACTCGAGCGGTATGAACTGCCCAGCGGGCCGCTGCTGCGGCTGCTGGCGGCGCGACGGTTCGACCTCTATCACGATCCCATGCCTGACATCGGCCAGTTCGAAGGCTATGCGGGCGAGACGGTTTCCGTGTTGTTCCAATACGCGGCGATGATTCTTGCGGGTGGACCGGTGGACCAGGCTGCTGACGCTGCCGGGCATCTGGGCGTTGCGCAGGCGTTGGTGGGCCACGTTCGGGCCTTTGGCTACAATGCGTCGCGCGGCCAGCTTTTTCTGCCGCTGGCGCTGTTTACAGCGCACGGGGTGCGCGAGGCCGATATTTACGCCGGAAAGGACAGCGAGGGGTTGCGTGCGGCGTTGGCACAGGCGGGCGAACTGGCGCAGACGCATGCCGAAAAGGCGGCACTCGCGATAGCGGGACTGGATGCGGGCATCAGACCGGCTTTTGCGAGTCTGGCGTTGGTCAAGGCGGACATCCGCGGTCTGGGCCGGCAGATCGACCAGCCCTTAACAGCACTCCCGCCGCCATCGGCTTTTAGTCGACTGGCCGCGACAATCTGGTGGGCGTTGCGGAACGCTCGCTGAGGCTTAGAGCCAGCCAGCCAGATCCTCGAGCGCGCGGGTGGTGAAGGCCTTTTTCTTGGCTTTTGCCTTGTCAGGACCGCGCCAGCGGCCTTTCAGGCCCTCGGGCTTTTTGATCTCCACGGGCGGGAACAGGCCGAAATTGACGTTCATGGGCTGGAAGCTGCGGGCGCCGGAGTAGGATTCGGCTTCGAGATGGCCGCCAGTGATGTGGCCGATCAGCGCGCCGAAAGCCGTGGTGACGGGCGGCAGAGCAGGTGTTTCGCCCTTGGCCTCGGCGGCCGAGAGGCGGCCGCAGATGAGCCCCATGGCGGCGCTTTCCACATAGCCTTCGACGCCCGTCACCTGACCGGCGAACCGCAGGCGCGGGTCTGCCTTGAGCTTGAGGTCCGGCCGCAGGACCTTTGGCGAATTGAGGAACGTGTTGCGGTGCAGCCCGCCGAGCCGTGCGAATTGGGCGTTTTCGAGCCCAGGGATCATACGGAAGATTTCGGTTTGCACGCCGTAGCGCATCTTGGTCTGGAAGCCGACCATATTCCAGAGCGTGCCCAGCGCGTTGTCCTGGCGAAGCTGGATCACTGCATAGGGCTTGGTTTCCGGATCGCGCGGATTGGTGAGCCCGACCGGTTTCATAGGGCCAAAGCGCAGGGTTTCGCGGCCGCGCTCGGCCATCACCTCGATAGGCAGGCAGCCATCGAAATAGGGGACGATCTCCCAATCCTTGAACTCGTGCAGGGGGGCGGCGAGCAGCGCGTCGATGAAGGCATTGTACTGCTCCTCGGTCATCGGGCAGTTGAGATAGTCGGCGCCGGTGCCGGCCGGGCCCGGCTTGTCATAGCGCGATTGGGCCCAGACGATATCGAGGTCGATGCTGTCATAGTGGATGATGGGGGCGATAGCGTCGAAAAAGGCCAGCGAATCCTCACCAGTCAACTCCTGGATGGCAGCGGCGAGGGCAGGCGAGGTCAGCGGGCCGGTGGCCACGATGACATTGTCCCATTCGGCGGGCGGCAGGCCGGCAACCTCCTCGCGGGCGATGGTGATGTGGGGATGGGCTTCGAGCGCCTCGGTAACTTGCTGGGAGAAGCCATCGCGATCGACCGCCAATGCGCCGCCGGCGGGCAGGGCGCATTTGTCGGCGCAGGACATGATGAGCGAGCCGGCTCGGCGCATTTCCTCATGCAGCAGGCCAACAGCGTTGTGTTCGTGATCGTCGGAGCGGAAACTGTTCGAGCACACCAGTTCGGCAAAGCCATCTGTGTGGTGCGCGTCGGTGGGTTTGACCGGGCGCATTTCGTGCAGCACCACGTCGACACCGGCTTGGGCCGCCTGCCAAGCTGCTTCCGACCCGGCCAGGCCGCCGCCGATCACATGAATTTTCGCCATGACACCATCCGTTTATAGAGTTGGGATGGCTATAGACGAAAAGCGCGCGGCAATCCAAGACTGCCGCGCGCTGCGTTTGGTCACAGGTGTTTGAGTCAGGCGGCGCGGCGCTCGTGCCGGCCCTCATTGATCTCCTCGGCGATCTTTTCGCAGAAGGCGTCGAGGTCGCCGGGATTGCGGCTGGTGACGAGGCCCTGATCGGTGGCGACGGGGCTGTCTTCCCATTGCGCGCCGGCGTTGATGACGTCGGTCTTGACCGAAGGGTAGGACGTCATCTTGCGGCCCTTTGCGATGCCGGTTTCGACAAGCAGCCAGGGGGCGTGGCAGATAGCGGCGACGACCTTCTTGTCGGTCCAGAATTTGGTGATGAAATCGATGGCCTTTTGTTCAACCCGCAGCAGGTCGGGGTTGATCTGGCCGCCGGGGAGGACGATGGCGTCGTAATCGTCGGCGGAGACGCTGTCGAGCGTTTTGTCGACGTCGACGGCGCGGCCCCAGTCGTCCTTGTCCCAGCCCTTGATCTGACCGGATTCGAGCGAGACCACGTGAACGGTTGCGCCGGCCTCGCGAAGCTTGTCGCGTGGGACTTCGAGTTCGGATTGTTCGAAGCCGTTGGTGGCAAGAATTGCGATGGATTTGCCTTGCAGGTTTTGCATGACTTTCCCTTTCTTTTTTGGAGAAGAGGGAACGGGCTCAGGCTGTCCGATGTTCCTTGGCGCTAACCCGGGCAAAAGAAAAAAGGGCGCTCCGTTTGGGGGCGCCCTTCAGATATGGTCGTTTATTATGTAGCCGGCGCGATTACAACGCGCTGGCATGGTCGCGAGCAATGCGCTGGATGTCCGAGCGGGCGATGCCGAGATCGCTCAGTTCGCGGTTGCCGAGGGCATTGAGTTCACGAACCGTCTGCTGGTAGGCCGACCAACGCTTGAAAGTCTTGCGAATGTCCATTTTATTCTCCTTTCGTCTTACGCCCCTTAGCTAATGAGAATCGGGACATATGTGCAGAGGCTGATTGTTCATTGCCGCCTTGCATGTTCTGCATGACTATTGGGCGGATGATTCAGCCTTGCTTAACAAATGAGCTTTTGATGACAGATCTGATACTTTGGGGGCGGGCAAGCTCGGCCAATCTGCAAAAAGCGCGCTGGGCGCTCGAGGAGACCGGCGTACCGTTCGAATTGCGGGAAGTGGGCGGCCGGTTCGGCGGGTTGGGTACGCCGGAATTCGGGGCAATGAACCCCAACCGGCTGGTGCCAGTCCTTCAGCACGGGGATTTGACGCTTTGGGAGAGCCACGCTGTGGTGCGCTACGTGGCGGCGGCTTTTGGGGGCGCGGATTTATGGCCCATCGATCCGAAAGACCGCGCGCCCATCGATCAGTGGACGGACTGGACGGCTACGACGTTTCAACGGGGGTGGATACCGCTTTTCTGGCAATTGGTTCGTACACCGCCTGAAAACCACGACACAAAGGCGATCGCCGCGGCGCTCAAGGACACTGTGGCGGCGCTGCAGATCATGAATGGGCAATTGGAAAGAACCGATTATCTGGCCGGTGATGAATTCAGTTATGCCGATATCGTTGCCGGTGTTTCGCTTTACCGCCTGACGACCATGGAGATCGATTTGCCACCACTTCCCGGGGTCGAAGCCTGGCATAAGCGGCTCAAGAGCCGGCCCGCGTTCGAAAAGACGGTCTGTATCTCCTATGAGGAGTTGCGAGGGCGTTCGGTCCATTGAATCAAAAAAGGCATCCTGGTCAAGGATGCCTTTTTCGTGTTCGGACGTTGGAGGTCGCCTGAAGCTTAAAGCTGGCTGGCATGATCGCGTGCGATGCGTTCGATATCGCCGCGGGTGATGCCGAGGTCGGTCAGTTCACGGTTGCCGAGCGAGTTGAGTTCGCGAACCGTCTGCTGGTAGGCCGACCACTTCTGCAAAGTCTTACGAATACCCATGTGATGTTCCTTTCGTTTCGATGACCCTGATATAGGCCTCTAAAGACGACTCTTGCACTAGGGTTTTGGTCATTTCGGCCATGCAGTTTTCGCATGGCTGGCGCGGAGGAAATGACGAGCGGCGCTCCGAGGTGTCGGAGCGCCGCTCTTGGTTTTGTCTTGCCGGACCGACCGCTTGTTTCGAAGGGGCTAAGCCCTTGCATTGTAACACTTCCGAACAGGATAAGTGGTTTCCACTTATCCTGAAAGCGCTCTAATCGTGGCGATCGAAAAGGCCCTTGGTCATCTTGGCGAAATCCCGAACCGGGATTTCCAGATCCTCGCAACCACGCCGGGGAACGGGGGCTAATCGGCGCAGGCTTCTCGGGTCTGTGCCAAGGGGCTTCGATTGCTTCCAGGCGATACGGACGAACATGGAATCCTCCATGCAGGCTGTTTGCACCTTCAAAGCATAGGCACGAATCATGACGATCCGTTATCGGGCCAAGCGCACGCCGCCCCTGCATGGGACGCATGGCACCGGCCGCTGCGCCCGAGCCTATTGGGCCGCAGTCATGCGCAGGGGACGACGCTCCATGATTTCCTTGAGGAAGTGGCCGGTGTGTGAACGGGGACTTTCGGCGACCTGCTCGGGGGTGCCGACCGCGACGATTTCGCCGCCGCCATCGCCGCCTTCGGGCCCAAGGTCGATGATCCAGTCGGCCGTCTTGATCACTTCAAGATTGTGTTCGATGACGATGACCGTGTTTCCCGTATCGACAAGCTGCTGGAGCACGTCGAGCAGCTTGGCGACGTCATGGAAGTGCAGGCCGGTCGTGGGCTCGTCGAGCACGTAAAGCGTGCGGCCGGTGGCGCGCTTGGACAATTCCTTTGCCAGCTTGACGCGCTGCGCCTCGCCACCCGAAAGGGTTGTCGCCTGCTGGCCGATCTTGACATAGCCTAGCCCGACGCGCTGGAGCGTGACGAGCTTGTCGCGGATGACAGGCACTGCGGAGAAGAACTCGGCCCCTTCATCGACCGTCATGTCGAGAACGTCGGAAATCGACTTGCCCTTGAACTGGACTTCGAGGGTTTCGCGATTGTAGCGATGGCCCTTGCAGACATCGCAGGTCACGTAAACGTCGGGCAGGAAGTGCATTTCGATCTTGATCACGCCATCGCCCTGGCACGCCTCGCAGCGGCCGCCCTTGACGTTGAACGAGAAACGCCCCGGGCCGTAACCGCGCGCCTTGGATTCGGGCATGTTGGCGAACCACTCGCGGATGTGGGTGAAGGCACCGGTGTAGGTGGCCGGGTTGGAGCGCGGGGTGCGCCCGATTGGGCTCTGGTCGATGTCGATGACCTTGTCGAGCAGTTCGAGGCCTGTGAGGCTCTCGTGGGGCGCTGGGTGCACCCGCGCGCCGTTGAGGCGGCGGGCGATGGCCTGATAGAGCGTATCGACGGTCAGAGTGGACTTCCCGCCGCCCGAGACGCCGGTTATGGCCACGAACATGCCGAGCGGGATATCGACCGAGACATTTTTCAAATTATTGCCGGTTGCGCCCTTGAGCGAGAGCTGGCGGCCCTTCTTGGCCTTGCGGCGCTCGGCGGGAACGGGGATGCCCATGCGGCCCGACAGATATTGTCCGGTCAGGCTGTCGGGGTGCGAGAGAATATCTTCGGGGGTGCCCTGAGCGATGATCTGGCCACCATGCACACCGGCGCCCGGCCCGATATCGAGGACATGATCGGCGGTGAGGATGGCGTCTTCGTCATGCTCGACCACGATGACGGTGTTGCCCAAGTCGCGCAGGCGGCGCAGCGTATCGAGCAGGCGCGCATTGTCGCGCTGGTGCAGGCCGATAGAAGGCTCATCGAGCACGTAAAGCACGCCGGTGAGCCCCGAGCCGATCTGGCTGGCAAGGCGGATACGTTGGCTTTCACCGCCCGAAAGCGAGCCGGAATTGCGCGAGAGCGTCAGATATTGCAGCCCGACGTCGTTAAGGAAGGCCAGCCGGTCGCGGATTTCCTTGAGAATACGTTCGCCGATTGCCGACTGGGTCGCGTTGAGATGGGCGGGTAGATCAGAAAACCACTCGGCTGCGCCCTTGATGGACAATTCCGAGACCTGACCGATGTGGCAGCCATGGATCTTGACCGCCAGAGCCTCGGGCTTCAGGCGATAGCCATTGCAGGCCGGGCAGGGGGCTGCTGACATGTAGCGCTCGATATCCTCCCGAGCCGCCGAGGATTCGGTTTCCCGATAGCGGCGCTCGAGGTTGCCGATGACACCTTCGAATGGCTTCTGGGTCGAATATTTGCGCAGGCCGTCGTCATAGACGAATTCGATCTTGGTCTTGTCGGTGCCAAACAGGATGGCGTGCTGGACCTCGAAGGGCAGATCCTGCCAAGCGGTGCCTGTCGATGCCTTGAAGTGCCGCGTGACGGCCTGAAGGGTTTGCAGATAATAGGGCGAAGAGGTTTTCGACCACGGCTGGACGGCGCCGTCGCGCAACGACAGCGAGGCGTCAGGGATCACGAGATCAGGATCTATCTTGGCCTCTGTGCCAAGGCCGGAACAGACCGGGCAGGCGCCGAAGGGGTTGTTGAACGAGAACAGGCGCGGCTCGATTTCCGCAATGGTAAAGCCAGACACCGGGCAGGCGAATTTTTCCGAGAATGTCAGGCGTTTGGGGCTGCCGTCTTCCTCGGTCTGGTCGGCATATTCGGTCAGCGCAATGCCGTCGGCCAGACGCAGCGCGGTCTCGAAACTTTCCGCAAGGCGGCCGGCGATATCGGCATTGACGACGACGCGATCGACGACGACTTCGATGTCGTGCTTGAGCTTCTTGTCGAGTGCGGGGGCTTCCTCGATTTCGTAAAACGCGCCGTCGATCTTGACGCGCTGGAAGCCCTTTTTCATCAGCTCGGCGAGTTCCTTGCGGTACTCGCCCTTGCGACCGCGCACGATGGGGGCCAGCAAATAGAGGCGGGTGCCTTCCTCGAGCGCCATGACCTTGTCGACCATCTGGGAGACGGTCTGGCTCTCAATGGGAAGCCCGGTGGCCGGAGAATAGGGAATGCCAACGCGAGCGAACAGCAAGCGGAGATAATCGTAGATTTCAGTAACCGTGCCGACGGTCGAGCGCGGATTGCGCGATGTGGTTTTCTGCTCGATGGAAATGGCCGGAGAAAGCCCTTCGATGCTTTCCACATCGGGCTTTTGCATCATTTCGAGAAACTGGCGCGCATAGGCCGAAAGGCTTTCGACGTAGCGGCGCTGGCCTTCGGCATAGATGGTATCGAAGGCAAGCGAAGATTTGCCCGAGCCCGAAAGCCCTGTCATCACGATCAGCTTGTCGCGGGGCAGGCGAACGTCGATATTTTTTAGGTTGTGCTCCTTGGCACCCCGGATGACGATGTCGCGATTGGGATTGGAAATGTCATTCATGGGCGAATATCCAAGGATAGCGGCCGGTCAGTGCCGACACAAACGTCTTAACGGGCGCGGGAGGCGTCCGGTTCACTTAAGCACAACTCCGCCCGCCTGCAAGGTCGGCTCATGCACAGCAGCAATGTCTTGGAACATAATAGGAACAAATTGGATTCCGTCAAGCTTGACATTCATCAAATAAGTCGAACAAAATAAGAACAAACGAGTTGTGTATAGAGTTGCCGGGCGCTGAACTTTTGCCGGCGATGGCTATATAGTGCGCTCAACGTGACTGGCCGGATTGTGGTTCGGCGGACAAGAGACAGGAAGGCGAATATGTCGGGAAGCGTGAACAAGGTTATTCTGGTTGGCAATCTGGGTGCCGACCCCGAGGTGCGGTCGCTACCCAACGGAAATCCCGTGGTCAATCTGCGCATCGCGACATCCGAGCGCTGGCGCGACCGCAATTCCGGTGAGCCGCGCGAAAAGACCGAATGGCACCGTGTGGTGATCTTCAGCGAGGGACTGGCCAAGGTGGCCCAGAATTACCTCAAGAAAGGCTCCAAGGTTTATATCGAAGGCCAGCTCCAGACCCGGAAATGGGAAAAGGACGGCCAGGATCAGTACACGACCGAAATCGTGCTGCAGGGGTTCAATTCGACACTGACCATGCTCGACGGGCGCGGTGAAGGCGGCGGTGACCGTGACAGCGGCGGTTATGGCGGCAGTCGGCAGGTTGAAAATCGCGGGCGGCCGTCCAGCGCCCCGGCCTTCGAGCCGGGCGGAATGGACGACGACATCCCGTTCTGATTGCAGAAAGGGCGCCGTGAGGCGCCCTTTTTCATAAGAGGCGATTACTGGGTGAAGGGCACCTGGGCCGTGGTGACGCCGCCGGTCGAGAGATCGGTGATATGGAGGTCCATGCCGATCTGGGCGCCCTGGAGCGCCATTGCGGCCTCTACCCGGTATTCCTTGCCTTCGGCGTTGCGGTTGATGAGTTCGAAGTCGATGTCATCGCCGTTGCGGCGGCCGATGGCCAGGCTCTGGAAGCCGGCAACCGAGGACATTGCGGCTTCATACTGGCTGGCCTGCTCGTTCCAGATCATTGTGCCGGCCACCGCGATCGTTCGGCCAGCCAGCGTGCAACGGCCGTCGAATGTCACTCGGGCGGTTCCGGTGTCCTCGACGGCCATACGGCAGACGACGGTTTCCTCTTTACCGGTGGATGCAAGGACCGCAGATCCCCGACCGCGCCAGTCTCCGACATAGCTCTTGAGCAGATCGACATCCTCCTGCGCTGCCAAGGCGGGGCCAGCGAGCGGCAGGCTTGCAAGTGCGATGGCGAAAGCCATCACTTTTGCCGGAAGCGCTTTAGGCAGGGATCTCATTTTTTCTTTCACTCCATCTGGCAAACACCATTCCGCCACCGATCAGCAAAGCGGGCAAGACGATCAGATCGCCGATCAACGCTGCAAGCAGCGTGATGACGGTCAAAAAGCCGAACAGGGCGACCTGGGGCAGCACCGAAACTGTAACCACCGCACATCCGGCAATCAGAATGAGCGTGGTCGCGATAAGGGCCGGGCCCACTCTGTCGAGGGTCGTATCCACGGCCTGGGCGATGGTTTCTCCCCGTTCGCGAGCCCGTGCATAATGGGCCAGAAAATGGATCGTGTCATCGACGGCAATTCCAAAGGCAATCGTAAGGGAAATGACAGTCGTCAACTGCAACTGAATGCCCGATGAATAAAGGAACAGCTCGGTCAGAAGAATCGGAAGGCTGTTGGGTATCACCGATACCAGCGCGAGTTTCCATGAGCGGAAGGCGATGCCGATCAGGACGACCGATAGCGCTATAGCGAGCATCAGACTGATCTGGAGGGTGCCGATCATATCCAGGCTTGCATAGGCGGTGAGCACGCGAAAGCCCGAGATTTCGGCGCCCTCGATTCCGGCGGATGCCAGTTCGGCGCGCATCGATTCAACGAGGGCCACCGTCTGCTGGGCATTTTCCGATGTGGGGGAGAAGGCGGTTATGAGCGCCTGCATGCCATCATCGGTAACGAAGCGCTGGCGCAGGAAGGGGCCGACGGCCTCGAAGATGCGTTCGCGCGAGAACCCCAATTCGGAATAGTGCCGGAAGCTGGCGGCAGAGATGACCTTGCCGGCGCCGAAATTGTTTTCCGCGATCTGGTGGACGCGTTCAACGGTGGCGAAATCGCCGTCGGTCATTTCGGTCAAACCGCCTTCAAGTGGGATGCGGATATAGACCGGGGCAACGCCGCCGACGCCCGCATCGATCTGATCGCTGGTGGCGATGGCATCGCTGCCGCGGGGCAGGAAATCCTGAAACTTGAAGTGCGGCTCGAGCAGGAAATGCGGGATGAGCAGCAGGCCGGCGACCAAAATGGCGGCGAGCGCCGCGCCGCGCGGTGCGACGTGGGCGATGCGGCGAACCAGCGGTATAGGGGCCGTCAGGGCGACGGATGGCGTTTTACGCATGCGGAAACCGAGCCGCATGGCGAACAGCAACGACAGAGGCAGGAAGGTGACAAGGGCCAAGAAGGCCAGGGCCATGCCCAGCGCGCCCGAAATAGCAAATTCGCGCAGCCCCTGGCCGGGCGCCAGGGCAAGGCTGGTGCAGGCGATAATCGTGGTGATGGCGGTCAAGGCGCAGGCAGGGCTGACCTTTCGGACCGTTTCGACGAGCGCTGCGCGCTGATCGACGCCGGTGTTACCGGTGCGCATCCAGTAGAGGCAGAAATACATGCTTTCGGCGAACGCGATGACCAGCACCAGAGCTGAAATGATATTGGTGAGAAAGGTGAAACTGCCAAACGCCAGAATGGTCATCCCGGTGACCCAGAAGGCAGTCACGACCGGGGTAAGCGTGGCGATCAGCGCGCCCCAAAAAGTGCGGAAGCTAAAAAGGGCGGTGAGAAATCCCAGCGCAACCCCTGCGACCATGAACAGGAGCTGATCGAAGCGCGAGGCATTGAGCACTTCCTCCTTCCAGATCGCCGGGCCAGTCAATTCGATATGGATGTCCTCGCTTTCATAGGCTGTCATCAATTCGCGCAGGGAGGCGAGCATTGTGTCTTCGCCAAGCTCCGCCATCGTCTGGGGGGCGGGGAACATGATCATCACCATTCCCGTGTTATCGGCGAGAATGAGATTGCTCATCAGCGGATCGTTGGTACGCAGATCGGTCAGTGCCTCGGCGACCTGCTCGCTGGTTTCCATGCCCTCGGGAACGGCGGGGACCGACGTGCCACCTTCGGCGGGGCGCCGCAGGGAGAAGGGCGACATTGTGCCGGCGGCAAATTCGTTGAGCTCGAGCTCGAAGCCCAAAAAGCGCAGTTCCTCTAGGACTTCCGGGTCGGTCAGCTTGTCCGACCGCACCAGAAGATAGACGTCGTTCTCGAACGTGCCGAAATTTTCGGTCAGCGCGATGTAGCGGTCGTATTCGATGCCGGAGCCACGATAGAGGCGCAGCAGGTCGCCATCGATATTGAATTTGGTGAGTTGAAAGGTGCAAAGCGCCGTAAAAGCCAGGACCGCGACGGCCACGATGCGGGGGAAACGCAGGGTCAGCAAGCCCAGTCGCTCAAGGCCAAATCCGATCGACACTTGGTTTCTCCTCCGGGCGAATCGCAGGGAAAAGGCGCGCTGGAATTGGTAAAGGCTGGAAGGGGCGGCGTCCACTCTCGGCGGCGGGGAATGCGTGGCTACCGCTTAAAGCGGGCTGCGAGCAGGATATTGGTTTCGGTGAGGCTGATGCCTTCGATCAGCCTGATGGCGCCGAGGACGGAATCGAAATCGGGCAGCGAAGCGCTTTCGATTTCGGCGACGAGGTCCCAGCGCCCGTTGGTGCTGTAGAGTGCCCGCACCTGGGGCAGTCCCGAGAGGGCGCGGGCGACCTTTTCGGTTCCTCTGCCCTCAACCTCGATCATGGCTATGGCGCGGACGCGCTCGGCGTCGTCGGGTTCGCCGAGGCGAACGCCATAGCCCGAGATGGTGCCGTTGGCTTCCATGCGTTCCATACGGGTCCGGACTGTGGTGCGGGAAACGCCAAGGGTTGTGGCAAGGCTGGCGATGGGCAGGCGGGCATCGTCGCGCAGTAATGCCAGAATTTTGCGGTCCAATTGGTCGGTACTTGGCATTTCGCGCAATGGTCCTTGTCAGATCGGCCAATACTTGTGCCAGATTGCGCAGATTTGCAACTTTCCGTCTTCGCATTGCTTGGGCATGCTGGCGTGAGCATTTGGAGGCAAGAGCGCATGCGTGGACCACAGCCCAGGACAATCACCCTGATCGGAGCGCCTATCGAGGGCGGCGCGGGGCGGCAGGGGTGCTCGATGGGACCGAAGGCCTTGCGTATTGCCGGGCTGGCGGACGCCTTGTCGGGCCTCGGGCACACGGTGATCGACCGTGGCGATGTTGGGCCGCGGGACAATGATTTCGCGCTCGATGGGCTGGCGCACAATGTGGGCGAAGTGACCGGATTTGCGCGTTCGCTGGCCGATGCAGGGGAAGCGGCGCTTGCGGACGGGACCGCGGTCTATCTGGGCGGAGATCATGCGCTGTCATTTGGCTCGGTGGCGGCGGCTCTGCGCCATGCGGACCGATTGGGCAAGACGCTGCATGTGCTCTGGCTGGACGCGCATGCCGATTTCAATACGCCGCTCAGTTCGACGTCGGGCAATATGCACGGCATGCCGGCAGCGTTTTTTTGCGGCGAGGCGGGGTTCGAGGGAATGCTCGAGTGCCCCAAGATGGAGGCGACCCGTTATCATCTGGTCGGTGCGCGCTCCATCGATCCGGCCGAGGTCGATCTGCTGGCGGCGCGGGGTGCCGATGTCAACGACATGGCCGAGGTCGACGAATATGGAATTGCCGCGATCCTGCGGCGCATCCTTGGCGCGGTCGAGGCCGATGACGCGCTTTTGCATGTGAGCCTCGATGTCGATTTCATCGAGCCCGATCTGGCGCCCGGCGTGGGCACGACGGTGCCCGGCGGCGCGACGGTTCGCGAGGCGCATCTGGCGATGGAAATGGTGGGACGGTGCGGGCGGCTGGTCAGTCTCGATCTGGTCGAACTCAACCCGTTTCTCGACGATCGGGGCAAGAGCGCCCGGCTGATGGTCGAACTGGCGGCCAGCGCCTTCGGACGCCGGATTTTCGACAGACCGACACAACCTGCATAATCGAGGGAAAAGATGGCACTGACCGAGGATCTTATTGCGCTCGAACAGACGCTGGGCGCTCACAATTACAAGCCGCTGGATGTCGCGCTGGTGCGCGGTGAAGGCGTGTTCGTCTATGATGTGGATGGCAAGAGATATCTCGACTGCCTGTCGGCCTATTCGGCCGTCAATCAGGGCCATTGCCACCCCAAAATCTTTGAAGCGATGGTCGAACAGGCCAAAAAGCTGACGCTGACCTCGCGGGCCTTTCACAATGACCAGCTTGCCCTGTTTTATCAGGAGATCGCCGATCTCACCGGGTCGCACAAGGTGCTGCCGATGAACACAGGCGCCGAAGCTGTAGAAAGCGCCATAAAGGCGGTGCGCAAATGGGGATACGAGGTCAAGGGCGTCGAAAAGGACAAGGCCGAAATCATTGTTTGCGCCAACAATTTTCATGGACGGACCATGGGGATTGTCGGGTTTTCGACGGACCCTGATGCGCGGGGCGGGTTCGGGCCTTTTGCACCGGGGTTCCGGATCATTCCGTTCGGCGATGCCGATGCGCTGGAAAAGGCGATTACGCCCAATACGGTGGGATTTCTCGTCGAGCCGATACAGGGGGAGGCCGGCGTCATTATTCCGCCGGAGGGGTATTTCCGGCGCGTGCGGCAGCTGTGCACTGATAATAATGTGACGCTTATATTAGATGAAATTCAAACAGGGCTTGGGCGGACCGGGAAGCTGCTGGCCGAGCAGCATGAAGGCATCGAGGCGGATGTGACTTTGCTCGGCAAAGCGCTGTCGGGCGGGTTTTATCCGGTTTCAGCGGTGCTGTCGAATTCCGAGGTTCTGGGCGTGCTGCAACCCGGGCAGCATGGCTCGACTTTTGGCGGCAACCCCTTGGCATGTGCTGTGGCGCGAGCGGCGCTGAGGGTCTTGATCGAGGAGGGAATGATTGAGAATGCGGCGGCGCTCGGGCCCTACTTCCTGGAGGGGCTGGCCGGCATAAAATCAAACCATATCCGCTCGGTCAGGGGGCGGGGGCTGATGCTGGCGATCGATTTGCACCCCGAGGCGGGGGGAGCGCGCCATTTCTGCCATAGGCTCAAAGAACTTGGCATCTTGGCCAAGGACACCCACACCGACACGATCCGGATCGCACCGCCTCTGGTGATCACCAAAGAGCAGATCGATGATGCGCTGGAGGTGTTTGACGCGGCATTGACCGGCTAGGGCTCGACATTGTCAGCAACGTAGGCCCCGCGTTGCCCCATCGGGCGGTCGGGGCCGACGGTGCTGTCGACGGCTGTTCGTAGTTCGAGTCCGGCGTTCAGCGCAGCTCCGAAGACGAAGATCTGGGCGGAAATGAACATCCAGAAAAGCATAACCACCGCGGCCGCCAGTGAGCCGAACGTCGCTTCAAACTCGCCGAAATATTCGACATAGAGCGAAAACAGCAGGCAGGCGGCGATCCAGACAAGCGCGGCCAGTGTCGCGCCGGGCCAGATCCAGCGCAGTTTGGCGCCGCGGCGGTTGAGCGCGTAGCGGTAGATCAGGGCGAAGGCGAGGATGGCCATGGCCAGAAGCGCGGGCCAGCGCAACAGAAGGGCCAGCCGTTCACCGGTGCCGGGAAAGGGGAAGAAGCTGGTGAAAATCGGGATCGCAGCGATGAGTGTCAAAGCCACGACCAGGAAGACGGCGCCGAGAACCGTGGTGGCAAAGGCCACCAGGACCCCCATGAAGAAACCGCGATCCGAAGTTTCGCCGTAAGCGACGGATGTGGCGTGGAGGAGCGCATCGACGCCGCGCGAGCTACTCCAGAGAATGACCACGATCGAAATGGCCAGCCCGACCCCGAACCCGGCCTGATCCTGATTCATGAAGGAATCGAGCTGGTTAGCGACCAGGGAATAGGCGATGGCGGGCATGATGTCGGAGAACCTGTCGATCTCGGCCCGCAGCGCACCATAGTCGCCGAGAATGCCGACCAGCGACACGACAATGCCGATGGCTGGGAAGATCGACAGGAACCCGAAAAACGCGACCCCGGCGCAGCGCAGGGACATATCCTTTTCGCTCATCGTCTTGGCGGTGTGGATAGCGACGTGCTTCCAGTCCCGCATGGAGAGGGCGAAAGGATTATGCGCCTGATGCGCTGAACGGGCCACGACTTACTAGCCCGCGCTTAGAATACGCTCGATCTGATCGACCGGATGGTTGGTCAGCGTCTTGGGAACTTCACCGATCACGCGATCTGTGACGATGGCGTGGAGTTCCTTGCGCAATTCACCCAGCACGCGCGGCGCCGCGCAAAGGACGATCTGTTTGTAACGGTTTTCGTTGGCATATTTGTAGAGCAGCTCGGCAGCGTCCTTGGCGAAGCGTTCCTCGGCAAGCCGATGCCAGTCGGTTGGCTCCATCGCGCTCTTCTGGTTCTGTCCGCTGTCGTACATTCGCCCGGGAGCATCGGTGCCCTGGTCCCTGGTGGGGGGATTGTCCTGCTCCATTTCGCGCACTACCCGAAATACAGGGTTTTTTCGGGTGCCAGTGTTTTCAAAGAACAAGGCTTTTTCGCCGTCGGCGACGAGCACCCAGACCTTGTTGTCGACTTTGAAATCCATTTCCTGCATGGGGGGCTCCTGTTCAATGAAACTCATCAAGGAACGGGTCAGATTAGCCTGAGTTCCGCCCGGAGTCTTTCCACTTTATAGGAACAGGGCTTTGAGTCACTCGGCGCTGAAATTGGCGTATCGGGCAAGCCGTGACAGGGCTAGGGTTACGAGAATCAAGGCTGCCGTGCCCATCAGGACCGGCGAGAAGCCCGTGTGTTCGGCGATGAACCCGATGGCCGAGGGGGCGATCAGGATTCCCGAGTAGCCCATGACCGTGACAATCGACAGCCCGATCCCCGAGGGGATGCCGGGGAGATTTCCGGCCGCCGAAAAGGCGATGGGGACCATGTTGGAAATGCCAATACCGGCAATGGCAAAGCCCAGGATGGTGAGCTCGGGAACGGGTGCCGACGCGGCAATCATCATGCCGGTCAAGGCAAAACCGCCGCAGATGCGAAGGGTGAGGACCGCGCCCAGCCTTTGCCGGATGGCATCCCCGGCAAAGCGCATGATGGCCATGGTTGCGGAAAAAGCGGCAAAGCCAAGCGCCGCCAGTTCGATGCTCGCACCGTGCTTCTGTTGAAGAAAGAGCGCCGACCAATCGAGGATTGCCCCTTCGGGGATCATCGAAAACAGCGCCATGACGCCTACGAGGTAGGGCAGGGGCGAGCGGGGGAACTTGAGCGGGGTTGCGGCTTTGGCCTCGGGCGTCGGCTGATCCTGGGCGAGGAGCGGGAGCGCCAAGACCGCGGCAGCGGTTGCAAGGGCGGTGATGATCAGCCCGTGAGCGAACTCCCCAACCGATCCGAGAAGGACGCCACCCAATGCCGCGCCAAGCAGGGCGCCAAGGCTCCAGAATCCATGGCACGAGGACATGATGGCGCGCTTCATGCGTTTTTCCACCGCCACGGCGTTTGTGTTCATGGCGACGTCCATGCCGCCGATAAGCCCGCCAAATACGAAAATGACCACTGCGGTGGTGATCAGTTCGGGGGCCAGCGTGAGCAGGAACAGCATGGGCAGGAGAGCAAAGGTTGCGGGCTTGAGCAGTGGTGCCGAGCCGTGCTTTGCCGTTAGTGCCCCGATTACCGGCATCATGGCAATCGAACCAAGGCCGAAAACCAGGATCAGCAGGCCCATGACCGACTCGGTTATGCCGAGCCGTGCCATGAGCACCGGGATCTTGGGTGCCCAGCTTCCCACCAGAAATCCGTTGACCAGAAACAGGGTCGAAACCGCGAGGCGATCGCCGCGCATGCCGAAATAGAGCGGCACGGGGCCGCGGGACGTCGCCAGATCGGACATCGAAATTCACACTCGCAAAAGTGGATGATCGTTGTCCGTCATTCAACCGATTGTGCGATTTTCGGCAACCCCTTTTCTGTAATCGATCTCATTGACGACCGCCGGGAAGAAAACTGTGCCTGGGGGGTGCCAAAAGGGCGCGCAAAACTGGTATCTGCGTTCGGAATCGAATAAACCCGGTGCCAGCAGAATCAGTGCAGAACGAGCATCGTGACAGATACGCCAGAAGATGACGCAGGCAGCGTAATGCCCTCCGACATCCACCCGATCTCGATAACGGACGAGATGCGCAAATCCTATCTCGATTACGCGATGAGCGTGATCGTGAGCCGGGCCCTGCCCGACGTGCGCGACGGGCTCAAACCCGTGCATCGCCGCATCCTTTTTTCGATGCACGAGCAGGGTTACGAACATAACAAGCCCTATCGCAAATCGGCCCGCGTGGTCGGTGACGTTATCGGTAAATATCACCCGCATTCGGACGATGCGGTCTATATGTCCCTGGTGCGCATGGCGCAGCCGTTCTCGATGCGCGTCAAGCTGATTGACGGGCAGGGTAACTTCGGTTCGGTCGACGGTGATATGCCGGCGGCAATGCGCTACACCGAAGCGCGCATGGAAAAGGTCACAGGCTCGCTGCTCGACGACCTGGACAAGGATACTGTCGATTTCCGCGACAACTATGACGCCAGCGAGCGCGAACCGACGGTCTTGCCGGCGCGGTTCCCGAACCTGCTCGTCAATGGCGGCGGTGGTATCGCCGTGGGCATGGCCACCAATATTCCGAGCCACAATCTTGGCGAGGTGATCGACGCTTGCCTGGCCATGATGGACAATGCGGACATCACGGTCGATGAGTTGATGGAAATCATTCCTGGACCGGACTTTCCGACAGCAGGCATCATTATCGGCAAGTCCGGCATCCGGTCTGCCTATGAGACAGGGCGTGGCTCGGTTCTCATGCGTGGGCGCGTGACGGTCGAAGAGGTTCGCAAGGAACGCGAAGCGCTGATCATTCACGAGATTCCCTATCAGGTGAACAAGGCGACGATGATCGAAAAGATTGCCGAGATGGTGCGCGACAAGCGCATCGAAGGCATCGCCGACATTCGCGACGAGTCCGACCGTCAGGGCATGCGTGTGGTGATCGAGATCAAGCGCGATGCCGTGGCAGACGTGGTGCTGAACCAGCTCTATCGCTATTCGATGCTGCAGACCTCATTCGGCTGCAACTTCGTGGCGCTCAATGGCGGCAAGCCGGAATTGATGAACCTGCAGTCGATCCTGCAGGCGTTCCTGCGGTTCCGCGAAGAGGTTATCACCCGCCGCACCCGGTTCCTGCTCAACAAGGCTCGCGACCGTGCCCATGTGCTGGTGGGTCTGCTGGTGGCCGTCAACAATGTAGATGAGGTTATCCGTCTTATCCGTTCGTCGCCGGACCCCGCAACGGCGCGTCAGAAGCTGTTGGAGCGTGACTGGCCGGCGTCGGACGTCATGGGTCTGATCAAGCTGATCGACGATCCGCGCCACCAGATCAATGACGACGGCACCTTCAAGCTCTCCGATGAGCAGGCGCGTGCCATTCTGGCGCTGACCCTGTCGCGACTGACGGCGCTTGGCCGGAACGAAATCGGCGACGAACTCAATTCGCTTGGCGAGCAGATCAAGGATTATCTCGATATTCTGCGCTCGCGCGAGCGGGTTCTGGGCATCATTCGTGACGAGCTCAACGAGATCAAGGAGCAGTACGCGACACCGCGGATGACACAGATCGACGAGTTCGCCGGCGATCTGGACGATGAAGATCTGATAGCACGCGAGGATATGGTGGTGACCGTGTCGCACGCCGGTTACATCAAGCGGGTGCCGCTTTCGACCTATCGCGCGCAGCGCAGGGGAGGAAAGGGGCGTTCGGGCATGTCGACGCGCGACGAGGATTTCGTCGCGAGGCTGTTCGTCGCCAATACGCACACGCCGGTGCTGTTCTTTTCCTCGCGCGGTATCGTCTACAAGATGAAGGTCTGGCGATTGCCGGTGGCCGCGCCACAGGCGCGCGGCAAGGCGCTGATCAACATGCTGCCGCTCGAAGACGGTGAGCGCATCACATCGATCATGCCGCTGCCCGAGGACGAGGACAGCTGGGCTAGCCTCGATGTGATGTTTGTCACCCAATCGGGCAATGTGCGCCGCAACAAGCTCTCGGACTTCGTCGAGGTGCGCCAGAACGGCAAGATTGCCATGAAGCTCGATGAGGGCGACGGGATCGTCGGCGTCGAGACGGCCTCGGAAAGTGACGATATCCTGATCACGACGGCGAAGGGCCAGTGCATCCGCTTTGCGATAACCGATGTGCGTGTCTTCAAGGGGCGCGATTCGACCGGTGTTCGAGGTATCAACCTGGCAAAGGGCGACGAAGTGATCGCCATGTCGATCCTGCGCCATTTCGATGCTTCGGCGGAAGAGCGTGCGGCGTACCTGAAGATGAGCCGCGCCGTGCGCGGTGAGGCCGAAGAGGCGGCGGAGGTCGCAGAGGGCGACGAAGAGGTTGCGGGCGATTCACCGCTTGACCAGGATCGCTATGCCTCAATGAGCGCGGCCGAGCAGTTCGTCCTGACGATCTCCGAAAAGGGCTTTGGAAAGCGAACATCGTCGTTCGAGTACCGGGTGACCGGGCGTGGCGGCAAGGGTATCGTTGCCATGGCGGTCAACAGCCGCAATGGCAACCTGGTCGGCTCATTCCCTGTGGAAGACGAAAACCAGCTCATGCTGGTGACCAATGGCGGGCAGGTGATCCGCGTGCCGGTCGATGGTATCCGCATTGTCGGGCGTTCGAGCCAGGGCGTTACGATTTTCCGCACCGCAGCGGACGAAAAAGTGGTCTCGGTCGAGCGTATAACGGAGCCGGAAAGCGCTGAGGGCGAAGAACCCGAAGACGGCGCGGAGGCATCCCCGAGCGAAGAGTGATCAAGCATAGCCATGGCCCCTTGCCAGAAGCATAGGGCCATGGCTAGCTGACGGGGTTGTCTCCTGGAGGGTGCCATGCCCGATATGACCTCACTTCTCGCCTTTCTTGCTGCCTCATTTTTCATAGCCGTCGTTCCCGGCCCGACCGTAACTGTCATTATCGCCAGCGCTCTATCGCGCGGAACGATGGCGGGGATGGCGATCATTCTGGGCACGCAGCTTGGGCTCGTCTCGATGATTATGGTCGTTGCGTTCGGGCTTGAGGCTGTGATGAGTCTCATGGGCTGGGCATTCGACTGGATCAAGCTGATGGGAGCGGCCTATCTTGTCTGGCTGGGCTATCGCATGTTGCGCTCGAGCGGGGAGATTGAACCACTCGAGGCAGAACGGCACAGGAGCTTGCGCGGATATGTGGTCCAGGGATTTGTCGTTATCTGGTCCAATCCCAAGGCGCTTCTGATGTTTGGCGCTTTCCTACCTCAGTTCGTGGTGGCCAATGGAGCAGCGCTGCCGCAGATCCTTGTGCTGGGCGGATTGTTCATGCTGGCGACGACGCTGAGCGATTCTGTTTACGCTGTTCTGGCGGGGCAGATGCGCCATTGGATCAATGCGGCCCGGGTGCGGCTGGTCAATCGGGTTTCTGGCGTTGTGCTGATCGGGGGCGGCATCTGGCTTGCGCTCCAGCGCCGGGCGTGACAAAAACCGGCAATGACTGAGCGTGTGGGATTTTACCCCGGATCGTTCGATCCGGTGACCAATGGCCATCTCGATGTTATCGAGCGGGCCTGCAAACTCGTGGACAAGCTGATTGTCGGTATCGGGGTGCATGCGGCCAAAAAGCCGATGCTGAGCGCGGATCAGCGGCGGGAACTGCTTGCGGAGACGGCGGGCGCAATCGGTACGCGCAAGGGCGTGGCAATCGAGATCGTCGAGTTCGACGGGCTTATGGTTCAGGCGGCGCAGCGTTGCGGCGCGGGGATGGTCATTCGCGGGCTGCGCGACACGACCGACTACAATTACGAAATGCAGATGGTGGGCATGAACGCGCAAATGGCGCCGGACATTCAGACGGTGTTTGTGCCTTCGAGCCCCTATGTGCGCCATATTTCGGCAACGCTGGTGCGCCAGATAGCGGAGATGGGGGGCGATATCGCGCCCTTCGTGCCGCGCGCCGTGCTCAAACTTCTGGAGACATGATGGCTGATCATTCCGCCAAACCGGCCAACCGCATGGTTGGCTTTCTCGTTTTCGCTTTTGTTGCCGTTTTCGGTGCCATGGTCGCATGGCCCTATCTGCCGTTCGGGCAGACGCCTGCCATGGCGCAATCTGCCGCCGATGTGCCTGCGGACGCACCCATTGCGACGCTGACGCTGGAGAGCGGCGATGTGACCATTGCGCTGCGTCCCGATCTTGCGCCCGAGCATGTGGCGCGGATCACCGAGCTGGCGAATTCGGGCTTTTATGACGGTCTGAAATTCCATCGCGTGATCGACGGGTTCATGGCGCAGACCGGGGACCCGCTGGGCAATGGCACCGGTGGCTCGGAAATGCCGGATCTGGCTGCCGAGTTTTCCAACGAACCGTTCGTTCGCGGCACGCTTGGGATGGCCCGTTCGGCCAATCCCAACTCGGCCAATTCACAGTTCTTTATCGTGACGGCGGATTCGCCGCATCTGAACGGCCAATATACCCTGTTCGGCAATGTCATCTCGGGTATGGAGTTGGTCGACGGACTGGAAAAGGGGCCCGCGAGCGCCAATGGTGCTGTCGCCGATCCCGACATCATGGTTTCTCTGCGCGTCGCAGAGTAGCAATAATCAACAAAAGGAAAGCCGCTCATGGCCGATATCAAGGATCCGGAAAACACAATCGTCATGGAGACCTCCAAGGGCAATGTGGTCATCGAACTGCGCCCCGACCTGGCCCCAAGTCACGTTGAACGCATGAAAGAATTGGCCCGCGAAGGGTTTTACGACGGGATCGTGTTTCATCGCGTGATCGACGGGTTCATGGCGCAGGTTGGTTGCCCGAAGGGCAACGGTACGGGCGGATCGGACAAGCCTGATCTCAAGGCGGAATTTTCCCAGGAAAAGCATGTTCGCGGCACGGTTTCGGCAGCGCGTTCGGCCAACCCGAACTCGGCCAATTCCCAGTTCTTCATTTGCTTTGGCGAAGCGCCCTGGCTCAACGGCCAGTACTCGGTTTTCGGCCAGGTAATCGAGGGGATGGATGTTGTCGATCAACTCGAAAAGGGTGAACCGGTTCGCAACCCCGACAAGATCGTCTCGATGAAGGTCGCCGCCGACGCTGCGTAGGCTGCATCTACCCCAAGTGCTTTGTGTACCCCGGCGCGAGCCGGGGTCGCTTTTTGTGGAAGACAGAAAATGAAGGTCGATCTTTTCGACTTTGATCTCCCCGAAGACCGGATTGCGCTGCATCCCGTTTCGCCCCGCGACAGCGCAAAGATGCTGGTCGTTGCGGAGGACGGAGGGCTTACGGACCACGTCGTCACCGACCTTGAAACGATCCTGCGTGCCGGGGACGTGCTGGTGGTCAATGACACGCGGGTTATTCCTGCCGATCTCAGGGGTACGCGCCATCGGGGAGAGTTTGCGGCCTCGGTGTCGTTCAACCTGCACAAGCGGGTGGACGGCAGCACGTGGCTGGCGTTTGCCCGGCCCGCAAAGCGGCTCAAGATCGGCGATCGCGTGGTGTTCGGAGCCACATCGGAAGTCTGCATGCTCGATGAACTTGCGGCTACCGTCAAAGCGGTTGAAGACGGGCAGGTAACGCTCGGTTTCGACTTTTCCGATGCGGTGCTCGATGAAGCGATCAAGGCGCGCGGCGCAATGCCGCTGCCGCCCTATATCGGGGCCAAACGCGATATCGAAGAGCGCGACAAGACCGATTATCAGACGGTTTATGCCGAGCACGACGGCGCGGTCGCCGCGCCGACTGCAGGGCTGCATTTCACACCAGAGTTGCTGGAGCGGCTCGAGAACAAGGGTGTGGCAATCGAGCATGTGACGCTGCATGTGGGGGCGGGGACGTTCCTGCCGATGAAAGCAGATGACACCGAGGATCATGTCATGCACGCCGAGTGGGGCGTGGTTGCTCCCGAAACGGTTGAACGCATCCATGCGGCGAAGGCGGCCGGCGGGCGAATTGTTGCCGTGGGCACGACCAGCCTGCGGCTACTCGAAAGTGCGGCGCGCAAGACCGGCGCGCTGGAGCCTTTTGCGGACGAGACGGATATCTTCATCACGCCGGGATTTGGGTTCCGCGTTGTCGATGTGCTGATGACCAATTTCCACCTGCCGCGCTCGACGCTGTTCATGCTGGTCTCGGCCTTTTCCGGCCTGGAGACCATGCACAAGGCCTACAAGCATGCCATCGATCACCATTATCGTTTCTATTCTTACGGCGACTCCTCGCTGCTGTTCCGGGCCAACCGATGACCGAAAATTTCCAGTTCACGCTTTCCGCCACCGACGGCATGGCCCGTCGCGGGCAGATGGATACGCCGCGCGGTGAAATTCGCACGCCGGCCTTTATGCCCGTAGGTACGGCGGGCACGGTCAAGGCGATGTATCCCGAGCAGGTGCGCGAGACCGGCGCCGATATCGTTCTGGGCAACACCTATCACCTGATGTTGCGCCCCGGCGCGGAGCGGGTGGCGCGGCTGGGCGGGCTGCATGAGTTCATGGACTGGCAGCGTCCGATCCTTACCGATTCTGGTGGATTCCAGGTGATGAGCCTGGCCAAGCTGCGCAAGCTCGATGAGAACGGAGTGACGTTCAAATCCCATATCGATGGGGCAACGCACAACCTGACGCCGGAACGCTCCATCGAAATCCAGAAGCTGCTCGATTCCGATATCATCATGCAGCTCGATGAGTGCGTGAGCCTGCCGGCCGAATATGACGAGCTCGAACGGGCCATGGAGCTGTCCATCCGGTGGGCGGAACGCTCGAAAAAGGCATTCGACAATGCCAAGGGCAGGGCGCTTTTCGGGATCGTGCAAGGGGGTGATAACGCGGAACTCCGCGCGCGCTCGGCTGCCGGGCTGATCGATATCGGGTTCGACGGGTATGCGGTTGGCGGGTTGGCCGTGGGTGAGCCGCAGGAGGTAATGTTTACGGTCCTCAACGAGGTCACCCCGCAATTGCCGACCGACAAACCGCGCTATCTGATGGGTGTCGGTAAGCCCGACGACCTGTTGGGCGCGGTTGAGCGCGGGATCGACATGTTCGATTGCGTGCATCCGACGCGAGCCGGGCGGCACGGGCACGCCTATACGCGGTTCGGTGTGGTGAACCTGAAAAATGCAAGGCACAAGGACGATCATCGACCGCTGGACGAAGCCTCGTCCAATCCGACGGCACGGCGCTTTTCACGGGCCTATCTGCATCATCTGGTCAGATGCGAAGAAATGCTGGGCGCGATGATCCTGAGCCAAATCAACCTTTCCTATTATCAGGAGTTGATGGCGGGCATGCGAAATGCGATTGAGAATGCGACTTTCGTCCAATATTGCGCAGAGGTCCGCGAAGGCTGGACCAAAGGCGACCTGCCAGCGCTAGATTAGGGGTGCATACGATGTCGAACAAGGTTCGCAAGGCTGGTTTCGAGGCTTTGAAGAAACACAAGAAACGCCTGGCGGGCACCAGCATGCGTGAATTGTTCACCCATGACGAGGATCGCTTTTCGTCCTATTCGGCGTCGTTTGGCGATATCCTGCTCGACTACTCCAAGAACCGTATCGACAGCCAATCCATGGCTGCGCTGTTCGATCTGGCGCGGGAAACCGATGTCGAGGCTCGACGTCACCAGATGTGGGCGGGTGACCCCATCAACATTACGGAAAACCGCTCTGTGCTGCACATGGCGCTGCGTTATGGCGGCGATGAAGCAGTGATGGTGGAGGGTGCCGACGTGATGCCCGCAGTGCGGGACGTTTTGGCGCGGATCAAGGGGTTTTCCAACGATGTGCGCGATGGCGCGGTCCGTGGAGCGCTGGGGGACCAGTTCACCGATGTGGTCAATATCGGGATCGGCGGGTCCGATCTCGGGCCGGCGATGGTGACGCTGGCGCTGGAGCCCTATACACGGGCCAATCTGCGGGCGCACTACGTTTCCAATGTCGATGGCGCGCATATGCACGACACGCTCAAGGGGCTCGATCCGGCGCGGACGCTGTTCATCGTCGCGTCCAAGACCTTCACCACTGACGAAACCATGACCAACGCCCACACCGCCCGCAAGTGGCTGGCCGATGCGCTGGGCGAGCAGGCCGTCAACGACCATTTCGCAGCGGTTTCGACCAATATCGAGGGCTGCCAGGCGTTCGGCATACGCGAAGATCGCATCTTCGGGTTCTGGGACTGGGTTGGCGGGCGTTATTCGGTGTGGTCGGCCATCGGCTTGCCGGTGGCGATTGCCGTAGGATACGACAATTTCGAGGCGTTCCTGCGCGGCGCCTATGAGATGGACCAGCATTTTCTCACTGCGCCGCTGGAAGAAAACCTGCCGGTCATCATGGGCCTTTTGGGCGTTTGGTATCGCAATGCCTGGGGTTTTGCGACCCATGCGGTATTGCCCTATGACCAGCGGCTCTCGCGCTTTCCGGCCTATCTTCAGCAGCAGGATATGGAATCGAACGGCAAGTCGATGACGCTAAACGGCAAGGCCGTGCCGTGGGAAACTGGACCTGTCATCTGGGGTGAGCCGGGGACGAATGGGCAGCACGCCTTTTACCAACTGATCCATCAGGGGACCTCGGTCATCCCGTGCGATTTTCTCGTGGCGGCCAATCCGCAGGAGGATCTGCCGCCTCATCACGCCAAGCTGGTCGCCAATTGTCTTGCGCAATCGGAGGCGCTGATGCTGGGCAAGACCGAGGATGAGGTGATAAACGAGCTCAAGGGTACCGGGCTTTCGAAAGACCAGATCAAAGCGTTGACCCCGCACAAGGTGTTTCCCGGAAATCGGCCCTCCAACACCATCATGTATTCCAGGCTCGATCCGGCGACGCTGGGTAAGCTGGTGGCGCTTTATGAGCACAAGGTGTTCGTTCAGGGCACGATCTGGAACGTCAATTCCTATGACCAGTGGGGCGTGGAACTGGGCAAGCAACTGGCCAAGGCCCTATTGCCCAAGGTGGAGGGTGCCGAAACGGCCGAGAGCCATGACAGTTCGACCCGCGGCCTGCTTGATCACTTCCGTGCCCTGAAAGGCTGAGCGATGACGATTACCTCCGAGGAAGAACTCGAGCGGCTCAAGGTAATCGGCCGTATCTGTGCGATTGCACGCGATACGATGGCAACGGCGCTCGAGCCGGGCATGACGACCAAGGAACTCGATGATATTGGGCGCAAGGTGCTGGACGATCACGGCGCGCGTTCGGCGCCTGAGGTGACGTACCAGTTTCCAGGTGCGACCTGCATTTCGGTCAATGAAGAGGTTGCGCACGGGATTCCGAGCAACCGTGTCATCAAGGCGGGTGATCTGGTCAATATCGACGTTTCGGCGGAAAAGGACGGGATATTCGCCGATACGGGTGCGTCCTATATTGTACCACCGGGCTCTGTGCGCCGGCTCGAGAAGCTTTGCAGCGATGGCAAGAAGGCCATGTGGGCCGGCATCAGGTCCGTGCGGTCTGGAGGCAGGATTGCAGACATTGGCGACGCTATCGGCAAGTTTGCGGGGACGAATGGCTATACGCTGATCCGCAATCTCGCCAGCCACGGCATTGGCTATGGTCTGCATGACGAGCCCGGGGAAATCCCGACCTGGCCGGATCGGTCGGAGCGCCGGCGGATCGAGGATGGGCTGGTGTTCACCGTCGAACCGTTCCTCTCGATGGGCGGGCAGATGGCCGAGGAAAAATCCATGGACGACCCGTGGACGCTGGTGAGCGTACCTTCGGCGCCTTGCGTGCAATATGAGCATACGATCGTCGCCACGCGGCGTGGGGCAGTCGTTGTAACGCTGGCGGCCTGAGAGCGAATGGTACCCGGCTATGCGGTACGAGACCTTCAAGCCGGCTCCCGATCTTGCTGATATCGTTGAGCATTTCTGGGCTGTGGAAAATCGGATCGCGCTCGACCGGCACCGAGAAATCCTGATCCCCAACGGGCGTCCCACTGTGCTTGTTTGCCTTGGCGAGGCGGGCATTAGAATTTTGCCTGATGGATCATCGTTTCGTAATGAAAGCAACATCGCCGGTCCTCTGACACGCCCTATCGTGCTCGAACAGAGCGGCGTTTCGAGCTATGCAGCGGCGCAATTGCAGCCCTGGGGGTTGGCAGCACTTTTGCGTGAGCGTTTGCTGGATGCGGTCCTGCCGCTGGACAATCTCGGAAAATCAAAAAGAATATCGCAGCTCGCGACCGAATGTGCCGATGCCCCGTTTGGGTCGGCTCGCGTGGCTCCCATCGCCGACTGGCTGGTTGGGCTGCGGCGAGACGTTCATCAGGAGCGATTGGAGCGCATTCGCAGCGCAGTGGCGCTTGTCGATGCGGCTCGCGGGCAAATCGATGTGGCTGATCTGACCGGGAGCATGGCGATCGGTTATGACGCACTTTACCGGCTGTTCAAGGCGATGACTGGGCTATCACCGAAGCAGTATATCGGGATCATCCGCCACTATCATTTTACGGGCGAGTTGCTGAAGGGCGAATTCGGTTCGCTGGCCCTGCTGGCCAATATGCAAGGCTATTACGATCAGGCGCATGCCTCAAAGGAATTCAAGCGCTTCACCGGTATCGGACAAGCCGAATTCAAGAGGCGACTCAATGGGATAGCGAGACTCATGCACAAAGGTCGATGACTGCCAGATTTATACAATACGGCGGTCTGGCGGCTCTCTAGGCTTTGTTTATTGTCAAACAAAGGAGCTGCACCATGTCTCGTCTGGTTCATTTTGAAATTACGGGAAATGATCCCGAAAAACTGGCGGAATTTTACGCTCGAGCGTTGGAAGTGCGATCTGAGCCGTCGCCATTTCTGCAACAATATCATATGCTTGTCGGTGATACGCAACTCGGCGCAGTGATGGGCCGGAACTATAAGGATCAGGTGGCGATCGCGTGGTTCGAGGTGGGGGATCTCGAGGCGGCGGTTGGACGGGTCGTTGCCGGAGGCGGAGCGGTTGCGGGAGACAAAAACACCATACCCGGTGAGGGTTTGGTGCAGTACGTCGCCGACCCCGAAGGTACTATCTTTGGACTCAAACAGCCGGTGTGACGCCCAGTGGACCCCCGGTGATCACAGCCCGTCACGCCCACTGGACAGGTGCTGGGCGCGGATATCGTCGGCGTTTTCCGCGATATGGGCCTGCAACTGGTTCAGGCCGGCAAGGACATCGGTGCGGACGGCAGAGCAGTCGGCGTCAGGTGCGTAGCCATTCGGCGTCGACTGGTCCCACTCGATGACGGCGTCGATTGTGTCGAGGAGCCGGTCAAGATCGCCAAAGGCATAGTAGTTGATCTCGGATCCGATGACCTCGCTCAGCGCGCTGAACAAGGCGGGGTCGCCGTCGGGTGGGAGATCGGGATTGCAGGCGAGGTGGGTGCGATAGCGGAGCTGGCCCGCGTAGAACCAGAAGACCGCCTCGTCCTTATCGCCTCGGTCGTACAGCCGTGAGGCGAGGACGTAGTAGGCGGATGGGTGGGCATTGGGCGCTTCGGCCCTGAGCTGGTCGACCGGCATGGAATGGAAATCCTGCGCGACGGCAGGGACGGTGGACAGCAGAAAGAAAAAGACAAAGGGAGAAAGGGCGCGATAGAGGGCGGCCATGATGGTGCTCCTTGAACTGGCGCCATTGGCAACCTGCAATGCGACGCAAGTTTGGCGGCAGGCCGGGCTGCGTCAGGATGTGACAAACACCAGCGACCTTGTTTGTCACGTCAGGGCAGATGGACCAGCATAAGAGGCGCGGCAATCAGGAGCGCCAGGATGGCGACGATGCGAAAGGCCCATGAAGAGCGCAGCCGGGTGGGTGAGAGCAGGGAGACGCCGAACACGACAAGCGGAGCGATAAGGGCGGATTGAAGGAAATCGAGCCGGAGGAAGTTCTCGTAGCCTGCAAGGCGGAGCAGGATCCAATAGCCCGCAACAAAGCCGGCCAGCGCTGCCATGAGCATGAGAAGGACGTCGGCGAAGATGGCGATCATCTTGTCGAGATAGTTGCTCGAGAACACAAGCACGATGGCCGAGGCGACCAGGAAGGCCGCGGTGAGCGCGACAGGCAGGCGAAGATCGGACAGAACCGATATCGTATCGTGCGGGTGATAGGCCGTGAGTGCGAGACCGCCGGGCACAGTGAAGGGCAGGGCGGCAAGACCCCAGATCACCCCCAGCAGAGCCAACCCGCTCAGGGCGAAAAAGGCAGCGGTGACGGCGATCGCCTTGAGCCTGCTTGCAACAGGATTCATGGCCTACTCGGTCCCTTCCACGAATACCGAATAGGCGGTGTAGCAATAGGCTGCATCGCAATCGACCAGATCGAGCTCCAGCGCGATGCGGCCATCCTCCTCGGAAACAAAGGACACAATGGGGTAGTAATCCTCGAGGCGATCTTCGCCGAGCAGCTTGCCGGCGCCGTTATAGATGCCGAGATCGAGGTCGATGCAATCCTCGTCGCAATCGCCCATGATTTCGACTGCAGTGTTGGTGGGAACATCGAGTTCGATGCGCGTTTTCCCGCCCTCGTTGAGGCGGATAACGCCAAAGGAATCGAGATAAAATCCCGGCTTGGTGTATTCGATGTTTTCCAGAACCTGCTCGTAAAGACGCGAGATATGGACGTTCTGGCCCATGGCCGGAAGCGCAGCCAGCGACAGGCCGGCGGCGGAAAGCGCTGCGATGACGGGCTTTGAATTCAACATGGATTGGGCGTCCCTCGTCCTCTTTTGAGCCCGTCGCGCGGGGGGTGGTAGAATCCAGCAATAATGGGCCCTTGCGGTAACGGCAAGCCTGTGGAGGCTGGAATGGTGGCCAGATCATTTCACCGTTTCACGGAAACGAAGCGGCGCCTGTAGATATTTCTTTGACCCCAAGTGTACTGGATCCCGGCTCAGGGCCGGGATGACAAGTGGTGGGTCTGGCAAGGCCGGGGCCCCGCCCGATCTCGATTCGGCCTAGGGCGCCATGTTGAGGGGGATGGGGGAGGGTTCGTTGATGACGGTGATCCTGATGCGCTCATTTGCGGCAAGATAGGGGTCGTTGGCAAAGAACGGCTCGCTGGTGGCCCGGCCGACGACCGAGTGGATGTGTTCATCGGACAAGCCGAATTCGCCCAGCAGGGAACGTACGGTGTTGGCGCGGTCGCTGGAGAGCTCCCATGCGCCATAGGCCGGATTGGAATAGACGACGCCGGCAGCGGTGTGGCCGGACACGCGGACCTGGTTTGGCAGGCGCTGGAGGGTAGGCGCAACCGCTGCGATGGCGCCGCGCATCCACTCATAGGGATATTTCGAGCCTTCCTGGAACATGGGCCGGCCGCGCTGCTCGACGATCTGGATGTCGAGCCCGTTTTCGGTCACCTCGACGATCAGATTGTCGGAGATCTCGGTGATATCGGGGAGGGCTTCCCACGCCTGACGGATGCTGGCGGCAGCGCTATGGAACATTTGCGGGTCGGAGGCGGAAAGATCGAAGGCCGAATCTTTCTCGGCGGCATCGCCTTCACGCACGTTGCCGGCTGCCGGATCGGTCGAGGCGTAGTTTTCCACGCCTATGCTCGCAATGCCGTTGGCTTCGATATTGGAGGTTAGCGAACCCTGATCGTCCATCGCGCGGCCGCCCATTGCTCCACCCGACCCCGAAGTGCTTTCGCTGATGTTGGGGGGCGCAAAATAGTTGGCGAGGCCCTCTTTTTGCTCGGGCGTGGTCATGTTGATGAGCCAGAGGAGCAAGAAGAAGGCCATCATGGCCGTCACGAAATCGGCATAGGCGATTTTCCAGGCACCGCCATGATGGGCGTGTCCGGCTTTTTTGACCTTCTTGACGATGATCGAGCCCTGCTGACGCGACATGGCAAATGCTCCGGAGAATAAAGGTTAGGGTCCAGCCCCTAGATGGCAGCCTTGAGATCGGCCGTTGCGCGATCGACTTCGGCGAAGCTGGGGCGATCTTCGGACATGACCGCCTTGCGGGCGAATTCGACGGCGATAACCGGCGGGTAGCCCGATACGTGAGCGAGGAGGCCGGCCTTCATCGAGAGGAAATATTTGGACTCTGCTTCATTGGTGTTGCGCAGGGCCTGGGCCATCGGGCCAAAGAAGCCGTAGGCGACGAAAACCCCAAGGAACGTACCCACAAGCGCACCACCGATCAGGTGGCCGAGGACTTCGGGCGGTTCGGAAATGGCGCCCATGGTCTTGATGACGCCCAGCACGGCGGCCACGATACCCAGCGCTGGTGTGGCATCCGCCAGAGACTGGACGGCGGTTACGACACGCTCGGTTTCCTGGTGGTGGGTCTCAAGTTCTTCGTCCATCAGCGCTTCGAGTTCATGGACCGCGTAGGTGCCCAGCGTGATCATGCGCAGGTAGTCGCACATGAATTCAACCGCGTGATGGTTCTTGGCAAAGGTGGGGAAGCGCTTAAAGAGATCGGACTGCTCTGGATTTTCAATGTGCTGTTCGAGGACCAGAAGTCCCTTGGACTGAACGAGCTTGAAGATCGAAAACTGCAGCCCCAAAAGTTCGACATAGGACTGCTTGTTGTAGCGCGGTCCCTTGAACAGAGTGCCGAAAACTCCAAGGCTTTGCTTGAGAATGGCTTTTGGATTGCCGATGATGAAGGCGCCGACGGCAGCGCCCAGGATGATGACGGCTTCAAAGGGTTGCCAAAGGACTTCCAGATGGCCGCCCATGGCGGCATAGCCCCCAAGAACCGAGACAAAAACTATTACGGCTCCGGCAATCAATCGCATGCGTTCTGCACTCCCGAGGTATCGGCACCATTCTGCACCGCATCCCTCTATACCGGGGCAAGGTTACCGAACTCTAAGCCGATCCCGATTGCGAGTAATTTCCGGGGCATGGGCCGTGGGAGTGCCTGCCCTCAAAATGCCGCTGCTTTTCCACGCTTCGGACCTATTGCCGCCTTGGTAACGAGTAGGCTCTTCACAGTCTCGTGAACGACGGGACACGGGTCGCAGGCTCCGCGTGCGGCCCTTACCGAAAACGGAGAACACACATGAAAAAGACCATTTTTGCTATTGCTTCCGTCATTGGCCTCTCGATTTCGGGCGCCGCTCTCGCTCAGGATCTCGACTTTGCAACGCTTGACGCCGACGCCAGTGGCGGCGTGAGCCTTGAAGAGCTGCAGGTTGCCTTGCCCGAGCTCACCGAGGAAGAGTTCGCTTCCTATGACCTCGATGCCAGCGGCGAGCTTTCGGAAGACGAACTGGCGGCAGTGGCCGATGCTGAAGCCGACGCCGACGCGATGACCATGGAAGGTGACGTGGACGCCGAGGCACCCGCCGCGCAGTAACGAGCCTCTGAAAAGGTTTCATCGTTGGGCCGCTTCTCCGAAAGGAGAGGCGGCCTTTTGTTGCGGATGGACGAGCCCCCGGCTTTCAAAAAGCCGGGGGCTTAGTCATGGAACCGCTCTATCGCCGGGGGCGGAGAGGCACGACGTTCGATACGGGCCTGGTGGCTCTTGCCAGTTCGGCAATGCGCCATTGGGTCAGCAAAAAGAGCTGGTCGAGCTGATGATCGTAGTCAGTGCTTTGCTGGATTTGCTGCTGGAGTTCGGCAAGACGCCAACCGGCGTCGAGAAGCATGTCTCGCTGGGGATTCTGATTCATCATACGCAATACCGATTCGATTTTGGCCCGAGAGGTTCTTCTCGCGATCGATGGGCTTCCTGCGCATCGGCAAATGTGGGGGAGGGGATCGTTTGGCATGGGGGCTCGCTGACCCGCCTCCCATCGGTTTCGCACCGATGGTCCAAGAATACGGCAGGCCGCCTGTCCGGAACAAGCGGAGTTTTTTGCCCGAAATTGATTCGGGGCCAGACTGTGGGCCGAGTGTTGGCGGGGTCATCTGGTGAATTTGGTAGGCTCGCCGGGATTCGAACCCGGGACAACTCGATTAAAAGTCGAGTGCTCTACCAGCTGAGCTACGAGCCCTTACCGAAGCGGTCCATATCGACCGGCTGGAGACGCGCGGAACATAGTGCGTGGCCCCGCCGAGTCAACCCGTTTATTGGCCGCGCTTTCAAAGGGGCAGCGGTTCGCCAGCATATGGGGCCGGTTCGCAGGGCAGATCAAGCCGTTCAATGCGATCACACAGGGCCTCGGCCGACGAGAGATTGGGCAGTGGGCCGAGGACAATCCGGCTCTGATCGGTTCCTTCCGACATCGCCGCGAGAGGAGACGTGCCAAGCAAGAGCATGCCGGCCGCCTGGGTTATTTCGGCATAGAGAGCGCCAGATTCAGCAAGTGGAACGCTGCGGCCGATTGCGACGCCCTGGAGGGCGAGATCAATTGCCGGCATCGATGAGGCTGGTGTTGGCGGTTCGGCGGCAAGCGGCGGCGGCATGGGCTGATCCGCGGCTGGCGCGGGTGCCGCGCCGTCGAACAGCGGGCTGTAGCGCACGACCATCGTGCCGTCGTCGAGCTCATAAATTTCTTCTGCGGATTCGGTGATCGATGCCGTGAGCAACGAGCGATCGATGTCGCTGGAGAGGGGAAGGGATTCGATCAGAAGTGGAAGGCTCTTTTCGAGGGCGCCCAGGCGACTGATGGTTTCTCCGCTGTCGTCGTCGAGCAGGTTGAAGCGGGCCTGCAGGGCACGGTATTGCTCCATGATGCGGTTTCGATCCTCGGCCAGTTCGGCCAGTTGGCTGCGCATCTGATAATAGTTGGCGCCATCCCGGTAGGGCATGTGCAGACCACTCAGGACATTGGCTGGCAGCAGGGCCGAGATATTGACCGCAACGACGGCCAGCGCGCCGCAAACAAGCGCAGCGATGCCCCAGGGAGCAGCGTCGGCCTGGTCAGTCGGCAGAGAAAACCGTTTTGGCTTTTGCACCTAAATATGTCCCGCTTTACAGGCGAATCAGATCAAAGCAGATTTTAGGCATGCAAATGTAAACGGAGCGGTTACGCGGGTCTGTTAGGGGTTCTGCCAACACCGTGCTGCCATAAAGATGCGCGAGAGGGGCGGCAACCACAGGCTGGGGGAATTTCATGACCGATCTTATGGCAATCGTTCTGGCGGCGGGTGAGGGAACGCGGATGAAGTCCGCACACCCCAAGGTGCTGCACAAGGTTGGCGGCCGGCCGATTGCCGGACACGTTCTGGCGGCGGCGCGCGAGGCGGGTGCGAGCACAATCGCCATGATCACCGGGCCTGGACATGACGCCGTGCGCAAGGCGATGGCCGGTATCGACCCCGATGTGGCATTCTTCGAACAGACCGAACGCAAAGGCACGGCGCATGCCGCTTCCATGGCGCGACCGGTGTTCGCTGAGGCCAAAGGGTATGTGGCCGTGGTCTATGGTGACCATCCCTTGCTGCGCGGCGCGGATTTTTCGCGGGTGACCGAGCGGCTCGATGCGGGGCTGGATGCGGCGATCCTGGGATTTGAGCCCAAGGACCCCACCGGATATGGCCGGTTCATTACCGATGGTGAAAAGCTGCTGGCCATTCGCGAGCACAAGGATGCAAGCGAAAGCGAGCGGGCCATTGGGCTCTGCAACGCGTGCATTCTGGCGTTTCGGGCCGAAGTTTTCACCGCGCTTATCGACAAGGTGGGCAGCGACAATGCGCAGGGCGAATATTACCTGACCGATCTTGTGGAACTGGCCAATGCCGCCGGGCATAAGGTGGGCTATGCCGTGGCGCCGGAAGACAATGTCATGGGCGTCAATGACCGAGCGCAATTGGCGCGGGCAGAAGCGGTATTCCAGCAATTGCGGCGCGAGGATTTCATGGCGGCGGGGGTGACGCTGCACGATCCGGCAAGCGTCTATTTTTCGTTCGATACGAAAATCGCGCCGGACGTGGAAATCGAGCCCAATGTGGTGTTCGGGCCGGGTGTCGAAATCGAGCGCGGGGCGGTAATTCACGCGTTTTCCCATATCGAGGGCGCGCATATCGGCGCTGGCGCCAATGTGGGGCCTTTCGCGCGGCTGCGGCCGGGCGCGAATCTGGGCGAAGGGGCCAAGGTGGGCAATTTCGTCGAGGTGAAAAACGCCGGTATCGGGCAGGGGGCCAAGGTAAGCCATCTGACCTATATCGGGGACGCGGACATCGGGGCGGGCGCCAACATCGGCGCGGGAACCGTGACGTGCAATTACGACGGCTACAACAAGGCCAGGACGATCATTGGCGAGCATGCCTTTATCGGGTCGAATTCGGCGCTGGTGGCGCCGGTGGAGATCGGGGACGGGGCGTATGTGGCGTCGGGATCGGTGATTACCGAGCCTGTGCCGGCGGACGCGTTGGGCATCGGGCGCTCGCGGCAGATCAACAAGCCCGGTTATGGCAAGGCGCTGAACGCGCGGTTCAAGGCCATCAAGGACAACAAGTAAGGGGCGGCGGCATGTGCGGCATCGTTGGAATCATCGGAGTCGAGCCGGTCGCCGACCGGCTCGTGGACGCGCTGCGGCGGCTCGAATATCGGGGCTATGACAGTGCGGGTATCGCTACGCTGACCGGGGGCGGTCTCGACCGGCGGCGGGCAGAGGGCAAGCTCAATAACCTTGCGGCGAAACTGGCTGCCGAGCCGCTCGAGGGGATCATCGGGATCGGGCATACGCGCTGGGCGACGCATGGCGGGGCGACGGAGGGCAATGCCCATCCGCATTTGGCGGGGAAGGTCGCGGTTGTCCACAATGGGATCATCGAGAACTTCAAGGACTTGCTGGAAGATCTTGCCCGAGATGGATATTTTCCTCAGAGCGAGACAGATACTGAATCCGTGGCGCTGTGGGTGACGCGGGAGATCGAGCGGGGGGCAACGCCGCGCGAGGCGGTTGCGAACACGCTGCCGAAGTTGCGTGGTACGTTCGGGCTGGTGTTCATGTTCGCGGGCGAAGACAAGCTACTGATTGCGGCACGGCAGGGTTCGCCGCTGGCGGTCGGACATGGCAAGGACGAGATGTATCTGGGGTCGGACGCCTTTGCCCTGGCGCCGTTCACCAACCAGATAACCTATCTCGAAGAGGGTGACTGGGCGGTGATTACGCCGGGAAAGGTCGAGATTTTCGATTTCGACGGCAATGCGGTCGAGCGGGCACGGCAGGTGTCTTCGGCATCGGCGGCACTGGCCGACAAGGGCAATCATCGCCATTTCATGGCCAAGGAAATTTACGAACAGCCCGAGACGGTGTCGCACACGCTGGCCCATTATCTCGATCTGGCCGGCGAAACGGTCAAGCTACGGGAGCAATTGCCGTTCGATTTCGCAAAGCTGTCGCGGCTGACGATCACGGCGTGCGGGACGGCCTTTTATGCGGGGCTGGTGGCAAAATACTGGTTCGAGCGTTACGCGCGGCTGCCGGTGGATGTCGATGTGGCGTCGGAATTCCGCTATCGCGAGCCGCCGTTGCCCGAGAACGGGCTGACGCTGGTGATTTCCCAATCGGGCGAGACGGCAGATACGCTGGCGGCGCTGCGCTATGCGGCGAAAGAGGGCCAGCACATAGCGGCGCTGGTCAATGTGCAGGAATCGACCATTGCCAGGGAAAGTCATGTGATTTTTCCCACGCTGTGCGGACCGGAAATCGCCGTGGCTTCGACCAAGGCGACGACGGCCCAACTCTCGATCCTGGCGAGCCTGGCGATTGCCGCCGGGCAGGCGCGCGGGGTGCTCAGCCCGTCTGACGCGCATGCGCTCGTGCGGGCGCTGATCGAATTGCCACGCAATATCTCGGAAATGCTGCGATCTGAAGGGCGTATCGAAGAAATTTCACGTAACCTGGCAAGAGCCAAGGACGTGCTTTATCTGGGGCGCGGGCAGCTATATCCGATCGCGCTCGAGGGCGCACTCAAACTCAAGGAAATCTCCTATATCCATGCCGAGGGCTATGCGGCGGGCGAACTCAAGCACGGGCCGATAGCGCTGGTGAATGAGGAGATGCCGGTGATCGTGGTGGCGCCATCTGACGAGCTGATGGAAAAGACGCTCTCGAACATGCACGAGGTTGCGGCGCGCGGCGGCAAGATCATCCTGATTACCGATGCCGAGGGAAAGGCGGAGGCCGGGGGCGGCATACAGGACATCATCGAGATGCCGCGCGTTCATCCGTTCGTCGCGCCCATTCTTGCGGCAGTGCCCGTGCAGCTTCTGGCTTATCACACGGCGGTTTTCATGGGGACCGACGTCGACCAGCCCAGAAATCTGGCGAAATCGGTGACGGTGGAGTAGGGCGCAGGCGCCAACTCCGGTAGGCTGGCTAGCATGTCGGATCATTTGCGATATGCGAAAGCCACACCGGATGAGCAATTGGGCGCGCTGGAAACCCTTGTGCGCGGCAATGAAGCGCTGATGAGCGTTCTGGAGATCTTGCGGGCCGCAGAGCTGCCGCAAGCACTGGTGGGTGGTGGTGCGGTCTATCAGACGGTGTGGAACGGATTGACGGGGCGCCCGACCTGGTATGGCGTCAAGGATATCGATGCCATCTATTTTGACGACACCGATCTAAGCTATGCAGCGGAGGACGCCGTGATACGGCGGGTTGGGGCGCTGCTGTCGGATGCGCCGGTGCCTGTCGAAATCCGCAATCAGGCACGCGTGCATCTGTGGTTTGGCGAGAAGTTCGGGTTTGACGTGCCTCCGCTTAAATCATCGGCCGAGGCACTGACGCGGTACGCCTCGCGCACGCATGCGGTTGCCGTCGCGCTGGATGACGGTGGCGGTCTCACGGTCGAGGCGCCGTTCGGGCTCGACGATCTGTTTGCTTTCCGTGTGACACCGAACCGGCTGGGCAAGAGCCGGCAGGCCCATATCGAAAAGGGCGAGAGGGCCAAGAGTGTGTGGCCCGAGGTGGAAATCGTGTCCTGGTCCGAGGATGGGACCGGGCTGGTGTAACAGGGCGGGTCCAAAGATGGCGGCCATCGCTAATATCAGATTCGCATAATATATATTATGGAACTTTTGGATATAAGAGAATGGCCGATTTGCTGGGGTTTGGCCGTAGGTGCCACGCAAACCGCTCTCGATCCCGCCGATAGTGCACGCTCTTGTCCGCGATCCCATCGACCGTGCGCGGTCTTTGCCAGACTGCTTCGGAGGCGAACTGGTCATCGCGTCGACCGGCTGATACAAGCGCGCCTCGTTTTGAAAGGAGATCCCACATATGTCCCGGACTGTTGTTGAGCTCGCAAATCGCCATGTTCTTGTTCTCGATGCTTCGCATGATCTGGCAGCGGCGACTTTGGCCAACGATCTGATCGGGCTGGCGTGGGAACATGAAGTGGAAATCATTGCGGTGCCCGTAGAGTGCCTGCCGGGCGAAGTGTTCAGCTTGCGCTCCGGGATACTCGGCGAAATGGCGCAGAAGGCTGCCAATTACCGGGTGCGGATGGTTATCCTTGGCGATGTCTCCGGCCATGTGGCAGCGAGCAAGGCTTTCCACGATTATGTCTATGAGACCAATAATGGGCTGACACTCTGGATGGTGCCGGATATGGCAGCGCTGGAAGCGCGGCTCGGAGCATAGCGAGTTCAAGACGCGCCGGCGGGGTCAGGCGGTTTCGGGTGCCCTGCTCTGTTGTCCCTTGTCCTTGATCGTTGCGGCGGCCGCCAGGGCGCTGGCGAAGGCCAGGCAGGCTGCGGCGGCCATGATCCAGCGATAGGACATGCGCAGGGCCTCGGGCGGCAGGGTTGAAAGGTCGGAACCGCCAAATGCAAAGCCGAGGGCGGCGACGGCGACGAGGCCGCCGATGCGCGAGGCGGCATTGTTGATGCCCGATGCGGTGCCGCCGGCATCGTCGGGAGCGGCATCGAACACGGCCGTCGTGAGCGGCGCGACGGTTATCGTCATGCCCACCCCGATGACGACGAGACCCGGGAAGAAGGCCAACCAATAGCCGCCCATATCGACCATGATGGCGAGGACGACATATCCGGCGCCAGTGGCGGCCGGGCCGGCGATCAGCATGATGCGGGTGCCGATGCGCTTGGCGAGCGCCCCGGCATAGCGCGAGCCAAGACCGAGCAGGATCGAGAACGGCAACAGCGCGGCGCCGGCCATGGTGGCGCTGTAGCCGTTCGCGTAGATCAGGACGAAAGGCAGGATGAACAGCGAGCCTGAAAGCGAGGCGTAGAGGGTTACTGTAAGCAGGTTTGCCCCGGAAAACTGGCTGCTGGCGAACAGCGTCATGGGGACGAGCGGCTCATTGGCGCGGCGTTCGATGAAGAAAAAGCCGATGGCAAAGGGAATTGAAGCGGCAATGGCGAGGCTGCCGACGGTTGTGTTGCCCTCCCCGGCGGCGATGAGGCCGTAAGAGAGCAGGCCGAGACCTGCGACCATGGCAATTGTGCCGGCAATGTCGAACTCGCGATAGGTGCGGCCAGCGGGCGCCGCGGCGATGCGCCAGCCCATGGCCAGCGCGGCGGCGGCAATGGGAATGTTGATATAGAAGATGGCCCGCCAGCCGACCGTATCGACCAGCCAGCCGCCGAAAGGCGGGCCGAGTGCCGTTGTCAGCGCACCGGCCGCGGCCCATGTGCCGATGGCCTTGCCGCGGGCTTCGCCAGTGAAGGCCGAACCGATCAGCGCCAGGCTGGATGGCACGAGAAAGGCTGCGGCAATGCCCTGGATGGTCCGCGCGGCGACAAGCGCCAATGGGGATGGCGCGAGGGCGCAGGCGACGGAGGCAATGGCAAAGCCGACAAGACCGAACAGGAATATCCGGCGCTGGCCGAAACGGTCACCGATGGTGCCGCCGAGCAGAATGAGGCTGCCGAGCATGAGCATGTAGCCATTGACCACCCATTGGGCGGTCGACAGACCAGCATCGAGATCGGACTGAATGGCGGGCAAGGCGACGTTGACCACCGAGCCGTCGATAAAGCCCAGGCTCGAGCCCAGGATGGTGGCCGGGAGCACCCAGCGCGTGTCGCGGATTGGCGTTTCGGCACTGTCGGGATTGCTCATGACGGACGCTCGCGTGAGACGAAAACCGTATCGAACCTAAAGCCTGATGTCGATCTCCATGCCGTCGAATGCCGGGGTGACGTGGTCCGGCGTTTCGGCTTTGAGGGTCACGTAATCCATATCGACGTGGAGATTGGTGAGCACGGCTTCCTGCGGCCGATGGGTTTCGATGAGCGCCAGCGCCTGTTCGAGGTCGAGATGGCTCGGATGGGGCGTATAGCGCAGGGCGTCGAGGATCCAGGTATCGAGGTTCTCGATGGCCCAATGAGATGTCTCGGGAATGCCCGACAGATCGCAGGAATAGGCAAGTTGACCTATACGGAAACCGAGCGAGGTGATCGATCCGTGTTGCTGCTCGAAGGGCCTTATCGTGATCGCGCCCCCTGCCCCTTCGACAACAACTTCCTCGCCATCGGCAATGGAATTGGTGTTGAGAATGGGCGGGTATGAGCTGTTTTCGGGGGCCGTAAAGCAGTAGCCGAACGCTTCGCGGAGCCGGACTTCGGTAGCGATCGACATGTAAGCGTCCACCCGGCGCCTTGCGTTGAGGGCCAGGACGCGCAGATCGTCGATACCGTGGGTGTGGTCGGCATGTTCGTGGGTGAAAAACACCGCATCGATCTCCGGCACGTGGGCGGCGAGCATTTGTTCGCGCAGGTCGGGTCCGGCGTCGATGAGAACGCGGGTTATGCCGTCGGTGTCGTCGCGCGTGCCGGTGACCAGCAGTGCGCAACGCAGGCGGCGGTTTTTGGGGTTTTGGGGGTCGCAGGCGCCCCAGACATTGCCGATACGCGGCACGCCGCCGGACGAACCGCAGCCCAGGATGCGGGCGGTCAGCCGGGTGGCGGGCTTGTCGGTCATACGGTCAGCCCCGTCTTTGAAAACAGCCGGGCGAAATTGCGGGTGGATTGTTCGGCGATGGTTTCGAATGGAACGTTGCGCAGTTCGGCCAGCTTTTCGGCGGTGTGGCGCACGAAGGCCGGCTGGTTGGGTTTGCCCCGATGGGGAACCGGCGCGAGGTATGGCGCGTCAGTTTCGACGAGGAACCGGTCTTCGGGGACGAATTGCGCTACCTGCTGGATTTCGGCGGCGTTCTTGAAGGTAACGATGCCCGAAAAGGAAACATAGCCGCCGAGCGCCAGACCGCGACGGGCCAGTTCGGCGCCGGAGGAAAAGCAGTGCAGGACGAAGGGGAAAGCCCCCTGCCCGGTTTCCTCTTCGAGAATGGCAATCATGTCTTCATCGGCGGCGCGGGCGTGGATGACCAGCGGCAGGCCGGTCTGGCGGGCGACGGCGATGTGATTGCGGAAGCCCTGGGCCTGGGCATCGCGGGGCGAGGAATCGTAGTGGTAATCGAGCCCGGCCTCGCCGATGGCAACACATTTTGGATGTTGCGATAAAGCGATTATTTCATTGATGCTTATATCGAGTTCTTCATGCGCATTGTGCGGATGAGTGCCGACTGAACAGAAGACGTTCTCATGTTTTTCGGCAATGGCCAGAAGCGTGGCGAAGCGGCGGATGCGGGTGGAGATGGTGACGCAATGGCTCACGCCGTTTTCTCGCGCGCGCGTCAGAACGCCGTCGATATCGTCGGCGAGCACGTCGAAATCGAGATGGCAGTGGCTATCGACAAGCATCAGGCCGCGCCTTCATCCTTTTCCACATAGCGGGGAAAGACGCCTTCGGGAGGGGGCAGCGCGGTGCCGGGCACGAGGCGGCCATAAGAGCCCAATTGCTCGAAAGAGCGGCCCTGAGCGTGGAGTCCCAGAAGATCGAGCAGCTTTTCGCTCGAGGCCGGCATGACAGGCTGGGCGAGAATGGCGACCTGACGGACGACCTCGATGGTGACGTAAAGCACCGTGGCCATGCGGGCAGGATCGGTCTTGCGCAGCGCCCAGGGCTCCTGCCCCGCGAAATAGCGGTTGGCATCGGCCACGACCTGCCAGACGGCATTGAGCATTTGGTGGATGGCCTGATCGTCCATCGCGGCGCGTGAGGTGTCGAGCAGGGCGTCCGCGGCGCCGAGGATGGCCCGGTCCTCCGGGGTCAACTCGCCCGGCGCAGGAACCAGCCCCTCGCAGTTCTTGGCGACCATGGAGAGCGAGCGCTGGGCGAGGTTGCCCAGATCGTTTGCGAGGTCGGCGTTGATGCGGTTGACGATGGCTTCGTGATTGTAAGAGCCGTCGCTGCCAAACGACACTTCGCGCAGGAAGTAATAGCGCATGGCGTCGAGGCCGTATTTTTCGACAAGCTCGATGGGATCGACCACGTTGCCAACCGATTTGCTCATCTTTTCGCCGCGGTTGAACAGGAACCCATGGGCGAAGACGCGCTTGGGCAGTTCGATATCGGCACTCATGAGGAAGGCGGGCCAATAGACGGCGTGGAACCGCACGATGTCCTTGCCGATCATGTGGAGGTTGGCGGGCCAGTATTTCCAACGCTCATCGCTTTCGTCGGGGTAGCCGGCGGCGGTGAGGTAGTTGGTGAGCGCATCGACCCAGACATACATGATGTGCTTGGGGTCGTTGGGCACGGGCACGCCCCAATCGAACGTGGTGCGCGAAATCGAAAGATCGCGCAGGCCCGATTTGACGAAGCTGGCGACTTCGTTGCGCCGTTCGGCGGGCAGAATGAAACCGGGGTTGGCCTGGTAGTGGGCCAGAAGTTTGTCGCCATAGGCCGAGAGGCGGAAGAAATAGCTTTCCTCCTCGACCCATTCGACGGGCGAGCCGAGCGGTTCGCGGCGGATGCCGTCCGCACCGAGCGTGGTTTCCTTTTCGTCGAAGAAGGCTTCCTGACGGACCGAATACCAGCCGGAATAGGAGTCGAGATAGATATCGCCCTTTTCGACCATCTTGTTCCAGATGGCCTGCGAGGCCTTGTGGTGCCGCTCCTCGGTGGTGCGGATGTAGTCGTCGTAGGAGATGTTTAGGGTGGCCCAGAGGTCCTTGAAGGCCTGCGAATTCCTGGTCGCCAGCTCGATCGGTGCGATCCCCTCCTTTTCAGCGGTCTGTTGCATCTTCTGGCCATGCTCGTCGGTGCCGGTCAGAAAGAACACGTCCTTGCCGTCCAGCCGGTGAAAGCGCGCGATGACGTCGCTGGCGATGGCGGTATAGGCATGGCCGATATGGGGGACGCCGTTGGGGTAAAAGATCGGCGTGGTGATGTAAAAGGTCGGGCGGCTCATAGGAAAATCAGCTCACGGGCGTGGTTCTGCGCACATGGTCGCGCAGGAAATCAAAGATTGCGACCAGCGTTTGCCGCCGGTCAAGATTGTAGATATCGGCATCGGCGATAAGGGCGTTGGCCTTCTCCCACAGGCCATTGGCCGAAGCAAGGCGGAAACGTGCGGCAGGGCCCACGCGGGCGGCGGATTCGGCCTCGGTGGCGAGCCAGTCGCGGATCATGTCCTGGGCAAAGCCCAACTCGGCTCCCCTGGAGGCGGCCAGCCCGTCGGCAATCTTGAGATGGGCGCGGGTCGGGTGAGCGGCGGGGTTTTGGAGCCAGGTTTGAAGGGCGTCGAGAACGTCGCCCTCCTCGAGCATGAGGGATTCAAAGCCGCGGCGGGGGCGACCAGCGGCAAAGCTGACGGCGCGGGAGACATCTTCGGACGCCAGATCGGGGCGGACGCGCGCTATCACCTGTGCGGTATCAGGATCGGCGAGCGGGCGCAGGCCAAAACTCTGGCAGCGCGAGCGGATGGTGGCCAGCATGCCGCCGGGGCGATGGGACAGCACGATGAACATGGTGTCGGCGGGCGGTTCTTCCAGCGTCTTGAGCAGCGCATTGGCCGAGTTGGCGTTGCAATCGTCCACGCTGTCGATGATGGCGATGCGGTAGCCCGCCCTGCCCCGGGTCTGGTGCAGGGAATCGCGCATGGCGCGCACGTCGTCGACGCGGATGGCCGAATAGTACTTTTCGGAATTGGCGGGATCGGTGGTGCGGCGCAAAAGGAACAGGTTCGGGTGGGCCAATGCGGCGACCTGAGCACTGATCCGTTCCTCGGATTCGTCGGAGGTGCGTGAGAGAACCTGACGGGCGATCTCGAAAGCGAAGGTCGCCTTGCCGATGCCACGCGGGCCATGCAACAGAATGGCACTGGGCAGGCGATTGCGGTCGAGCGCACCCAGCAGCGAGGCGTGCGCCTGGCCATGACCGACGAGCGTGCCGAATTCGGGGGCCGGCACGTTGGCGATCTGGTCGGCTTCGCGACGCTCTATACTCACTCGGCCATTCCTTCGCGGGCGAGATCGGGGAAATGGTCGAGAACGGCGCGCCAGATGGCCTCTGTGAGCACCTCTTCCTCAGTATCGGCGGATAGCACGACGCAGCGGCCCGGATTGGAAATCGCGATGGCGAGGAAATTGTCGCGCAGGCGGCGATGGAAGGCGAGATCCTCTTTTTCAAAGCGATCGGCGACCGCCGGCATGCCATCTTCCATGGCGCGTTTGCGAACGCGCTCGAAGGCGATATCGGGATCCATATCGAGGATGATTGTCAGATCGGGCGTGTGCCCGTTGAGGGCGAGATGTTCGAGTGCGTCGATCAGTTTGTCATCGACCCCACCGGTCAGGCCCTGATAGGCGCGGGTGGAATCGGCAAAGCGGTCGCAAATCACCCACTTTCCTTCGGCCAGCGAGGGCGCGATCAACTGGTTGACATGGTCGAGGCGGGCGGAGGCGAACAGAATGGCCTCGGCGCCTACGCCCCAGCTTTCCGGTTTGCCCTGCAGGATGAAGGAGCGGACGGCCTCGGCCTTGGGCGTGCCGCCGGGCTCGCGGGTGCGGACAACGGAAATGCCGAGCTCCGACAGCCGATCGGCCAGGCGGCGGACCTGGGTGGATTTGCCTACGCCCTCCCCACCCTCGAATGTAATGAATCGGGGTGTGATCGATCGGTGCTGATCTGCCGCCATCGTGTCCGTATCAAATCCTGTTGCGGCCGCCAGACCACCATAAGCTGCGTTCACTAAAACCAGCCGAATGCAAGTTCCCAAAGCGCGTCGGCTGCCCGGCGCGTGATGCCACCCTGTTCGACGGCCTCTGCCGCGTAAAGCGGAGCGGTCTGAATGATCTGGTCATCGCAAAGTATGTTGAGTTGCGCAAGCCTGTCGCCTGCTCGAACCGGCGGAAGGATGGGGGCGGCGTAGGTGATGCTGGCCGAAAGGCAGCGACGGTTGCCGCGCGGCAGGTAGATATCGATGCTGCCCTCGCCGACGAGGCCGACGCTGGCCTGTTCGCCGCCATAAACGCTGGCCTGTCCGACGATTGCGCCATCGGCAAAGGCGGGGATGCGCTCGAAGCTGCGGGCGCCCCATGTGATGAGGGCCCGCGCCTGTTCGTTGCGCTGGTTCACGCTCTCCATGCCATGCAGCACGGCAACGAGACGACGTCCGCCCTGGGTGGTGGAAGCGGCAATGCCGTAGCCGGCAGCCTCGGTGTGCCCGGTCTTGAGGCCGTCGACCCCGATGCCCAGGCCCAAAAGGCCGTTGCGGTTGGATTGCCGGATGCCGTTCCAGGTGAATTCCTCAATGGCGAAGACCGGGTAGTAGTCTGGAAATTCACGGATGATGTAGCGGGCAAGATTGGCCAGATCGCGGGCCGTTACGTACATATCGGGATCGGGGAGACCGCTGGCATTGGTGAAATGGGAATCGGTGAGCCCTATGTCCTGGGCAAATTCATTCATGATGTCGGCAAAAACCGGCTCGCTGCCCGCAATACCTTCGGCCAGCGCGATGGACGCGTCATTGCCCGACTGGATGATGACCGAGTGCAACAGATCATCGACACTGACCTGCGAACCAAGCTCGGCAAACATCGCCGAGCCGCCGGACGGCGCGCCGCCTGTGCGCCAGGCGTGCTCGGAAATGAAAAACTGATCGCTAAGGCTGAGCGCGCCGCGTTTGACCATGTCGAGGACAACCGCGACGGTCATCAATTTGGCCATGCTGGCCGGCTCGATCCTTGTATCGGCTTCCTTCTGAAAAAGGACGGTGCCCGATTCATGATCGACCAGAATGGCGTATGGAGCGCTGGTATCGAAATCGAGCTGTGAATAGGCCGGGTGGGCCAGAGCGGCAATGATGGCCAATCCAACAAGAATTACGCGCCAGGTACGTTCCAGACGAACCATGAGAACCAGCCGCGCCGTGGCGCCCCTATTTTATTTAAGTCTTGTTCCCTCAATACAAAATTGGGGACGGCAAGCCAAGGGACGTTGCCATGTCCGTGGCATCGGTCGCGGTCACACCTTCGCGAAGATGGGTCAGCATCAGGTGAGTGACCGTTTGGTCGCCCTCAACAAGGGTGGTCGTATCGACGGCACCAAGGATGGCAAATCGGGTCGCGATGTCGCGGGCAATCGTTTCGTCGTTCCATGTGCCCAATGCCATGCGGATCGGCGTTCCATTGGGCTCGGACGCCGTTTCGAGGCTGGTTGCACCGGCGTAGGAGAGCACCTGAAATGGAATATACTCAGGCGCGGCAATACTGCCTGCCGCCTCCGATGCCGTCGTGGGGCGCGGAACAGGCGTCGGCGCCGCAGGAGCCGCAACCGGCGCGGGAGCTGTCTCGGCGACCTGAACCGGCTCCTGGTAGGCCATACGTGTGTTGTTCTGGATCTCGTAGGGCGTCAGTTGGTTGATCGAGGCAACCAGGAATTTGGTGTCGTCCCCGTTGAGCGGGGCCGGCCCGATATATTGCACGCGAACATCGGCCGTGCCCTGCTGCTGGAAGCCGAGAACTTCGGCGGCGCGGCGCGACAGATCGATGGTCCGCTCATAAGAAAAGGGGCCGCGATCATTGATGCGAACGATGGTCGATGCGCCATTTTCGGTATTGGTGACGCGCACATAGGATGGCAGCGGCAGCGTCGGATGGGCCCCCGACAGTGCATACATGTCAAAGACTTCGCCATTGGCCGTAAGGCGACCATGGAATGCAGGGCCGTACCAGGAGGCTCGGCCCGTCACGTCGAGATCGGGCTGCTCGCGCGGAACAAAGCGATTGCCGGCCACTGTATAGGGCTGGCCGACCACATAGCGCCCGCCACCCTTTGGGACGTTGCGCGAGGTGGTGACCCGTGGCGAGGCCTTCACGCCCATCGAGGATTCGGAGAAAAACTCATTACCTGCGAAAAGGTCGGCACCGCTACAGCCGGCCAGCAAAACAGCGGCGGCAACGGAGGTGCCAATGGCGGCAAAAAGAGAGCGGCGACGCGCCGATCCGATCTTCGAGCTCATACAATCTGACCCAATACCAACAAGATTGTTGCGCTTTCGAACCGCAAAACCGGTTCCACTATTGCTGAAAGCACGCCCGCGGACTTGCGGTTCTTTCGCATATCGAACCTTCCAGAAACCACAGGTTTGTGTAGGTTTTCTTAACGTCCGGGCAGTCTTTTGGAGCGGAGCGGCTACATCAGGCCGCGCGTCTTGAGCGCGTTGCGCACCGCGCGGGCATGGCCGATGGCGCCCGGGGTGTCTCCATGCAGGCAGATCGAACGGGCGCTGGATTGGAAAACCGTTCCGTCTATCGCGACGATTTCACCGTGCTCGGCGAGCCGAAGGCATTGGGCGACGACGGAAGCGGTATCCTCAAGCACGCTGCCAGGCAGGTTGCGGTCTGCCAGCAGTCCGTCAGGCGTGTAGGCACGGTCGGCATAGGCTTCGGCGATAATCGGAAGCCCGAGTTCTTGCGCGGCCTTTTCCTGGGCTGAAGCCGCGAGGGCGAGAATGGCGATGCCGGAATACCGTTCGGCCACGCCTGCGAAGATGGCGCGCGAAAGGGCTTCGTTTTCTGCAGCCATATTGGCGAGAGCGCCGTGGAGCTTGAGATAGGCGATGGAAGCCCCCTCCTCCGCCGCGACGGATGCCAGACGGGCTATCTGGGCCAGAACCTGGCTACGGACCGTTTCGAAGGGCAAATCAAGGCGGCGGCGACCGAAATTGTCGGGATCCTCGAAACCTGGATGTGCGCCGATGCGGACGCTATTGGCAAGCGCGCCCTTTATGGCGGCGCGCATTGTTTGCTCATTGCCGGCGTGGCCGCCGCAGGCAATGGAGGCGCTGGTGACGATTTCGAGCATGGCAAGGTCGTCGCCTATGCCCTCACCCAGATCGGCGTTGAGATCGATCAGGGCTTCCATTTGGAGATCCTGTGCGCGTGCGCGACGGTAACGGGTTCAAAGCGCACCATTTTTCCCGCGCGGAGCTGGGCGAAGCGGTCCAGATCGGCATCGATGACCGTGCCGATGCGTGGATAGCCGCCAGTGGGCTGGTTGTCGCGCATGAGAACAATCGGGGTGCCATCGCCGAGGATCTGAATGTCGCCGGGCACGACGGCGTCGGAAACGAGATTGAGCAGTCTTGCATCGGCAAAAACGGATTCAGTGTCATCGAGCCTGACGCCCATGCGATCCATGCGCGCGGAGATGCGGAAACCGGACGCGGTGAAAGCTGCGCGGATCGCGGCGGAAAACAGGTCCGCGTGGATGCCCCAGACAAAGCGGATGGGGTCGCCCGGCGCGGCGGTTGCGGGGCGGATCGGGGCAATCGGGGTGTCGGTCAGCTCATCGAGGTCAAGTTCGTCGCCGGCAGCGAGCATGCGGCCATCGAGGCCACCCAGCCCAACCGTTGCGTTTGTGGATCGGCTGCCGAGAACAACGGGAACACCGATTTCCGCTGCAAAGCGCAGATAGGCATAATTGCCGTAGGGGCCGGGTTTTATGGAAATTTTCGCCTCTTCGACAAGGTCGATGCGGGATGGCCAGGGGCGGGCATCGCCATCGACGGTCAGCGTAAATGAGCCGCCGGCCGCACCGGTCGCCAGCGGGGCGCCGTGATAGGTGAAATCGAGGCCCAAGGGGCCGATCTCGATTGCCGCCCCACATGGTATCTCAGCTGTCGCGGCGGCAAGCGCGTAACCGGCCCGATCCATGGGGCCAGAGGCACCGATACCATGGGCGAAAAGCCCCGGACGCCCGGCGTCCTGAATTGTTGTCATCGGGCTGACGCGGGTGAGAACGACGCGGCTCATCGGGCGGTCTCGAAGGTGATCGTGTCCCCCGCCCGCAGCCGGGTGGGCGGGGACGCGGCGGGATCGAAATTGATAAGGCTGGTGCGGCCGATCACAGCCCAGCCGGTGGGGACGGGCGTGGCGGTAATGGCCGTCTGGCGGGCCGCGAAAAGAATGCTGCCAGCGGGAACAGAACGCCTGACCTCCTTGCGGCGTGGCACGAGAAGATCCTCGGCATGCATGCCGCAGTAAACGAAGCCCGGCGCAAAGCCGACGGCAAGGATGTGCAGCGGACTGTACCTGTGGGCATCGATGAAGGCGGGAACTGTCAGTCCGAGTTCACGTGCCACAGCTTCGATATCGGGGCCCTCCTCGCCGCCATAGGCAATGGGAATCGTATGGCGGGCCGGTTGCGCATCGTGCTGGCCGACCCGGTCGATGAGCCTCAATTCGCCGCTGAGCGTAGCGTAGCCGATGCGCTGCGGGTCGTAGCGCACCAGGACGGAGACAAGATTGGGGACGATTTCGACAATGCCGGGAATGGGGCGGATTTCGAGGTTTCGTGCAAAGGCAATGGCGGCCGCGTTGGCGCTCAGGTCGAGACGATCGGCAAAGCGTACGAGAATGCCGCTGTCGCCGAGCGGCATAAGCGTTGGAACGATCTCGACAATGCCATCCACTGCGTATCCTGCCCCTTTTCCGATGCCTGTGAGGGCGTAGCGGGGAGTGCTTGCATTGGCAAGTCAAACACGACACGATGATTAGGGTCTGGAGGCATCATGCGGATTTTTATCATTGCGGCCAGTCTTGTGATTCTGGTTGTCGCGCTGTTGACGCTGGGGCTTTCGGCGGCCGAATTCGGGTTCGTCATGCTCGGGGGCGCACTGGTGGTTGCGGTTGTGATGTACATCATCACAAGGCGGCGGTATCAGCGCATGAGCGACAGCGACAAGAACGACCGCGAGCCTCCCAGCCTTCCCTAGAGATTGATCGGGCGCGGTGCGATTTATTCAATTTTTCCGCGATGCGTTTGCCGGGCTTTGGCAACTTGATGATCAAATAGGCCCCATGAAGCACATGAGATCACAGACATTACAGCAGCGCGCATTGTGCGGCCAGGTCGAAGCGGTCCTGGAAAATCTTGACCGCTCGCAGAGTCTGCCCAGTTGCCTTAGCCTGTCGATCGAGGAAATCATCGAACGGGCCTGGGAAATGGCCTATCGTTCCAGCCCCGAAGCTACCTGTGGCAATGTGATCGTCGTGCCGCAATGGGCCTTCCGTCACAAGAGTGCGACCGAAACGCTCTAGCCGTTGCACCAAGGCCGATGCCTGCCTAGATTGACGCTGCATTGGCAAACGGGGCGCGGCCATGGACGTTGAGATTGCCCGGACTTCATCTTCTCCACGCATCGGTGTGGCCCTGGGCGGCGGCGCGGCGCGCGGGCTTTCCCACATACCCTATATCGAGGCGATGGACGAGCTTGGCCTTAGGCCATCCCGGATATCGGGCTGTTCCATCGGCGCGCTGATTGGTGCGGGCTGGGCGAACGGGATGACAGGCGCCGAGTTGCGTGAGTACGCCTACAGCGTCCTTGGCAGCTTTCAGCTGGTCGCCGGAACCGTATGGTCGGCACACCGGCCCAGCCTGATCGGCATATTGCAGAACGGGCTGAGCTTTCAGGTCGATGCCGAGAGCATAACCGACGCCTTTCTGCCTGACGGGTTTCCCGAGGACTTTTCCGAGCTCAAGGTGCCGTTTTCGACAGTAGCCGCCGACTATTACAGCTGGGAACAGGTGGTGTTTGATTCCGGTCCGTTGCGGATCGGAATTGCTGCTTCGCTGGCCATTCCAGCTGCGTTCAAGCCCGTTCGTCTGGACGGCCGCACCTATATCGATGGCGGTGTCATCAATCCCGTTCCAGTCGATCAGGTCATGGCCGAGTCCGATATCGTGGTTGCCGTTGACGTGAACGGAAGCCCAGAGCCTCCGGCCCAGGAAGCAGACCCTGGAATGGTCGATCTCGGGTTCGTGGCCACGCAGATCATGATCCAGACGATCGTGCGCGCCCAGTTGGAACGCTATCCCCCCGATATCTATATCCGGCCGGCTGTAAATCCCTTTGGCTTGATGGAGTTCTGGAGGGTCAAGGAACTGCTTGAGGCCTGCGATCCAGACAAGGACAGGTTCAAGCGCGTCATGGAAGAAAAGCTGGAAAACTTCCATCGTTCGGGGCATAGAATCGACATCTGACCGGTTGATGAGACGGACCCAAAATAATGAAAATTCTTGCCGCGACGCTTTGCCTGCTGGTTCTTGCAGCGTGTTCGTCCACCTCGTCGGGGAGCCCCGAGCTCAGTGTCAGCCAGAAGACCAAGGTCGAGTGCGTGGCGAGCAATTTCGAGCCCAATGGGTGCACGACTTCACATGAACTCGGCGTGGCCGCTACGCTGACCACAAATCCGGGCGCTCTGCCGAGCGCCGCCGATTTGCGCGTGCCGGGGGCTGGAGAATCCGAGTTTTAGCCGTAGCCAGGGTTCGTCAGGAGACCCTTCCGTGCCGGGCGAGGAAATCGAGCAGCGCCCTGACGCGTGACGGTAGTGGGCCGCCCTGCCCGACATAAACGGCGTGGAAGGTTTCCTTGTCGCCGGTCTGGAGGTGGTCGAGCACCGGCACAAGGCGTCCCGCCGCGATGTCATCGCGAACGGTAAAGCCAGCCAACCGGGCCAGACCCACGCCCGACAATGCCAGCTGGCGCACGCCCTCGCCGTCACTCGCCTGCACCCGGCCGCTGACCGGGACGATGGTGGTTTTTCCCTGTTCCCGAAGCGTCCAGCCATCGACCGAGCGGGCATAACCGAAGCCAAGGCGATCATGGTTTTCGAGATCGGCGATGCTAAGCGGTTCTCCGCGGCGCTCGAGATAGGCTGGCGCCGCAACGATCACCAACGGCGTTTCGCCGAGCTTGCGGGCAACAAGGCTTGAACTCTTTAGCGGTCCTGCGCGGATTGCCACGTCCATGCGCTCGGCCAGCAGATCGACCACGGCGTCGGTTTGCACGATGTCGAGCGTGATACCCGGGTGGCTTGCCAGAAATTCGGGGAGCAATGGTGCCAGGATATGAGTGGCATAGGACGCGCTGGTGTTGATACGCACGCGGCCTACAGCCGCCTCGCCCATGCCCGCTGCCCGTTCAGCGTCTTCCAAATCGGCCAGCACGCGCGTTGCCCGTTCATAGAAGGCGCAGCCCTCGGGAGTGAGTTGGAGCTGGCGCGTCGAGCGATTGAGCAGTCTGGCACCGAGGCGCGCTTCGAGCCGGGCGATCAGCTTGCTGACTGCCGATGGCGTCATGCGCGCGGCGCGGGCGGCCGGAGAAAAGCCGCCCAGTTCGACCACTCGCACGAACATCTCCATCTCGCCTGATCGATTCACGTCAATGCGGGCCATGATGATTTGAACTCACAAGTGCTGTTCCAATGCGCATTCTATTTCATCGCATACTGAAGGTCTATCTTTCGGAAATCAGTTTCGAACGAATAGAGATTTCACATGCCTTTGGCACTTTATGCCCTGACCGTCGGCGCTTTCGGCGTGGGCGTTACCGAATTTGTCATCATGGGCCTGCTTTTGGAGGTCAGCCGTGAATTGAACGTCACCATCGCGGCCGCGGGACTTCTGATCTCGGGCTATGCGCTTGGGGTTACCGTCGGCGCCCCGGTTCTGACCGTGCTCACGGCACGCTGGCCCCGCAAGCGCGTGCTGATCGGGCTGATGGTGATTTTCGTTGTCGGCAATGCCGCGTGCGCGCTCGCCCCCACCTATGGTTGGCTGATGGCGGCGCGGGTGCTGACGGCGCTGACCCACGGTACGTTCTTCGGGGTCGGCGCGGTGGTAGCCACAGGGCTTGTTTCCGAGGACAAGCGCGCGTCGGCCATTGCCATCATGTTCACTGGTCTAACGGTGGCGACAGTGCTGGGCGTGCCTTTCGGCACCTGGCTTGGCCAGCACTTTGGCTGGCGGGCAACCTTCTGGGCCGTCACGGGAGTCGGGCTTGTTGCTATCGTCGTCATGGCCTGGCTGGTGCCGGAAGACCGGACGCGGCCGCAAGCATCGGACTGGCGTGCAGATCTGCGCGCCATAGGCCGCCGCCCCGTGCTGCTTGGTCTTTTGACGACTGTGTTCGGGTATGCGGGCGTTTTTGCCGTCTTTACCTATATCGCGCCCTTGCTGACCGAGATTGGCGGGTTCGACGACGGTGCCGTCTCCCCGATCCTGCTGGTGTTCGGAGGTGGTCTGTTCGCGGGAAATTTGCTGGGCGGCAGGCTGGCCGACCGTGGCCTTGTTCCCTCCATATTGGGAACGCTGGCGGCGCTCACTCTCGTCCTGGGTCTGATGACCTTCACATTGGGCAATCAAGTCACCGCCGTGGTTTTTACCGGCTTTCTTGGTGCGACGGGCTTTGCCACGGTCGCACCCCTGCAGATGTGGGTGCTGTCAAAAGCCGAAGGGGCCGGACAGAGCCTCGCATCGAGCTTCAACATCGGTGCCTTCAATCTCGGCAATGCTGTTGGTGCGTGGACTGGTGGCGTGGTTATCGATCACGGACCGGGGCTCGCCCTCGTGCCGGTCGTCGCCGCACTGTTTCCGCTTCTCGCCATAGCGATCGCGCTGATCGCCGTTCGTCCAGGCAGGCGGCCTTTGTCGACGCCCGCCTGCAACCCCATTCACTAAGGAGTACTTCCATGGACTACAGACCGCTTGGCAAATCAGGCCTCAAGGTACCGGCTCTCAGCTTTGGTGCCGGCACGTTCGGTGGAACCGGCCCGCTTTTCGGCAATTGGGGCACTTCAGACGCCACTGAGGCACGGCGACTCGTCGACATTTGCCTCGAGGCCGGTGTCAATCTGTTCGACACCGCCGATGTCTATTCAGACGGAGCCTCCGAGGAGGTGCTCGGCGAGGCTATCAGAGGCAAGCGCGACTCGGTACTGATCTCGACCAAGGCCAGCCTTCCGATGGGCGACGGCCCGAATGATGGCGGTTCGTCCCGTTTCCGGCTGATCGGGGCGGTCGAGGATGCGCTGCGCCGTCTTCAGACAGACTATATCGACGTCTTTCAGCTCCATGCGTTCGACGCGGGTACACCAATCGAGGAGGTGCTTTCAACGCTCGATATGCTGGTTCGGGCCGGTAAGGTCCGCTATGTCGGTGTCTCCAATTTCTCGGGCTGGCAGGTGATGAAGTCACTGGCCGTGGCCGACCGCCACGGTTGGCCGCGCTACGTCGCCAATCAGGTCTATTATTCGCTGGTCGGGCGCGACTATGAATGGGAATTGATGCCACTGGGCGAGGATCAGGGCCTTGGGGCGCTGGTCTGGAGCCCGCTGGGCTGGGGCCGGCTGACAGGGAAGATCCGGCGCGGGACGCCTTTGCCGGAAAGCAGCCGGCTGCATGAGACCGAAAGCTTTGGCCCGCCAGTGGATCAGGAGCTTCTCTATCGCGTGGTCGATACACTCGATGGGATAGCCGAGGAAACGGGCAAGACGGTTGCGCAGGTCGCGCTCAACTGGCTCCTGCAGCGCCCGACGGTGTCTTCAGTGATCATTGGCGCGCGCAATGAAGAGCAATTGCGCCAGAACCTGGGCTCTGTGGGCTGGAATCTGACGGTTGAACAGATTGCCAAGCTCGATGAGGCGAGCACGGTCAACGCGCCCTACCCCTATTTTCCCTATCGTCGACAGGACGGCTTTAAGCGTCTCAGTCCGCCGATGGTGTGAGGTGACACCGGCTGTATCTGTCTCAGTAGAGCGTAAAGATCACAACCGAGGCAATCACGTTCCAGCCGACATGCGCGGCGATCGGGGCGGCGAGGCGCCCCTTTCGCCACCAGTAGAGAAGGCTCAACAGGAGGCCGCCGTAAAATCCCGTGTCAATGATGCCCGCCCAGCCCTGGTAGCCGTGGCTGAGGGCGAACAGCACGACAACAACGACCGTAGCAAGGATACATGCCGCTTTCCCGCCACCAAAAACCGAGGCTACACCACCCAGCAGCAGTCCGCGGAACAGCAGCTCTTCACTTGTCGAGCCCAGCAAGGCCAGGATCAGCATGCCGACCAGGCCCGTAGGCGCTTCCCCCATCTGCGCCGCATTGGCGATGATGTCGGTTCGCTCGGCCCCGCCTGTGGCCGGAATGATCACCAAAAACTGCAAGATGGCAAAGAGGACGGCAATTGTCAGACCGGCGATTACGTCTGGTCCGATGCGATGAATTGTCCAGCCAACATCGGCGGGACGCAATCGGGCGAAGCGAAGCGCCAAAACAATGGCGCCACCACCCAGCACAAACTCCGCCGCTCCGAGAAAGGCAAAACGGGCGCCAGTCGATAGTTCCAAGATATTGACGAGGACATAATCGGACGCGATCACTATCGCGTACCAGGCGACAAGCCCAAACAAAAGCGCGGCGATCTGGCGGACAATCAACATGGCGGCGCTTGTTTGAGCATGGTGGCCCAAAGTTCGCAACCCTTTCCCCTGTCTGAAGAAATTCTTCTCTGGGGTGGAACTCGAGCGCGCATTTTTCTGCTTGGCGGGTGGGGGGAGATTCGAACTCCCGAGACGCTCTCACGCCCGCCGGTTTTCAAGACCGGTGCAATCAACCACTCTGCCACCCACCCGTTGAGCCGCAAGCCCTAGCAAGGGCTGGTCGATTGATTTGCGGTTTACCGGTTCGGCGCGGGGCTGTCCAGAGGATCGGGCACTGTTATGGGCGGTTTGCGGCGAGGGCGGGAGATCATGTCCTTGGAGGCAAGAACGGCGCCGCCGGTGATAAGCAGGCAAGCAATAGCGATGGGGGTGGTCAGGGCCCCTATCCCGAACAGGATCAGCAGCAAGGTCGAAAGGAGCGGTGCGGCATAGCTGGCGGCGCCCAAAACCTGAATATTGCCGTGCTTGACGCCATAGTCCCACACAAAAAACGCTCCGCCCACCGGCATGAGTCCCATGCCGAGCACGGCCAGCCACTGCATCGCGTCGGCGGGCATCACCGTTTGCTCGAGCGCAAGATGGCACGCCAGAGAAAGCACGGCAGCGGCGGCGCAGTACCAGGTGACCATACGGGTGGGGACCTGAGCGAAACGGCGCGAGATGAGCGAATAGCCGGCCCAGGTGACCGCCGACAAAATGCTGATGAGATAGCCGAACAGGTATTCGACCTCGAAGGCAAAGCGACCGCCGTCGGAAACGATAAGCACGGTTCCCGCCAATCCGAGCAAGGCACCGGTCACATGGTGCCAGCGCAGGCCCTCGCCCGGCATCAGCGCCGAACCGAGCACGATCAGCAGCGGCCAGAGGTAGTTTATGAGATTGGCCTCAATGACCGGGGCGTTCCGGACGGCGGTAAAATACAGGAAGTGGAAACCGAACAGCCCCAGTACGCCAACGACCCACGCCATGGGCGGAACTTTGACGGCGGGCGCCTGAGACTTGCCGCGGCGTCCGGTTGCCACAAGGCCGACAAGCGTCGCCACGGCGAAGGAGAAGGCACACAAAAGGAACGGCGGGACCTCGCCCGACAGGCTCGAGAACAGCGCCAGGAGCGACCACATAAGGATCGCCGAAAATCCGATCAGCGTTGCACGAACCACTGTTTTTTCCTTCGCCCCTGTTGGGTGGACAGAAGCCGTATCACGACCTTTGCACCAGCAATAGGGGTTTTAGGGCAACAGAATGGTCGAACCGACGGTCTGGCGCCCCTCGAGCGCGCGGTGAGCGTCGGCGGCTTCCGACAGGGCGAAGCGCTGGCCGATATGGGGTTTTACAGCGCCCGATTCGACCGCGGCAAACAGTGCCTTGGCGCCGGCAAGCAGCGCGGGACGCTCGGCGAAGTAGTGAGCACCCGTCGGGCGCGTGACAAACAGCGAGCCCTTGCGGGCCAGGATCCCCAGATCGGGGACGGATACCGGGCCGGTGGCGTTGCCATAGCTGACCATGAGGCCCATTGGCCGCAGGCAATCGAGCGATTTTTCGAAGGTGGCCTGCCCTACCCCGTCATAGACCACGTCAACGCCCTTGCCGTTGGTCAATTCGCGAACCCGTAGGGCGAAGTCTTCCTCGGAATAATTGATGACCTCGTCGCAGCCATTGGCCTTTGCAAGCGCCACCTTATCGGGATTGCCGGCGGTGCCGATGACGCGGGCGCCGATGGACTTTGCCCACTGGCAAGCGATGAGGCCCATGCCGCCGGCGGCGGCCTGGAACAGGATGGTTTCGCCCGAGCGCACGGGCCAAGTGAGAAACAACAAATAGTAGGCCGTAAGGCCCTTTAGCATGATGGCGGCAGCGGTTTCGTAATCGATCGAATCGGGCAGCAGGACGGCCTTTGCCGCCGGCATGATGCGCTCCTGGGCGTACGAGCCGATGGTGCCCTGATAGGCGATGCGGTCGCCTGGCTTGAAACCTGTAACGCCGGCACCGACCGAAATCACTTCGCCAGCGCCTTCGGAGCCGGGGATCAAGGGCAGCGGATTGGGGTAGAGACCGGTGCGGTGATAGGTGTCGATGAAATTGACCCCGATGGCGTGATGACGAACGCGAATTTCGCCGGACCCGGGTTCCCCGATCTCGACATCACGGAAATCGAGGGCCTCGGGGCCACCATACTGGTCAACGACAATGGCTTTCATATTCCTGCCTATTCTCTTCTTCTGGCCGTGCGCAGCCTTTGGGGGCGGCGCCGGAGGAGGACGGGTTTTTTCCGGCGGGACTTTTGCACAGCGGTATCGTCTTCGCCAAGGGGCGGTTCGTCGCTGTCTGGGGATTCATCTTCCAATGTCTCTTCGGGTGTTTCCGGCTTCTCCTCGGATATAGGCTCCGTCGCGGCAGGCTCGGGCTCATCAATGGAGACCTCAGGAACCAGCGTTTCTGGTTCGAGGCTCGGTTCGGTGCGGTCGATAAAGGGCGTGGCAGCTGCCGGCGGGGCGGCGTGCGCCGACGGCTCAAGCTTTTGTGCCGCCTGCGGACGATGGATGAATTTGGAGAACACCAGAACCGTGACGCCGATGCCCACGGCGATATGGAGATATTCGCGCAGGACAGGCATGCCCAGGCCTTCGGCGATCAGCACGGTGCCCACGACGAACACAATGCCCAGCGCCACGGCTCTTATCGCCGGGTGGCGGGTGATAAACCCCGCGATGGAGGCAGCCGCAAGGAACAAGAGGGCGCTAGCCACAATGATGGCGATGACCATAGCCTGGACGTAGGCCGTCATTCCGACGGCGAGGATAATCGAATCGACCGAAAAGATGACGCTGAGCGCGACGAGTTGGCCAATGGCCAGGGAGGGGCGTTCTGATAGGCCGGCGTCGGGCTGTTCGTCGGGAGCCAAACCGGGCTCGACCAGTAGATGGAGCTCGGTAACGGCCTTGTAGACAAGAAACAGGCCGCCGCCGAAAAGGACGACCTGACCCCAAGTGGGAGACCAGCCGGCCAAGGTGAAGGCGGCCCGGTCAAGGCCGAGGAGCCAGAGGACAATGGCCAGAAGAGCCAATCGGACGATCGTGGCGAAGGCGGCGCCGAAAAGGGCTGCGCGCCGACGCTGCTCTTCGGGCAACATAGCGATGCGGTTAGCGGTCAGATTGGCGTTTTCGGTCCCGAGCACCACTTCGATGCCAATCAGGAGGATAAGGCTGGCCCAGAAGGCCGGTTCGACGACGAAATCCAGCATTTTTGCCCTCAGCGGTTGGGACATGGACACTCTTGGGGCCCATGGCAAGATCGGCGACCGCCCCGGCGCGCGAAGTGGGCACATTTGCGGGCAACAACGGCAATAAAGCGGCAGACCGTTTCTCGCCGCTTGCGAGGGCGGCCATGGCGGCCTACATCTTGAGTAATCATCGAGGTGAGCATGGCCAATCACACGCAGATCGCCGTCATCGGTGGCGGGCTCGTCGGCAAGGCAACGGCGGTTGCTGCTGCCAATGCCGGGTTTTCGACACTTCACGTGGCACCCGAGGCGCCGGTGGATCGGCGGACGTCGGCGCTGATGGGGCCGTCGGTCGACTATATGACGGACGCGGGGCTGATCGGCGATCCTGAAACGCTCGGTGTCGCCCTCACCCGCATCCGAATCATCGATGCGACCAAACGGCTTTTGCGCGCTCCGGAGACGGTGTTCAGTGCATCGGAATTCGGGTATCGCGCCTTTGGCTGGAATTTTGCCAATGCGCGGCTTGGCGAGAGTTTTTCGCAGGCGGGGCTCGTCAATAAAAACCTAGCGCTTCGCGCGGCGACGCTCAAATCGGCCAGGAGGGTCGATGGCAACTGGCATCTCGAACTCGATGATGGCGACACGCTGACGGTGGATCTGCTGGTGGGCGCCGATGGCAAGGGATCGAGCGTGCGCAAGGCTGCCGGAATTGCTGTAAAGGAGCGCAAATTCGATCAGGCGGCGCTGGTGTGCGATCTGGAGCTGGGTCGGGGGCTCGACGGGGAGTCGGTGGAATTTCACTATCCCAACGGGCCGTTCACGCTGGTTCCGGCTGGTGGCAATCGCGCCAATCTGGTGTGGATCGACAGGCTGGACACGCTTGAGGATGCTCGAAGCGAGCCGGGGCGTTTCGTTTCAACGCTCAACGAAAAATCGCGGCACCTTTTTGGCGCCATCGAGGTGGCCAGTCCCAATTTCGTATTCCCGCTGTCTGTTCTGTCGGTGGATGTGGCGGGCAAAGATGCCGCGGTGCTGGTAGGAGAATCGGCGCACGCGTTTCCGCCTATCGGCGCGCAGGGGCTCAATCTGGGTCTTCGGGATGTCGCCAGTCTCAACGCATGCCTGAAGGCAGCCAATCCTGGATCGTATGGCTGGGCCGATGCCGTTGCACGCAGTTATGGCGTGGCGCGGCGGACCGACCTGATGCGAACCGGGGCTTTCGTGGATGGGCTGTTTACGTCCCTGCTCTCACCGCATATTCCCGCGCAGGCCTTGCGGAGCGTCGGGCTTTGGGGGCTCAAGACATTCCCCATGTTGCGAAAGCACGCAATTTCCTTCGGCATGGGCAAATAAAAAAGGCGGACCGAATGGTCCGCCTTTTCGATATGGGAGTTCGGCAGCGCCTTATTGGGCGGCCGGCGCCTCTTCGGTGGCAGGGGCAGCCTCGCCCCCTTCCATTTCCTCGCGAAGCTGGTTGGCGCGGTCCTGCAGGACCTGCTCAAGAACGTTTTCGGTCGAATTGGCCTGGTTGAGCTCTTCGATCGAAATGCCTTCAGGGTTGTCATAAACCGCGGTGAACCCGGCGAGGTTGATATCGATGGTGATATCTTCGTTCTGGCGGTTCTTGGCGGTCAGGGTGAGGGTGCTGCCGCGCTTGAGGCTCTGGATGTAGGATTCGTTGATGACCAGCTGAGCCGAACAGGCCTGGGGGTCGCACAGCATGTAGGGTACGCGCACGGGCTTGCCGCTGTCGATCTGCCATGTAAGGCCAAAGGGCAGCAGCACGCCGATCGGCACCGAGGCGACCGCAAGGAGACGGCTTTCCTGGCTGGGATCGTCGCGCAGAAGGAACGAGCCGGTGAATACGCCGGTGTTGCTGACCACCTGGCGCATGATGCACGCTTGGCTGCCGTCGTCGAGATCGCTACAGACCTTGAGCCAATTGTTCTCGGCCGGGCCGTCGGATGCTTCGGCCTGGTCGATCATTCCCGCGTCTGCGGACTGCGCATGGACAGCACCAGCCATTGAAAAGGCCAGTCCCGTGGCAACAGCGCCGGCAAGTATCGCGTTTTTGAGTTTCATGGACATTCCTGTTGCTCTGGGCAGGTGGACCCCGCCGGAATCATAAGGTTCAAATACGTTCAAGAGCGGCGAAATCGGGCAATAGCATGACGTTGGTGCACTGCCAATGCGCTTGGGCCGCTCGTGTTGCTCAAAGACGTCACTGGCCAGCTGCGAGACCGGCCAGCCGCGAGAGGATCGCGGCGCTGCCCTTGAGGCGCTGCTCGGCAGTCGGCCAGTTGCGCGCGAACATGATCTTTTGATCGGGGCGCAGCCGGGCCGCCTGTCCGGGGTCTGCGATATGACGCACCAATCCGGCAGGATTTGGGAAGACGCCGTTGCGCAGGGTGATTAGTGCGCCCTTGGGGCCGGCATCGACCTTCTCAACATTGGCGGCACGACACAGAGATTTGATGAGCACGACCTTGAGCAGGGCTTCGACTTCCTCGGGCAGCGGACCGAACCGGTCGATCATTTCCGCGCCGACGCCATCGATTTCGTTGGCATCGGTCAGATCGCCAAGGCGGCGGTAAAGCTGCATGCGGACCTGAAGGTCCGGCACATAGGCTTCGGGAATCATCACCGGCATGCCCAGCGAAATCTGCGGCGACCATTGGCCGGCCTCTTCTTCCTCGGCCGATTGCCCTGCCCTCAAGGATGCCACTGCCTCTTCGAGCATGGACTGGTAGAGCTCAAACCCCACTTCCCGGATGTGGCCGGACTGTTCTTCGCCCAGGAGATTGCCGGCGCCGCGAATGTCGAGGTCGTGGCTGGCGAGCTGAAAGCCGGCGCCAAGCGATTCGAGCGACTGGAGAACCTGCAGACGGCGCTGGGCCTGATCGTTGAGTTTGCGGTCTGCAGGGACTGTGAAAATGGCGTAGGCGCGGGTCTTGGAGCGGCCGATGCGGCCACGGATCTGATAGAGCTGGGCAAGGCCGAACTTGTCGGCGCGGTGCACGATCAGGGTGTTGGCGGTCGGCACGTCGAGGCCGGATTCCACGATGGTGGTTGCGACGAGCACATCGAACTTGCCATCGTAAAAGGCGTTCATGGTGTCATCGAGCTGCTGGGGCGCCATCTGGCCGTTGGCGACCACGAAGCTGACTTCGGGCACGTGGTCGGCCAGGAATTGCGCGATGTCGGCCTGATCGGAAATACGCGGGCAGACATAGAAGGCCTGGCCGCCACGATATTTCTCGCGCAGCAGGGCTTCGCGGACGACGAGCGCATCGAAGGGCGAGACAAAAGTGCGGATGGCGAGGCGATCCACTGGAGGGGTGGCAAGCAGGGAAAGATCGCGCACGCCGGTCAGGGCCAGTTGCAAGGTGCGCGGGATTGGCGTTGCCGAGAGCGTTAACACGTGAACGTTGGCCCGCATTTCCTTGAGGCGCTCCTTGTGCGCCACGCCAAAATGCTGCTCCTCATCGACAATCATCAGGCCAATGTCGCGGAATTCGATCGATTTCGACAACAGGGCGTGGGTGCCGACCACGATATCGACGCTGCCGTCCTTGAGGCCCTCTTTTGTTGCCTTGAGTTCGGCGGCCGGGACGAGCCGCGAGGCCTGACGCACGCGCACAGGCAGGCCGGCGAAACGGTCCGAGAACGTCTTGAAGTGCTGGCGGGACAGCAGGGTCGTGGGCACGACGATGGCGACCTGGCGCCCGCTCATGGCCATGACGAAGGCGGCACGGAGCGCCACTTCGGTCTTGCCGAAGCCCACATCGCCGCAGACCAGCCGGTCCATGATGCGGCCCGAGGTAAGATCTTCGAACACTGCGTCGATAGTGGCGAGTTGGTCCTCGGTTTCTTCGTAGGGAAAACGCGCGCAGAATTCATCATAGGCGCCGGTCTGGACTTCGATGGGCTCGGCGTGGGCCGTCTGGCGGGCGGCAGCAATCTTGATGAGCTGCTCGGCCATGTCGCGTATGCGCTTTTTGAGTTTGGACTTCTTGGCCTGCCATGCCACCCCGCCCAGCTTGTCGAGTTCGGCGCCCTCTGCCCCATATCGCGAGAGCAGCTCGATATTTTCGACGGGCAGATAGAGCTTGTCGCCCTTGGCGTATTCGATCTCGACGCAGTCGTGGGGCGCGCCTTGCACCTCAATGGCCTTGAGGCCGATGAAGCGTCCGATGCCGTGATCGACGTGGACGACGAGATCGCCCGCCGACAGCGCACTCGCTTCGGTGAGCGCGTCGGATGCCTTTTTGCGCCGTGTCTGACGGATGATGCGCTCGCCCAGAATATCCTGTTCGGACAGGACGGCGATATTGTCGGTCAGATAGCCGGTTTCTAGAGGCAGAATGACCAGGCCGAGTTGGCCGACCTTGAGCAGATCGACCTGTTTCCAGTTCTCGAGCTTTTTGACCGCCTTGAGCCCGTGATCCTTGAGCACCTGGCCCATGCGGTCGCGGGTGCCTTCGGTCCAGCAGGTGATGATCGTCTTGCGCCCTGCCCGCGCCTCGGACTTGATGCGCGAAATGACCGCTTCAAACAGGTTGGTATCTGCTGCCTGACGTTCCGCGGCAAAGCTGGGTGCCAGATGCCCGGCGCAGTCGATGACCGGCAGGTTTTCGTCGGCGGGCAGGAAAGGCGAGAGTTCGGAAATCTCGTGACCGCGCGCCAACTCGTATGGCCCCTGCTCCACATTGTAGAGCAGTTCGGGTTTGAGCGGCTTATAGGGAGCGCCGGCGGTGCTGCCCTGCTCGCGAGCTTCCTTGCGGGCGTTGTAGTAGTCGACGATCTGGTCGCGGCGTTCGGCATAGGCCTCGCGCGACTGATCGTCGAAATAGACAGGAGCGTCGCCGATGTAAGCGGGCAGCGTTTCCATCTCTTCGTAAAAGAAGGGCAACCAGTGCTCCATGCCCGCAAAGCGCTGGCCAGCGCTGATGGCGCCATAGAGCGGGTCGTCGGCTGTGTTGCCACCGAAGGCTGTTGTGTAGTTGCGGCGGAACCGGCGGATGGTATCTTCGGTGAGCATGGCCTCGCTCATGGGAACGAGGGTCACCGATTTGACATTGCCGGTGGTCCGCTGGCTTTCGGGATCGAAAGCGCGAATGGTTTCAAGCTGTTGGCCGAAAAAGTCAAAGCGCAACGGTGCGTCATGACCGGCCGGATAGAGATCGACCAGCCCGCCCCGCACGGCGTATTCTCCGGCTTCGCGCACGGTGGGCACGCGCAGATAGCCGTTGTTGGTGGCCCAGCCGATGAGCTTTTCACTGTCGACCATGCGTCCCGCCGCGGCCGAGAAGGTCATGGCAGCGACCACATCGCGCGGCACGACGCGCTGGATGAGCGCGTTTACGGCGGTGAGAACGATGGCGCCTTTGATCGCGGGATCGACCAGTTGCGCCAGTGCCGACATACGGGCGGCGATGGTTACGGCGTTTGGCGAAACGCGATCATAGGGCAGACAGTCCCAGGCCGGAAAGATCAGCACGGGATGGCCGGGCAACATGGTTTGCAGGATATCGGCCATGCGCTGCAAGCGACGACCATCACGAGCGACAAAGACAAGCGCAACAGGGGCTTGCGGTGCATCCTTGAGGCGTTGCTCGATTTCGCGCGCCAACACCGCCGGCTGCATGCCGTCGGGAAGGTTGGCCAGAATCCTTGAGGGTCTGTCGCGCAGCAAATCGTCCATGAAACTAGTTCTGTGAAATCTTGTGGTTGCGGATCGTGTCGATCAGGTTGCGATCGGCATTATCGGGAATGTCGCTCTGGCCCATGAGCCAGGCCTGAAGATCGGTTTCCTCATGGTCCATCAGAGCTTCGAGCCGGTCGAGCATTTCGGCATCGAGCGTATCGAGGTGATCGGCGACGAATCCCCCGATCAGGATATCCATTTCCTGGGTGCCGCGATGCTGGGCGCGGTAAAGCGCGCGCTTGCGGCGCATTTCAATGGCTTTGGGGTCGGTCATGGTCCAGACAGGTGCTAAGGCTTGGGACCGCAGTTATTAGAGACATTTGGTGGCGCTGTCAGCCTTTTGCCGCCGCCCACAAGCATATATTGTTCCGTTTCCGTTCATACTAGCCCAGTTTTGAGTCGTGCCCCGCCCCGATCTGCTGAACCCGCTGTTCAAATCGCTCAAATCGATGAAAGGCGTCGGGCCGCAACTGGGCGCGTTGTTCGCCAAGTTCTTCGGCGCGCCCGACGGGCAGGACGCGGTGGTGCTTGACGTGCTCATGCATATGCCGTCGGGGGTTATCGATAGGCGGGCGCAGAACGGGGTAGCCTATGCACCTGTCGGATCGATCGCCACGCTGAAGCTGCATATCGATGAGCATATCGTGCCGCCGCGCAACAGCCGTGCGCCGCTCCGCATCAAGGCCCATGACGAAACCGGCGAGATCACGCTGAGCTTTTTCGGCGCTCGGGGCGGCTGGGTGGAAAAGCAGCTGCCTGTTGGCGAAATCCGGTACGTCTCCGGCGAGATCGGGTTTTTCGGGCGCGAAAAGCAGATGACGCATCCGGATTATATCGTGGAACCCGACAAGCTTTCGAGCCTGCCGATGGTCGAGCCGGTCTATCCGTTGACCCATGGGCTATCATCGCGCGCGCTGCGCAAGGTGATCGCTTCGGCGCTCGAGTTGGTGCCGATCATTCCCGAATGGACGAGCAAGGACCGGCGCACGATCATGAACTGGCCGGGCTTTGCCGAGGCGCTGCACCATATTCATGCACCGCAGCGGCCGAGTGAGGGCGATATCGTTTCACCCTCGCGCATGCGGCTGGCTTATGACGAATATCTGGCCGGACAATTGGCGCTGTCGCTCATCCGGGAGACCATGGTCAAATCCTCGGGCATCGCGCGGAGGGTGACCGAAGACATAACCGAAAAGGTGGAAGCCGCCCTGCCCTTTGCGCTGACCGATGGGCAGCGGCTGGCGATTGCCGATATCCGAGAGGATCTGGAACGGCCGACCCGCATGTCGCGGCTTTTGCAGGGCGATGTGGGGTCGGGCAAGACGGTGGTTGCGCTGATGGCTATGGCGATGGTGGCCGAGGATGGCGGGCAATCGGCGCTGATGGCGCCGACAGAACTGCTGGCCAGCCAGCATTTCCGGACGCTCCAGCCGCTGGCTGAACAGGCCGGGCTGAAAGTGGTCCTGATGACCGGGAAGATGCCGGCGGCGGAAAAGCGGGCGGCATTGTCGGGGTTGGCCGATGGATCGATCACCATTGCCGTGGGCACTCATGCCCTGTTCCAGAGCGGGGTTGAGTTTGAGAATCTCGGGCTGACGGTGGTTGACGAGCAGCACCGGTTCGGGGTGCATCAGCGGCTGGCGCTGTCGGAAAAGGGCCACAAGACCGACCTACTGGTGATGACGGCGACGCCCATTCCGCGCACGCTGGTGCTGACCCATTTCGGCGACATGGATGTTTCGGTGTTGCGCGAAAAGCCGGCGGGACGGCAGCCGATCGATACGGCGACGCTGCCGATCTCCGAATATGGGCGTGTGGTGGGGCGGTTGGCGTCGCGGCTAGCGGAAGGCGCGCAGGCCTATTGGGTGTGCCCGCTGGTCGAGGAAAGCGACGTGCTCGACGTGGTGGCGGCCGAGGATCGATTTGCCGTACTCAAGAAGAGCTTTGGCGATCGGGTGGAGCTTGTGCATGGGCGGATGAGTGCTGCGGCCAAGCAGGAGGCGATGGCGCGGTTTTCCTCGGGCGACGCGCAGATCCTTGTTGCAACCACGGTGATCGAAGTGGGGGTCGATGTGCCCAATGCGACGATCATCATCATCGAGCACGCCGAGCGGTTCGGGCTGGCGCAATTGCACCAGTTGCGCGGGCGGGTCGGGCGTGGGTCGGCTCGCTCAGCCTGTCTGTTGCTCTATTCCGAGCCGTTGAGCGAAACGGCCAAGCAGCGGCTCGAAGCGATCCGCACGACCGATGACGGGTTCGAGATCGCCGAAAAAGATCTTGAATTGCGCGGCCAGGGCGATTTGCTGGGGACGCGGCAGTCGGGGATGCCCGGCTATCGCATTGCAGTGCCCGATGTCCACAAACATCTGCTGGAGATGGCGCATGATGATGCGCGGGCCGCGCTGGACCGCAATCCCGGGCTAAAGGGACCGGAGGGCGAAGCGCTGCGGGCGCTGCTCTATATTTTCCGCAAGGATCTGGCCATTCCGCTGATCAAGGCGGGATGATCGGGGTAGCGGCAGGCTGGTCCGGCCGATAGAAGTTGCTCTACGACTCTTTCCTTCCAAGGTTTTGCCATGCAGCCCTCCAGCGATATTTCCCGTCTCATCGAGATCATGGCGCGCCTGCGCGACAAGGAGACAGGGTGCCCCTGGGATATCGAGCAGGATTTCAGGTCGATCCGGCACTATACGATCGAGGAAGCCTATGAGGTGGCGGATGCGATCGAGCGAGAGGATTACGACGATCTGCGCGACGAGTTGGGCGACCTTTTGCTGCAGCCGATCTATCACGCGCAGATGGCCAAGGAAGAAGGGCTGTTCGAGATCGGCGACGTTATCTATGCGGTGACTGAAAAGCTGATCCGGCGCCATCCACACGTTTTCGGGGACGATGAGGCGGGCAATGCTGCTTCCAGCGAGAAACGCTGGGAGGCGATCAAGGCCGGGGAGCGGGCCAGAAAGGCCAAGCGGCGCGGCGGAGAAAAACCCCTTTCCCTGCTTGATGACGTTCCCGCTGGGTTACCGGCGCTGACGCGGGCGGGAAAACTCGCCAAGCGCGCGGCTCGGGTGGGGTTCGACTGGCCCGATACTGCATCGGTCATTGCCAAGATCGAGGAAGAGCTTGGCGAAGCCGAGGAGGCGCTTGCGGGGACCGATGAGGCGGCAAAAGCCGAAGAAATTGGCGATTTGCTGTTTGCCGTTGCCAATCTCGCCCGCCATGCCGGGATCGATCCGGAGGCGGCGCTGCGCGATGCCAATGCCAAATTCGTGCGGCGGTTCGAGCATGTGGAGGCCCGGTGCCGCGAGGACGAGATCGAGATTTCCGAGGCGGGGCTTGAGCGGCTGGACCGTTACTGGAACGAAATCCGCAAGACCGACAAATCAGCTTGAGCCGTCGAGCCCGGTAATCCGGCCGGCAAATTTTTCGGAAAACTCGGCACGGTGCCGGGGCAGAACCCGAACCGTGTAGCGCGTGCCTTCATCGTCGGGTTCACCGCGCTCAACGACCTCGGCGTTGGCGTAAAGCCAGCCGGTTTCAGAACTCGATTCGTGCGGGATCAGGACGCTGAACAGGCGAGAATCCTGGGCAAGCGTCTTTTCGATAGCCAGAAGAAGCTCGGGCAGCCCCTGCCCTGTCACGGCTGACACCGGAACGGAGGCGGCGACTTTCCCCGCTGGGGCTATGGTTGCCAATCCATCCACGGCGTCGGCGGGGAGATTGTCGATCTTGTTCCAGACTTCGATGATCGGGGTGGTTTCGCCGGTGACACCGAGCGAAGCCAGAACCGAGAGCACGTCGTTTGCCTGTGCCGGATGGTCGGGGTTGGAAACGTCGCGGACGTGCAAGATGACCTGGGCCTGCGTCACTTCCTCGAGCGTACCGCGAAAGGCGGCGACCAGATCGGTGGGCAGATCGGAAATGAAGCCAACGGTATCGGACAGGATGATGTCGCGGCCATGGGGGAGCGAGGCGCGGCGCACGGTGGTGTCCAGCGTTGCGAAAAGCAGGTTCTCGGCCATGACGCCGGAGCCCGTAATAGCATTAAACAGACTCGATTTTCCCGCGTTGGTGTAACCGACCAGCGCGACCACGGGGAAAGGCACAGAATCGCGGGGGCCGCGCTGGAGTTGACGGGTGCGGCGCACCTTATCGAGCCGGCGTTCGAGAACCAGAATGCGGTCCTGGATCTGGCGCCGATCGGATTCGATCTGGGTTTCGCCCGGGCCGCCAAGAAAGCCGCCACCGCCGCGCTGACGCTCAAGGTGGGTCCAGGAGCGGACCAGACGGCCCTTCTGGTAATTGAGGTGGGCGAGTTCGACCTGCAGCACGCCTTCGCGGGTTGCCGCGCGTTCGCCGAAAATCTCAAGAATCAGCGCCGTGCGGTCGAGGACCTTCACGCCGATTTCGCGTTCGAGATTGCGTTGCTGGATGGCCGAGAGCGGCGCATCGATGACGAGCAGTTCGATGTCTTGTTCCTTGGCCCACTCGGCCAGTTGCTGCACCTGCCCGCCACCGAGATAGGTCGCGGGCTTGATTTCGCGCACACGCAGGATTTCGGTGAACACCAGGTCGAGCGCTATGGCTGCGGCAAGCCCGATAAACTCGGCATGCCGCGCTTCCGCGGGTCGCGAATAGCGGTTGTGTCTGACGTCGGGGGTTACGAGGCCAGTGCGTGTGGGGACTTCGCGGAGGTCCACGAAGCCCTTGCCATCGTCGTCGTCTTCTCTATCGATCAATCGGTGTTGCTCTCGGGGTCGAACAGTTGAATGGGTGCGCCCGGCATGATTGTCGAAATCGCGTGCTTATAGACCAGTTGGCTCTGGGCATCGCGACGCAGCAGCAAACAGAAATTGTCGAACCAGGTGATGACGCCCTGCAATTTTACGCCGTTGACGAGAAAGATCGTCACCGGAACCTTGTTCTTGCGAACGTGATTGAGAAAGGCATCCTGAAGGTTCTGCACCTTTTCACTGGGCATTGTACGGCCTCTTGTTTGCGTCGGGCATGGGGCACCGGTCAGACGCCCCGACCGACTTTTTGTTTGGCAACCAGCTTGGGTGCCGCCCTGCCCGTTTGACGCATTACATGTCAACGACGCAACTATTGCATATCTCTTGGTAGGAGCCTAGAGCACAATTACCAGCGATTTCCTGTAATTGCCGCCAGTACCACGAGGATTTCGATGCGGGCGATCGTCGCGACCGCTGCTATCGTCAGCAAGGTGGCGTCCGACGCGACGCCCTGCGACAGGCCGGGAATAGCGGCGTCGACGAGATTGCCGACCTGCGAAAACGAGCCCGCAGCAATGGCCATGGCGTCCGGCAGTGAATGGCCCTGAGCGGCAAACACCAAAAGAGCCATGGTGAGCGCCAGCACGCCGAGGAAAAACGTACTCCAGACGGATTTGGCGATAACGCGCTGCTGGGTATCGTATTGCACGTCGTCTCGCAGTATGGCGCTGGGATAAACCAGCCGGTCGAGTTCGTTGCCGACGTGCTTGAGCATGGTGAGCAGGCGGAAGGCCTTGATGCCGCCGGCTGTGGAATACGAGCAGCCACCAATGAAAACGACAATGAGAATGGCCTCGAACGGTATGGAAACGCCCAGCCTTTGATCGTGGGTTACGCCCGTCGTCGTGGCGATCGAAATCATATCGAAGACGTAGTTGAAGGCGCTTTCAAAGCCCTGCCGACCCTCAGGAGGGGCGAAAATCGAGGCAAGTGCGGCTATGACCGCCAATGCGCCGACCGCTGCGAGATAACGCATGCCTTCGTGATGCTCGCGCGAACCTTCGCCAGCGCGTGCGATGAGCAGGCGATGCCAGATTATGCTTGTTGCGCCGACAAGCATGAAGACCATCATGATGATTTCGGCAAACCGATTGTCGAGAACGGAAACGGTGGAACCGGGCGGTACGAACCCGTTTGTCGAGAGCATGCTCATGGCGACCACGATGGCGTCGTCAGCCGGGACGCGGACGATGATCAGCAGCATGGCGCAGGCAATCGTCAAGGTCAGATAGGGCACGGCAATCGACTGCAGTGTTACGAGAATGCGGGGGTCATCTTCTGTACGCGCATGCTGGACCTGCCGCAGATTGGCGTTGGGTATTCCGCCAACCCGGTACGGTCCCAATACGTAGACAGCCAGGGTCAGGGTGGTCAGGCCGCCCACCCATGCCACCGTGGCTCTGTAGAAGGTCATCGAGGGCGACAGATCGGCGGGCGGGCGCAGGGTTACCCCAAGCGTCACGGCGGCCGAACTGGCCTCGAAAACGGCTGAGACGAGCCGCTGCCCTTCAACGAGCATGAAAAGGGGGACGGCAGCGACAATCAGCGACAGCCAGACGGTGATGGCCGCCATGAACACCCCTGCTCTATTGAGGGTGCGGGCACGCCGAGTCAGCGACAAGATGGTGACGGCGGACAGAAACCCATAGCCGATGCCGACGAGAAAGATGGCTTCAAGGGCGCGCCAATTGCCTTCGACGAGAGCGACGAACAGCGGCAACACCAATGAGAGGGCGAAAACCCCGAACACACCGGCCGATAAAATTCCGATGGTGGGCAAACCCATCCCCTCTCAGGACACCTAGATCGTGTCAGTGATTCATTGAATCGCTGACACGATCTACCCCTTTTGTTTTGGCGCAAGTCTTATCGGAAAACCGGTTCCCACTTTTCCGGACCTGCTCTAGAAAAAGTCGATGCTGACCCTGAACATCTGCTCGACCTGTCGCAGGCTGGCGGCGAGCGCGAAAACGATGACGAAATCGCCCGCCCGCACAATGGTATCGCCCGTCGGCATGATCGACTGGCTGCCGCGCACGATGGCGCCAATGCGGATACCGGGCGGGAGCTTGAACTCCCGCAGCGGCTTTCCGACCAGCGTCGAGGTTTCGAGCGCTTCGGCTTCAAGAATTTCGGCGGCGCCGTTGCCGAGCGTATAGACGCCGCGGATGCGGCCGCGCCTGACATGGCGGAGAACCTTCGAGACGGTAATGGCGCGCGGATTGATGAAGGCATCGACACCGAGCCTGCGAGCGACGCGGGGATATTGGCTCTGGTTCACGAGGGCAATATTGGCGTGGCAGCCCATTTCGCTGGCGATGACCGAGGACAAAATGTTGGTCTTGTCGTCATTGGTCAGCCCCAGGAACATATGGGCATCGCGAACGTCGACCTCGCGCATGATGTCTTCGGCCAGCGCATCGCCGAACACGACGATGGAATGCTTCATGGCTTCGGCGGTTCGCTGGGCGTTGTCCCGGTTGCTCTCAATGATGCGGATGGACACCGTGGGGTCGGTTTCCTCGATGCGTCGGGCAACGTAACGTCCGACATTGCCGGCGCCGGCGATGACCACGCGGCTGGGCGGCACTTCGTCGCGTCCGAAGAGGCCGAGGACACGCTGGACCTGGTCACGCGCCACGGCCACCACGGCCTGATCGCCGGCGATCATCTGCTCGTGGGAATGGATGACCCGCATTTCGCCGTCGCGCCGCACGCCCATGACCGTGGCCTGGAGGTTGGGAAACAGGTCGGTGAGGTGCCGCAAGGGGGTATCGATTACCGCGCAGTCTTCGGTGACGTTGACCTCGATCACGACGACCTGATCGTCCTCGAACGTCACGATCTCATTGGCGCCGGGATAGGCCATGCGCTGCAAGATGAGTTCGCCCACTTCGACCTCGGGCGAGATGATGACGTCGATGGGCAGATGATCCCGGGAGAACATGTTGCTCCATTCGGGATCGAGATAGCTTTGTGAACGGATGCGGGCGATGCGGGTTGGCACCTCGAAGATCGAATGGGCCACCTGGCAGGCGGTCATATTGACTTCATCGACCTGAGTGACGGCGATCAGCATATCGGCATCACGCGCGCCGGCCTGGGCCAGAACGTCCGGATGGGATCCGTGCCCGTGCAACCCGCGCGCATCGAGCGTGTCCCTGACGCGCTGCACCAGGGCCGGATTGTTGTCGATGACGGTGATTTCGTTGCCTTCGGCCGACAGGCGTTCGGCGATCCCGTAGCCGACCTGGCCGGCTCCGCAGATAATAACTCTCATTTCAGCGTCCCAGATGGAAGCGACGGCGCATGTGTTAGCACGCCATCACCTGTCACTAAAGCCCGAGCGACTTGATCTTGCGGTGCAAGGCGCTTCGCTCCATGCCCACAAATTCCGCGGTTTTTGAGATATTGCCCCCAAATCGCTCGATCTGGGCGATCAGGTATTGGCGCTCGAAAACCTCGCGCGCGTCACGCAGGGGCAGACTCATCAGATGGGCCGATGAATCGGTGTCGCCAATGGTGGGCAGCACTTCGGAAATGTCGGATGGCAGCATGGACGCCGTGATGATCCCGTCCTCGGGCTGCTGATCGCGCACCAGAATCAGCAGGCGCTCAATGGCGTTGCGCAGCTGGCGTGCATTGCCGGGCCAATCCTGCCCCTGAAGCACAGCGATCGCGTCGTCCCCGAACAGAAAGCGCGGCAGGTTGTGCATGCGTGAAAGCTGCGCAACGAAAAGGCTGACCAGGGCCGGAATATCCTCGCGGCGCTCACGTAAAGAGGTGAGCTGGAGCGGTACGACCGAGAGCCGGTGGAACAGATCGGTGCGGAACTTGCCCTCCTCGATCAGGCTGGCGACGTTTTGGGAACTGGATGAGACGATGCGAACATCGACGGGTACCGGACCATGGCCGTCGACGCGGGTGAACTTGTTTTCAACCAAGGCGCGCAGCAAGGAGGTCTGAGCCTCCAGAGGGAGCGAAGCGACTTCGGACAGGTAGAGTGTGCCGCCATGAGCGCGCTCGAGGGCGCCAACTTCGGTGCGCAACCCGTTCTTTTCGCGGACTTCGCGCCCGAACAGCACGACGGGGATTTCATCTGGCGCATAGAGCGAGGCATTGATTTCAATGAAGGGGCCGGCAGCGCGCGGGCTCTTGAAGTGCAGGAGACGCGCACACATGCCCTTGCCGGTGCCTGCTCCGCCGGAAATGAAGACGCGCGAACGCGTACCGGCCGATTTTTCGATCAGGGAACGGACCTGGGCGATGGCGCCGGAGACGCCGACCAGCTCGGTTTCATCTCCGGTTCGCTCCTTGAGGTCAGCGACTTCCGTCCTGAGTTTGCTCGCTTCAATGGCCCGCTGCGTGATCAGCAGCAGACGATCGATCTTGAAGGGTTTCTCGATATAGTCATACGCGCCTCGGCGAATGGCGGAGACCGCGGTCTCCACATTGCCGTGGCCCGAGATCATAACCACGGGAAGATCAGGGTGATCGGCCTGCAGGACATCGAGCAGCTGCAAGCCGTCCAGGCGCGAGCCCTGCATCCAGATATCGAGATAAACCAGATTGGGGCGGCGCTTGGCAATCTCGTTGAGCGCGCCGTCGGCATCGGAGGCCTGTCGCGGCTCGTAGCCTTCATCTTCGAGAATTCCGGCAATCAGCTCCCGGATATCTTCTTCGTCGTCCACAATCAGAATGTCACGAGCCATTTATTTTATTGCCATCGCGGATGGGCGCGATGTCTCCTCTTGGGTCGTTTTATTGTTGCTCTGGCCGGCGCCTTCAGGCCCGGCCGGCTGTTTTCCACGTTCCTGCAACGGCAATGTGAAGGCAAAGCAAGCGCCTATACGGCCATTGCCATCGGGAGCAGCATCGCGCAGGTCGACACGACCGCCATGCTGTTCGATGATCTTTGCGACAATAGCAAGACCGAGCCCGGTGCCCTTTTCGCGCGTTGTCATATAGGGTTCGAGAAGCTGGTGGCGATTTTCCGTTGGCCAGCCTTTGCCGTTGTCGCTGACTTCTACGACGGCTTCGTCACCGTAAACCGAGGCTGAAACGATGACCTCGGGGTCTTCGATCGTATCGATGCCAACGTTCTCAATAGCTTCGACGGCATTTTTAACAAGATTAGTCAGCGCCTGGGACACCAGGCGCGTGTCGAACTGCGCATAGATCGTCTCGTCGGGCAGCACAGCTTTGATATTTATTTCCGGCTGGCGGACGCTTTCGAGAAAGACGGCTTGCCGTATGGTATCGGACAGGTCGGCGCGGACAATGGCGGCGGTGGGCATGCGCGCGAAGGACGAGAACTCATCGACCATACGCCCGATATCGCCTACCTGGCGCACGATGGTCGAGATGCACTTGTCGAAGACGTCGAAATCGTCGACGAGCTTGTTGGCATAGCGGCGGCGCAGGCGCTCGGCCGACAGCTGGATCGGGGTCAGCGGGTTCTTGATCTCGTGGGCGATACGGCGGGCCACATCGGCCCAGGCGCTGTTGCGCTGGGCGGCGACGAGTTCGGTGATGTCGTCGAGGGTCACCACATAGCCTTTGGACTCGGTGATGGTGCCCTCCCGCGTGAGCCGAACCTGATAGGTGCGGCGATCGAAACCGGTCGAAAGCTGCACCTGGTCCTGGACCCTGCCCCGACGGGCCGATTGCGCTCGCTCCACGGTCGGGGCGAGCTCGGGGGAAATCTGGGCGAGTTCCTGGTTCATCAAATCCAGTTCGCTCTGGCCCAGAGCGGCACAGGCGCGTGAATTGACCAGCGTGATGCGGCCAAAGGCGTCAAGGCCGATAATGCCCGCGGAAACGCCTTCCACAACGGCTTCGGTGAATTGCCGGCGCTGGTCGTTGGTCCGGCTCGCCGCGACGAGAGCTGCGCGCTGACTGCGCAACTGGGCCGTCATCTTGTTGAAGCGCACCGCCAGATCGTGCAGGTCGCCGCCGCGTTCAGGTACCGGCAACTGGACATCCAGATCGCCGTTGGAAACGCGGTTCGAGGCGATCATGAGGTTTCGGATCGGGTCGATCAGACCATTGGCCAACGCAATGCCGATCCAGAGCGCCGCCAGCAGGAAAACGAAAGCCACGCCGACATACATCAGCGCGAAGGTAATCTGGAACACCAGCCGGCTGGAATCGTAGAGCCGGTAGTCGGTGATGTTTTCGTCAGTCAGCCGGACATATTCGAGCACTTCGGGGTCGACTGGCCGGGCAACAAAGAGAAAGAGGTCGTCATATCCGCGCAGCTTGACCACCGCGCCGACGAGTGAACTGGAGGCGCCCGGCGCAATAAGAGTGGGTGCGCCTTCGCCAGCGGCCTGAAGAACCTCGTCAGGAACGCGCGGAACGGCGCCTTGCACATTGATCTGGGCGCGCATGACGGTTTCACCGGCCTGGTTGACCAGGCTGGTGAAGGGGAGCGAGCGCGTTGTGGCCAGGGCCGTCAGGATGCGCTGGAAGCGCGGGGCATCGTTGGTGAAGCTGTCGCGTGCCGTTTCAAGCTCGCTTGCGACCCAAATGGTGTCGTCGCGGAGCACCTGCGCGTGTTCGAGCATATAGGAGCGCGCGACAAGGCGGGAGCTCTCCACCATCGAACGCATGCGCTCAGAAAACCATTGATCCAGCCCCTGATTGAGCGAAAGCGTGGCGACAACGGCGACGATAAAGGCCGGACCGGCGGCCACGATGGCGAACATGACAACGATGCGGACCTGAAGCCGGGCGCCTTCCTGCTTGCGTATGCGCGTCTGAACGAGCATGACCAGTTCGGTCAGTACCAGGGCGACCACAAGCGTAATCAGGATCGCGTTGGCGATCCATATCCAGGTCCAGACGTCGGGGCCCGGCTCGATGTCGGTGGCACCGCTCATGATGAGGAACGAGCCAGTGGCGACAATGACCGAGATCAGGACAACAACGAAGCCAACCTGCCGCAGCAGACGGTTGTCGTTGAACAATGGTGCAGATTTGTCCCCTGAGTGCGATATCTGCCGGCTGCCTGCGCTAACCGCCATGCACACCGCCTCTCCTGCCCGACTTGCCGGGCAGCGCGATGGCTCCGGGGCCGCTATGGAGTGCTGCGCTTGAAAGCATGCGATCGTCCGCGCTGACGGTTACAATGGCCGGAAATATTCCGTTCGGGCGAGTCTGACCCAACTCGGCCCTTGGTTCAAGATTATTGTTGCCAAAATGTGACAGGTGCTTGCCCCGTGCGGGGGGCACAGACCCGATGGCCCTCAGCCGAGGTAGGGCGAGAAGGCTGGGTGCGTTTGGACCTCTCCCCGGCCCTTCGCTTGCGCTACGGGCGTTCGCACCACTCCCCTGTCATGTCCGGGACAGACCCGGCGATTTGCCCTTCGGGACCGTGCTCATCCCAATTGCCTTGAGTGCTTTACGATTTCGATCCCATGGCCGCGAATTTTCTTGCGCAGCGTGTTGCGGTTGAGCCCCAGCAATTCGGCGGCCTTGATCTGGTTGCCTGCGCACAGGTTGAGAACGGTCGAAATCAGAGGCACTTCGACCTTGTCAATGATGCGCTGATAAACACCGGCGGGTGGCAGGTTGGGCTCATATTCGCGGAACAGCTCGGCCAGATCGCTTTCAATGACCGTCACGATATCGGCAGGGCCGGGCTTTGAAGAGAAATTGCCCCGATCGGCGAGGTTAAGCTCGTTCTGGACGATTTCGAGCGAAATGACCTCGTCCACATAGAGCGCGGCGAGGCGCCGAACGAGATTTTCCAGTTCGCGGACGTTTCCCGGCCAATGGTACTGCTGCATGAGCTTGAGAGCATCGGACGAGAGAACCTTGGGCGCTTCGTTCTCGCGTTGCGTGGCCTTGAGAAAGCTTGCCGCGAGATCGGGTACGTCGTCGATGCGTTCGCGCAGCGGCGGAAGGCGGATCGGTACAACATTGAGGCGGTAATAGAGATCCTCGCGGAACAGGCCCTGCCGGATCAACTGGCTGAGATCCCTGTGCGTTGCGGCGACGATGCGCACGTCGGTCTTGATGGCTGTGCGACCACCGACCATCGTGTATTCCCCCTCCTGGAGCACGCGCAGCAGGCGGGTCTGGGCATCCATGGGCATATCGCCGATCTCATCGAGAAACAGCGTACCGCCTTCGGCCTGTTCGAAGCGGCCCGATGAACGCGATGTTGCGCCGGTAAACGCCCCTTTTTCGTGGCCGAACAGCTCAGCTTCGATCAGGTCACGGGGAATGGCGGCCATATTGATTGCAACGAAGGGGCCGTTCTTGCGCTTTCCGAAGTTGTGCAGGGCCTTGGCGACCAGTTCCTTGCCGGTGCCGCTCTCGCCGGTAATCATCACCGTCAAATCGGTCTGCATGAGGCGGGCCAGGGCCCGATAGATGTCCTGCATGGCGGCGGAACGACCGACCAGCGGCATGTTTTCGCCCTGCTCTTCCTGGCGGCGATCAGGCGCCGGGCGTTTGGCATCAGCAAGCGCACGGCCAACGACAGCGAGAACTTCTGTGATGTCGAAAGGCTTGGGCAGGTATTCGTAGGCACCCATCTCGGACGCCCGAATGGCCGTCATGAATGTGTTCTGGGCACTCATCACGACAATGGGCAACTCCGGACGGAGCTTTTTTATCTTGGGCATGACGTCGAAGGCGTTGCCATCGGGCATCGAGACGTCGGTGATGAGAATATCGCCCTCGCCGCGCGTCACCCAGTTCCACATGGTCGAAATGTTGCCTGTGGGGCGCACCTCGTAACCGGCGCGCGAGAGCGCCTGATTGAGCACCATGCGGATCGCCGCGTCGTCATCTGCGAGGAGAACTGTCTGTCCGGCCATGGTCTTAGTCCTGGTCTTCGGCTTGGCTGATGTCTGTTTTCTGAGCGACGGGCAAAAGGATGCGGAAGCGCGTTCGTCCCGGTTTGCTGTCGCAATCGATGACGCCGCCATGGTCGCCCACGATTTTTGCTACGAGCGCCAGGCCGAGGCCGGAACCCGAAAGTTTGGTGGTCACGAACGGATCGAAAAGGAACGGGAGGATATCGGAGGGCACGCCCGGCCCGTTGTCCTCGATGACGATTTCGAGCGGCAGGGAGACGCGGTTGCTGTTTCCGGACACGCTGATGCGGATGCCCGGACGGAAAGCCGTCATAACCTTGATTTCAGCTTTTGATGTCCGATCAAGCGCTTCTGCGGCGTTTTTAATCAGGTTCAGGAAGATCTGGATCAGCTGATCGCGATCGCCCAGCACGGGCGGTAGGCTCGGATCGTAATCCTCTGAAAAGGCTATTCCCTTGGCGACGCCGTTTGAGGCGAGGAGTTTCACCCGCTCGAGAATGACGTGGATATTGATCGGTGTCCGCTCGACCGGGCGTTCGTCGCCGAACACCTCCATGCGATCGACAAGATCGACAATCCGGTCGGTCTCGTCGCGGATGAGGCGGGCCAGCGCACGGTCGTCTCCGACGGCGGATTGCTCGAGCAATTGGGAGGCGCCGCGGATGCCAGAGAGCGGATTCTTGATCTCATGGGCCAGCATCGCGGCCAGGCCCGTTACCGAACGCGCCGCGCCCCGCGATACGAGCTGGCGGTCGATCTTGTCGGCCATGGTTCGCTCCTGGAAAATGAGCGTGACATGGCCGGGCATTTCCGGAATGGGGCTGGCATAGACATCGGCCACCCTGTCCTCGATCACGCGGGCGGTGCCGACCTGTACGCGGTACTCGATCATCGGCGCGAGCCGTGACGCGACGCTTTCGATGAGCCCCAGGATAGGTGAGCCAAACGCGATGAAATCAGACAGTTTCTGGCGCGTCAGAATGGACGCGGAAGCATGAAAAAACGCCTCGGCCGCGTAATTGGCAAAGGTAATTGAGCCATCCTGGGCGCAGACGATAACCGGCTGAGGCAGCGACTGGAGTATGGAGGCGTGCAGATCGAGTTCCATGAGCGCGCTCATGCGGCCTGGCTCCAGGTTTGTTCGAACATTTGAGGCATCAGGCGCAGGACGGCACGTGGATCGTTTTCGGTCATGATCGGGCGTCGCTGTGCATTGGAAAGCTCGCCGGCGGCATCGAGATACCAGCCGATATGTTTGCGGGCCATGCGGACGCCGAGTTCGGTGCCGTATTCGGACAGCATATCCTCGTAATGGGCGGCGACGAGGTTCACCAGATCGTTTCCCTCTGGCGTCGCTGGGGCGGGACGTTCATCGAGATGCGCGGCTACCTGGCCGACAATCCATGGTTGCCCCTGTGCGCCACGGCCGATCATGACGGCGTCAGCGCCGGATTGGGCCAGGGCCGTATCGGCCTCGTCCGGTCCGAGGATATCGCCGTTGACGACGACAGGAATGCCAACGGCCTCAGTAACAGGCTTTACCAGATGCCAGCGGGCCGTGCCTTTGTAGAACTGCTGGCGGGTGCGGCCATGTACCGTGATCATCTTTACCCCGGCACTTTCGGCGCGACGGGCGATATCGGCGGCATTGAGGCTGTCGTCATCCCAGCCAAGCCGCATCTTGACGGTGACCGGCAGGTCGGTGGCGCCGACAACCGCCTCGACGAGCGAGAGGGCGATATCGGGCACACGCATCAGCGCGGAACCGGCAAAACCATTGGTGACGCGCTTGGATGGACAGCCGAAATTGATGTCGATGACGTCGGCCCCGGCCTCCTCGGCGATTTTGGCGCCACGCACCAGCCAATCGGCCTCGCATCCGGCGAGCTGGACAATATGGGGCAGGCCATGGCTGGGGGTGAGCTTACGGGCCATTTCCCTGTGCCCTGTCACAAGAGCCGCGCTGGCTATCATTTCCGACACGACCAGCCCTGCCCCGAACCGGGCAGCAAGATCGCGCATCGGGCGGTCTGTGATCCCAGCCATGGGCGCAAGAACTGCTCGATTTGGCAGTCGGATACCGCCTATGCTCATTTCGGAGGCATGCTTTGCCAATTTATTGCCTTAAAACTATACAACGGCTCGAATTTGGTGACAGATTAGTCAAAATTCGGTCCCGTTCAATGCCTCATATGAGATCAGTTTGCTAAAGACAGTGGTGCTGACCTTGTTTCACGGTCCACGGGGCTTTAATTGCGGATGAAGTTTGCGCAACGCATAGCCAGGAACGTGCAGGGTCCTATGAGTGAAGACAAAACAATCGTTGCGCTGGTCGTCGCGGCGGGTCGCGGAGAGCGAGCGGGCAATGTAGGACTGCCCAAGCAGTACCGATCGGTGGCCGGTGAGCCGTTGCTGACAAGGACGCTCAAGGCGTTGCTTGCCGTAAAGGCTATCGATCGGGTGGTGCCGGTGATCGGCGACGGACAGGAAGACATGTTTGCCGCTCTGGGGATCAACGACGCGCGGCTCTCGGCTCCGGTCATCGGCGGTGAAACGCGGCAGGTGTCCGTATTGAAAGGCCTGCAAGCGCTGGCGAGCGACCCTCCCGATATCGTGCTCATCCACGATGGTGCCCGCCCCTTCGTCGAGGCCGAGCTGATCGGCAATGTCATTGGGGCCCTGGCCGACGCCGATGGCGCGTTGCCGGTGACACTGGTGACCGACACAATCAAACGCTCGCTGGACGGGAAAACGGTGGGCGGCACGGAAGATCGGACGCAGCTTTTTGCAGCCCAGACCCCGCAGGGGTTTCATTTCAGCGCCATCTATAATGCCCACAGGCGTGCCATCGAAATGAGCGATGGATTTACAGATGATGCAGCGATCGCCGAATGGGCCGGCTTGAGCGTTGCGCTTGCACAAGGCAATACGCGCAACATCAAGATAACGCTGCCGGGCGATTTCGAACGGGCCGAGCGCATGATGACTGAAGGACAGGCGATGGAAACACGGGTCGGGTCTGGCTATGACGTGCATGCGTTCGCCGACGGCGATGCGGTTGTTCTGGGCAACATTTCAATTCCGCACAGGGCAAGACTCAAGGGACACTCGGACGCCGATGTGGTGCTGCACGCCCTTGCGGATGCCATTTACGGCGCGCTGGCCGATGGAGATATCGGCAAGCACTTCCCGCCCAGCGAAATGGAATGGAAGGACGCAGACTCTTCGATTTTCCTCGAACATGCGGCAGGACTGGTGCGCCAGCGTGGCGGGCGACTGGTGCATATGGATGCGACCATCATCTGCGAATATCCCAAGATCAGGCCGCATGTGGAGGCCATGCGGGCGCGGATCGGGGAAATCGCGGGGGTCAGCGTGGATCGGGTTGCGGTCAAGGCAACGACCTCGGAACGGCTGGGCTTTACCGGCCGTGGAGAAGGCATTGCGGCGCAGGCCGTTGCCACAATCGAGCTGCCGCGGAGCTAGATGATGCTCGACAACGAGACATTGGCGCTGGCGAAAAAAGTCAATGACCGGCTGATCCTGGCCGGTCATATGATGGTGACCGCGGAGAGCTGCACGGGCGGGCTGATCGCAGGCGCGATCACCTCAGTATCGGGTTCCTCCGCCATGCTCTATGGCGGGTTTGTCACCTATTCCAACAAAGCCAAGACCGCGATGATCGATGTGCCTGAACCGTTGATCGACAAGCACGGTGCCGTTTCCGAGCCGGTGGCGCAAGCCATGGCCAAAGGAGCGTTGCACAGAGCCGGAGTGGATTTGGCGATTTCGGTGACCGGAATTGCCGGACCGGGCGGCGGGTCGGATGAAAAGCCGATCGGGCTGGTGCATTTCGGGCTGGCGACGCGGGAAAGGGCGATTCATCGCGAAGAGCGGTTCGGCGATCTTGGCCGCGACATGGTGCGACAGGCGACGGTACGCGTGGCGCTGGAGATGATCCTTGAGGCTTACGCGCCGTAGCGGCGGCGCGCCTCTGCCACAAACGCATCCATGATCTCTTCCTGCTTGGCAGCGAAGGCCGGTTCGGCGACAGAGCGGATCAGCGGGTTGGCGATCTTGAAGTCGATGTCGAAGGCAATGGCAGTCCCCTCCCCGTCCTCGGTAAAGCGCCAGGTGCTGTCGAGATGGCTGAACAGCCCATCGACCGCTTTGGCCCGCAATGTCATGGCGCTTCGATCAACCACGATCCGGCTGGTATAGGACTGGCTGATCGGGCCGAAGCGGATGTGCATGCGGGCGTCGAACTTGTCATTCGGATTCGCCACATCACGGCGAACGTCCATGCGCTCGCAGTGGGGGATGAACTGGGGATAAGTATCGACGTCCGCCACCAGCGCAAGCATTTGCGCGGCCGAATGCGGCACATGCCGCTCGAAATGCCTTTGCATCACGCCAGTCCGAGTTTTTCCTGCCGCGCCTTGCGCAGGGCCGCGAAATCCTCGCCCGCGTGGTGCGAGGAGCGGGTGAGCGGGCTGGACGATACCAGAAGGAATCCCTTGGTCTTGGCGACCGTGGCAAAGGATTTGAATTCCTCGGGTGTCACGAACCGTTCGACCTTGTGGTGCTTGCGAGTCGGCTGGAGGTACTGGCCGATAGTCAGGAAATCGACGTCGGCGATGCGCAAATCGTCCATGAGCTGGAGCACTTCGTTACGCTCTTCGCCGAGCCCCACCATGATGCCCGACTTGGTGAACATCTGCGGATCGAGTTCCTTGACCCGCTGCAACAGCCGGATCGAGTGAAAATAGCGAGCGCCGGGGCGGACCTTCAGATATTTGGACGGCACGGTTTCGAGATTGTGGTTGAAGACGTCGGGCTTTGCGGCGACGACGATCTCAAGGGCGCCATCCTTGCGCAGGAAATCCGGCGTCAGAATTTCAATGGTCGTCTTGGGATTGCGGGCCCGGATGGCAAGGATCACGTCGGCAAAGTGCCGGGCTCCGCCGTCGGCGAGGTCGTCGCGATCGACCGAAGTGATGACCACGTGCTCAAGACCGAGTTTTTCAACGGCCTTGGCGACGTTCTCGGGTTCATGGGGATCGAGCGCGGTCGGCAGGCCGGTGCGCACATTGCAGAAGGCGCAGGCGCGGGTGCAGATTTCGCCCATGATCATCATGGTGGCGTGCTTCTTGCTCCAGCACTCGCCAATGTTGGGGCAGCCGGCTTCCTCGCAAACGGTGACGAGATTGTTCTCGCGCACGATCTGCCGAGTTTCGCGGTAAACGGCGGAACCGGGTGCCTTGACGCGGATCCAATCAGGCTTGCGTAGCATCTCGGTGTCGGGACGCTTTGCCTTTTCAGGGTGTCTTGGTGACTTGGTGCCTACGGTATCGAGGAGAGTGACCATTGTGTCCTTTTCCGAACCCGTCAGGCTGATGTGTCCACCACCCTGACAAAGGTTACGACGAATACGGCCCCAGCGGCTGCCACGCTGAGCTGGCGTACGAGCCAGTTTGCTATCGGTACGTCAATACCAAAATAAGCAATTGCGAAGCTGATTGCCACCGCTCCAGCCACGCCTGCGGCCAGATAACGCCAGATCAGCTCTGTCCCGAACAGAAATGCGCCGACCAGCCCAATGGCCAGCCCGACCAGCACCCAGTACATCAATAGCTCTTGAGCCATGACGAACCTCAATATGGACGGTTTCAGACAAATATCCGCTCCATATTTACCATGAACGGGTTCTTTCCTGCGGGAACATTGGATGAATTGCTTACCGAACTATCAACCTTGAATTTACTTTATGAGCGATCGGGCCGCAAAGCCCTGTCGCATTTCATATGTTGAGTGCCTGACCGTATGCGTCAAGCACGCTTTCCTTCATCGTTTCCGACAGGGTCGGGTGCGGGAAGATGGTGTGTATCAGCTCTTCCTCGGTGGTTTCGAGGTTCATTGCCACCACAAAGCCCTGGATCAGCTCGGTCACTTCGGCGCCGACCATGTGCGCGCCGAGCAGTTCACCGGTCTTTTTGTCGAAGATGGTCTTGACCAGACCGTCCGGTTCACCGAGTGCGATGGCCTTGCCATTGCCCACGAAGGGGAAGCGGCCGACGCGGATCTCCCGCCCGGCTTCCTTGGCCTTGGCTTCGGTCAGCCCGACGCTGGCCACCTGCGGTTCGCAATAGGTGCAGCCGGGGATTTTGGACTTGTCCAGGCCATGCACCTTCTTGCCGGCTATGGTTTCAACGGCGAGCACCGCCTCGTGCTCGGCCTTGTGGGCCAGCATGGGTGGGCCGGCGACGTCGCCGATGGCCCAGATGCCATCGACATTGGTGCGCCCATGGCCATCAACGACAATGACGCCGCGGTCGATCTTGACACCGGCCTTTTCCAGCCCCAGATTTTCCGAATTGGCCTGAACGCCAACCGCGGAAATCAAAACGTCAGCCTTGATTTCTTTCTTGTCGCCGTTCTTGAGTTCCACATGAGCGGTGATGCCGTCCTTGCTCTTGTCGACCTTGGAAACCTTGGCATCGGTCAGGATCGAGATACCGCGCTTTTCAAAGCGTTTGCGGGCCAGGCCGGCAATTTCAGCGTCTTCGACCGGCATGATCTGCGGCAGAAGTTCGATGACGGTCACGTCGGCGCCGAGCGAACGATAGAAGGATGCAAACTCGATCCCGATGGCGCCCGAGCCCATCACGGCCACCGATTTGGGCATTTTGGCAGGTTTGAGGGCCTCGAAATAGGTCCAGATCTTATCGCCGTCCGGTTCGATGCCGGGCAGGACGCGTGGGCGGGCACCGGTGGCGACGATAATGTTCTTGGCCTTGTAGGTCCCCTCGCCCAGTGTTGTCTTCGGCTTTGGATGCTGAGGTTCGACTGCCTTCTTTTTGGTCGCCTCGACCTTGATTTCACCGGGCTTGGTGATGGTAGCCTCACCCCAGATGATATCGACCTTGTTCTTTTTCATCAGGAACTGGACGCCGTCATTCATGCGGCCGGCAATGCCGCGTGAGCGCTTGACGATGGCCTCGATATCGAACCCGAACTTATCGGCAGTCAGTCCGTAATCCTTCGCGTGGTCCATGTGCCCGTAGATTTCGGCCGAGCGCAGCAGCGCCTTGGTCGGGATACAGCCCCAGTTCGAGCAGATGCCCGCCATGTGCTCACGCTCCACGATTGCGGCCTTCAGGCCCAGCTGGGACGCGCGGATGGCTGCGACATAGCCGCCGGGGCCGGCACCGATCACGATGATATCGTATTGATCTGCCATGGCTTTCCTCTTGGTTTTCGGGCTAAAGCCCAAGCATGTCTTTGACGAGCGGCGCCAGGGCGTCGCCTATTGCGCGGGTGTTTCCCGCATCGAGATGGACACCGTCGGCCGGGTCGGCCCGCGCGACAGTGGCAGCATCGAAAAACCCGCATTCCAGTTCTGCCGCAATCCGCTTGTAATGACCGGACAGCAATTTCGATTCCTTGACGCCAGTCTTGAACATGGGGTCCAGATCGCGATGCTCCGTATCCACGCAATGTGGCGGTGACACCAGCACCACTTTGGGAATCGAAGCGCCTTGTGGCCAGGGATGTGTACGGACGATCTCCACCAACCGTTTCATGCCCATTGCAGCACCAAGAGCACTGCCACAGATATAGGTCTTCATGTCGTTGGTGCCGAGCATGATAACCACAGCATCAAGCGGTGCATGACTCGAGAGCAGTGTGGGCAGGACACGGGCGCCATTGCGATCAGAAGGTGACGAAAAGTCGTCGAACACGGTGGTCCGCCCGCCAAGCCCTTCCGCAATCACACGTGCCTTGCCATCAAGCCCGGCCTCAAGCCTGCTTGGCCACCGATCCTCATAGTCGTGGCGCTTGCCCATAATTATGGGATCGGTGCCGTAGGTCAGGCTGTCTCCGAAAGCGAGGATGGTTTTCATCGCTGCCACAGGATCAGGCCAGCATCATCACAGGCGTTTCGATCAGCTTCTTGAACGCGGCAAGCAGTTCGGCACCCAGCGCGCCATCAACGGCCCGGTGATCGCAAGACAACGTTACGGTCATGAAGCTGCCCGTCTTGATCTGTCCCTTTTCCGCATAGACGCGCTCTTCGCCTGCACCCACGGCAAGTATGGTGCCGTGCGGCGGGTTGATGACGGCGCCGAAATGCTTGATGCCGTACATGCCCAGATTGGAGACCGAGGACGCGCCGCCCTGATATTCATGGGGAGCGAGCTTTTTTGAGCGCGCACGGGTGGCCAGATCTTTGACCTCTTCGGAAATCTGCCGAAGGCTCTTGGTGTCGCAGGATTTGACGACCGGCGTGAACAGCCCACCGGGCACCGCGACCGCGACGGCGACGTCCGAGCGATGATGATAGAGTATTGAATCCCCGGCCCAAGTCGCGTTGGCCTGAGGAACCTGCTGGAGCGCTATGGCCCAGGCCTTCATGACAAAGTCATTCACCGAGAGTTTGTATCCGGGCTTGCCGTCCTTGTCCTTTGGGGCAGCCGCGTTGATTTCCTCGCGCGCCTTCATAAGCGCATCGATATTGCAATCGAGCGTGAGATAGAAATGCGGCACGGTCTGCTTGGATTCGGTGAGGCGGGCGGCAACGGTCTTGCGCATGCCGTCATTGGGCACGATGTCGTAATTGCCCTCCTCGTACATGGCGAGAACCTGGTTCTTGCCCATGCCGGCGGCCAGCGGAGCACCGGCGGCGGGCGCAGCGGCGGGCTTGGCGGAAACGCCATCCTTTTTGGCCTTCTCGATGTCGGCCTTGACCACGCGCCCCTTGGGACCCGAGCCGGAAACAGCGGAGAGATCGATGCCGGCGTCCTTGGCGAGACGGCGGGCCAGTGGCGAGGCGAACACGCGCTTGCCGTCAGACTTGGGCGCGGGAAGCGGTTCGGGCGTGGGCTTGGCATCGGCACTCGATGACGGCGCCTTTGGCTCGTCCTTCGGCTTTTGATCGGCCTTGGACTCCTCGGCCTTCGGCTCCTCTTTTGGTGCCTTGGTCTGGGGTGCGGGGGCCGCGTCGCCGATATCGGAGGTGCTTTCGCCCTCTTCGAGCAGGACTGCGATCACGGCATTGACCTTGACGTTCTCACTGCCTTCGGAAACCAGGATCTTGCCGATCGTACCTTCATCGACGGCTTCCACTTCCATGGTCGCCTTGTCGGTCTCGATCTCGGCGATCACGTCACCGGAAGAGACGCTGTCGCCTTCCTTGACGTGCCATTTGGCCAGCGTGCCCTCTTCCATGGTGGGCGACAGGGCGGGCATCGTGATGTTGATAGGCATCGCAAGAGCCTCCCTTAGCTGCGGTAGGTGACGGCGTTGACCGCGGCGATGACCTCGTCAACGCTGGGCAACGCCAGTTTTTCGAGGTTAGCGGCATAGGGCATCGGAACATCCTTGCCAGTTACGCGGGTCACGGGCGCGTCGAGGTAATCGAAGGCACGTTCCATGAGGCGGGCAGAGATTTCCGAACCGATGCCGCCCTGCGGCCAGCCTTCTTCCACGGTCACCACGCGTCCGGTCTTTTTGACCGATTCGATAACCGTATCGATGTCGAGCGGGCGCAGGGTGCGCAGGTCAATCAGTTCCACATCGACGCCCGCAGCGACCAGTTTTTCGGTAGCCTGGGTGGCGTAACGCATGCCCATGGAGAATGACACGATGGTGACATCCTTGCCTTCACGCGCGACGCGCGCCTTGCCGATGGGCAGGACGAAATCGTCCATCTTGGGGACTTCACCCGTAGTGCCGTAGAGAAGCTCGTTCTCGAGGAAGACAACCGGGTTGGGTGAGCGGATGGCAGCCTTCAGGAGACCCTTGGCATCGGCAGCGGTATAAGGCGCGATGACCGTAAGCCCGGGTACATGGCTGTACCAGGCGGAATAATCCTGGCTGTGCTGGGCACCAACGCGCGAGGCGACGCCATTGGGGCCGCGGAACACCATGGGGGCCGTTACCTGCCCGCCCGACATATAGAGCTGCTTGGCGGCGGAATTGATGATCTGGTCAATGGCCTGCATGCCGAAGTTCCAGGTCATGAACTCGACAATGGGCTTGAGGCCGGCAAAAGCCGCACCAACGCCAAGACCGGCAAAGCCATGCTCGGTGATCGGGGTGTCGATAACACGCTCGGCGCCAAATTCCTGCAGCAGCCCCTGGGTGACCTTATAGGCGCCCTGATATTCGGCCACTTCCTCGCCCATGACGAAGACGTCCTTGTCGGCGCGCATTTCCTCTGCCATGGCGTCGCGCAGCGCTTCACGGACGGTGATGGTGACCATTTCGACATCGTCGGGGATATCGGGGTCGTCCTGCGGCTTGAACTGCGGTGCTGCAGGGGCGTCCTTGGCCTTTGTGGTGGGCTCGGACTTCTCCGCTACCTCGGTGTCGGGGCCCGGCTTTTCGGATTCCTTTGGCTCGTCGGAGCCGATTTCGGGTGTAGCGACATCGTCTGCGCTTTCGCCCTCGCCCAGCAGCGCGGCGATCGGGGTGTTGACCTTTACGCCCTCAGTGCCCTCGGCGACGAAGATCTTACCGATCACGCCTTCATCCACGGCCTCGACTTCCATCGTGGCCTTGTCGGTTTCGATCTCGGCCAGGACATCGCCGGGGCCGACCTTGTCGCCTTCCTTGACGATCCATTTGGCAAGAGTGCCCTCTTCCATGGTGGGCGAGAGCGCGGGCATAAGAATATCGGTTGGCATATCGTGAGGTCTCCCTGCCGGCGCTTATACGGTAATGTCGGTATAGAGCTCGGACGGATCGGGCTCGGGATCGTTGGTGGCAAAATCGGCAGCTTCGGTGACGATGGCACGAATATCCTTTTCGATATCCTTGAGCTCGTCCTCGCTGGCAAATTTCTGTTCGAGAATGCGCTTTCTGACCTGCTCGATCGGATCACGCTCGGACCGCATGGTGGTCACTTCGTCCTTGGAGCGGTACTTTGCCGGATCGGACATGGAGTGACCGCGATAGCGGTAGGTCAGCATTTCAAGAATGTAGGGACCTTTACCCGACCGCGCGTGCTCAATGGCCCGCTCTGCGGCTTCCTTGACCATGCGAACGTCCATGCCGTCCACCTGCTCGCCCTGGATACCGAAGGAAACACCGCGCTGTGAAAGGTCGGTGGTCGAGGCGGAGCGCTCGACCGAGGTGCCCATGGCGTATTTGTTATTCTCGATCACATAGACAACGGGCAGCTTCCAGAGCTTGGCCATGTTGAAGCTCTCATAGACCTGGCCCTGATTGGCAGCGCCATCACCGAAATAGGTGATCGAGACCGATCCGTCGCCGCGGTATTTCGAGGCGAAGGCGAGGCCCGTGCCCAGCGATGCCTGGGCGCCCACGATGCCGTTTCCGCCGTAAAAACGGTGCTCGTTCGAGAACATGTGCATCGAGCCGCCCTTGCCTTTGGACAGCCCGCCCTTGCGGCCGGTCAACTCGGCCATGACGCCCTTGGGGTCCAGACCCATGACGAGCATGTGGCCGTGGTCGCGATAGCCGGTGATCTGGGCGTCTTCGCCTTTTTTCGACGCCATGGTGATGCCGGTAACGACGGCTTCCTGACCGATATAAAGGTGACAGAACCCGCCGATCAGCCCCATGCCATACATCTGCCCGGCTTTTTCTTCAAAGCGCCGGATGAGTAGCATTTCGCGGAAAGCGTGGAGTTCCTCGTCCTTTGTGAATTCGGGGGCATTGGATTTGGCCTTGGCGGCCGTCGCTTTACGCGCCATGCGATATCTCCGGAAAGAACTTAATCGCTGCCACAACCCTTTTGGGGCACGGCGGGATGCTGGATGCATTGATGCACAATAGTCCGAAGGACGCCAGCCTCCAAGCGATCAGATCAAGCCGCTTCTTGTCGTATCACATTGATATCGTAGACTTAAATGAAATTAATCGGATATCGGTTAAATTTCAAGATTAACGGAAATGCGATTAACTTTGATCGTCGGGGACGATGATGATGTCGTCAGGGTGGACCAGTCCGAGGAGCGCGCGAGCCCGCTCTGTGAGGATGTCCGGATCGAGCCGGCGAGGGTCGAACAGGGCGATCCGGTGCTCGTAGGATTCGATCTCGGTTTCAAGAGCCGCCCGGCGGGCCTCCAATACCTTGATTTCTTCCAGCATTTCGCGCTGGCTCTCAATGCCGAATGTTCCTGTCACGACATGGTAGCCCAGATATCCCTGAAACGCGAGCAAGCTCGCGGTGATGCCGAGCTTGACGAGAATGGAGGGACGTTTGACGCGGGTTGGCATGGGACAGACGATACGCAGGACCTGGAGAGCTTGCTTATCGCATGGCTATGCTTAAGGACAGGTTTCCGGCGACGGGCGCTTTGTGACTGCAGAGAAAAAAGGGGCGCCGAAGCGCCCCTGCTCTTTTACTGACCCTTGAGGATCGAGCGGCCGGCGTAGCGGCCGGAGGTGCCAAGAAATTCCTCGATGCGGATCAACTGGTTGTACTTGGCCAACCGGTCGGAACGGGCCAGAGAGCCGGTCTTGATCTGCCCGCAATTGAGCGCGACCGCGAGATCGGCGATTGTCGAATCCTCGGTTTCGCCCGAACGGTGCGACATGACCGAGGTATAGGACGCCTTGTGCGCCATCTCGACGGCTTCCAAAGTTTCCGACAGCGAGCCGATCTGGTTGACCTTGACGAGGATGGAGTTGGCGACGCCCATCTTGATGCCCGAATTCAGGCGTTCGGTGTTGGTGACGAACAGATCGTCGCCGACGAGTTGAACCTTGGAGCCGACGGCCTCGGTCAGCGCCTTCCAGCCGTCCCAGTCGTCTTCGGCCATGCCATCTTCGATCGAGATGATCGGGAAGCGGCTGGTCAGGTCCTCGAGGTAGCGGGCCATCTCGTCCGATCCGAGCGACTTGCCTTCGCCCTTGAGGTCGTACCTGCCATCCTTGTAGAATTCGGTCGAAGCGCAATCGAGGGCGAGATAAACGTCCTCGCCCGGGGCATAGCCAGCCTTTTCAATGGACTTCATGATGAAGCCCAGCGCGTCTTCTGTGGAGTTGAGGTTCGGCGCAAAGCCGCCCTCGTCACCAACGCTGGTGTTATGTCCTTCTGCTGCCAGACCCTTTTTAAGAGTATGGAAGATTTCCGAGCCGATCCGGACGGCATCGGCGATCGAATCCGCGCCAACGGGCATGATCATGAATTCCTGGATATCGATCGGGTTGTCGGCGTGCTCGCCGCCATTGATGATGTTCATCATGGGGACAGGCAGCAGGCGAGCGTTCGGGCCGCCGACATAGCGCCATAAGGGGAGAGCGCTCGATTCGGCGGCAGCGCGGGCCACGGCAAGCGATACGCCGAGAATGGCGTTCGCGCCGAGCTTGGCCTTGTTGGGGGTTCCATCAAGTTCGATCATCGCCTGATCGACTGCGATCTGATCGAGAGCGTCGAGGCCTTCGATCTCGCTGGCGATCAGGGTGTTGACGTTGTCGACGGCGTTGAGCACACCCTTGCCGAGATAGGCTTCGCCGCCATCGCGGAGCTCGACTGCTTCGTGCGCACCGGTGGAAGCGCCCGAAGGCACAGCGGCACGGCCGAAGCTGCCGTCATCGAGAACCACGTCGACTTCGACGGTCGGATTGCCGCGGCTGTCAAAGATCTGACGGCCGATGACGTCAACAATTGCAGACATAGATGCGCCCTTTGTTTTGTAGGAATGCCGATTGCAGCCCTTCTAATAAAGGCGACCCGGCTTAGGAAGGGCTTGGCACAAAAATAATGCTGCCCGATGACGACGCATAGGGCAGCATAGATAGTCGCTTATATGAGCCAGGGCTAATGCCAGTACGGATCGACCTTGTAATAGGAATAGGCTTCCTGGCGGGCGTGGAGCCCGTCATCCTTGGTCAGCTCAGTAATGGTGTCCGCAGGCCCGGCCTCAAGCTCGTCGCGGGTGAAGGGCACGACGTAGCCCTCCTGATCCTGATCGTAATCGAGCGTTGCCCAGGGAAGGGCGTGGTATTTTTCGCCCATTCCAAGGAAACCGCCGAAACCGACAACGGCAAACATGATGGAATTGTCCGTCTTGTCGAGAACGATGTCCTCGACCTTGCCGATCTTCTTGCCATCGAGATTATAGACGTCAGTACCGACAGCGCGTGTCGCGCGGATGGCCGTGGTGTGTCCAGATGCAGTAGGCATGAGCAACCTCCGTTTTTGGGGTCTTTTGTTATGCGCGTGCACAACGCCCCTGAACGGATCGGGTTCCTACTCGCTGTCTTCCGATTGACGTTTGTGAAAATCGAGACGCTTTGCGTCAAGCTCGGCCTGTTTTTCCGACTTTTCGCGCTCGGCTTTGGTGCGACCGAACCTAGCGCGATTGGTGTCTGCTGCGCGCTCTTTTTCAGCGCGCAGCTTGTTCTTGCGAGCCTGACGGAGATTGACGATCTCGGCCATTGCCCGCTCCCCTGCCCTAAACCAGCCGGCTTTGTTCGACCGCCGCCGCGATGAAGGAGCGGAACAAGGGGTGCGGTTCGAACGGACGGGATTTCAGTTCGGGATGATACTGGACGCCGATGAACCAGGGGTGGTCGGTGCGCTCGACGATTTCCGGCAACATCCCGTCCGGCGAAAGGCCGGAGAACAGGAGGCCGTTGGCCTCCAGTACCTTGCGGTAGGTCATGTTCACTTCGTAGCGGTGCCTGTGGCGCTCGGAAATCCGGTTGGTGCCGTATATGTCGGCCACACGGCTGCCACGGACGAGCTGGGCAGGATAGGCGCCCAAGCGCATGGTACCGCCAAGATCCTTGTCAGAGCCGGAGCGCTTTTCATTGTCCTTGACCCATTCGGTCATCAGCCCAACGACGGCTTCCTTGGTCGGCCCGAATTCGGTCGATGACGCTTTGGGTATGTGAGCGGTGTTGCGGGCGGCTTCGATACAGGCCATCTGCATGCCGAAACATATTCCGAAATAGGGAACGTCGCGGATACGGGCGAACCGCGCCGCATTTATCTTGCCTTCCGAACCGCGCTCGCCAAAGCCGCCCGGCACGAGAATGCCATGGATGCCTTCGAGATAGGGTGCGGGATCGTCACGCTCGAACACCTCGGAATCGATCCATTCGAGGTTGACCTTGACGTTGTTGGCGATGCCGCCATGCGCCAGCGCTTCGGACAGCGACTTATAGGCATCCTTGAGGCCGGTGTACTTGCCTACAATGGCTATGTTGACGGTGCCTTCGGGATTGTGGACGCGGCGTGAAATTTCGCGCCAACCGTCGAGTTGAGGCACCGGCGCGTCCTTTATGCCAAAGGCAGCTAGAACTTCGTCGTCCAGCCCTTCTTCATGGTAGGCAATCGGAACGTCATAGATCGACGCAACATCAAGCGCCTGGATGACCGCCGAGGGGCGCACGTTGCAGAACAGGGAAAGCTTGCGCTTCTCGCCTTCCGGTATCGGCCGGTCACAGCGGATCAGGAGAATGTCGGGTTGAATGCCGATCGAACGCAGTTCCTTGACCGAGTGCTGGGTCGGCTTGGTCTTGAGCTCTCCCGCGCTGGGGATGAAGGGCATCAGGGTCAGATGCACGAAGACCGCATCGCCGCGCGGCAGTTCATTGCCCAACTGCCGGATGGCTTCGAGGAACGGCATGGCTTCAATGTCGCCAACCGTGCCGCCGATCTCGCACAAAACGAAATCGAAATCGTCATTGTCGGAGGTCACGAAGGATTTAATTTCGTCGGTGACGTGCGGGATCACCTGAACGGTCGCGCCGAGATAGTCGCCGCGGCGCTCCTTGGCCAGTATGTCGGAATAAATCCGGCCGGTGGTCACATTGTCCTGCTGATTGGCCGAACGCCCGGTGAAACGCTCGTAGTGGCCCAGATCGAGATCGGTTTCCGCCCCGTCATCGGTCACGAACACTTCGCCGTGCTGATAGGGCGACATCGTGCCCGGATCGACATTGAGATAGGGGTCGAGCTTGCGAAGCCGAACCTTGTATCCACGCGCCTGCAGCACGGCGCCGAGCGCCGCCGAAGCAAGACCTTTTCCGAGCGAGGAGACCACGCCACCGGTGATAAAAACGTACCGAGCCATGGAGCTTTACCTTACATAAGCCACGTTAGATTCGAAGGGCGAAAATGATCGCGCCCACACAAAAAAGAAGGGGATGTTGCCATCCCCGTCTTTCGTACCCTGTTCAAGCGCCGTTAGTTGGGCGCCGTTTCCTCCGCCGGTGTCTCGTCGCCGGCGGGTTCGGGCGCCATTGTCGACATCATCGACGCACCGGGATCGATCACTTCGGACTGGTCGGCCGCAGCCGGCTCCTCGGTCTCGGCCGGAGCGGTTTCCTCGGGCGCCGCCGGCACGACAAGATCGTCATTTGTGGCGGCGGGCTGCGAAGGAACGGTCAGATCGTCGTTTTCGGTTCCGAGGGCGTCCAGAGCGTCAAGAACGGTCGCCGGGGTCCCATCGGCGTTCTGCGCAGCCTGATCGAGGATCGAGGTGGAGCTCCGATCGGTCTGGCTGATGATGGTGAGGCCAATGGCTGTCACCATGAACAGTGTGCCCAGAATTGCAGTCGTGCGGGTGAGCAGGTTGGCCGAGCCACGCGAGGACATGAAATTGCCGCCGCCGCCTCCGCCCATCCCAAGGCCGCCGCCTTCGGAGCGCTGGAGCAGGATCACCACGATCATGGCGATCACGATCAACAGATAGGCGACAATGAGTACTGTGGCCATTTAACGGTTCGTCCTTCAAATGCTCTCGCGCTCAAGCCGGGACATATGGGGAGCAAAGCCCGGCAACGCAATATCTTCCAGATGCGCGTGGATCGTTGGTGCCCGGTAGGGCTTTAACGGCTCAAGCCCTGCCCCGACCGTCCGGGCGGGAAGCAAGGCTCTGCACAGGCATCGCGTTGGCGGGCGTTCTACACGCAAAGATCGGCATTGGCCAGCCCTCCGGCGCGACACTTTCCCGTTCGCGTTTCAGGCCGCCACAATGATGGAAAAGAAGTCGTCTGCCAGAAGGCTCGCGCCGCCGACCAGGGCCCCGTTGACATTGGCTGTCCGCAGGATTTCTTCGGCATTGGAAGGCTTTACTGAGCCTCCATAGAGCAACAGCGCCGTTTCCCCTGCCCCACCGAAATGCGCTACCAAAAGCGCGCGCATGTGCGCATGCATCTGTGCAATGTCCTCTATCGTTGGCGTTCGACCGGTACCGATGGCCCAAACTGGCTCATAGGCCACAATGATCGTCGTTTCCCCGAAGGTGTCCGGCAGTGAAAAATCGATCTGGTCGCCGACGACCTGATTCGCGGTTCCTGCCAGGCGCTCGGCCTCGGTCTCACCGACGCAAATGATCGGGACAAGTCCGGCAGCAAGTGCGGCCTCGGCCTTTGCTCTGACGGTTTGGCTGGTTTCGCCATGGTCGGCGCGGCGCTCGGAATGGCCCACGATAACGTGAGAAGCGCCAGCGTCGAGCAGCATGGACGCGCTGATATCGCCTGTATGGGCGCCACTCGGGTCTGCGTGGCAGTCCTGACCGCCGATATGTATGGGGCTGCCCTCAGCCCCCTGTGCGGCCCGATGAAGCAGCGTCGCCGGTGGGCAAACAAGAACCTCACTGTCGATATCGCCGGCTTCTTCAAGAAGAGTCCTGAGGCGGGCAATCTGTTCCAGTGCCGCGCCGGTTCCGTTCATCTTCCAGTTTCCGGCAATCAATGGCCGCAATCGCTCCTGCATCCCTACCCCAACAACACCTTGCACGCACACGGAGAATGGCTTAACCGGGCGTCCTGTGTGTGCCTTGCAGGGCCCGATACACCCTGTCTATTATGCGCGCGCTTCGAATGCCATAGGGTGAGCCTACGACAAAAGGCTAGAACTCGCCCTCAACCGATCGGTACTAAATGCTCGACAATCTTCGCAATTTCGGCCGCAGCTGGGTCGCCAAAGTCTTCCTGGGTGTTTTGATCATCGCGGTCGCCGGTTTCGGCATTCCGAGCGTTTTTCTCGATCTCAACGCCAATACGGTGGCCCGGGTCGGGGACCAGAACATTTCAGTGCGCGATTTCGACCGGGTCTATCGCGCTCAGGTCAACCAGTTCGCCGCGCAGACCGGGATGGCGCCGACCGCGCAGCAGGCGGTGAGTTTCGGAATTCCCAATTCGGCCATAGCCCGGCTGGCCAATGATGCGTCGATTGAAATCCTGGCTCGCGACCTGGGCCTTGGTGCTTCAGACGCAAAGCTGGCCGAACTCGTGCGGCAGGATCCCAACTTCGCCGGCGCACTGGGTCTTTTCGATGCCAGCGAGTTCGTGGCCATGTTGCGCCAGTCCGGTTACACCGAAACCGAATATCTCAACCTCCAGCGCAGCGCGGCGGCCCGCGAGCAGATCGGAACGATTTTCGAGGGCGCCAGCGTTCCCCAGGTTGCTCTCGATATTGCGCGGTCCTATGACGGCGATCAGCGCACCATCGAATATGTCGAGCTCAACCCGGTGCTGTTTTCGGTGACGGAGGAGCCGACCGACGAGGAGTTGCAGCAGTTCTTTGCAGAAAACCAGACCCGATTCCGCACTGTTGAGACCCGTTCGGTGAATCTGTTGCCGTTGACGGTTGATGCGCTGGCGCAGGGCGTTGAGGTCACCGAAGAGGAAATTGCCGCCGAGTATGACCGGATTTCGGGGCAGTTTATCGCGCCTGAGCGCCGGGCCATCAGCCAACTCGTCCTGTCCGATGCCGAAGCCGCTCAGCCGTTTGTCGATGGTGCCGAGAGCGGAGCGAGCTTTGCGAGCGTGGTTTCCGAAGCCGGTCTGCAGACCGAAGTGACCTCCTTGGGGACGCTGGCGGAAAGCCAGATCACCGATGCCAACCTGGCGCAGGCCGCGTTCGGGCTGGAAGAGAACGGCTATGTGGTGCTTGAAGGCAGCAATAGCTATCGGGTCATCTGGGTGAGTTCGATCGAGGAAGGCGGGCAGCAGCCGCTTGAGGCTGTGCGCGATCAGGTCGAGCAGTCGGTTGCGCAACGCAAGGCCCAGGACATGCTGTTCGACGTCTATGACGAGATCGAAGAAGCCCGGGCCGCTTTCCAGCCGATCTCGGAGGTTGCCGAGCGGTATGGACTCGAAATCCACGATCTGGACCTGACTGCTGACGGAGCGCAACTGGCTGATATCACTACGCTTCCGCAGGGTTCGACCCAGACCATTACCGATGCGGTGTTTGCGGCCTCGCCCGATGCGCGGGTGACGCCGGCGATCAGCCTTGGCTCGAATCGCACTGTTTTCTTCGAGCTTTCCGAGGTTCAGCCGGCGCGTGACCAGACGCTCGAAGAAGTGCGGGACGAGGCCGTTGCGGCGTGGCAGGAACTGCAGACCGATATGGAAATGACCCGTACCGCCGAAGATATCGTGGCGGCGATCGATGGGGGCAGCGATATCTTTACGGTCGCGGCCGAACGGGGCCAAATCCCCCAGAGTTCCGCGCCTTTTTCGCGCGACAGCGCCGGTGCGGCGATCGATCCTGACGTGGCCCAGGCGGCGTTCCAGGGGGGTGAGGGGTATGCAAATTATGTCTCGACCCAGGATGGTGATGTCGTTGTTTTTCAGGTGACCGACGTGACGCCGGCCACTGCGGATACGCCCTCGCAGGTTGCTCAGGCGCTGGAAGTCGATTTCCCCGATCTGATCTTTGCCAATTTCGTCGAAGGACTGCGCTCCGACGTCGGAATCAGGATCAACGAGGAAGCCCTCAACCGCGTGATCGGGCTCGAATAGGTTCTCCATGTCGGACGGCTACGACTTTGTTTCCTTTGCGAAAATCTACGAGGCGGGCAAGGGGCAGGTTCTCTACAAGCGCATCGTGGCCGACCTCGAAACGCCGATCGGCACCTACCTGAAACTGGCCGAGGGGCGGCGTTACAGCTTCCTTCTCGAATCGGTTGAGGGTGGTGCGGTGCGCGGGCGCTACTCGATGATCGGGCTCGAACCGGACCTGTTGTGGAGGGTCCGCGACGGGGTTGCGGAGATCAACCGCACGGCACAAACGGCTTCTGACGCCTATTGTACACTCGGTGCACTTCCCCTCGACGCCCTAAGGACACTGATCGCCGAAAGCCAGATCGACATGCCAAAGGAACTGCCCGCCAACTCGGCGGGTGTGTTCGGATATCTCGGTTACGACATGGTGCGGTTCATGGAAGAACTGCCCGACACAAATCCCGATACGATCGGGGTGCCGGACGCCATCATGATGCGGCCCTCGATGCTTGCCGTGTTCGACACGCTCAAGGACGAATTGTTTCTGACCGCACCGGTTTATCCCCGCGAGGGCGTTACGGCCCGGCAGGCGTTTGAAGCGGCCAATGAACGGATCGAGGATGCGATCGCGCGGCTGGAAAAGCCCCTGCCCCGCATGAGCGAAATTCCCGATCTGGCAAAGATCGAGATTAGCTCAAACACCTCGCGCGAGGACTATTTTGCGATGGTGCGCAAGGCGCAGGATTACATCGCGGCGGGCGACATCTTTCAGGTGGTGCTCAGCCAGCGGTTTTCCGCCGATTTCACCTTGCCGCCAACGGCCCTGTATCGCGCGCTGCGGCGCACCAATCCCTCGCCCTACATGTATTTCCTCGATTTCGGCGATTTCGCCGTGGCGGGATCGAGCCCGGAAATTCTGGTCCGCGTCGATGAGGGCGAAGTCACGATCCGCCCGATTGCCGGAACGCGCAAGCGCGGCGCGACGCCCGAACAGGACAAGGAGATGGCCGAGGAGTTGCTGGCCGACCCCAAGGAGCTATCGGAACATCTAATGCTGCTCGATCTCGGCCGCAACGATGTGGGGCGGGTATCGCAGATCGGGACGGTCAAGGTCACCGACAAATATTTTCTCGAGTATTATTCCCACGTCATGCACATCGTTTCCAATGTGGTGGGCAAGCTCGATCCCAAATACGACAATATCGATGCGCTGGCCGCCGGGTTTCCGGCGGGTACGGTTTCGGGCGCGCCAAAAGTGCGGGCCATGGAAATCATCGACGAGCTCGAAGTGGCGCGGCGCGGGGTTTACGCCGGATGCGTGGGCTATTTCGGGGCTGACGGGCGCATGGATACGTGCATCGTTTTGCGCACGGCGATCCTGAAAGACAACAAGCTCTATGTGCAGGCCGGCGCGGGGATCGTCGCCGATTCCAAGCCCGAACTCGAGCAGCTCGAATGCGAGAACAAGGCAAAGGCTCTTTTCAGCGCCGCCGAGGAAGCGCTACGCTATGCCGGCCAGGCCAAGGTGGGTCAGTAGATGCGCGTCCTGATGATCGATAATTACGACAGCTTCACCTACAATCTCGTCCATTATATCGGCGAGTTGGGGGCCGAGGTCGATGTGGTGCGCAATGACAAGATCACGCTCGACGAGATCGCCGAGAAGGCGCCGGACGCAATCGTTATTTCGCCCGGTCCCTGCACGCCCAATGAAGCGGGAATATGCCTGCCGCTGATCTCACGCTTCGCGGGTGAAATTCCTCTGTTTGGGGTTTGTCTGGGGCTGCAATCGATGGGACAGGCCTTCGGTGGCGAGGTGGTGCGTGCGCCGCGTCCCATGCATGGCAAGGTTTCCACCATTACCCATGACGGGCGCGGCGTGTTTCGCGGGCTCAACAAGCAGTTCGAGGCCACGCGCTATCACTCGCTGGTGGTGCGCGATGAAACGCTGCCCGGTGAATTGACGGTGACGGCGCGCTCCGATGACGGGCAGATCATGGGGCTCCAGCATCGCGTGCTGCCGGTGCATGGGGTGCAGTTCCATCCCGAGAGCATTTCCTCGGAAAACGGGCATGCCATTCTGCAGAATTTCTTGAATATCGCGCGCGATTTCAACGCCGATCGCGCCGCGTAAGCGGCCCTCCTCCACCGACATATACGTATTTCAGCAAAGGCTTATGCGGCTATCGGCGTTGTCGATCGGCCTAAGGAATGGCACAGGGGTAACAGCCGTTTGGCGCCTTATGAATGGCACGCGGTCATAAAAACAGGGAACACCGACACCAGGAGATTGCTGTGGAAACCGATAGACGTACCGCCATCATCTTAGGCGGTCTGCTCATTGCAGCGATCGTTTGCGGAATTTTCAGCTCGGTTCTCGAGATCGAGGAGCCCGATTATCTTGAACGCCTGGTTGCCGCTGAGTCCCGAATCCTGCTCGCTGTGTTGGCGCAAGCGATGATGGCAGTGTTTTACGTTGCCATTGCCGCGGTAACCTATCCGATAGTCGAGGCGCACAACCGAGTTCTTGGCGTGGCGTATCTGATGCTTCGGACAATTGGCGCCAGCTTCCTGTTCGTCGGGATCGTGACGCTTTTGCTTTTTCTGCCTCTAGGACGGAGTTTTGCGGAAACAGGCGGCGATGGCGTGGCCACGCTTGAAATTCTGGGGCATTTTTTACGCCTGGCCCGCGATTGGCTTAACCACATTGGCATGGTTCTCCCCTGGAGCCTGGGGGCGGTTCTGCTCTATCTCGTGTTCCTGCGGACATCGATCGTTCCGCTCTGGCTCGCGGCATGGGGACTGGCAGGATCTGCCCTGACACTGGTGGCCACGATCCTTTATATGATGGATTTGATAGCGGTGGTGACCACTGCCTATATCATGCTCAACGCGCCCACCGCTGTTTTCGAGATCGTTCTGGCGGTCTATCTGATTGCAAAGGGCTTTCGTCGGCCCGTATCGGCTCAAGTGTCCCCTGCACTTTCCTGATTCAGTTCGCCCTGAGCTGAATGTCGATTGGTTCTGGCGCTTGCAGACGATTTGCGTCTGGGCTACTCCGATTGTCATCGGACCGGTCGCAAGCAATGGGGAAAACGAGATAATGGACATCAAGGGCGCGCTGAACCGTATTGCCGATGGCAAGGATTTGACCGGCACGGAAATGCGCCAGGTGATGGACATCATCATGAGCGGGGAAGCGACGGCGTCGCAGATCGGCGCGTTCCTGATGGGGATGCGGGTCAAGGGCGAGACGGTGGGTGAGATCGCGGCGGCCGTTTCGATCATGCGCAACAAGATGGTGCCCGTCGAAGCGCCTGCCGATGCCATTGATATCGTGGGGACCGGCGGGGATGGCGCGGGAACGCTCAACATTTCGACCGGCGCATCCATCGTGGTGGCCGCTGCCGGGGTGCCGGTGGCAAAGCATGGCAACCGGGCGCTGTCGTCGAAATCGGGTTCGGCCGAAGCGCTGCAAAAGCTGAGCATCAGTCTCGAGCTGACGCCCGAACAGATTTCGGCCTGCATACGCGAAGCGGGCATCGGGTTCATGTTCGCGCCCAATCACCATCCCGCCATGCGCCATGTGGGCCCTACCCGGGCGGAAATGGGCGTGCGGACCATGTTCAACCTGCTCGGGCCGCAGTCCAACCCGGCCGGGGTGAAGCGCTACCTGCTGGGCGTGTTCGACAATGAATGGGTGGAACCGGTAGCCGCCGCGCTGTTGGCCAATCAGGCGCAAGCAGCCTGGGTCGTTCATGGGGACAGCGGGTTGGACGAGCTTTCGACAACCGGGCCGTCCTTTGTTTCCCAGATCAAGAACGGCAATCTGACCTCCTTTGAGGTGACGCCGGAGGATGCGGGGCTGCCGCGCGCCAAGCTCGAAGATATCGTCGGGGGCGACCCTGAACACAATGCCGGCGAGCTGCGCAAGCTGCTCGAGGGCGCCAAGGGAGCGTATCGCGATATCGTGCTGCTCAACGCGGCAGCGGCGTTCATCATCGCCGACAAGGTGCAAACGCTGCCCGAAGGCGTGGCGATGGGCGCCGAGGCAATCGATAGCGGCAAGGCCAGGGCAACGCTCGATAAACTCGTTGCCGTTTCGGGGGCGCAATGACCGATATTCTTCGAAAGATCGAGGCCTACAAGCGCGAGGAAATCGCGGCGGCCAAATCGGCTGTGCCACTGGCCGAGTTGACCGCAATGGCGCGGGAGCAGGATGCGCCGCGTGGATTTGCCGCCGCGTTGAAGGCCAAGCGGGCCGCCGGGAAATACGGGCTGATTGCCGAGGTAAAAAAGGCCAGTCCATCAAAAGGATTGATCCGGCCCGATTTCGATCCGCCGGTTTTGGCCAAAGCCTATGAGGACGGTGGCGCGGCATGCCTTTCGGTTCTGACCGACACGCCATCGTTTCAGGGGCGGCCGGACTTTTTGGGCGCGGCGCGGTCGGCGACGGGACTTCCGGCGCTGCGCAAGGATTTTCTGTTCGAGCCCTATCAGGTGGTGGAAGCGCGCGCCTGGGGGGCGGACTGCATTCTGATCATCATGGCGTCGGTCGACGATGTTGCCGCTCGGAATTTGCTCGAAAGCGCTGCCGAGTGGGGCATGGACGCGCTCGTGGAAGTCCACGACGCTGAAGAGACCGAGCGTGCGCTGGCGCTGGGCGCCGATTTCATCGGCATCAACAATCGCAATCTGCGGACCTTCGATGTGACGCTGGCGACGACTGTCGCCCTGGCGAAACTGGTGCCGGGTGACAAACTTCTGGTGTCGGAAAGCGGTGTCTTCACCCATGACGATATCAAGTATCTCGAAGCCGAGGCCGGCGTTGGGTGCTTCCTGGTCGGGGAAAGCCTGATGCGGCAGGCCAATGTGGCGGCGGCGACCCGTACGCTGTTGACGGGCGCCTGAGATGGTGCGCGAACTGACCCATCTCGACGAGACGGGCGCGGCGCGGATCGTCGATATATCGGGCAAGGACGAAACCGTGCGGCGTGCCGTGGCCGGTGCCGTGCTGCACGCCACGGCCGAGATCGTCGAGGCGATTTTCGGGGGCACGCTCAAGAAGGGCGATGCCATTGCCGTGGCGCGGGTGGCCGGGATCATGGCGGCCAAGAAAACCTCCGAGCTGATCCCGCTCTGCCACCCCATTCCGGTGACGAAAATCGGCGTGGAGATCGAGCGCGGCGAGGCACCCGGCACGATTGCAGTTTCAGCGACTGTCGAGACCGTGGGGCGGACCGGGGTTGAGATGGAAGCGCTGACCGCGGCGTCAGTGGCCGCGCTCACGCTTTATGACATGGCCAAGGCGCTGGACAAATCCATGACCATTTTCGGTGTGCAACTGATCGAAAAGAGTGGCGGCAAGTCCGGCGATTTCAGGCGGGTGCCAGGTTGATTTCGGTCGATGAGGCGCTGGAGCGGATTGTTGGCGCCGTAGGGCCGCTTGGAAGCGAACGGGTTGCTCTCGCCGAGGCGGCGGGACGCGTGCTGGCCGAAGACCTCCGCGCGAAGCTGTTCAACCCCGCATTCGATGTCAGCGCCATGGATGGGTATGCTGTGCGGGCTCAAGACGTGCGGCCGGGCGTAACCCTGAGGATGATCGGCGCATCGCAGGCAGGGGCCGGATTTGACGGGACTGTCGGGCCGGGCCAATGCGCGCGGATCTTTACCGGTGCGCCTGTCCCCGCCGGGGCCGACGCCGTCATCATGCAGGAGGAAACGCGCGCGGAGGGTGACGCGATAACCTTTGAGCGCGACGTGGCGGCGGGGCGCAGCATACGGTTTCGCGGCGAGGATTTTGGCCAGGGCGATGTGCTGATTGCGGCGGGGGCTGTGCTCGATCCGCGCAAGATCGCGTTGGTGGCGGCGGGCAATGTCGCCGAGCTTGCCGTTTCGGTGCGGCCGCGTGTGGCGCTTCTGGCGACCGGGGATGAACTGGTGGCGCCGGGGGGCGTGGTTGGGCCCGATCAGATCGTCGCGTCCAATTCAGTGGGATTGGGCGCGTTCTTTGCCGGGAACGGGGCGCAGGTGCGCGATCTGGGAATCGTTGCCGACGACAGGGATGTGTTGGGCGATGCGTTGGCTGGGGCGCTGGCCGATGAGCCCGATATTTTGCTCACCACCGGCGGAGCCAGCGTGGGCGAGCATGATTTCGTGCAGGACATGCTGAAAGCCAACGGGGTCGATATCGATTTCTGGCGTATTGCCATGCGGCCGGGCAAGCCGCTGATGTTCGGGCGCAAGGGCAAGACGGTGGTGTTCGGTTTGCCGGGCAATCCGGTTTCGGCGCTTGTGACGGCGCGGATTTTCGTTTTGCCGGCAGTGCTCAAGATGATGGGCGGCGCCCTGCCCGCTCCACTTTATCTGCCGCTGGCGGACGCGTTGCCGCCCAACGGGCCGCGCCGGCATTTCATGCGCGGGCGGCTGGTGAGCGAAAGGGAACGCGGGACGATGGTCGAGCCAATCCGGCAGACCGACAGCGGGCATTTATCCTCGCTGGCGGCCGCCGATGTGCTGATTGTTCAGAGTGAGAATTGCACGGGCAAGGCGCGCGGCGAGATCGTCGCCACTCACGCTCTCTGATTTGCCGCGATGGTTTTGCTCGGTGAGGGCCGTTTGGTCTGGGCGTCGCGGATCAGGGCGGCCAGACGGAACGGGACGTGGACCATCTTGGTGTAAGGCAGCGTCAGATAGAGCGCGAAGACGGCGCCCAGATGGGTGATGAGCAGCGGGCGCACGCCGGGGGTGCCGGTGGCCCAATAGAGCGCCAGGCCGGTGGCGGCGGTTGCGGTGAGCAGCACCACGAAAGCCATCTCCCCGCCCCAGACCGCGGGAGCGCCGAGGTTCTTTTCGGCGCGCAGCTTGAGGGCGATGAGCCCGATGCCGCCAAGGGTCATGAGGATGCCACCGGGAACGCCGAACAGTTTGGGCAGCGAGAACGGGCCATAGGGCGCTTCCATGCCGAAGCCGTAGTGCAGGACCGTACCGGACGCGGTTGCGGCAAAGCAGAGAACGAAGCCCCACATGACCGCCTGATGTGCCCAGCGGCGGGCCATGGTGTAGCGGTCTTCGTTTTCGTAATTGCAGCCTTCAGCAGCACCGCCTGAGAGGTTTTTCAGCTTGCCGGCGTCGACCAGAGCGTCGTGGAGGTGCCTGATGGTGACGCGCTCGCCGCCGACGTGGCGCCAGTAGCGCCAGACGCCGACGGCAATCAGGGCCAGCGGGAGAAACGAGGTGACGGTGAAGAGCGTCGCCATGACGGTGTGGGAGATGACGGCGTAAAAGCCCTCGCCGCTTTCGGGGCGGATTGCGTAGGCGATCATCAGGATAAAGGCGATGCCCGCGGCCAGGGCGCCAGCCAGGGCCATGCCGCTTTTCTGAAAAAGTGCCGCCAAGCCATTGGGCCAGATGAATTTTTCCCAGCTTTCGACGCGCACCTCGGCGAGGGCGCGGGGAAGGTTGAGGTTGAACTCGTGGGGTTCGGTGTATTGGCAGGCGTAATAGCAGCCGCGGCAGTTGTGGCACAGATTGGCCAGTTGGGTGACCTCGCCGTCGGAAAAGGCGCGGTGCAGGGTCATGGCCGGAAAGACCGAGCAATAGCCTTCGCAATAGCGGCAGGCATTGCAGATTTCGAGCTGGCGCCGGGCCTCGTTGATGGCGGCGTCCTCGCCGGTGTCGTAATCGACGGCGGTGCGGTCAGAAAGGGTTCCGAGGGCATCAATTGACATGAGCGGCGGCCTCCTTGCCGGCTGTGCGTCCGAAGACGGTTCCAATGGTCATGCCGAAACCGGCGAGATAGCCCTGCCCGAGGATCGAGCCGGCCATGATTTCGCCGGCGGCCCAGACATTGGCGTAGCGGCCATTGGCGCCGCTGACGCGAGCGGTGTCATCGACCTTGAGGCCGAGATAGGTGAAGGTGACGCCGGGGCGGAGCGAGTAGCCGTAATAGGGCGGCGTATCGAGCGGGCGGGCCCAATTGGTCTTGGCGGGCTCAAGGCCCTCCGTGGCCAGACCGTCGAGTTCGGTGGGGTGGAATTTGCCCGGACGGCAGGCGGCGTTGAATTCGGCGACCGTTTTTTCGACAGCCTCGACCGGCAGCTCCATTTTTTGGGCGAGTTCGCCGATGGAATCGGCCTTGATGGCCGGGAAGACCGAGGGCATGAACAGTTTGGAGCTCTTGGCATCGATCAGAGCGTAGGCGACCTGTTCGGGCTGGGCGGCGACGAGCCGCCCCCAGATCGCGTAACGCTTGGGCCACACGTCCTCGCCCTCGTTGTAGAAGCGCTGACCATCCTTGTTGACGACGACCGAGAACGGCACGCAATCGAGCCGGGTGACGATACCGCCATCATATTTGGGGGCGCGGCCATCGATGGCGACGGCGTGACATTGGGTGGGGTCGCCGACGCTCTGGGCACCGGCGTCGAGCATATCCTTGAGCACTTCGCCGCGATTGTAGGGTGTGCCACGAATGAGGAAGTTCTTGGCCGCAGGCCCCCAGGCGCGGGCCAGCCATTCGAGATCGGCCTGAAAACCGCCCGAAGCAAGGACCACCGCCCTGCCCGCGATTTCGAGGTCCTTGCCGTCGATGGTGACGCGCAGCGATTCGAATGTGTCGTTCTCGATGGTGATGTGGGAGACCTTGGCCTCATAGAGGATGGTGACGCCCAGATCGGCGGCGGTGTTATAATAGGCGTTGACCAAAGCCTTGCCGCCGCCGAGGAAAAAAGCGTTGGTGCGCGAGAGCGAGAGCGTGCCCGACAGCGAGGGCTGGAAGCGTACGCCGTGCCTTTCCATCCATGGCAGGCAGGTCTCTGAGGTGCGGATGGCCATGCGCGCCAGATGCTCATCGGTCTTGCCCTTGGTGACCAGCATCAGATCGTTGAAATACTCGTCCTCTTCATAGGCGTCGGTCAGGACGGACATTGGCCCCTGATGCATGCAACGGAAGTTGCGGGTGTGGCGCGAATTGCCGCCGCGATAGGGTTTGGGGGCGCCTTCGAGCAACAGAACGCGGGCGCCGGTTTCGGCTGCCTCGATCGAAGCGCAAAGCGCGGCATTTCCGCCTCCGACCACGATCACGTCCCATAGTGTCCCGGTCAGCGTGGCCTGTGAGGCAGCCTCGCCCATAGTCTATTCCTCCTCGTTATGGGTCGGTCGTTCACGAAACTGGCGCAGGCGCGAGCGGTGCGCGGCGAGCATATGCTCGCGCATTGCCGCCTCGGCTCCCGCCTCGTCGCGGTTGCGCATCGCGACAAGCAGATTGGTGTGCTCTTCGATGGCCTGAGCGGCGCGGCCCGTCTCCTCCATGGTGGAGGGGCCGAGAATGAGCATGGTTTTTTGCAGCGCGCGCATGGAATGGCCCAGATAGCGGTTGCGGGCTGCATCAAAGATCACGCGATGAAACTGGCGGTTAAGCTCGTAAAGGCGCGCGCCATCGGCCCGCGCATCACCCATCTCAGCGTTGATGGCCTCCATTTCGGAAAGTTCGACCTCCGAGGCCGTACGGGCTGCCAGACGAGCGGCGGTCGTTTCAAGCACGACGCGCATTTCGTAGAGTTCGGTGACTTCCGAGTAGTCCAGCTTGCGGATGGCTGCGCCCGAGCGCGGCACATGGCTGACCAGGCCGTCGGCCTCAAGGCGTCGTATGGCTTCGCGGACCGGGGTGCGCGAAATGCCGAGTCGAGTGGCGAGCTCGGTTTCGAGCAGGCGATCGCCCGGCTGTAAGGATCCCGCGCGAATCTCGGCAATCAGGCGCTGATAGGCGTCCTGACCCTGTGGAATTTCGACACGACGTTCCGAAGTTGCCATTTCCGCTCCTTTGTATCCAGTTGCATACAATAAGCTTGCAGCACCGCGCAAGCCCCGGCGCCGAACCGATGTTGAGGCAGTAGTACCAGAAATTGGGGCTGCTGATTGGGCAATGCTGCTGGACCCCCGGAACAGGTCCTGGAGTGACAATTGTCGGGCCCGGCGCAGCGTGGGGAGAGGAAACGGCCGGACACTCCGGCTCTGAGTGTACTGGGTCCCGGGTCTTCGCCCGGGATGACAATGGTGGGTGGGCCGGTACTGGGGGAGCGGAGAGGGGCGGATGTGGGAACGCAGTGGAAAGGATCTCTGGTGTTCCCGGGTACTGAATCCGGGGTTGGACCCCAGGAGGACAACGTGCGTGGGCCGGAGTTCGGGGAGCGGTAGAGGGACGTGCGCGGGAGTGCTGCTAAAGGATTTCTGGCGTTCCCGGATAAGGGGTCCTGAGTCTTTGCCGAGGATGACGGAATTGGCACGGGCCAGACCGCTCTGACCGCGCGCCTTCGTGGCTCGCGATGGCCCTATCGCGGCTGGGCAATTGTCAGCGGCGGCCCGATTGGTAGGCAGTGGACGTCCGCGCACATTGCCCGATGACCTCAAGGCCCGGACCGACACCACCATGCACCAAATTTTTCTCTATGCCCGCACTTTGATTATCGGCGCCCTTGGCGGCCTTGTGGGCTATCTGCTGAATTTCCCGCTCGGCTGGCTGGTGGGCGCGATGCTTTCGACGATTCCATGCGCGATGGTTGGCGTTCGGGTGCCGACCCATTGGGGCCTGCGCTCGGTGATGATTGGCACGATCGGATTGATGGCCGGGGCGGCCTTTACGCCCGCCATCGTCAACAGGGCCGGTGAATGGGCCTTTTCGCTGGCCGGGGTCGCGCTCTATTGCGTTATCATCACCGCGATAGGGCTCTTTATCTGTCTCAGGCTGGGTAAGCTCGACCGTCCGACAGCCGCCTTTTCGGCAGCGCCCGGCGGGCTATCGGAGATTCTGGTGCTGGGGCCGGCCTATGGCGCAGATGTGCGGGCATTGTCGCTGGTTCACGGCATGCGGCTCGCCGTGATTCTTATCATAGTTCCGCTGGTCATTGTCTGGGTGGGGACCGGTAACGGTCCGATCACGATGAACAGGACCATCGATTTCACGCTGTCCATGCCGCTCAGAGATTACGCGATCCTTGGAGCCTGCCTGGTGGTCGGCATTATTGGCGGACGCAATATAAGGCTGCCGGGAGCGCATCTGACCGGGCCGCTGCTGTTGTCGGCCGTCGTCCACTATTTCGGGCTTACAGCCAGCAGCCCACCGCAGCTGTTCGTCATTGTCGCCCAGATCGTTATCGGCACCTCGGTTGCCCAGTTCTTTGCCAACACCACGATCCGGCAGGTCCTGGGAGGGCTGATGGTCGGGGGTGGCCTGACGGTCGTCAATCTGGGCATTGCTTCGATTTTCGCACTGGCCTTCCAGACCTGGCTGGACATTCCGTTTGCAGCCGGGCTGCTGGCCCTGGTGCCAGGCGGGTTGCCGGAAATGAGCCTGATTTCGATTGCCCTTGGGCTCGATGCGGCCTTCGTCAGCCTGCACCATCTGTTCCGTGTGGTGATGGTTCTGATGTTTTTGCCGATTCTCGTTCCGCTGTGGGTACCCAAGCCTGAAAGCGTTCCGCAACCGCATTAGGGGCCGACTGGCCCCAGTCGGGACGCCCATGGCGCCTTGCCGTGGTGCGATAGCCCCTCTCACCAAAGGGCGATGGCGGGATACGGGCGCGCGGCCTATCTCAATGGCAACAGTCTCGCAAAGGAGAGATGCCATGAAGGTGCTGCCCAAGTTCAAGTCCGCCATATCGGCCATCGGCGAGCAGATGGATCGCATCAGGCTTTATCAGAGCTTTGTGCTCCACAACGATGTTCATACGCTTTCGCCAGCCGCACGCCGCTGGCTCGGCCTGAGCGAATAGATTTTTTGCACTGGACCAAAGGCTTGGTCGCAAGGAGGGAGAAATTGCTATAGTGAGCCAAACCGAAAACCGGGACTGGTTCATGCAGCATTTCGACCCCATTACGGCCCGCCTCGTCCTCGCGCTTGCGCGTGACGGGTCCATCGCCAAAACGGCCGAACGCGAGAGCATCGCGCCTTCGGCCGTCAGCCGCCGTATCGCCGACCTTGAGGCCCGCATGGGAATTGTTCTGTTCGACCGCTCGGCCAGCGGGGTATCGCTTACCTCGGCGGGAACGCGCTATGCGGAAGGCTGCCGTCGGATTTTCAGGGAAATCAGCGATCTCCACACCGCCATGGGCGATTTTGCTACAGGCGACGCCGGGCAATTGCGCATTGCTTCTTCGAGTTCGGCGCTCTCGGGGCGCCTGCCCGAATTGCTGGCCTCCTATGCAAAGCAACATCCCGGCGTGCGACTCGATATTCGCGAAATGGCGGGGCGAGCCACATTGACGGCGCTGGAAGACGCGCAGGTCGATCTGGCGATATTTGCCGACAATTACGACTATTCGGCCTTTGATGCGGAAGTGTTCGAAGATGACGATGTGGGGGTCATCGCCTCACCCGATCATCCGCTCGCTGCCCAGATTCTGGCTGGCGGCCCGATCACGTTCGAGATGGCGGTGAGCCACGAAGTGGTGGGGGTTCACCACATGGGAGCGCTCGACAGGCTCATAAACGACGCGGCGCGCCGGGCCGGACGCACATTGGGCGAGCGGGTCAACGTGGAAAGCTTTCCCTCGCTGGTGCGCATGGTCGAGGCGGGCTTCGGGATCGGGTTCCTGCGCAATTCATCAATCCATCTGCTGGCCGGCACCGACCTGGTCCACGCGCCGCTGGCCGAGAGCTGGGCAGCGCGCAAGCTGATGATCGCCCGGCGCCCGCGCATGGCGATTGCCGCGTCGGTCACCAGCTTTCTCGAACTGGCGCGCGCGGGATACCGGCGCGAGAGCTGACACGAACCGGGTGGCGATTCCGCACGCCCGACAGCACAGGTACAGCGTCCGGAGATCGGACCAAATGGAGGACATGCGCAATGAATTCAGCGACCCCTGCCCGCACCGTCGATGCACAAAGGCTGCAGACGCTCATCGGGGAGATTTTCAGCGCCGAGGGCGTGCCTGCAGCCGATGCGGCGCGCATTGCCGAGTGTCTGGTGCTTGCCGATTTGCGAGGCGTTGCCTCACATGGGGTGTCGCGGCTTTCGATCTATCTGGAACGCTTGAGGCGCGGCATGGTGGAACGCGTGCCGGAGTATCGCGTGAGCGAGCCCACTCCCGTCGCGGCGCTGCTGGACGGCGGCAACGGGTTGGGGTTTCTGACGGCGACCAGGGCCATGGACATGGCGGCAGAGCGGGCCGGGCAATTCGGGATCGGCATGGTGGGGGTCAAGAACTCAAACCATTTCGGGATGGCGGCCTGCTATCTGCTGCAGGCGGTCGAGGCGGGATATGCCGCGCTGGTGTTTACCAATGCATCGCCTGCCATGCCAGTGTGGGGCGGGCGTGAGCCGTTTCTGGGGACGAGCCCGTTCGCGTTCGGCGCGCCCGGGACACCTCCGATCATTCTGGACATGGCCACATCGGTGGTGGCGCGTGGCAAGATACGGCGGGCGGCGGCGGCGGGCGAACCGATCCCCGAGGGCTGGGCGCTGGACAAGGACGGCAACCCCACGACCGATGCGCAGGCGGGTTATGACGGGCTGATCCTGCCGCTGGGCGGACCGAAGGGATCGGGGCTGTCGCTGATGATGGAGGTGATGGCCGGGGTGATGACCGGGGCGGCGTTCGGCGGCGAAGTGCGCAACCAGTACGAGAGATTCGATGCCCCACAGAATGTCGGGCACATGATGGTGGCGTTCAAGCCGGGCGTGTTCATGGGTGCCGACTATCGCGAGAGGATGGGCGAACTCGTTTCACGCGCCAAAGCCTCGACGCCGGTTCATGCCGACCAGCCGGTGCTGATGCCGGGTGAGCCCGAAGCCCTGCGGGCAGAGGAGCGGCGGAGGAGCGGGATTTCGCTTGGAGCGGCCGATCTCGAGATGATTGCCAACGAGGCGCGTACTGTCGGCGTTGACGCGTCGGCCTATATTTGAGGAAAATTGGCATGACACTCAGGATTGCCATTCTCGATGATTATCAGAATGTGGCGCTCAAGCTGGCTGATTGGAGCAAGCTGGGGCCGGACGTGGACATCAAGGTCTTCGACGAAAACCTGGGCAGCGAAGACGAGGCAGCCAAGGCTCTGGCCGGGTTCGACGTGATCTGTCTGATGCGCGAGCGGATGGCGCTGCCGGCCTCGCTGATCGCCAGATTGCCCGATCTCAAGCTGGTCAACGTGACGGGCGCACGGGTGCGGGTGATCGATTTCGACGCGGCCGTGGCGCAAGGAATCACGGTCTGCCACACCTATGCGGGCGATTCAAAGAACGCCACGCCCGAAATGGCGTGGGGGCTCATCCTGGCCAGTGCGCGGCACTTGGCCGACGAGCATCAGCGGGTGCGTGAGGGCGGGTGGCAGACCACCATCGGCACCAAGCTGGGCGGCAAGACGCTGGGGATTGTCGGGCTGGGCAAGCTGGGCAGCCGAATGGCGAAAATAGCCCAGGCGTTCGAGATGGACGTGATCGCATGGAGTCAGCATTTGACCGACGAGCGGGCCCAGGAGTGCGGGGCGCGACGGGTGGACAAAGAAACGCTGTTCCGCGAGGCGGACGTTGTGAGCCTGCATCTGATCCTTTCGGATCGCTCACGCCATGTCGTGGGGCGGCAGGAAATCGAATCCATGAAAGAGGGCGCGATCCTGGTCAACACCTCGCGCGGGCCGCTGATCGACGAGGCGGCGCTGATCGACGCACTTGTGGCAGGACGCATCAGAGCCGGGCTGGACGTTTATGATGTCGAGCCCCTGCCCCAGGGTCATGCGCTGCGCAGCGCGCCGAATGTGACGCTGAGCCCGCATCTGGGCTATGTGACGCAAGAGGCTTACGAATTTTTCTACCGCGATATTGTGGACAACATCATCGCGTGGCGCGAGGGGGCGCCGGTGCGGGTGCTCGCCGCGCCGGAAAAATGACAAAAGGAGACTTATCGCGTGGCTATTAAAAAAACCGCTGATCTCGTTGACGGGTATGATGAAAAGCTCACTTTCTGTAATTATCCGCTGATCAAGTTCGGGCAGGCTGAGGGGTTTGAGGGCGAGATCGTGACGCTCAAGACGTTCGAGGATAACGCGCTGCTGCGTGAGATTCTCGAACAGCAGGGTCATGGACGGGTGCTGGTGGTCGATGGCGGCGGGTCGACCCGCGTGGCGATCGTGGGCGACCAGATCGCGGCGCTGGCCATGACCAATGGCTGGGCCGGGCTGGTGCTTAACGGGTCGGTTCGGGACAGCGTTGATATCGACGCTATGGATTACGCCGTGTTTGCTGTGGGAACTTCGCCCAAGAAATCGACCAAGACGCGGGCAGGCTTCAAGGACGTGCCTGTGACGTTCGGAGACGTGACGTTTACGCCCGGGCATTATCTTTATGCCGATGCGGACGGGGTGCTGGTTTCGGAAAAGCCGGTGGAATAGAGCAAAAGGGCTGCTGGAGCAGTCCTTTTGCCGGTCCGATGAACGCGATGACGGCCGGCGCTTTAAAGTAGCGCGACGACAGCTTTTGTGAAGTCCCTGGTGCCTAGCGATCCTCCGAGATCGCCGGTACGGGTATCGGGGTTTTCCAAGGTCCTGTCGATAGCCTGTTCGATTGCCGCGCTGGCGGAGGTAAAGGCGTCCTTGCCCGATTTGCGGCCGTACCAATCGAGCAGCATGGCGCAGGAGAGGATCATCGAGGTTGGGTTCGCCTTGTCCTGACCGGCGATATCGGGGGCAGAACCGTGCTGGGCCTGAGCGGCGGCATGGACGTCTCCGGCGTTGAGCGAACCGGCAAGGCCCAGACTGCCCGAAAGCTCGGAGGCGAGATCGGAGAGCGTATCGCCGTAGAAGTTGGTGGTACAGATGACGTCATAACGGGATGCGTCGCGGACCAGCAGGGCGGCCATGGCGTCGATGAGGACATCGTCGAGTTCGACATCGGGGAAGTCCCTGGCCACGTCGCGAACGGTCTTGAGGAACAGGCCATCGGTGACCTGAAAGGCATTTGCCTTGTGGACGGCGGTGACCTTGCTGCGGCGCTTGCGGGCCAACTCGAACGAGCGGCGGGCAATTCTTTCGCACGCAACCGCCGTTATCTTGCGCATTGAAATCGCAACGCCTTCGACCGGCATGAACTCGCCCGGGCCGGAAAACATGTTGCGGTCTGGGTACATGCCCTCGGTGTTTTCGCGCATGATGACCAGATCCATGTCCGTCCCGCGATGCGGCAGGCTGGGCCGCGTGCGGGCGGGCCGGACATTGGCGTAAAGATCGAGCCCGATGCGGAAGGCCGCGGAATAGTTGATGCCGCCCTTGTCGCGCGGGGGATAATCAAGATTGGACATCGGGCCGAGCAGGACGCCGTCGAGCGTTCTGGCCAGAGGCAGGATGTCGTCGGGCAGGCTGGTGCCGTGGGTCTTGAGCGCGGCAAGGCCCACGTCGCGGTGCGTGTAGTCGAGAGCAAGGCCGAATTTGGCATCGGCGGCGGCCAGGATCTCGAGGCTTGCGGCCATGATTTCAGGCCCGATGCCATCGCCGGGGAGAACGAGAAGTTTCATAAGATCAGCCTTATCCGAGCAGATCGGCGGGAACGTAGAGTTCACCGGCCATCAGCTTGCGGGCGGTACGGATGGCGCCGCCGCTGATTACCTCAAGATTGGCGCCCGAACCTTTTGTCTTCAGCGCCACGTCGAGCAGGCCGGAGGGGTGTTCGATGAGAACAAGGCGGTCGTCGCCCTCGGGCCGCCTGGCCAGGCCATCGGAAACCGAACCTTCGAGCATGGCGCATGTGGATACGCACAGCCCACCGGTGACGGCAAAGGCGGCATGGGTGTTCTGGGGCACGAAATAGCGGGCGGAGATATGCCCCTCGCCCTTTGGTTCGGACAACATCGCGACCTTGGGGATGACCTTGCCGGTGACGTCGCCGAGACCCATACGCTCGCCGGCGATCATGCGCATGGCTTCCATACGGGCAAAGAAATCGGCGTCGGCATCGAGTTCGGCCGGTGTTTCGTAGCCCGTCTTGCCCAGGTCGGCGGCGCGGAAGATCATCATGGGGACGGACACATCGATCAGAGTGACAACGACGCCGTTGATCTGCTCGATAAGGTTGCCGGTGGGCAAAAGCTTGCCTGTCTTGGATCCGACGATATCCATGAAATTGAGGCGCACAGGTGCCGCTGTGCCGGGCACACCGGCGATTTCGGTATCGCCAGCATAGACCACGCCATCAGCATCGGTTTTGACAATGGCTTCGATGCGGCTGTTGGTATTGACGTTGAAGATGGTGACGGCGGTTTCTTCTCCGGTGATTTCGACCATGCCACGCTCAATGGCGAAAGGGCCGACTCCCGAGAGGATATTGCCGCAGGACGGCGCGGTGTCCACGAAGGCTTCGGTGATCGAAACCTGGGCGAATAGATAATCGACATCGACGCCTTCACGGGTCGAGGGCTGCACCATGGCGACCTTGGAGGTCAGCGTGGTGGCGCCCCCTACCCCATCGATCTGGCGTGCATCGGGAGACCCCATGGCTGCCAGAAGAACCTTGTCGCGGGTTTCGACATCGGCCGGAAGGTCGGTGGTTACGAAATACGGGCCCTTGGATGTCCCGCCGCGCATGAGAATGCAGGGAATGGCAGCTTGCTTTGTCATCGTCATCTTCACAGTTGTGTCCGTTCCCCTTGGGGTCGGACGAACTCGGTTCGATACTGGACGCGCTTTAGCAGAACGGCGCTCGTCAAAGGATTGAGCAATGGTGTTGCCCGGCATCGCGGTTTGGCAATGAAGGGCGGTGAACAGATATGCCCCCGCCCTTCAGCAGGATAAGTGGCGCGCACCTATCCTGGAAACGCTCTAGCGGAACGGCCAGGGCAGACGGAACTGACCCTGCAGGAACCCGGCCGGCATGACAAGGTTGAGCGAGCGGGCCAGGACCATCATGAAAATCGCCGCAGCGAGGGTCAGCAGTATCGTCTTGAGCCAGCTCGCCTTGGCCATGGTCCTGAGGAAGGTCACAAAGAAGACCAGCAATGCTGCAAAATAGCCCGCAATGGCGACGAGGCCGACAAACAGGGCAAGCCAGGCCAGCATGGCCCATGCACCGCCGCGGACGTCGTGTTCACGCGGGGTGACCTCGGTGTCGAAATTGGCCGTCGATTCGAGCTTGCCCATGACCAGTGGCACCATGGCCACCAGAGTTGCGGCGACGCCTACAACGGCCACCCAGGTCGGGAAGATGCCGCCCAGCTGGGTCAATCCGAACGATTCCCAGAATACGAAGACAAAGCCGGCCAACACCGCAGCGCCGAACAGGATTTGCGGCCAGGCCTGACCTGGCTGAGCGAGCTCGGTGGAGCCTTCTGTGCTGACCTTGGCAGCTTCTTCGCCCGGACGCGTGCGGGCGCCGAGCCAGACCGAGACGACCGTGAGCACGATGATGCCGATGACCAGCGGCCGGGTGAGGAAACCCCAGCCCGAGAACTGGACTGCCTGGTAGAGGTAACGTTCCGCCTGGGTGGCAAGAACAAAGCCGATCAGGAAGCCGGGACGCGGCCAGCCGAAGCGCTTGAGCAATACCCCGATGGCGCCGACGATCAGCAAGGCGACAAGGTCATTGAGCGAGCGCGTAGCCTGGAAGGACGCAAACGTTATGACCATGATCATGAATGGCGCGATCAGCGTGTAGCGGATCGTGGTCAGACGGGCGATGCCGGGTGCGGCGACGATGCACAACAGTGTGCCGATGACATTGGCCAGGGCCAGCGACCACACGATGGTGTAGGTCACGTCAAGATTGCGGTCCGCCATGGCGGGGCCGGGCTGAATGCCGAGCAGGATGAGACCGGCGAGGAACACCGCCATCGACCCCGACCCGGGAATGCCGAACAAAAGCGTGGGGATCAGCCCGCCGCCTTCCTTGGCATTGTTGGCCGATTCCGGCGCGATAACGCCGCGAATGTCGCCCTTGCCGTACTGCGAGCGGTCCCTGGAGGTCTGGACCACATGGCCATAGGCGATCCAATCGACCACCGAACCGCCGAGACCGGGGATGGCGCCGATGATGGCACCAAGGCCCGAACAGCGCAGAGCGAGCCATTTATAAGTCCAGGTGTCCTTGAGCCCCTGCAACCAGCCGTGGCCCAAAGAGGAGGACTTGCTGGCGATTGAGGAGCCGCCGCGCAGCAGGTCGACGATTTCGGGGACGGCGAACAGGCCCAGCGCCACGATGACCAGCGGAATGCCGGTCGAGAGATAGAGCAGCCCGAAATCCATACGATATTCGCCAGTGGCCGGTGCTGCGCCGACGGCGCCGAAGGCCAACCCCAAAGCAGCGGCGGCGACGCCCTTGGCAAGGTTGTTACCCGAAAGGACGCCGACCATCGAGAGGCCGAAAAGGGTCAGAGCGAACAACTCGGCCGAGGAAAAACTCAGGATGAGCGGGCGCGCGATGACCACGAAGCCGGTCAGGATCAGAGCGCCGAACAGACCGCCCATGAGTGAGGCCGAAAAGGCCGCCGAAAGCGCGCGGGCCGCCTGCCCCTTCTTGGCCAGTGGAAATCCATCGAGAACGGTTGCCTGACTGGCGGTCGAGCCAGGAATACCCATCAGCACCGACGCAAAGGTGTCGGAGGTGGGAATGATGGCGACGAGGCCGATGAGCATGGCGAGCGCGGACGTCTGGTCCATGCCGTAAAGGAACGGCAGGAGCAGCGACAAACCAACGATGCCGCCCAGACCGGGCAGAATGCCGATGACGAGACCCAACAGCACGCCGAGAGTCAGGAACATCATGTGGTGAGGGGTCAGCAGTTCAACAAGTGCTGAAAAAAGTACGTCGAGCATATTGGTTACTCGTGAGTTTTGCCGAACACTGGCTCGGGTTCAGGCGCGGTGTTGCTTGCAGAGCAAAGCGCGCATCAGGAACGATACAGCGCCGCGACTCGCTGGAGCCGCGGCGCCGTCAAGGACAAGCTTAGTCCAGGGTGACCTGGTAGTTCTCGGACAGGAACTGGCGCACCCAGTCGCGTGCCACGGGGTCGATCGTGGTCGCGGCGGTGTAAACGCCCGCCACTTCGTCACCCACTGCCTGGTCGTACTCGCCCAGCACTTCGACCTTTGCAGCCTGAAGCTCAGGATCATTGACCGCGTCGATGAACGCCTGACGATAAGCCGCTACGATTTCGGGCGGGGTTCCGTTGGGAAGCATGGCCGGCTTCTGTGCGGCAAAGCCCGAACCGAAGAAGGCGAGATAGGCCTGCAGTTCGATGCCAGCGGCACCCATTTCGCCATGAACCATTTCATAGGCCTCAAGGAAATGGGGCAGATCGGGGAAGGTCGGGTCGCGCTGGACATTTCCTTCTCCGTCGAGCACGCCCCAGGAAAAGAGCGGCACGGCGTCGCCGGCTTCGACAAGCGGAACCACGTTGGTCAGATAGGCCGACGAGGTCTGGTAATCGATTGTGGCTTCGCCACGCTCGAAGGCCAGACGACCATCGCCACGGCCGGTCATGCCGAAGACGTGACGAACGTTGAGGCCGAGCACCTCAAAGGCGAGCAGCGGAACGAGATCGAGCGAGGTCGCGCCCTGGCTGGCATAAACCAGTTCGGTGTCCATGATCTCGCCGAGCTGGGACGCGTCCGAAATGCCGAGGCTGGCCGGGACGTACACCACGCCGCCGGTCGGAGAGACCAGAACGGGCTGAAGTTCGGCATAGTCGTACTGAACGCGGCTATCGCCGAGCAGGAACGGGAACTGGGTGGAACCGGACGTGCCGAGCAAGGAGAGCCCATCGGGCTCGGCCCGGGCAACGAACTCGTTGGCACCGGTGATCGAACCACCGCCAGGAACGTTGCGAACGATCACGTTGGGCTGTCCGGGCAGGTATTTGGACAGATAAGGCGCGTAAAAACGTGCCCAGACGTCGGACCCGCCACCTTCGGAGAACGGAATCCACCACTCGACGGTCTGGCCGGAGAAATCGACCTCCTGAGCCTGAACGGAAACCGGCGCGATGGCAATCGAGGCCGCCGCAACAGCGGACGCGGCCAAACCCCGCGCGAAGCGAAGTGCATTTTTCATATAGGATCCTCCCATAGAGTTGGCAGCCAGACCTCCGCATTGCCCCCGCGCCGTGCCTCCCCAGCCGGCCTTCGGTCCATCCGAGCGTTGCTCCGTGATGTTCTCCGGCCTTTGCCAGGCATGGCAAGGAAATGCGGAAACAACGGATGTCTGCTGACGGCCATCATGGACCACCAAGCTGTCGAGAAGCTGTCCGGTGCAAAACCGATCCTTATTCAGCAGCTATGCTGCCGATTCCGGGCTTTTGACGGTTCTCCTGCGCCTGGGCGATGGGCAGTTTCAGGCGAATCGTGCAGCCCTTTTCGGCAGGGACAATGCCGACATCGCCACCTGCCCTTTGCGCAATGGCGCGGACGATCGAAAGGCCGAGACCGCACCCTCCATCACTGTCATCGGACAGCCGCACGAACCTGTCGAACACCTCCTCGCTGGCTTCGGGCGGGATGCCAGGCCCTTCATCGGCCACGGTGAGCGCGGCCATGTTTCCGATGCGCTCCACAAGGAGCGAAAGCCGTCCGCCCCTGGCGCAGCCATATTTCAGGCCGTTGTCGATGAGATTGTCGATTGCTTCCTCGAGCATCACGCGATTGCCGGCAACTGGCAGGGGCTCGGTGGCAGGTTCGAGCTCAATATCGACATGAGCTGCCAGGGCACGGGGTACGTGGCGGCGAGCGACATCGGCCACGAGCTCGGTCAGGTCCGAAGGCGGCTGCAAATCATCGCCCCTGCCTTCATTGGCTATATCGAAATTGAGCAATTGGTGGCTCATGCGCGAAAGCTGGCGCGCGGCCTGGGACAGATCCTCGAGGCGGGCGGTGCGGCCGCTGTCACTGCTCGCGGTCAGCGCGGATTCAGCCTGGGCCTGAATGGCCGCGACGGGATTGCGCAACTGATGAGCAGCGTTGCCGATAAAGGCGTTGCGCCGGTCCAGTTCCTCCCTGAGCCGGGCGAACAGGCTGTTGATGGTTTCGACCAGCGGCGCGACCTCGTGTGGAACGGGCCGGCGGATAGGGCGCAGATCGCTGGCTGAACGCAGACCCACGGCGCTGCGCAAATCGGTAAGCGGGGCCAAGCCCCAATTAATGCCGAACCAGAACAGGATCGCGGCCGAACCCACGATGAGCAGGAGATTGAAAACGGACTGGCCGACGAGCGACAGGCTGAGCGCCTGACGCTGGGTGACCGTTTGCCAGACCTGCACGGTGGTCCACCCGTCGAAATCGATATCAGCTATGAATTCGCGCAGGATGACGACCCGAACCGGGCGATCATGATAGAAACTGTCGAAAAAAACCGGCGTGCCACCCGGAACGTCGAGACCGGCGGACGGGATCGGAGCATCGGAATGGCCGGTGACAAAGCGGCCATCGGCGGCGCGAACCTGATAGAAGATGGGATCGCCCAGGGCGCCGACCAGGGAATCGAGCAAGGCATCGGCAACGAGATCGCCCTTGGTCAGCACCACCTCGCGGGCGACGGCGTGAGCGACGACCTTCAGCGTGTCGTCATAAAGATTCTTGGACATGTCCTGCGCCGACCAATAGCGCACGGCGCTCGACGCCAGGGCGATAAACACCAGCGGCACGACCAGCAGCACGAAGAGCCGGGCGCGGAGGCTGGGGGTGCGGACGGAAGCGACATTCATTGGACAACGACCGGGCGAAGCACATAACCGAGCCCGCGAATGGCCCTTATGGTTATGCCGAAAGGTTCGATCTTGCGGCGCAGCCGGGAAACGAGGAGTTCGACCGCGTTGACCTCGATATCGGCTCCCGTTCCGTAGATGCTGTCGCACAGCGCATCCTTGGACACCACGCGCTCGGCATGGTCGAACAGGATCTCCCAGAGCGCGAGCTCGCGGCGTGGAAGGACGATCGGGCCGTCCGGGCTCGATATCTGGCGGCCGAGCCTATCGTAGCTGAGCTGGCCCAGAGTCTCGATATTGTGGACCCGCTGCCCCCTGCGGCGCCCAAGGGCGCGGACGCGCGCGTTGAGTTCGGCCATTTCGAATGGCTTGGTCATGTAATCGTCGGCGCCGGCATCGAGACCCACGATACGGTCCTGGAGACTGTCGCGGGCCGTGAGGACAAGCACGGGTATGTCGTTGCGCTCGGTGCCGAGGATGCGAATGACGTCCAGGCCGCTGCGTTTGGGCAGGTTTATATCGACAATGGCCAGATCGGCGCCCTCGGTGGACAGAAACTGCGAACCGTCATCGCCATTTGCCAACCAATCAACGGCGTGCCCCTCGTCCTGCAGGGATTGAATGACGGCACGCGCCAGCATTGTGTTGTCTTCGATCAGAACGATGCGCAAGCGCTTGTCCCTCCCCCGGGTCCTGTGATCGTCTCCTTTGGGGTCTCGTATTGCGAATGCCCCATTCTGCTCCTGGCAATGTGACCCCGGAGGGGCTTGGCTGGCAAGCAAATTTCCGTGAGGGGTGGCCTCGGCAGGGAACTGCGGTTAGACATTGGCCGGGCCGGTCGCGCTGGGAGGGTCACCGGTTCAGCCCAGTCGTTGGAGGAGGATCATGCACGGACTGCTGCGTTGGGCACGAAGCGTTGGCGCCGGGCTCGGGCTGCTGGCGATGGCAGCAGCGCCAGCCCTTGGACAGGTCAGTTTTGCGGGAAAAACTATAGAATGGATCGTTCCCTTCAGCCAAGGCGGAGGGTCTGACACATGGGCGCGGTTCAATGCGCCATTTCTGTCGCGGCACCTGCCCGGCAATCCGGAAATCGAAATCGTCAACGAACCCGGTGGTGGCGGGACGCGCGGCCCCAACACCTTCGCCAGCCAGGCCCGCCCGGATGGGCTGACTGTTCTGGGGACTTCGGGCTCGACGCAGTTTCCTTACCTGCTGGGTGATCTGCGCGTGCGGTACGACTACAAGGACTGGGAAGTTGCCATGGTCGCCCCGACCGGAGGCGTGATCTACGTATCGCCTCAAACAGGAGTCGACGGACCGGCGACAATCGAAAGGCTCCGGGATCAAACCCTGGTGTTTGCCAGTCAGGGGCCGACGTCGCTTGACCTGGTACCCATGCTGGCCTTCCGGCTGCTTGGCCTCGATGTCAGCTATGTATTCGGCTACACGGGCCGTGGCGATGGCCTGATCGCCATGGAACGGGGCGAGGTGAGCATCGATTACCAAACGACCGCATCCTACTTGCGCAATGTCTTGCCCATGGTCGAGGCCGGCGAGGCCGTGCCGCTGATGAGTTGGGGAGTCCTTGACGAGAATGGTGAGATGCAACGCGACCCGACATTTCCAGATCTTCCCATTGTGGAGGAAGTTTATGAAATGCTGTACGGGGCGCCCCCTTCGGGAGCGGACTACGAGGCTTATCGCGCGTTCAATATTGCTGGATTTGCCGCGCAGAAAATGGTGATCTTGCCCCAGAACACGCCGCCCGAGATTGTCGAAACCTGGCGGCAGGCATGGCGTGATGTATTTGAAGATCCCGAATATCGCGCCAATGTCGGGGCCGTTCTGGGGGCTTATGAACAGGTTACGGGACGCGCGGCCGAGGCGTTGTTCATCGAGGGAACAACGATTGATCCGACGGCGCGCCAGCGCATATTGGACATGCTCGCAAACGAATATGCAGTGCGATTAAGCGACTAATAACGGCCCCAACTCATCAATCGGCATATGGCTTGCCTCCCGCTTTCTACAGTGGGAGCTTGCGGAACATTTACGGAACATGTATAAAAGTTCAATATTTGTTCCGATTCGACGCCGCCGAGGGATCCGCCAATGTTGACGCGCAAACAGCACGAACTTCTGATGTTCATCCATGAGCGGATGAAAGAGAGCGGCATTCCGCCTTCTTTTGACGAGATGAAGGAAGCGCTGGATCTGAAATCGAAATCGGGCATTCACCGGCTGATCACGGCGCTGGAGGAGCGCGGGTTCATCCGTAGGCTGCCGAACCGGGCCCGGGCGCTCGAAGTCGTGAAGCTGCCGGACTCAATGAACCCTTCGCTCGGCGGACGCAAGGCGCGGTTCGAGCCTTCGGTCATCGAGGGCACGCTGGGCAAGGTTCCGGCAAAGACCATGGCACCCAAGCAGGACAATGGCGGATCTGTTGCCATTCCGGTGATGGGGCGCATTGCTGCGGGCGTGCCGATCGAGGCGATCCAGACCCATTCTCATTCCATCGCGGTTCCGCCCGAAATGCTGGGTTCCGGCGAGCATTTTGCGCTGGAAGTGCGCGGGGATTCGATGATCGATGCCGGGATCTTCGACGGCGATACGGTTTTGATCCGCAAGCAGGATGCGGCGGGCAATGGCGAGATCGTGGTGGCACTGGTGGACGACGAGGAAGCGACCCTCAAGCGTTTGCGCAAAAAGGGCAATGCGGTGGCGCTCGAAGCGGCAAACCCAGCTTACGAGACCCGCATTTTCGGCCCCGACCGCGTCAAGGTTCAGGGGCGGCTCGTGGGGTTGCTGCGGCGCTACTGAGTCTGGATGCGCCAGCGGCGGCTGGGACCGTCGATGGCGGTGCGGATCGTGGGTGGCAGATCGGGACCATTCCAATCGATCATATGGGCGCCGTGGCGTGCAAGATCGGACGCATTGATGACCAGTGTAGCGGCCACGGCGCATTGGGGTGGCGCGGTCAGACGCGTGACGACGATGTCGGCGATGCGGCAATCTTCATCAAAGGCGTCGCGGGATTTGACCAGGGCGATTGTGTAGCCATCCTCGGTTGTCAGTATGCAGCCACGGCTATCGCATCCCGCGGCAGGATGAGCGTCTTCGATCACAGTGATATAGCGTTCCGACCAGATTGTTGTGGCGAAGGTGTTGTTGCGGCCGGCGATCAAGGCGACGCGGTCTCCGCTGCGGACGGCCAGTGCCTGACTTTGATCGGCAATGAAGATGTCGGGCGCCTGCTCAAGGCAGAAAAAGGCGATCAGCGGAACGGCGGCAATCGGGCCAATGACGCGCATGCGGGTTCGGAAATAGGCCAGCCAGGCCAGGGCGAGCAGGGCCACGCCGAGCGCGAGCGGCGACAGGATGGGGCTGGGATCGAAGCCGCCGCTTAAATCGCGCACGAAGCCAGCGCACCAGAGCATTGCCTCGATACTCCAGCCGAGCGCAGCATATGGCAGGGCTTCGAGGCCGATCGGGAGCAACAGGGTTCCGAGCAGCGCGGCGGGCATCATCACAAAGGTCACGATCGGCATGACCATGAGATTGCCCAGGACACCGAAAGGCGCGGTCTGCTGAAAGTGGTATGCGCTGAACACCAGGGTCGCCAGCCCGGCGATGACACTGGTGGTCGCGATGTCGAGCATGAGGGCCAGCGCCCTGCCCCGCTGGGGGTGTTCCCGATCTTCCCGATGCCGACGGGCCAGTTCAAAAGCTGAGATCAGAGCAATGACGGCGGCGAAAGAGAGCTGGAAAGAGGCCCGGAATACGCTGGTCGGCTCGAACACAATGATGGCGAGCCCGGCAATGGCGACATTGCGCATGGTCAGCGCCTGCCGGCCGGCAATTATGGCCGCAAAGATCAGTGCCAGCATGATGGTGGAGCGCACCGCTGGAATGACCATGCCCGAAATCACCATATAAGCCAGTGCTGTGGCGATGCCGGCGCCAGCGGCGATCTTTTTGATGGGAAAGCGCTGGGCCAGGCCATGGCTCAGCGAGAGCAGGAAGCGTACGCAGGCAAACATGGTGCCAGCGACCAGCGTCAAGTGCAGACCGGAAATGGCGATGACATGGGCAATGCCGGCCGAGGCCATCAGTTCGCGGTCCTCCTCGGTGATCCGGCTCTGATCGCCGGTCACGAGCGCCGCGGCGATACCGCCGATCCTTTCACCCAATTGAGCGACGATGCGTGCGGTGATCGTGGCACGGACATCCTTGACGATGCGTGCGAGCCCACCCTCTCCGCCTTGTTCTATTTCGATGTCGCCGAACGCAGTCCCGTAGGCGCCAATGCCGTCGAAATGACTTATGAACTGCGAGTCGTAGCCGCCGGGAACGGCAGGCGGCGGAACCGGATAGAAGCGGATGCGAGCGGTGAGGGTGTCGCCGGGCGAGACAGTATATGACCCCGGTACCGTGACGCGAGCCATGCGGATTTCGGGCACCGTCCAATCAGGGGTGCCCGCAATATCGGAGAGTATCCAGCGTTGCTGGCTGCCATCGTCATAAGTGACCGCTTCGATGCGCGCCGTGTAGGTTCCGTAGCGCGGCGCTTCGAGCATTGGCGTACCGAAAAGCGCGGCATGAACGGGCAGAAGAACCATTCCGACAGCAAACATGGCGGCAAGGAGGGCGGTTTCGCGCACAAGAGCACGATCACGGCCGGTCCATGCGGCAACGAGAGCAATACCGAGCAGGACTGCAAGGGACGTGAGGGCCGGCTCATCGGGAAGCACCCGATAGGCAATGAGCCCGGCGATCATGGCAAAGGGGAACAGAATGAAGTTGCGACGCTGGGTCACGGCATCGACGATTGCCGCCCTCAAGCCGGCGTAAAGAGCAGCTGCCCGCGCCACGAGCCAGGCGAGCGGACCTGCGGCCCGCCCCTGCCCCGGATTTTTGGCGACGGGAAAGTCGACCATCTTGGCGCGCCCCCAACCCTTGCGCTCGTTGGGCGCTATGGTACACACGGGCCAAACATTTCTCCAAGCGGTAAGCCTTATGTCCAAACCCGTCGTCACGCGTTTTGCGCCTTCTCCCACTGGTTTCCTGCACATCGGGGGCGCACGCACAGCTCTTTTCAACTGGGTGTTCGCGCGCAAGATGGGCGGCAAGATGCTGCTGCGCATCGAAGACACCGACCGGGAACGCTCGACCGAGGCCGCCGTGGCGGCGATTCTGGATGGGATGAGCTGGCTGGGGCTCGATTGGGATGGAAGCCCGATCAGCCAGTTTGCACGTGCCGACCGGCATGCCGAGATCGCGCTGCAACTGCTCGAGAGCGGCAACGCCTATAAATGCTACTGCACCCGGCAAGAGTTGACCGAGATGCGCGAAAAGGCCCGCGCCGAAGGCCGCCCGCCGCGCTATGACGGCCGCTGGCGCGACCGCGATGCGTCCGAGGCGCCAGAGGGCGTCAAGCCCGTCGTCCGGATCAAGGCGCCTCAGTCCGGCGACATCGTGGTCAAGGATCGCGTGCAAGGCGAAGTGGTGTTCAAGGCCGAGAACCTCGATGATTTCATCATCCTGCGTTCCGATGGCACGCCGACTTACATGCACGCCGTGGTTGTGGACGATCACGACATGGGCGTTACCCACATTATCCGGGGTGACGATCATCTGACCAATGCGGCTCGGCAGATCATCATTTATCAGGCCATGGGCTGGGACGTACCTGAAATGGCGCATATTCCGCTGATCCACGGACCCGATGGGGCAAAGCTGTCCAAGCGCCATGGTGCCATGGGGGTCGAAGCCTATCGGCAGATGGGATATCTGCCTGAAGCCTTGCGCAACTATCTGGCCAGGCTGGGCTGGGCGCATGGCGACGACGAGATCTTTTCAACCGAGCAGATGATCGAGTGGTTCTCGCTCGAGGCGCTCAACAAAGGTGCGTCGCGGTTCGATTTCGTCAAGCTCGACAATCTCAACGGTCATTATATCCGTTCGGCCGATCCAGAGCGGCTCTATGACGTCATGGTCGAGACGGCGTCGGAAACCGGGCGCAATGCCGATTATGCCGGGCTGGTTTCCAACCGCGATACAGTGCTGGCCGCGATCCCCGAATTGCAGCCGCGCGCCAAGACGGTGCTGGAACTGATCGATCTGGCACAGTTCATCTATGCCGAGCGCCCGCTGGCCATAGAAGAAAAGGCAGCGCAGTTGCTCAATGAAGAGAGCGTTGCGCATCTGGCTGCACTCACGGCGGCGTTTTCAACGCTGGATGGCTGGTCGGTCGAAAAGCTGGATGGGACGGTGCGGGCCTATGCCGAAACCGTCGGGCTGAAGCTGGGAAAGGTTGCACAACCCTTGCGCGCTGCCTTGACGGGACGAACGATATCACCGGGCATTTTCGAAGTGATGGTGCTGATCGGACGCGAAGAGAGCCTGGCGCGGCTTTCCGACGTCGTGGGCGTTGGCGCCGGGGCTCATTCCTAGCGCCATCTGCTGCGCCTGGGGCCTACGACTTTCGTTTTACCTATACGTCAAGAGCTATGACGTAGTTGCATGGCCGTAGGATTTCGGATACCCAAGCGAAGCATTTTTCAAAGACGTCAATGTGCGTGCTCAGAGCCGGCGGGCCCAGTGCTTGCGGCAGAGCTGAGCCGAAACCCCGGAGGCACATGAATGAGCGAACAATCGGCAAAACTTACTCTGGGCGATGAGACCTACGAGTTCCCGGTGCTCAGCGGCACGGTGGGGCCCGATGTTATCGACATTCGCTCACTGTACGCCAAGACCGGCATGTTTACATACGATCCCGGCTTCACATCGACGGCAGCGTGTGACAGCGCCATCACCTATATCGACGGCGACAAGGGCGAGTTGCTCTATCGCGGCTATCCCATCGACCAGCTTGCCGACAAAAGCTCGTATATCGAGGTCTGTTATCTGCTGCTCTATGGCGAATTGCCTTCGAAAGCCGAACTGAAAGATTTTGAGAACCGGGTGACCCGCCACACCATGGTGCATGAGCAGATGCACTATTTCTATCGCGGGTTCCGCCGTGATGCGCACCCGATGGCGATTGTGACCGGCGTTGTTGGCGCCATGGCCGCCTTCTATCACGACTCCACCGATATTTCGGACCCCGAACAGCGCGAAATCGCTTCGATCCGGATGATCGCCAAGCTGCCGACGATTGCCGCGATGGCTTACAAATATTCGGTGGGCCAGCCCTTCGTTTATCCGCGCAACGACCTCGACTACGCCTCGAACTTCCTGCACATGTGCTTTGCCGTGCCGGCCGAGGAATACAAGGTCGATCCGGTGGTCGCCAAGGCGATGGACCGCATCTTTACGCTTCATGCCGATCACGAGCAGAACGCCTCGACTTCGACGGTGCGTCTGTCGGGCTCGTCCGACGCAAACCCGTTTGCCTGTATCGCTGCCGGTGTGGCGTGCCTTTGGGGCCCGGCACATGGCGGAGCGAACGAAGCCGCGCTCAACATGCTGCGTCAGATCGGGACGGTGGACCGCATCCCCGAGTTCATCGAGCGGGCCAAGGACAAGAACGATCCGTTCCGCCTGATGGGTTTTGGGCACCGGGTCTACAAGAACTACGATCCGCGGGCTGCGGTGATGCAGGAATCAGCGCGCGAAGTGCTTGGGCTGCTCGGTGTTGAAAACAACCCGACGCTGCAGGTTGCTCAGGAACTCGAAAAGATCGCGCTCGAAGATCCCTATTTCGTCGATCGCAAGCTGTATCCGAACGTGGACTTCTATTCGGGCATCATTCTCGATGCGATCGGCTTCCCCACGTCGATGTTCACCGCAATCTTTGCGCTCTCGCGCACGGTGGGCTGGATTGCCCAGTGGAAGGAAATGATCGGCGACCCGCAGAAGAAGATCGGGCGCCCGCGTCAGCTCTACAACGGCGCGACGATGCGCGATTACGTGGATATCTCGGGCCGCTAGGTGTAAGCGAGAATCCTTAGAACAGGATCTTGAAGGGGCGCTTCCGGCGCCCCTTTTTCCATGAGGGCACGGATCTTGTGAAAGTCGTCTGCCTGGGCAGCCAGCGCCTGTGGTGCATCGACCAGAGCCAAAGCGGCGTCGGCCAGTTTGCCCGGTTCGCCCTTGTGAGCGAACAGGATTTCGGGGACCACCTCTTTTCCGGCGATGATATTGGGCAGACCGATAAAGGGCGTTGTTGCCTTTTTGAACATTGCCACCTGAGCGCCTTCGGCGACATAGGTCAGGATGTGGGGCACTCCGGCGAGGGCGAGTTCGAGCGTGACGGTGCCGCTGACGGCAACCGCGGCGACGGCTTGCGCGATGGCGGACTGACGATCCTCAGGGGTGAGAACAACCGAGATCGGCATTGGCCATTGCGCGACCATGCGCGAAATGCGGGTGGCTTGCGAGCGGGTGGCGAGAATAATGAAACCGGTCACGGACGGGTGGGCCGACAGACGCTGCGCCACTTCGGCCATCATGGGAAGGTGGCGGATAATCTCGCCCCTGCGGCTGCCGGGCAGCAGCAGGATGGGACCGGCGGCCGGTTGGAGTGGCCGCATGGGATATCGTTCGAGCGCCGGGTGCCCGACATAGGCCGTTTGCGGCCCGCCGAGCTCACGCATGGCACTGGGCTCGAACGGCAGGACGCTGAGCACCTCATCGAAGATCCCGGACAGCTTCCGGGCGCGTTCAGCTCCCCAGGCCCAGACGGCCGGGGCAACGTAGAGGATGATGGCGCCCTGATATCCGCGTTTACGCAGAGAGCGCGCCACGACCTTGGAGAAGACCTGCGCGTCGATCAGCACCACGGCGGCCGGTTGTTGCCGCAGGACGGCAGAAACGACCTGGCGGGCCCGCCACAGCAGCAGGGGAAGCCGCATAATGACGTCGCGATAGCCCATGACCGCCAGATCGTCGATGGGAAAGAGCGAGGAGAGCCCCTCGCCTTCCATGGCATCGCCACCGACGCCGGAGATGGACAGATCGGGACGCGCGCGGCGCAGGCCGACGATCAGATTGGCGCCAATGCGATCGCCCGAGGCCTCGCCGGCGAGGATGAAAACGTCAGTCATCGCGTGCGATCATGCCAACAAGCGCGATGCCAGCGGCATCGGCAGCGGAAATGAGTTCGGGGCGCCCGATCAGCAGGGTGCGGCCCGTCTCGACGACAATGGCCTCGACACCGGCCTTTTGGGCGAGCTTGACCGTGTCTTTCCCGATAGCGGGAAGATCGACGTGCAAGGGTTGGCCCGGCTTTGAGGTTTTGGCCAGAACCAGGTGACCGCGACCGTTGCCGATCAGACCCCGCTCGCGATAGACAGCGCACCGCATAAGGAGTTCGTCGGTCCCACCGATATCCTCGGTGGCGACAATTCGCGCTCCAGCAACAACAAGCGCCTGCCCCAGATCGAGCGTTCCGGCCTTGCGGGCGGCGGCAAAGGCGAATTCGGCGGTGCGGAGAAGCTCGCCGGGGGCTGGGACCGCGCCCATCTGGCCTTCGGGTGCGAGTAGGTCGGAAACGATCTCGTGGACGCCGATGAAGGGCAGGCCCAACATCTTGAGCAGGGTCGCGCCCAGTTGGGAGAGCTTGCTGTCACCCTTGGAGGTGGCGTCCTTGTCGCCCGCAAATTCAGCGAAGGTTTCGCGCTCGCGGTCGGACATGTGCATGCCGCCGACGGCGCAGACGTGGGTGGCCTTGAATCGGCGGATTTCGCGCAGGACCTGATCGGGACGGGAGACCTTGATCTGGAAGGGATCCTCGTCCTCCAGATCAGCGCGTGGATGGAGCGCAAGAACGCGGATTTCCCACCCGGCGTCCCGCGCGGCCGCAATGGCCTGGGGTACAAGATCGCCCGATCCGGCGACCAGCGCCAATCGGCCGGGAGCGGTCATTGCTCGGCTGGCGTGCCGTTGCGAGGCATGCAGAGCGCGCGCTCGGACGGCTTGCGGATGAATTCGATCACTTCCTCAACGAGCGCTTCGCCCTCGAATATTTCGGCGGCGTCCTCAATGCGCTCGCGCAGAGTGCCCTCGCTCGAAAAGATCATGCGATAGGCGGCCCGCAGGGCGTGGATCGATTCCCGGTCGAACTTGCGGCGCTTGAGCCCGACCAGGTTCAAGCCACCGAGATAGGCACGATTGCCAAGCACCGAACCGTAGGGAATTACGTCGTTTTCGACAAATGACATGGCGCCGACAAAGGCATGAGCGCCGATGCGGACGAATTGATGAACGCCGCAGATGCCGCCGAACCGAACGTAGTCGTCGACCACGCAATGGCCCGCCAGGGACGCCTGATTGGCCATGACCACGTGGTTGCCGACGCGGCAATCGTGGGCGATGTGGACGCCGACCATAAGCAGGCAATTGTTGCCAACCCTGGTTTCCATGCCGCCGCCGGCGGTGCCGGGATTGATGGTCACATACTCGCGCAGCACGCAATCGTCACCGATCGAAACCGTGCTCGGCTCGCCCTCGAACTTGAGGTCCTGCGGCGGATGCCCGATGGACGAAAAGGGATAGATCGTCGTTCGGGCGCCGACTGCAGTACGGCCGTCGATGGACACATGGGAGACCAGCTTGGCGCCGTCACCGATGGAGACATCGCCGCCCACAATGCAATAGGGACCGATTTCGACGTTCTCGCCCAGCTTTGCCGTGTCGCTGACGATAGCTGTGGGATGGATGGATGAGGTCACGCTTGTTCCTTGACGATCATCGCACCGATTTCGGCCTCGGCAACGACGACGCCGTTCACGATGGCCTTTGCTTCATAGCGTCCGACCGTCTTGCGGCGATGAATTTTCTTGATGTGATATTCAAGCTTGTCGCCAGGCTTGGCGGGCTTGCGGAACTTCACGGCGTCGATCGTCAAAAGGTAGACGATGTGCTTGTCACCGGACTTGTTCTCGAGATTGATCACGATGGCGCCAGCGGTCTGTGCCATTCCCTCGATGATCAGTACGCCGGGGAAAATAGGCTCGCCGGGGAAGTGCCCCTGGAACTGCGGCTCATTGAACGTGACGTTCTTGATGCCGATGGCCGAATCGTCGCCGTCGATTTCGATGATGCGGTCGATCATCAAAAATGGGTAACGGTGCGGAAGAGCATTGAGGACGGCGTCGATCTCCATAGTGGAGAGTTCGGTGGCCTGCTTGGCCGTATCAGTACTGAGGGTACTCAAGTCTTATCCCCTTTTGATAACCGTCTTATTGCTACGATTTCCCGCTTCCACATCTTTACATCCTGCGCAGGCGCCCCGGCAATATTGGAGCCAGAGGGAAAGCTGTGGGTAACGCCGGAACGGGCAAGAACCAGCGTGTTGGCGCCCAGCCGCAGATGCCCCGCGGTGCCCGCGCCGCCCCCCATAACGACCCCATCTTCAAGGATGGTCGAACCGGACAAGCCACACATGCCTGAAATGACGCAATTGCGACCGATGCGACAGTTGTGGCCTACCTGGACGAGATTGTCGATCTTGGAGCCCTCACCGATGACCGTATCGCCAAGCGTCCCGCGATCCACGGTGGTGTTGGCACCGAGTTCCACACGGTCCTGAATGATGACGCGTCCGAGCTGGGGGATCTTACGATGCCGGTCCGAGCGCAACTGGAACCCGAATCCTTCCGCGCCGATGACCACGCCAGGCTGAATGACGACTTCATTGCCCAGATGGGCGCACTCGATCGAAACGTTGGAGCCGATGACGCAATTTCGGCCGATGGTTACGCCCGCGCCGATCGAGGTGTTGGCGCCGATGACGGTGCCCGTGCCGATCTGAGCCCCGGCGCCGACGGCAACGTTGGCGGCGAGCGTCACGCCGGGCTCAATAAGGGGGACGGGCTCGGCGCGCATTGAGGCGCGGATTATAGCTGCGCTGTCGTCGGGGTAGAAGACGTTGAGGATGTCCACGAAGACATCGTAGGGCTTGTCGCAGACGATTGCCGTGGCATGGCCCGCCACAGACGCTTCGAGCTCGGGCGTGACCAGAACGGCCCCTGCCCCACTGCGAGCCAACTGGTCGGAATAGGATTTGCTGGCGGCAAACGAAATGCTCGAAGCACTGGCGTCGGCCAGGTCGCTGGCCCCTTCGATCGTTGGGTCCGTGGCCAAATTGCCTGCCAACGCGGGATGACCAGCGGCACTGAGCAGGTCGGACAGACGTAGCGGGCCAGTGCACTCGTGAAATCGGGGATCGATCATTGCTGCGCCTGAAAAAGAAACCGCGGCTCTGATACGCCGCGGTTTCCGTTTTTTCAATAAGGGCGGACGATTTAGAACAGAGTCGAAAGCGTCAGCTGGAACACCTGAGTGCGATCGAAAGTGTCGGGCTCGATCACATGGGCAAAGTCACCCCGCAGCGGCCCCAGCGGCGATTCCCAGATCAGCGAGCCGCCGACCGAGGACTTGAGCGGGTTGCCGATGCCGGCAGCTGTTTCGTATCCGCCAGCCGGAATGCCATCGATCCAGCCAACATCACCCCAGACCGCGCCACGCAGGCCCCAGTTTTCGGGCAGGAACGGCAGCGGGAAGTCGATCTCAGCGGACAGCCCGGCATAGGAGAGAACACCCAGCGCATCACCGGTTCCGGCTGCACGAGCACCCATGCCACCGAAGCGATAGCCACGGACAAGGTTGGGGCCCAGCTGGAAGGTGTCGGTGGGGTGGATACCGCTGCCACCAAGATCAGTGATCGTGCCGGCCTGGCCACGCAAGCTGCCAACGACGCCCATTTCTTCCCAGATCGGGTAGTAAACGCGCGCCCTGACTTCGGTCTTGAGGAAGTCGGCGGTGAGCGTCGTGTAATCCTGCGAGAAGGAGAGAATCATGCCCTCGGTAGGACGCTGCTGATTGTCGAGCGTGTCGTAAGTCAGCGTGTAACCAAGCGTCAGACGATCGCGCGTTCCGCCAATGTAGCCTGGGGCAAAAGGAGCGTCATCATCGGTGAATGTCACCTGCTCAAGACCGAGACGCGTGGTGAGCGTCAGGTCCTGGGCGACCGGCAGACCGAAGCGGAGCTGACCGCCAGTGGTTTCGGTGCCATAGGAGAAGGTCGAACCTTCAACCGTCACGCGCCGATAGGCATCTACACCAGCGGAGATACGCAGACCCATGAACCGCGGCTCGGTGAAGCTGAAGTCATAGGTTTCGCCATTTTCCGAACGACCCAGGGCAATGCGAAGATACTGACCACGTCCGAGGAAGTTGCGCTCGGTGAGCGAAATCTCGCCGAAAATACCATCGCGTGTGGAATAGCCCGCACCGACACCATAATCACCCGTGCTGCGTTCAACAACCGAAACGTTGAGAATGACGCGGTCCGGAGCGCTGCCGGGGGCGGAAGTGACCTGCACCGAGGAGAAGAAGCCCAGAGCCTCGATATTGGCACGACCCTTGGTCACCAGCGCGCGGTTGAACGGATCGCCTTCGGCGAAATCGAATTCACGACGAATGACAAAGTCACGGGTCTTGGTGTTGCCGGTGATATTGATGCGCTCGACGTAAACACGCGGTCCTTCATCGACCAGATAGGTGACGTTGAAGATGTTGTTGTTGATATCGCGATCGATGCGCGGGCGAACCTCGGCAAAGGGATAACCCTGATTGGTCGCACGCACCGCAAGCTCGGACGTGGACTCACTGAGGTCAGACAGCGAATAACGGCTACCCGAGCCGGTGCTGATGCCGCCGCGCAGGGCGTCTGCATCGAGGCCCGGAATCGAGGTTTCGATGGCGATGTTGCCGAAGTCGTAGCGCTGGCCTTCTTCAACAGTGAAGTTGATGAAGTAGGCGTTGCGGTCAGCGTCAAACTCGGCGACCGAGGACAGCACGCGCGCATCGGGGAAACCACGATTGGCGTAATAGAGCCGGATACGCTCGCGATCGACGGCAAGGCGATCCTCGCTGTAGAGATCGTCACGGAACAGCCAGCTGAAAATGTGGGTTTCCTTGGTGGTAACGACGCCCTTGAGCACCATCGAGCTGATGGAATTGTTGCCGGTGAAATTGATCGCTGCAATGCCTGCGCGATCACCTTCGTTGACCTGGAAGAAAACACGAACCCGACCATCATCGGTCGGCTCGGTGCTCGAGGTCACAGTGACGTTGGAATAGCCAGCCTGGGTATAGGCGGCCTGGATGGTCTGGATGTCGTTGGCAATGCCGGCCTGTGTGTACACCCGGCGCGCAGCCACATCGACCATAGCCGAAAGCTGATTGTCATTGAAACGGCTGTTGCCGTCAAACCCGATCGCGGAGACTTCGGTTCCTTCAGCGACCTGGGCGTGTGCAGGCGAAACACTCAGAACCAGCGCAGCACTTCCGATGAAAGGCGCAAAGGTGAAAAGCGCCATGGCGAGGAGGACGCTGTGCAAAAGCTTGGCTGATTTCATCATGATTGTTCTTGCTTGCCCTTTGAGACTTGGACCGGGAATCGTCTCAAGACGTGGATTCCCCCATACTCCGATGACAGGTTTTACCTGTTTTTACTCGACGAGCAAGGTGAAACCCCCTGCCCTGCGGCCAAAAGATGGCCACTCATGTATTCGTGCAACACTTGCTAACCCCTTGATACCACGTGCTGGCCGGCCGCTGGCCCTGCTTCAGACCAGATCGTTGATCAGCGTGAAAACCATCAGCGTACACACCAGGGCAAAGCCTATGCGGTACCCGATTTCCTGAACGCGCTGGCTCAGGGGGCGGCCGCGCACAGCCTCGTAGAGGTAGTACATCAGGTGACCACCATCCAACATCGGGACTGGGAACAGGTTAATTATGCCGATATTTAGCGATAAAAGTGCCGTAAGGTTAACCAATGCTAACAGGCCCAGGGTGGCGACCTCCCCGGAGACCTGAGCCATGCCGACCGGTCCGGCCACCTGATCGAGATCGGCGCGACCGATGAAAATATCACCGAGGAAATTGAGCGTCCGGTCGATGATGAAAGAGATTTCCTCGAACGTCATGCCGACCGCTTCCAGCGGCCCGGGGCGGTAGAGCACGATGTCGCCCTCGCCAACATCGCGTGTGACACCCATGCGACCCACCTTGAGCTCGCGGCCGAAGCGGGTGGTGGTGGTTTCGCTGCGCGGGATCAGAGACAGGCTCACCTGCTCCCCATCGCGCTCGATGACCATGGGCACAGTGCGTTCGGGCGCGGTCGAGACGATTCTCTGGACGTCCTCGAAGCCGCGAATGTCGTAGCCATCAACCGAAAGGAAGCGGTCGCCCGATTGAAGGCCTGCCATGGCCGCCGGCGAATCGGCGATGACGTCGCCCACCACCGGATCGAGCGTCAGCCGCCCGTAACCGAGCAGCATGGCGTAGAGAATCAGGAAGGTGAGCAAGAAATTTGCCACAGGTCCGGCGACCACGACGGCCATGCGCTGGAAGACCGACTTGTTGGCGAACAGGTGGGGCCGGATGGCCGGATCGAATTTTTCGGCATCGGGGTCGGGCATGCTGGCGGCATTCATATCGCCGGTGAACTTGACGTAGCCGCCGAGCGGAAAGGCCGCGATGCGCCATCTCGTGCCGCGCTTGTCGTTCCAGCCGAACAGTTCGGGACCGAAGCCGATCGAAAAGGCATCGATCGCCACTCCATTCCAGCGCGCCACGAGGTAGTGGCCCATCTCATGGACGAAGACGATGACCGTCAGAACGGCAAGGAAGGGTATGATGTAGTTCAGGAAGAACGGAAGTTCACTGATCATCGAAATCCCTTTAGAACGATGCCATCTCAGGCGATGGCGGGCTATGGCTGCCCAATGTGTCGAACTGGCGTTCTACCAGAACAGGATGCCTTGTGGTACCGCACCGAGCCCGCGATTGGCCAACCCGATGCACCACAGTACGATGCCGGCCGATGTCAGGCTGTCGATACGGTCCATAAGGCCGCCGTGGCCGGGGATAATGTCACCGCTGTCCTTGACGGCGAAGCGACGCTTTACCGCACTTTCGGCCAGATCGCCCAACTGGCCGGAAATCGAGACGACGACGGAAATCAGCAGGCCGATGGCGAAAGGCGAGGGCGTATCGAGCATCCAGCCGGCGAGAAACCAGACAGCGATGCCGCTCAGCGTACCCGCACACAACCCGCCGGCCGCGCCTGACCAGGTCTTGGACGGTGAGACGTCCGGGGACAGTTTGGTTCCGCCAACGATGCGGCCGATGAAATAGGCGCCGATGTCAGTCATCCAGACGATCGATACAAGGAAGACGCCCGCCCAGATGCCGACTGCGGAACTGCCCCGAATGGCGAGAAAGGCGACCGTGGCGAAGCCGAAAAAGACGATTCCGCTGATGCGCCAATGACGATTGGGCGCCTTGATGAAAAGGGCAAGAACGATGGCGATGCCGAAAACGATGGCACTGGTCCACGCCCCGTTCATGGGATGGCCGATTGCGGCAATCGCGATCAGCCCCATGAAGAATACGGCGGGCCAGGCTGACTGCCGCCCGGTGATCATGGCTTCCCATTCGCGATAGGCGCCGGCCATGACCAGTGCAATCAGGAGCGCGAAGGGTATCCAGCCGGCAACAAGCGCAATGGCGGTGAGGGGAATAAGGACGATGGCCGAGAGCAGACGCGGAAGAAGATCCGGTCCGAAAGGCCAAAGCTTTGCGTAAATTGCCGTCGCCCTACCCTTTTTTTCCGTCACGTCCTGATACCGCCAAACCGTCTGTCGCGCTCAGTGTAGGACTTGAGCGCGCGGACGAAAACCGATTCGTCGAAATCGGGCCAGTTCTCCTCGACAAAGACGAGTTCGGCATAGGCGGATTGCCAGAGCAGGAAATTGGACAGCCTCATCTCGCCGCTGGTGCGCAGGATGAGATCCGGATCGGGCAGCCCGGAGGTGTCGAGATGACGGTCGATGGTCGCCTCATCGATTTCGTCTGGCCTGAGTTCACCGGCGGCCACCTTGCGCGCAATAGCCCGCGTGGCGTTTACGATCTCGACCTTGGCGCCGTAGTTGAAGGCGATGATCAGGTCGAGCCCGGTATTGCCGAGTGTGCGCGCTTCGACGTCGTCGATGATGCTGCGCAGGCCGCGGTCCAGTCCTTCACGATCGCCAATGATGCGAATACGCACATTCTGCGTGTGGAGGGTTTCGAGGTCAGAGGCCACGAACCGGCGCAAAAGCCCGAAGATGAAGCGCACTTCATCGGGCGGGCGGCGCCAGTTTTCTGCCGAGAACGAGAAAAGGGTCAGGCATTGGACGTTGTAATCGATGGCCAGGGCCACGATACGGCGCACGGCTTCTACGCCTGCCTTGTGGCCTTCGGAGCGGCCCAGACCGCGCTGTTTCGCCCAGCGGCCGTTGCCATCCATGATCACGCCGATATGGCGCGGAATCTTGAGATCCCGCTGAGGCTCTATCGATACTGTTGCCGGATGTGTAGACATCGGTTTCCTCAGACCGGAGCCAATCCGGCGCCCGCCTAAACGTGCATGATTTCCTGTTCCTTGGCGGCCACGAGCTGATCGATCTCAGCAATCGCTTCGTCGGTCGCCTTCTGAACCTTGTCGGTTTCCGCGCGCGCTTCGTCCTGGCCCATATCGCCATCCTTTTCGAGCTTGCGCAGCAGCTCGATGCCATCGCGGCGTACGTGACGGACGGCCACGCGCGCCTGCTCGGCATATTGATGGGCAACTTTGGAGAGTTCGCGGCGACGCTCTTCGTTCAACTCGGGCAGCGGCACGCGGATAATCTGGCCCTCGGCCATGGGATTGAGGCCCAGCGAGGATTCGCGGATTGCCTTGTCAACGGCTGAAGCCATCGAACGGTCCCAGACCTGGACCGACAGCATGCGGGGTTCGGGCACGGAAACCGTGGCAACCTGATTGAGCGGCATCATCGAGCCATAGGCATCGACCATGATCGGTTCGAGCAGGCTGGCGCTGGCCCGCCCGGTCCGCAAGCCGGCGAGATCGCTCTTCATCGATTCGATGGACTTTTTCATCCGCGTGCGGAGGCTTTCGAGTGAGAACGCTTCGGACATCAAGTTTTCTCCCGGTCGTCTGCTGGGCGGTTCGGCCCGCAGTCGTCTGACCAATCGGTCAAACGATCATGTCATTTTTACAATCAAAGCGCGCGGCGTCAGCCGACACGCGTGCTCGGTGTCCGTCCATCCAGAACGCCCACCAGACCTTCCTTGTCCGACAAGGCATAGACGATTATCGGCAAGCCATTGTCGCGCGCAAGAGCAAATGCGGCCGTATCCATGACCCGAAGGTCCTGGGCAATCGCCTCCTCATGGGAGATGGCGTCAAACCTTGTGGCGGAGGGGTCTTTTTCAGGATCGGCGGAATACACACCGTCGACCTTGGTGCCCTTCAAAAGCACATCGCAGCGCAATTCGATGGCCTTGAGCGCGGCGGCGGTATCGGTGGTGAAAAACGGATTGCCCGTACCACCGGCGCAAATCACGGTAGCGCCGCCCTCAAGCGCGGCAATCGCGGCGCGCTGGGTGAAGGTGTCGCAGATCGAGGGCATGGAAACCGACGAGAAAACGTGCGAGCGGCCCCCTGCCCTGCGGATGGCATCGCCCAGAGCCAGGGAATTGATGACGGTGCCCAGCATCCCCATGTGATCGCCGATCACCCGATCGCCGCCCTTGGCGGCCACGGCCATGCCCCTGAAAATATTGCCGCCGCCAATGACGATGGCGACCTGCATACCCGCGCGCGCCAGATCAACGATCTGGCGGGCGATGGAATTGAGAAATTCAGGCTCGATTCCATATGATTGGTCTCCGGCGAGGGCTTCGCCGGAGACCTTTAGCAAGACGCGTGAATAGCCGGTTCTGGACATAAAGGTGTCCCGCTTTCGAGCTTATTGCGACAACGAATCCGAAAAAATTTCGGTTACGTTACGCGGTGCCCGCAGCGGCGGCAACCTCGGCTGCGAAGTCCGATTCCTGCTTTTCGATGCCTTCGCCGAGAGCGAAGAGCACGTAGCCGGCGACCTTGATCGGGGCGCCAACATCGGCTTCGGCGTTCTTGACGGCCTGTTCGACAGTGTTCTCGCCGTCAATCACGAAAGTCTGGGCCAGAAGGGTCACTTCCTCGTAGTACTTGCGGATGCGGCCTTCGACCATCTTTTCGATGATGTTGTCGGGCTTGCCGGACTGACGCGCCTGTTCGGAGAACACGGCACGCTCGCGCTCGACAGCCTCGGGATCAAGATCCTCAGAGGACAGCGACAGCGGCTTGGTGGCCGCAACGTGCATGGCGATCTGGCGGCCCAGAGCCGTGAGCTTTGCCTTGTCGCCAGCTGATTCCAGACCGACGAGCACGCCGATGCGGCCCAGACCTTCCGAAATCGAGGAGTGGACATAGCTGCCGATGGCGCCTTCGGCGACTTCCATGACGGCTGCGCGGCGCAGGGTCATGTTTTCACCGATCTTGGCGATGGCTTCGGTCAACTCCTGGGAAACGGTGCGACCGGTGCCGGGGAACGGGGCTGCGGCCAGCGCATCAACGTCGCCATTGACGTCCAGCGCCAGCTTGGCGGCATTGCGGACGATACCCTGGAACTGTTCGTTGCGGGCAACGAAGTCGGTTTCAGAATTGATTTCGACGATAGCGGCGCGGTTGCCTTCAACGGCAACACCAACAAGGCCTTCAGCGGCGACGCGGTCTGCCTTCTTTGCAGCCTTGGCAAGGCCCTTCGAGCGCAGCCAATCGATTGCCGCTTCGATGTCGCCATTGGTTTCGGTGAGCGCCTTCTTGCAGTCCATCATGCCCACGCCGGTCATTTCGCGGAGCTGTTTCACGTCTGCTGCACTGATTGACATCTCGATACCTCTTTGTCTGCCCCAAGTCCCGCGCCGGGCGGCGCGGGATCATGGGCACGGATAATGATAAATACGTGTCGGAGAGATGACGCGCGGGCAATTATGCCTGCGCGGTTTCACCTTCGGCCGGCTGTTCAGCAGCGGGCTCGGCTTCAAGGGCAGGCTCTTCGAGCACTTCCTCGGAAGCACCGATATCGCGGCCCATCGACGAGGACGAGCGGGCGATACCGTCGATTGCGGCCTTGGAGACCAGCGACAGGTACAGCTCAAGGGCACGCGCGGCATCGTCATTGCCCGGGATCGCGTAATCGACGATGTCGGGATCGCAATTGGTGTCGACGATGGCAACGACGGGGATGCCCAGACGGCGGGCTTCCTTGATCGCGTTGGCTTCCTTGTTGGTGTCGATGACGAACATCAGATTGGGGATGTTGCCCATGTCCTTGATGCCGCCAAGGTCACGCTCGAGGCGTTCCTGCTCACGGCTGCGCTGCAGACGCTCACGCTTGGTCAGGCCAGTGGCGCCTTCTGCCTGGAGCGATTCAAGCTCGCGCAGACGGGCGATCGAGTTCGAAATTGTCTGCCAGTTGGTCAGCATGCCGCCGAGCCAGCGCGAGTTGACGTAATACTGGGCGCTCTGGCGTGCGGCTTCCGCGACGAGCGGCGCAGCCTGGCGCTTGGTGCCAACGAAGAGCACGCGGCCGCCATCGGCAACCGTGTCGCTGATAAGCTGCAGGGCGCGATAGAGAGCCGGAACGGTCTGGCTCAGATCGAGAATGTGAATGTCGTTACGGACGCCGAAAATGTAGCGTTCCATCTTGGGGTTCCAGCGGTGCTTCTGGTGGCCGAAGTGAACGCCGGCCTCAAGCAGTTGACGCATGGAAAAATCTGGCAATGCCATCTGGTATACTCCTTTACCGGTTATGCCTCTGCAAAGGAAAAGAGGCGGAGACCCGCCACCGGATGGACCTGTTTAAAGCACAGGCCCGCCTTTGCATGTGGATTTGACGCTGCGGGCTATATAGCAGCCCCGCCCATATGGCAAGCGCTACCGGCTAGTTCAAGCGCACATCGACCACGCCGCTAATGGCCTTGAGCCCGCCAGCCAGTTGTGGCGTGAGACGAAACTGGCCCGGAAGCTCGATTTCATACTCTCGCTCGCCCTCGTCGCGGACCAGAACGAGGCTGACCACCCCTTCCCCGCCCGGCTGGAGCTGGGACTTGATGGGGCCGAGGCACCGCTCATTGCCGGCGAAGATCGTCATGCGGCGGCCGAGCTTTTCGACCGAAGCGTCGATGGGTTCGCAATTGATCAGACGCAGCCGCACGCCGTCAGGGCGTGAATCGGCGCCGACTTCGAGCACAATGGACTTTCCGGGCTCAAGCCAGCGGCCGAAATCATTGATCTGCTCGGAAAAGGCGATGCATTCGAAAGACCCGCTGGGATCGGAAAACATCATGATGGCCATTGTCGAACCCTTGCGGGTGCGACGATCCTGACGCGAAATCAGCGTTCCGGCGAGGCGCCCGGCCACGGCGCCGTTTCGCGCGGCGCGCTCGAAGCTGGCCCATTGCTGGACGCGGAGCTTTTCAAACAATTCACTGTAGTCATCGAGCGGGTGAGCGGAGAGATAAAAACCGATGGCGGCGTGTTCGCGGGCCAGGCGTTCCGTCAGGCTCCAGGGGGCGACATGTTCTGGCGGCGTGATGGCCTGGGGTTGGCTGGACGCAAACATATCCACGATACCATCGGCCCGGCCGCTGGTCTCGCGCTGGGCGGTGTTGACGATGGTATCGATGACCTCGACCAGCTGCTCACGGCGCTTGTTGAGCTGATCAAAGGCGCCCGCGTTGATGAGAGTCTCCAACGTCCGCTTATTGATGATCTTGGGATCGATACGGGAGGCGAAATCGGCCAGGTCCTTGAAGGGGCGGTTACCGCGTATCTCGACGATGTGTTCGGCGACGTTGCGGCCTACGCCCTTTACGGCACAGAGCGAATAGAGAATGCGGCCGTCGCGTACCGAGAAATTGACTTCCGAGCGATTGATGCACGGAGGAACGACTTCGATGCCCTTTTTCTGCGCCTCGCGGCGGAAATCGGACAGCTTGTCGGTCTGAGCCATGTCAAGCGTCATGGACGCTGCATAGAACTGCTCTGGGTAATGGGTCTTGAGATAGGCCGTCTGGTAGGAGACCCAGGCGTAGGCGGCGGCGTGGCTCTTGTTGAAGCCGTAATTGGCGAACTTGGCGAGCAGGTCGAAGATCGTATCGGCCTGGCCCTTCTTGATGCCGTTGCGGATGGCGCCTTCCTGGAAACGGACACGCTGCTTGTCCATCTCCGCCTTGATCTTCTTGCCCATGGCGCGGCGCAGCATGTCGGCCTCGCCCAGCGAATAGCCCGACAGCAACTGGGCGATCTGCATCACCTGTTCCTGATAGACGATGATGCCATAGGTTTCATCGAGGACCGCGGCGAGGGTTTCGTGAGGGTATTCGACGTCCTCGCGGCCGTGCTTGCGGTGAATGAAGCTCGGGATATTGTCCATCGGGCCGGGCCGATAGAGCGCGTTCATGGCGATCAGATCTTCGATGCGGTCGGGCTTGAGCTCGACCAACGCGCGGCGCATGCCGGGACTTTCAAACTGGAAGATGCCGTAGGTGTCGCCATCGGCGTAGAGCTTATAGGTCGGTGCGTCCTCGAGCGGGATGGCGTCGATGTCAAGTTCGACACCAGTTTCCCTGACCATTTCGACCGCGTAGCGGATCGTGGTCAGCGTCTTGAGGCCAAGAAAGTCGAACTTCACGAGCCCGGCCGGTTCGACCCATTTGAGGTTATACTGGGTGACCGGCATATCCGAGCGCGGATCGCGATAGAGCGGCAGCAGCTTTTGCAGCGGACGATCGCCGATCACGATACCGGCGGCGTGGGTCGAGGCGTGGCGGAACAGGCCCTCGAGCTTGCCGGCGATGCGCAGCAGTTCGGCGACTGTCTCGTCCTCGTCGCGCATCATCTGCAGGCGCGGCTCGTCGTTTATCGCCTGCGCCAGGGTTACCGGATTGGCAGGATTGTTGGGGACCAGCTTGCAGATGCGGTCGACCTGGCCATAAGGCATCTGAAGAACGCGGCCCACATCGCGCAGCGCGGCGCGGGGTTGCAGGGTTCCGAAGGTGATGATCTGGGCGACCTGCTCGTAGCCGTATTTGTCCTGAACGTAGCGGATGACCTCTTCGCGGCGCTCCTGGCAGAAATCGATGTCAAAGTCCGGCATCGAGACGCGCTCGGGATTGAGAAAGCGTTCGAAGAGCAGATTGTAGCGCAGCGGATCGAGGTCCGTGATGGTGAGCGCATAGGCCACGAGCGAGCCCGCGCCGGAGCCGCGGCCGGGACCGACGGGAATGTTATGGGCCTTGGCCCATTTGATAAAGTCGGCAACGATAAGGAAATAGCCCGGGAACTTCATGTCCCGGATCACCTTGATCTCGAACTCGAGGCGGTCCTCGTATTCCTGGGTCGTGCGTTCGGGGGCGTGGCCATAATCGGCAAGGCGCATCTTGAGGCCCTCGCGGGCCTGGCGCGCCAACTCCTCGCCTTCAGCGGCGACAGCCTCCTCCTCACCTACCCCATCGGCGGCGGCGAATTTGGGCAGAATGGGATCGTGGGTGCGCGGGCGATAGCTGCAGCGCTGGGCTATCTCGACAGTGTTTTCCAGCGCCTCGGGCAGGTCGGAAAACAGCGCGATCATTTCCTCGCGCGTCTTGAAATAGTGCTGATCGGAGAGCCGGCGACGCTCGGTTTGCGCCACGACGGAGCCGGCGGCGATGGCCAGCAGGGCGTCATGGGAATCGTAATCGTCCTGCTTGGGGAAGTAGGGTTCGTTTGTGGCGACAAGCGGCAGATCGAGGGCATAGGCAAGATCGATCAGACGCGGTTCGACAGCGTTCTCCAATGCCCGGTCGTGGCGCTGGATTTCAACATAGAGCCGGTCGCCAAACACCCGATGAAGAACCGACAGCCGCGCTTCAGCCTGAACGTCCAGCCCGGCGGCCAGGTAGGGATCTATGGCCCCCTCCGGACCGCCTGTCAGGCAGAGCAGGCCCTGCGCATTATCGACCAGCCAGTCGATATGGATCGCGGTTCGTCCGTCACAGCCTTCCTGATAGGCTCTCGAGACGAGTTCGGAGAGGTTGGCAAATCCACCGGCATCAGCGGCGATGAGGACGACCGAACCTTTGCCCAGATTGACGCGGTCGGACGGCTTGTCGGCGTCGGCGCCGAAATCGAGTGCCAACTCGCAGCCGATGATTGGCTGAATGCCCTTGCCAGACGCCTTTTCGGAAAACTCCAGTGCACCGAACAGATTGTTGGTGTCTGCAATGCCGATGGCGGGCTGTCCGTCCGACTTGGCCAAATCCAGTATGGTGCCAAGCGGCAACGCTCCCTCAAGCAGGGAGAAGGCCGAATGGACGTGGAGATGGACGAAACCGGGACCGGACATTGTGAGCTACCCGAAGATGCTGGACTGTCTTTGTGCCATTCCAGGCCGCGCGATACCACCTCAAGGGCGGCTTATGCACAGGCGGGAATCAGACGAGATAGGGCATCATATCGAGATAAACCAGTGTCACGCCACCAAAGGCCGTGAGCGAAACCAGAGCCATGAAATCCTTGACGAAATCGAGCATGGAAGCCTCCGTTGCACAGTGTTTATGGTTTGTTCTTATATATTCTGGTTTTGTTCTTGTCCACAAAGTTCACAGGCGGGCGGTGACGGTAGTTAAGAAAGTCTTTCCAGGCAGGTGGTGGCATCAGTCATTTAGGCCAGAGGGGAGTATCGACCTTGGGGGCGAATTGGTGAATCGCGCTCCCGAGGAAACGGCCGCTGTCGACGCTGGCGATGAAGCCGATGCCGTGGTCGAGGACGGCGGTTCCAAAGGGCTTGCTGATCGTGGAGGGACTGCTGGCCCCCGGGAGCCAGGCCCGGGGTCGCAATGGAGAGCAGACGCGTCTATCAAGTCCGGCTCAGAGGGTCGCGGGCTGGATACGGCCTTCGACAATCGTGACGATGCGGTCTGCCTTGCGGGCGAGGTCGTGATTGTGCGTGGCGATGATGCAGCCGGCATTTTGCTGGCGGATCAGTTCGGCAAGGGCGGAGAACACAGTATCGGAGGTCGCCGGGTCGAGATTGCCGGTGGGCTCGTCGGCCAGAATGAGGCTGGGCCGGTTGGCCGCGGCGCGCGCGATGGCGACACGCTGTTGCTCGCCGCCCGAAAGCTCGGCCGGCCGGTGCGTGGTGCGGTGACCGATGCCCATGGCATCGAGCAGCGCCTTTGAGCGCTGATCGCCGTCGCGCTGACTTTCGCCGGCAATAAGTTGCGGCATGGTGACGTTTTCCAGCGCGCTGAATTCGGGAAGCAGGTGGTGGAACTGGTACACATAGCCGATGAGGTGGCGGCGGAGGAGCGTGCGCTGGCGATCAGCCAGTTTGGCCGTTCGTTCGCCGTCGATATCGACATCTCCGGCCGTTGGACGTTCGAGCAAGCCGCAGATATGAAGCAGAGTGGACTTTCCGGCGCCCGACGGAGCGATGAGGGCGATGATTTCGCCCCGACGGACCGTGAGATCGGCCCCCTTGAGAACGTGTACGGCCCCTGCCCCATCGCCATAGGTCTGGCGGACATCCTTGAGTTCGAGAAGCACATCACTCATAGCGCAGCGCCTCCACCGGATCGTATTGGGCCGCGCGCCAGGCGGGATAGAGCGTAGCGAGGAAGGACAGTCCGAGCGCCATGACAAGCACCACCGTCACTTCGACCGCATCGACGCGCGAGGGGAGCTGGGAAAGCATGAAGACCTCGGGCGGGAACAGCGCCACGCCGATGACGTTCGATACCCAGGCCCTGATGGCTTCGGCGTTGACTGCCAGAACCAGGCCGAGCAGGAAGCCGGCAATGGTTCCGATAAAGCCGATGGCCGTTCCGGTGATGCAGAAGATGCGCATGATCGAGGACCGTGTGGCGCCCATCGTGCGCAGTACGGCAATATCGGCCCCCTTGTCCTTCACCAGCATCACGAGGCTGGAGATGATATTGAAAGCGGCGACCAGAACGATCATCGAGAGGATGGTGAACATCACCACACGCTCGACCTGCAGCGCCGAAAAGAACGTGGCGTTGCGCCGCTGCCAATCTGTAAAAACCATCGGGCGGCCCGCGGCTTGCTCGAGTTCGAGCTGCATGTCCCAGGTCGCGTCGGGGTCGTTGAGGAAGACCTCGACCGCAGTCGCTGTATAGATGCGTTCGTAGGTCGCGTCGATTTCCGCGTCGCTGGCCATGATGTCGGGTTCTTCCATGCCGTCACGCAGCCGGTCCTCGTAGAGGCGGAAATAATTCTGCGCGGCGCGGATGGGCATGAAGATGAACAGGGAATCAAACTCCACCATGCCGACATCGAAGACGACATTGACCGGATAGGAACGGATCTGCGGAGTCGAGCCGAGCGGGGTGCGCGGACCGTCGGGGGTGACGATGGTTATCGTGTCGCCCACCGTGACGCCAAGCTGGGACGCCATGCGTCCACCGATGGCGACGCCCTGAAGATCATCCCAGTCGTCCCAGCCGCCGGCAATCGCGCTCGAATAAAGCAAAGGCAGCTTTTCGATGTCGGCGAGCGTCATGCCGCGTACGTTTGCGCCAGTGGAGTTGTAGGTGCCGGTGACGAGTGCCTGTCCCTCAACAAATGCCACTGCGGAAACGACGCCATCGACACCCTCCAGCCGATCGCGAACCGCCTCGTAATCGTCAAAGGTCTCTTCGATGGGAAAGGCCGTGAAATGGCCGTTCAGACCCAGAATCTTGGACAGGAGTTCGTCGCGGAAGCCGTTCATGACGCTCATGACCACGATCAGGGTGGCAACGCCGATGGCGATGCCGATCATGGTCAGGGCAGCAATGACGGAAATGAACGCATCGCTGCGGCGTGCCCGCAGGTAGCGGCCGGACACCATCCACTCAAACCGTGAAAACGGGCGCGTTCCCTTTTGCTGCCGGGCGGCGTCGACGGAGGTCAAGCGTTGTCCCTGCGTTCAGGCTCGATGAGCGCTTTCAGGCGGGAAACCGCGTCTTCGATACCGATGGTTTCGCGTTCGCCAGACTTGCGGTGCTTGATTTCAACCTCGCCCGAAGCGAGTCCGCGCGGGCCGACGATAAGCTGGAAGGGAATGCCGATAAGGTCCGATGTTGCGAACTTCTGGCCGGCCCCCGTGGAGCGGTCGTCATAGAGCGCGTCGATGCCGGCGGCCTGCAGCTGGCTATAGAGCTTTTCATTGGCCGCGTCGCATTCAGCATCGCCGGATTTGAGATTGATGAGGGTAACCTCAAAGGGTGCGACCGAGACGGGCCAGATGATGCCGCTTTCATCGTGGCTGGCTTCGATGATGGCCGGTACGAGCCGGGTCAGTCCGATGCCGTACGAGCCCATGTGGACTGCAACGTCCTTGCCGTCCGACCCCGTAACCTTGGCGCCCATGGGATCGGAATATTTGGTGCCGAAATAAAAGACCTGGCCCACCTCGATGCCGCGGGCAGCGATCCGCTTGTCCTCCGGCACTTTTGCGGCGAAATCGGCTTCGTCGTGCATGTCTTCAGTGGCGGCATAGAGCGAGGTCCAATCGGCGACGATGCCGGAAAGATCGCTCATGAAGTCCGTGTCGGCGGAGGGAATCGGCTTGTCGAGCATGTCGGCATGGCAGAACACGCCGCTTTCGCCAGTATCGGCCAGCACGATGAACTCATGGGAGAGATCGCCGCCGATAGGGCCGGTTTCGGCTCGCATCGGGATTGCCGTCAGGCCCATACGCCAATAGGTGCGCAGATAGGCCACGAACATGCGGTTGTAGGCCTTGACGGCCTCGTCCTTGTCCAGATCGAAGGAATAGGCGTCCTTCATGAGGAATTCGCGGGAGCGCATGGTGCCAAAGCGCGGGCGGATCTCGTCGCGGAACTTCCACTGGATGTGATAGAGATTGAGCGGCAGATCCTTGTAGGACCGCACATATGAGCGGAAGATGTCGGTGATCATCTCCTCATTGGTCGGACCGTAGAGCATGTCGCGCTCGTGACGGTCCTGCATGCGCAGCATTTCCTTGCCGTAATCCTCGTAGCGCCCGGATTCGCGCCACAGATCGGCAGACTGCAGCGTGGGCATGAGGAGTTCGATGGCCCCTGCCCGACTCTGCTCTTCCTCAATGATCTGCTGGATCTTGCGCAGCACCTTGTAGCCCAGAGGCAGCCAGGCATACATGCCGGCCCCCTGCTGGGAAATCATGCCGGCGCGCAGCATCAGACGGTGAGAGATGATTTCCGCCTCTTTGGGCGTCTCTTTGAGGACGGGCAGGAAATAGCGGGAAAGGCGCATGAGAACTCCGATTTGCCGGGAACCGACTCAAGGGCTCAATACCGGGCTGCGCAATCAAGCGCAAGGAACGGTAAAAAGGCAAGTCCGGGAGGGTGAAACGGCTTTCCTGTCCGTTTTTTGTCATCGCGCGACAATTCGCAAATTTTCCGCTTGTCGCGACAATTTGTCCTTGGTAGGGTCCGCGCCATATAAAGAGAGGCGGGTACAATCCGCCGACGCTGACAACGTCAAGGGAGGAGCACTGGCCGCCCGATCTGTGCGCTGTAAGACCAGTGGATTGTCGCGAAACTTTAATTAAATGCAGGGCCTTAGCCCTGCATTTTTTTGTTCTGCGTTAATTGGGGAATTGTGGCCGGCGGAGCAGTTCAGCTCCAGTATTCCTGCAGCCACGGGTTGGACATTCCCCAAAAGATAAGGACTGTGAGGACCGCGGAAATGAGCGTCGTGGCAAGCGCCTTCTGCCAGAGATGAGCCTTGATCGGTGCCCCCGGATCGGTGCCGTCTGTCACCTCCCCGTCTTCGTGCTGGCCGCGCACGCCGAATGGCAGAACGGCGAAAAGCACTATCCACCAGACCACGAAATAGATCGCTACATAGGTAAAGGGCTGCATTATCTAAGCTACACCTTATGAACGAACACCTTGACGATGGGCTTGCGGCCCCATGCGGCGTTGAGCTCGGACCGCACGGCGCGGCGGATTGCTTCGGCAAAGCGCCCTGTATCGGCCCGACGCTTTTCGGGAAAGCTCTTGATTGCTCCCCGTGCCGCCGACTGGGCGACAGCGCTGAGCGGATCATCATCGTCTGCCAGATCGGGAAGTCCGTCCAGATCAAATTCGGGACCTGAGACGATCTGCCCCCTTCCGTTGACCACCAGACTAACGATGGCGACACCACCGAATGCCAGCCTCCGGCGGTCGCGCACGTTCGATTCCTCGGGCGTGCACAGGAGGTTTCCATCAAGATAGAGAATGCCGGTACGCACTTCGCCACGGTGATGCTTGGTGTTGGGGAAGAGCTGGACCATGTCGCCATTGCGGATCGACAGAACGGTCTTGATGCCCTTTTCGCGCCCGAAAGCGGCGTGGGCCTCCAGGTGCATGGGCTCGCCGTGGACCGGGATGAGGATATCGGGCTTGAGCCAATCGTAGAGCTGGGCCAGTTCGTGCCGTCGCGGATGGCCGGACACGTGGATCATTTCGTCGCGACCGGTGACGGTCTGGACACCCTTGTCGACGAGCTTGTTCTGGATGTCCTGCACGGCCTTTTCATTGCCGGGAATGGCCCAGGAGGAAAAGATCGCCATATCGCCCGGCGATAGATCGATTACCGGATGGGAACCATCGGCAATGCGCGCCATCGCTGCACGGGATTCGCCCTGGCTGCCCGTGGCGATGAGAACGACCTTGTCGCGCGGCAGGTAGCCGTAGGCGTCCTGATCGAGAAATTCAGGCACGCCTTCCATCAAGCCCAGTTCGCGGGCAATCCCGGCGATGCGATGCACCGCCCTGCCCGCTGCGACGACCTGGCGGTCGGCCTTCGCGGCGGCGCGGGCGATGGAAATCATGCGGCCGAGATTGGAGGCAAAGATGGTGACGGCGACGCGGTTTTTGGCCGTTGCGATCAGGCGCTCGAGATTGACGCCCACCTCGGTTTCCGAGGGGCTGTCACCCTCTTTCATCGCATTGGTGGAATCGCAGATCAGGGCGAGCGGCTTTCCGTCCGAGCCGATTTCCTTGAGGCGTTTGATGTTGGTTGGCGGCGTGCCGATGGGGGACGGATCGATCTTCCAGTCCCCGGTATGGATGACGCGGCCGGCGGGCGTTTCGATCAATAGCGCGTTGGATTCGGGGATCGAGTGGGAAACCTCGATGGGCTCGACCTTGAAGGGGCCGACCTGAAAGGGAACGCCGGGTGTAAAGATCTGGACTTCGACATCGTCCTCGATGTTGTTCGATATCCGCTTAGCCTTGAGCATGGCGGCGCCGAAACGACCGGCGAAGACGGGCTTGTCGAAAGCCGGCCAGATATCGAGGATAGCGCCGTAGTGATCTTCGTGAGCGTGGGTGAGGACCAGCCCGACAACGTTGTCGCTCTCTTCCTCGAGAAAAGAGGGGTCGGGCATCACCAATTCGATGCCAGGAAGCTCGGGGCCGCCGAAGCTGACGCCACAGTCGACCACGAGCCATTTGCGATCGTCGGCGGGGCCAAAGCCGTAAAGCCCCATATTCATGCCGATCTCGCCGACGCCCCCGAGCGGCAGGAAGACCATTTCGTCCTGACCGGACTGCTTTTTCGCCATAGGTTCATTGCGCGACCGGATTGCGGTCACGCCCTTTCAATAATGATCGGCAATCGCCCTCTCAGCGCAGCGTTGCCGTGGTTCCAAAATGGACGTCGCCCGCTGCTATGGCGATACGATGTCCCTCGTCGTCGCGGACAATCAGATGGCCCGCATCATCAATTGTTTCGAATATGCCGCGCAGCACGCCATCAGGGCGCTGGACGGCCACCTCGGCACCGATCCCGGCGGCGCTTTCGCGCCAGCGGCGGATGATCTGGCCAGTGCCGGCTCCGTTGTTCCAAATCTCGTAACACTCGACCCAGCTTTCGGCCAGTGCCTCAAAAACGGCAGGCGCATCAAAAGGTGTTCCGAGCGCCTTCAACGACGTGGCGGGATAAGGCAGGCCCTCGGGCGCCGCGACAACGTTGACCCCTATGCCAATGACAATGGCCGCGCGGCCGTCGGGGCGCTTTTGGGCCTCGAGCAGGATGCCGGCCAGCTTGGCGCCATCGGCGAGGACGTCGTTGGGCCATTTCAGGGCAATGCGGGCGCGTGCGTCACCAGCGGTGCCGTCAGCACCATCGATACCGTTTCGGATCGCGGCTGCGGGCATCAGGCGGGCCAGAGCGGTGTTAAGCGCCACGCCGGCGACGAACCCGAGACCCGCCAATCCGGCGGGGGGAGCGTCTGGCACCAGCATCAGCGAGGCGGCGAGATTGCCGTGGGGGCTTTCCCACGCGCGGCCGCGGCGCCCCCTGCCCTCGGTTTGCTGGAGGGCGGCGTACCAGATCTTTCCCGCATCGCCCGCCATGGCGGCTTTCATGGCCTCGGCGTTGGTCGAACCTACGCTGTCAAAGCCGATTACACGATAACCGGCTTTAACGGCGCTTTTGGGAAGAGGAAAGGCGACCACCCGGCCCTGCTCTAGAACAGGGAGTTCGCGGCGCCGTGGGCGATGGCCGTCAGAGGCGCGCCGACGGTGAAGAAATAGCTGAGCACCAAAAAGCCCGTGAGTGCCATGACAACGCGCAGTTCGATGGCCGGCACCGCATAGGACTGTGTGGGTTCGTCAAAATACATGACCTTGATGACGCGCAGATAGTAGAAGGCGCTCACGGCGCTGGCCAGCATGCCGATGACAGCCAGAACGAAAAGCTGGGCTTCGATGGCAGCGAGGAAGACCTGCCATTTGGCAAAGAACCCGGCGAGCGGCGGAAGACCGACCAGCGAGAACATGAAGAGCGCCAGAATGGCTGCGACGAACGGGCGGGACTTCGCCAGGCCGGCCAGATCGTCGATGGTTTCGACGTATCCATCGTCGTTCTTGAGCGCCAGGACGCAGGCGAAGGTGCCGATGGTCATGGTGATGTAAACGGCCATGTAGATGGCGACGCCTTCAACACCGATGATGTTGCCGGCCGAAAGCCCAACCAGCGCAAAGCCGACATGACCGATGGACGAGTAAGCCAACAGCCGCTTGAGGTTGTTCTGGCCGATGGCGGCGAACGAGGCCAGGACCATGGAGGCAATGGAGAGGAAGATCACCACCTGCTGCCAATCGCTGGCGATAGGTTCGAACGCATCGAATACGATCCGGATGAGCAGCGCCATCGCGGCGACCTTGGGGGCAGATGCGAAGAAGGCAGTGACTGGGGTTGGCGCGCCCTCATAAACGTCGGGCGTCCACATGTGGAACGGGACCGCGGAGATCTTGAAGGCAATGCCAGCCAGAAGGAAAACGAGGCCGAAGATGATGCCGGGCGTGCGTTCGCCGAGTGCGACGGCCTGGGCAATCTGGTCGAGCTGGGTGTGGCCGGTAAAGCCATAGACCAGCGACGCGCCGTAAAGCAGCATGCCGGAGGAGAGCGCACCGAGAACGAAATATTTCAGGCCCGCTTCGGTCGCCTTGCCGCTGTCGCGCTTGAAGGCCGCCAGGACGTAGAGTGCAAGGGACTGCAGTTCGAGGCCGACATAAAGGCTCATCAGATCATTGGCCGAAACCATCATCAGCATGCCGAGCGTAGCAAGGACGATAAGCACGGGGTACTCGAACTTGTTGAGCCCGTTTTCGACCGCACTGGAGACCGAGAGGACGAGCGCGAAGGCCGAACCCGCGAGAATGAGGACCTTCATGAAACGGGCAAAGCCGTCATTGATAAAGCCGCCCGTAAAGATCACACCTTCGGTGGGAACGAACGCGACCATAACGGCGATAGCAATCAGCAGGCCGATGGCGATACCGGTGATACCGGTGGCGATTTCCTTTTTGGCGAACACGCCAACAAGGAGAAGCACCAGCGCGCCTACGGCGAGCAGCATTTCAGGATAGGCAGGCGCCAGAGAGGCGAAACCGGCAAATTCAGACACCACATTCACCTCCTAATGAGCCGTGCTGGCGGGCGCTGCGGCATCGGCCGCAGGCACCGTCACATCGACAAGCGCAGACATCGGTTCGATGCCAACGGCGGCCTGGTACTGATCGACAAGCGCGCCCACCGAGGTGGCCATCGCGTCCATCAAGGGCGCCGGGTAGAAACCAAAGAGAATGGTAAGGATGATCAGGGGAACGATCGTCACCATTTCACGGGCGTTGAGATCGAGAATTGATTTGAGGCTTTCCTTCTCGAGCGCGCCCCAGATGATTTTGCGGTAGAGCCAGAGCGCGTAGCACGCCGAAAGGATAACCCCGGTCGTCGCAAATAGAGCGAACCAAGTGTTGACCTGGAAGATGGCCAGCAGAGTCAGGAACTCACCCACGAAGCCGGACGTGCCTGGCAGCCCGACATTGGCCATGGTGAACACCATGAACGCAAAAGCGTATTTGGGCATGCGTTCGACAAGGCCGCCATAGGCATTGATGTCACGCGTGTGCATGCGGTCATAAATGACGCCCACCGACAGAAACAGCGCCCCCGACACGATACCGTGCGAGATCATCTGGAAGATCGCGCCCTGAACACCGTAAACATTGCCCGCAAAAATGCCCATGGTCACAAAGCCCATGTGCGCTACCGAGGAATAGGCGATCAGCTTCTTGATGTCGGTCTGAACCAGCGCCACCAGTGAGGTGATGATGATTGCGGCGACCGAGAGGAAGAACACGAAGTTCGAAAAATACAGCGACGCGTCGGGGAACATGGGCAGCGAGAAACGCAGGAAGCCGTAGCCACCGAGCTTGAGCAGGATTGCCGCAAGAATTACCGAGCCGGCCGTGGGCGCTTCAACGTGCGCTTCGGGCAGCCAGCGGTGGAACGGCCACATAGGCATCTTGACCGCCAGAGAAGCAAAGAAGGCCAGCCAGAGCCAATACTGCATGTTCTCGGGGAAATCGTAATCGAGCAGCCGCGCGATATCGAGAGTTCCAGCCTGCCAGTACATGGCCATGATGGCCAGCAGCATCAGGACCGAGCCGATGAAGGTGTAGAAAAAGAACTTGTAGGAGGCCTGGATGCGCCGCTTGCCGCCCCAAATACCGATGATGAGGAACATCGGGACCAGCGTACCCTCAAAGAACACGTAGAACATGGCCAGATCAAGCGTCGCGAAAACGCCGATCATCAGCATTTCGAGGACGAGGAACAGGACCATATATTCGCGGATGCGGAAGGAAATCGAATCCCAGCTCGCAAGGATACACATGGGCATCAATAGCCCTGTGAGGACGATAAACAGCACCGAAATGCCGTCGACGCCCATGCGGTAGCCGATGACGTCGCCGAGCCAGGTGTGGTTCTGGACGAACTGGAAATCGGCCGTGTCGGGATCGAACATGCCCCACATGACCAGCGTGAACACGAAAGTCACCACGGTCGTGGCAAGCGCGATGCGCTTGATGTTGAGCTCGGCGACCGCGTCGCCGCCCGGAGTCAGCAGAATGAAGAAGGCCCCGACCAGCGGCAGAAAGGTAACGATGGTCAGGATGTTGTTTTCAAGGATCATCCCAGAAGTCCCCCGGCGGCGATGGCCCAAGTGATAAGGGCGGCAACGCCGATGAGCATGGCGAAGGCGTAGTGATAGAGATAGCCCGACTGCAGGCGCGTGACGTAGCCGGTGACCTGCCTGACGCGGCGGCCAAGGCCCTCGACGAGGGTCTGATCGACCAGCCAGTCATCGAACCCTTTCCAGAGCGCGGTGCCGATCCAGCGGGCCGGCCGCACGAAGATGCGGTCATAAAGTTCGTCGAAGTACCACTTGTTGAGCAGGAACTTGTAAAGCAGCGGCTGTTCGGCAGCGAGTTGCTTTGGCGCAGACGGGTTGCGGATATACATGTACCAGGCGGTTACGAACCCGATCAGCATGGCGACGGTCGCCGACCACTTGACCCAGGTGGGAACGCCATGCGCTTCCTCGATGATGTGCTCGTCAACGACAATCGCGCCGTGGAAGAAGTGCTCGATGTGCTCGGCATGGCCGAAGAAGACATCATAGAACACCACACCGGCGAGCACAGCACCGACGGCCAGCACGTAAAGCGGGATCAGCATGACGTTCGGGCTCTCATGGGCATGATCGAACGTATGGTGATCGGCTCTCGTCGGACCGTGGAAGGTCAGGTGGACAAGCCGCCAGGAATAAAAGCTTGTAAACAGCGCGGCGATGACCAGAAGCCAGAAGGCGAGCGAACCGGCGGTGCCGCCGAAGGCATATGATGCCTCGATGATCGCATCCTTGGAAAAGAACCCGGCAAAGCCGAACGAGGTACCCGGGATACCGACACCGGTGAGGGCCAGCGTGCCGATGAGCATCATGGCGTAGGTGATCGGGATCTTGCGGGCGATGCCGCCCATGTTGCGCATGTCCTGCTCGTGATGCATGGCATGAATGACCGAGCCGGCGCCAAGAAACAGAAGCGCTTTGAAGAAGGCGTGGGTGAACAGGTGGAATATGCCTGCCGAATAGGCGCCGACACCAAGGGCCACGAACATGTAACCGAGCTGGGACATGGTGGAATAGGCGATGACGCGCTTGATGTCGTTCTGAACCAGACCGATGGTCGCCGCGCAAAATGCGGTAATGGCGCCGATATAGATAACGAACAAGGTCGCCGTCTCGCTCAGCTCGAACATGGGCGACAGCCGAGCCACCATGAACACGCCTGCGGTCACCATGGTGGCGGCGTGAATAAGGGCAGAAACCGGGGTTGGGCCTTCCATGGCGTCCGGCAACCAGGTGTGGAGCAGGAACTGAGCCGACTTGCCCATGGCGCCCATGAACAGCAGCAAGCAGATAACCGTCATCGCATGCGCGTCCCACCACAGGAACGGCATTGAAGCTTCGGCGGCTCCAGGAAGGGCCGCAAACGTTTCATCAAAGCCGAGTGTTCCGAGCAGGAAGAAAGTCCCGAAAATACCCAGCGCGAAACCGAAATCGCCCACGCGGTTGACGACGAAGGCTTTGACCGCGGCGGCGCGGGCCGACTCCTTTTGGTACCAGAAGCCGATCAACAGGTAGGATGCCAGACCCACACCTTCCCAGCCGAAGAACATCTGAACGAAGTTATCGGCGGTCACCAGCATGAGCATGGCGAAGGTAAAGAGCGAAAGGTAGGCAAAGAACCGCGCGCGTTGCGGGTCCTCGTGCATGTAGCCGATGGAATAGAGGTGGACGAGCGAGGAGACCGTGTTGACCACCACCAGCATGATGGCCGTCAGCGTATCGACGCGCAGCACCCAATCGATCTGAAGATCGCCGGCGTGAATCCAGGTCAGGACAGTGACTTTATAGGCCTCACCATCGCCCAGGAAGAACGGCAGGAAGACAATCCACGAGAGCGCCGCCGCAATCATGAGCAGCGATGTGGTAATGATTTCCGCGGGCTTGTGCCCAATGGCACGGCCAAAAAGGCCAGCCACCAGCGCGCCGATCAGCGGCAGGAATACAATTGCCTGGATCATGGCCGCCCTAGCCCTTCATCATGTTGACGTCGTCGACCGCGATCGAGCCCCGATTGCGGAAGAAAATCACGAGAATCGCGAGGCCGATGGCGGCCTCAGCGGCGGCGACAGTCAGAATCAGGAGTGCGAATACCTGCCCGACCAAATCGCCCAGATGGGAGGAAAACGCGACGAAGTTGATGTTGACCGCGAGCAGGATCAACTCGACCGACATCAAAATGATGATGATGTTCTTGCGATTGAGAAATATCCCGAACACGCCGACGGTGAACAGAATGGCTGCTACGGTCAGGAAGTGACCGAGCCCGATTACCGGTGTCATCATAATCCCCCTATAGCCCTTTTCCGCTCTCGACCTTGACGATTTCGACGCCCGTCGCCTTGGTCCGCGCAACCTGCGCGGCGATGTCCTGACGCTTGACGTTCGGCTTGTGGCGCAGGGTCAGAACGATCGCTCCGATCATGGCCACCAGAAGCACGAGACCGCACGCCTGGAAGAGATAGATGTAGTTGGTGTAAAGCACCTGCCCGAGCGCACGGGTGTTTTCCACACCGCCGTCTATCGGAAGCACGCCGCTCGCGGCAGTGTCCGGCGCCAGCCAGGCAGAACCGGCAACCAGCAGCAGTTCAAGCAGCAGGATGATGCCGACCACAAAGCCGATGGGCGCGTATTGCAGGATGCCCCTGCGCAGTTCGGCAAAGTCCACGTCGAGCATCATCACGACGAACAGGAACAGCACGGCTACCGCGCCAACATAAACGACAATCAGGATCAGCGCGAGAAATTCGGCCCCGGCCAGCATGAAGATGCCGGCCGCGTTGACGAAGGCCAGAATGAGAAACAGCACCGAGTGTACGGGATTTCGCGAGGAAATCACCATGATCGCCGAGGCAACGACAATGGTCGAAAACAGGTAGAAGAAAAACAGCGGCAAGGTCACCTGTCGCTCCTAACGGTACGGCGCATCAAGGGCGATATTGGCAGCGAGTTCACGCTCCCAACGGTCGCCATTGGCCAGGAGACGATCCTTGGAGAAGTAGAGCTCCTCACGTGTCTCGGTTGCAAATTCAAAGTTCGGCCCTTCAACGATCGCATCGACCGGGCAGGCTTCCTGACAGAAGCCGCAATAAATGCATTTGACCATGTCGATGTCGTAGCGGACCGTGCGGCGGGTGCCGTCATTCTGGCGCGGGCCGGCTTCGATGGTGATGGCCTGGGCCGGGCAGATCGCTTCGCACAGTTTGCAGGCAATGCAGCGCTCTTCGCCATTGGGGTAGCGGCGGAGGGCGTGCTCCCCACGGAAGCGCGGCGAAACCTCGCCCTTTTCAAACGGGTAATTTATGGTGGGCTTGGGCGCGAAGAAGTAACGCATCGCCAGAAAGAAGGTCGACACGAACTCCCTGAGCAGCAGAGCGTCGAGAAACCGCAAGGCTTTCATTTGTGGTTCTCTCCTTATGCCATGCCGCCGTGCCAGCCCCAGCCCGTGAGCTGGAGAACAAAGGCAACGACAACAATCATGACCAGCGAGATCGGCAGGAAGACTTTCCAGCCCAGACGCATCAACTGGTCATAGCGGTAACGGGGGACGAAGGCCTTGACCATGGCAAACATGAAAAAGACCAGCGAGAGTTTGAGAACGAACCATACGACGCCCGGAATCCAGGTGAAGGGCGGCAGATCGATCGGCGCGGTCCACCCACCCAGGAACAGGATGGTGGTGAGCGCACACATGAGAATGATCGACACGTACTCGCCCAGCATGAACATCATGTAAGGGGTCGAGCCATATTCCACCATGAAGCCGGCGACGAGTTCGGATTCGGCTTCGGGGAGATCGAAGGGCGGGCGGTTCGTTTCGGCGAGGGCCGAAATGAAGAAGATAACGAACATCGGGAACAGCGGCAGCCAGAACCAGTTCAGGAAGGTCAGCCACGGCACGCCGAGCATATGGGCCAGGCCACCGGCCTGCTGCGCCATCACGATATGGGTGAGATTGAGCGAGCCGACGCAAAGCAGGACCGTTACGATCACAAAGCCGATGGAGACCTCATAGGACACCATCTGTGCGGCGGAACGCAGAGCGCCCAGGAACGGATATTTCGAGTTCGACGCCCAGCCACCCATGATGATGCCATAGACCCCGAGCGAGGAGATCGCGAAGATATAGAGGATCCCGATGTTGATATCGGCCAGCGCCCAGCCCTCGGCTACCGGCACGACGGCCCATGCCGAAAGCGCCAGAAGCACGCTCACAAGCGGTGCGAGAAGAAATACCGCCTTGTCGGCGCCAGCCGGAATCAGCGGCTCCTTGAAGACGAATTTGAGAAGATCGGCAAAACTCTGGAACAGGCCGAAGGCGCCCACCACGTTGGGGCCGCGCCGAATCTGGACGGCGGCCCAGATCTTGCGGTCGGCCAGCAGGACGTAAGCGGTGAACACCAGAAGGGTCACCAGCAGCAAGAGTGCCTTCCAGACAAAGCCGACCATCGTGCCCAACCCGAGAATCGGGGCACCGAGCAGATAGTCGAGCGCGTATACAATCCAGTCCATATCGCTGCCTTACTCCGCGGCCTGTTTCAGACCCGACATGAGCTGCGAGCATTCGGCCATTACGGCTGATGCACGCGCTATGGGGTTGGTGAGGTAGAAGTCGCCGACCGGAGAGATCAGGGCGTAAGTCGACTTCGGCGCTGCAGTATCTGCCAGAGCGGATACATCGGAAGCCCTGCCTGGCGCAATGGCATCGAGCTGGGCAAGGTGGGGATATTCCCCATAAAGCCGCGCGCGAAGCGCCGAAAGGGAGTCAAATGGCAATGGCTGGCCCAGAACCGACGAGAGCGCCCGCAGGATCGCCCAGTCTTCCTTGGCCTCGCCAGGCGCGAAGACAGCGCGCGCAGTCATTTGCACGCGGCCTTCGGTGTTGACGTAGGTCGCCGATTTTTCGGTGTAGGTGGCAGCGGGCAGGATCACATCGGCCCTGTGGGCGCCGGCGTCGCCGTGCGTTCCGATGTAAACCACTTTGGTTTCGCCGAGTGCCGACATATCGATTTCGTCCGCGCCAAGCACGAAGAGGACATCGAGCTTTCCGGCGCCGGCGGCCTTGAGCATGCCCGCGGTATCGAGACCGCCACGTCCGGGAATGAACCCGATATCGAGCGCGCCGACCCGCGAAGCAGCGTTGTGCAGAACCGCAAAGCCATTCCAGTCTGCGGTCAGCGCGCCGGCGGTTTTGGCGATCTGCGCAGCAAGTCCGAGAACATTCTTTGCAGATGCGCCCGTTACCGCACCTTCACCGACGATGACGATGGGGCGCTGGGCGTTCTTGAGCACTTTGGCAAAACTGCCCTTGCCCGAAGCGAGATCGGACAGGGTGTCGATGCCGGCGCCGAGATGGGCATAATCATAGGTAAGATCGGCCGCTTCGCCGATCACGCCGATTTCGACGCCGCCAGCGCGCCACGCCTTGCGGATGCGGGCATTGACCAGTGCAGCCTCGCGGCGTGGATTTGCGCCAATTATCAGGATGGCGTCTGCCTGTTCGATCCCGGCGATGGTGGGATTGAAGACATACGACCCCCTGCCCTTTTTCGGGTCGAGCGCCGAACCGGCGGGACGAGCGTCGATGTTGGTCGAGCCGAGGGAAGCCATGAGGGTCTTGAGGGCATACATTTCCTCAACACCGGCCAGATCGCCCGCGATGGCGCCAATGCGGCCCGGCTCGGCGGTTTTGACTAGCGCTGCGACCACGGCGAAAGCTTCATTCCAGGATGCGGCCTGAAGCTTTTTGCTCTTGCGCACATAGGGCCGATCGAGGCGCTGGGTGCGCAGGCCATCCCAAATGAAGCGGGTCTTATCGGAAATCCATTCCTCGTTGATCCCTTCGTGGATGCGCGGCAGGACGCGCATGACTTCGCCGCCGCGAGAATCGACCCGGATGTTGGAGCCGACAGCATCCATGACGTCGATGGACTCGGTCTTGTTAAGCTCCCAAGGGCGCGCCTGGAAGGCATAGGGTTTGGAAGTCAACGCGCCAACCGGGCAGAGATCGATAACGTTGCCCTGCAGTTCGGAGGTCATGGACTGCTCGAGGTACGAGGTGATCTCGGCATCCTCACCGCGACCGATCAGGCCCAACTCCGAAACACCGGCAACTTCAGTGGTGAAGCGCACGCAGCGGGTGCAGTGAATGCACCGGTTCATGATGGTCTTGACCAGCGGGCCGATGTGCTTGTTTTCCACGGCGCGCTTGTTTTCCCAATAGCGGGAGGTGTCCACGCCATAGGCCATCGCCTGATCCTGCAGATCGCACTCGCCGCCCTGATCGCAGATCGGGCAATCGAGCGGGTGGTTGATGAGCAGGAACTCCATCACGCCTTCACGGGCCTTTTTGACCATGGGCGTGTTGGTGAACATTTCGGGCGCTTCGCCGTTCGGGCCGGGCCGCAGATCGCGCACGCTCATGGCGCAGCTTGCCTGGGGCTTGGGCGGTCCACCCTTCACTTCGACCAGGCACATGCGGCAGTTGCCAGCAACAGAGAGGCGCTCGTGATAGCAGAAGCGCGGGATCTCCGCGCCCGCTGCCTCGGCGGCCTGCATCAGCGTGAAGTGATCGGGAACTTCGATCAGTTCGCCATCGACTTTGATTTGCGCCATTCGTTCTTACTCCGCCGCAACCGAGGGCACAGCGCCATCGGAGGTGGACTTGTAGGTGTATGCGTCGATCCGCGCTTCGATCACGGGGCGGAAGTTGCGGATCAGGCCCTGAATCGGCCAAGCCGCGGCATCGCCCAGAGCGCAGATGGTGTGGCCTTCGACCTGCTTGGTGACGGCGAACAGCATGTCGATCTCGCGCTTTTGCGCTTCGCCGCGCACCATGCGCTCCATCACCCGCATCATCCAGCCCGTACCTTCGCGGCACGGCGTGCACTGGCCGCAGCTTTCATGCTTGTAGAAAGCCGAAAGGCGCCAGATGGCCTTGATGATATCGGTCGACTTGTCCATGACGATGACGGCGGCGGTGCCGAGCGAGGAGCCAACCTCACGCAGACCGTCGAAATCCATGTGGGCTGACTTGATCTTCTCGCCAGGCACGCAAGGCACCGATGAACCGCCGGGGATGACGGCCAGCAGATTGTCCCAGCCGCCGCGAATGCCGCCGCAATGCTTTTCGATCAGCACGTCGAACGGGGTGCCCATTTCTTCTTCGAAGGTCGCGGGATTGTTGACGTGACCAGACACGCAGAAGAGCTTGGTGCCGGTGTTGTTGTCGCGCCCCAGCCCGGCAAACCAAGCGGCGCCGCGGCGCAGGATTTCGGGAACGACAGCGATCGATTCGACGTTGTTGACGGTGGTGGGGCAGCCGTAAAGCCCCATGCCGGCCGGGAAAGGCGGCTTAAGGCGCGGCTGGCCCTTCTTGCCCTCAAGCGATTCGAGCAGCGCAGTTTCCTCACCGCAGATATAAGCCCCTGCCCCATGGTGGATGACGATATCGAAATCCCAGCCATGGATGTTGTTCTTGCCGATCAGCTTGGCGTCATAGGCCTGCTGCACGGCGGCTTCGAGCCGCTGGCGCTCACGCATGAACTCGCCGCGCACATAGATATAGGCGGCGTGCGCATCCATGGCGCGACCGGCGATCAGGCAGCCTTCGATCAGATGGTGCGGATCGTGACGGAGAATTTCGCGGTCCTTACACGTGCCCGGCTCGGATTCGTCGGCGTTGACGACGAGGTAATGAGGCCGACCGTCGTTGACCTTGGGCATGAACGACCATTTCAGGCCCGTCGAAAAGCCAGCGCCGCCACGACCGCGCAGACCGGAGGCCTTAACCTCGTTGGTCAGCCATTCGCGGCCCTGATCGAGCAGCTCCTTGGTGCCATTCCACGAACCGCGACGACGCGCGCCTTCAAGGCCCCAATCGCCCTGCCCGTAGAGATTTGTGAAAATGCGATCCTGATCCGTAAGCATCGATCAAATCCCCTAGCGCGGCTTCTTGCCGAAGACGCGGACATATTCGTCGACGCCACCGTCGGCCAGCGCCTTTGCCTGACCCTTCCAGTTGTCCCGGGCGACACGGCCCTTGAAATTGAGCACCGCATCGACCTGCTCGATTTGAGCGTCAGTGAACGCGGCGACCTGCGCATATTGAGTAATGCCCAGATCATGAAGCTTGCGTTCAAGCACCGGGCCGACGCCGGAAATGAGCTTGAGGTCGTCCGCGGCGCCGGCCGGGCGCTCGAAAAGCGGCGCGCTATCGGGCCTGGTGCCGGCGGAGGTCGCAACGGCCTCCTGCTTTTTGCCCGCGGCGCGGCTCGTCGTCTTGGTTTTCTGGCCGGTTTCACTACCCGTCTTTTCGATGGTGGGCGATTCGGCACCGGTTGCGCCTGCTCGACCTGCCTGACTGGGCTTGCGTTTCGCCGGACCGGCAGCCTTCTTTTCCGCGGCTACCGCTTCGGCCTCAGGGACCTTGCCAGCTTTGGACGGCCCTTTGATCGCCGGGGCAGCTTCCTCGTCGATCTTTTGTTTGCGACCGGGCTTTGTTGCCTTAGCTTCAGCCTCCACGTGACCGGCATCCTGGTGCGTTGGAACTTTGGTCGGGTCGTCCAGCAGCGTCACCTGTCCATCGAGCGGAGCGGAGAACTTGCGGCCATTCTGCGGGCCGGTAGGGACCGTATCGCCTTTGCCATCGCGGAAGGCGATCAGGATTTCCTCAAAGCGCTCGGGCGTCAGATCTTCATAGGTATCAAAGCCGATAGTCACCATTGGCGCGTTGACGCAAGCGCCGGCACACTCGACCTCTTCCCAGCTCATAGTTCCATCGTCGTTGAGATGGTGCGGCTCGGCGTGAATGTGTTTCTGGCAGACGGCGCGGATATCTTCGGCGCCGCGCAGCATACAGGGCGTGGTGCCACACACCTGGATATGAGCGCGCGTGCCGACCGGCTGGAGCTGGAACTGGGTGTAGAAGGTCGCGACTTCCAGAACCCGAATATAGGGCATATCGAGCATCTGGGCGACCGACTCGATGGTGGCGCGTGACACCCAGCCATCCTGTTCCTGGGCGCGCATGAGCAGCGGAATTACCGCCGACTGCTGGCGACCAGCCGGATACATGGCAATGCGTTTTTTCGCCCAAGCCGTGTTTTCCTTCGAAAAGGAAAAACTTGCGGGCTGGACAGCTTCTTCTGCAAGGCGACGCACGCTCATCAGCGATCAACCTCTCCGAATACGATGTCAAGGGAACCCAGGATGGCCGAAACGTCGGCCAGAAGGTGCCCGCGACAGAGAAAATCCATGGCTTGCAGATGCGCGAACCCGGGGGCGCGAATCTTGCAGCGATACGGCTTGTTGGTGCCATCGGACACCAGATAGACGCCGAACTCGCCTTTTGGCGCTTCGACGGCTGCGTAAACTTCACCCTCGGGCACGCGGAAGCCTTCAGTGTAGAGTTTGAAGTGGTGAATGAGCGCTTCCATGGAGCGCTTCATCTCGCCGCGTTTGGGCGGGACGACCTTGCCATCCATTGTCGAAACCGGCCCCTGCCCTTCGGGTGAATTGAGCAGGTCGATACACTGGCGCATGAGCGAATTGGACTGACGCATCTCTTCCATGCGGATGAGATAGCGGTCGTAGCAATCGCCGTTCTTGCCGACCGGAATGTCGAATTCCAGCTGATCGTAGCATTCATAGGGCTGGCTCTTGCGCAAATCCCACGCAGCACCCGAGCCGCGCACCATGACGCCGGAAAAGCCCCAGGCCCAGGCGTCTTCGAGCGATACGGTGGCAATATCCACGTTGCGCTGTTTGAAGATGCGGTTGCCGGTGATGAGCTGATCGAGATCTTCGAGTGCCTTTGGGAAGGTCTCGGTGAATTTGGCGATGTCGTCGATCAGATCCTGCGGCAGGTCCTGATGCACGCCACCGGGCCGAATGAAAGCGGCGTGCATGCGGGAGCCGGAGGCGCGCTCATAGAAGACCATAAGCTGTTCGCGCTGCTCGAAACCCCAAAGCGGCGGCGTGAGCGCGCCCACGTCCAGCGCCTGCGTGGTGACGTTGAGCATGTGGGAGAGGATGCGGCCGATTTCGGAATAGAGCACGCGAATGAGCTGCCCACGGAACGGCACTTCGATTCCCAGGAGCTTTTCGATGGCCAGGGCGAAAGCGTGCTCCTGATTCATCGGCGCCACATAGTCGAGGCGATCGAAATATGGCACGGCCTGCAGATAGGTCTTGGCCTCGATCAGCTTTTCGGTGCCGCGATGGAGCAGCCCCACATGCGGGTCGACACGCTCGACGACTTCGCCATCGAGCTCGAGAACGAGCCGCAGAACGCCGTGTGCCGCAGGATGTTGCGGGCCAAAGTTAATGTTGAACGTGCGGACGTCGTGCTCGGTCATTGCTTGGCCTTCTCGTCGCCCGGCAGCACGTAATCGGTGCCTTCCCAAGGCGAAAGGTAATCGAAATTCCGAAATTCCTGCGCCAGCTTGACGGGCTCATAGACGACCCGCTTGCGCTCTTCGTCGTAGCGCACCTCGACAAAGCCGGTCAGCGGGAAATCCTTGCGCAGCGGATGACCGTCAAAGCCATAGTCGGTCAGGATCCGGCGCAAATCGTGATGGCCCGAAAACAGGATGCCATACAGATCATAGGCTTCGCGCTCGAACCAGTCGGCGCCGGGGAAAACACCGGTGATCGACGGAACGGGCGTTACTTCATCGGTCACGATCCGCACCCGAATACGGACATTCTGCTGCGGGCTGAGCAGGTGATAGACAACATCGAAGCGCTGCGCGCGCTCGGGATAATCCACGCCGCATACATCGATGATGGAAATGAACTGGCAGCGCGGATCATCGCGCAATGTGCGCATGACGTTTAGAATTGCGTCGGGCTTTGCCTCGAGCGTCAACTCGCCATAGGCGACGTTGTACCCATCGAGCGCTTCGCCCAGCTTGAGCGCAATGTACTCGCCGAGTTCGGAAAGAGCGTCTTCCATTGATTGGCCTTATCGCTCGATGGTTCCGGTACGCCGGATCTTCTTTTGGAGAAGAAGCACGCCGTAGAGCAGCGCTTCGGCGGTCGGCGGGCAGCCGGGAACGTAGATATCGACCGGCACCACACGGTCACAACCGCGCACCACCGAATAGGAATAGTGATAGTATCCACCACCATTGGCGCAGCTGCCCATGGAGATGACGTAACGCGGCTCGGGCATCTGGTCGTAGACCTTGCGCAAAGCCGGGGCCATCTTGTTGGTCAGCGTGCCTGCAACGATCATCACGTCGGACTGGCGCGGGGAGGCGCGAGGTGCAAAGCCGAAGCGCTCACAATCATAGCGCGGCATCGACATCTGCATCATTTCAACGGCGCAGCAGGCCAGACCGAAGGTCATCCACATCAGCGAGCCGGTACGGGCCCAGTTGATGAGCTCGTCGGTCGAGGTAACGAGAAAGCCCTTATCGGCCAGCTCGTTATTGATCTCGACATAATACGGATCTGTCGCGCCAACAGGCAGGCTCGTTGCGGGGTCGATAACGCCGCGCGGCCGGGGTGCAACCAGAGTGTTGTTGTCGGTCAATCCCATTCCAGAGCACCTTTGCGCCATTCATAGACAAAGCCGACGGTGAGAACCCCAAGGAAGATCATCATCGACCAGAAGCCGTACCAACCGACCTCCCCAAAGGCCACGGCCCAAGGGAAAAGAAACGCCACTTCGAGATCGAAGATGATGAACAGAATCGCCACCAGGTAGAACCTGACATCGAACTTCATGCGCGCATCGTCAAACGCGACGAAGCCACATTCGTAGGCGGAAACTTTTTCGGGGTCTGGACGCTTTACGGCGATCAGAAAGGGAGCAACCAGAAGCGCCAGACCGATAACGGCGGCGAGCCCCACAAAAATCAAAATCGGCAGATAAGCGCTGAGCAGTTCGTTCATAGACAGCCAAGCCTTCAATAGGGCCCGGTTGGGAGCCGAGCATAAGGACTCGCGGCTATCCGAGCCCCTGTCTTTGGACAGGGCTTAACCCACCCCCTATGTGGTTTCAAGGGGATATAAAACTGACTATTTCAATCATGTTTGAAAGTCGGATTACGAGCGAAACGCCCTTGCGCTCTTTAAAGGCAAATACCAGCAGCCCGCGCAGTTTGGCGGGCTTGCAGGTGCGACCAATGGGCTCGCGCGGCTTTGGCCGGGCGGCAAACACATTTATGAGATCGACGCAGGGCGACGCGGGCGATCAGGCACTAGAGATGGAAGGCCAGGCCTGCGGTAAGACGCATATCAGAGGGCATCGAGCCCCAAGAGCCAGTCCCCAGCACCTCACCGCGTACGCTCATATAGTCGGTGAAGCCATATTCCGCGCCGCCACCGAGGGCATAGCCGAAACCACCCGAGACGATGCCGGTGCCGCCCGCTGCGTAGACCAGGGCGTCGCCGAGCGAGACACCGCCCTTGCCGAGCAGGAGCGCGTCGATGGAATTGGTGCCATCAAGATCGGCGCCGAGCTGGGCCTCGAGACCGACGACCGCGGTGTCTATGGAAACGTTGACGCCTGAAAAGACACCGGCATTCCAAGAGGTCGTCCCAAAGGGGACGCCGCCGCCGTAAACGCCGGCATAAAAGCCATCCCAGTCAAAGCCATAACCACTCCCCAGGCTCGCCGATCCGGCAGCCCCGTAGGGTCCGTAATCCTGGGCCACGGCGTGACCAGCAAAGGACAGACCGGCGACGAGAACGGCCGCCATGCGAACAGCGAAAGACATTGGCGTCACTCCATTAGGGTTAATTGACGCCATTATTGCGCGGATAGGCCCGGCCTCAAGCCAAGCTTACGAACGTGGATAAGATTTTACTAAAATTGCGCCCTGCCCCGGTCCCGACAAACATGGGCAACAATAACGCCAAAATCCGGGGGCTTGCGTGATGCTGCCCCCACATGCCGCCAAGCATCGGCAACAAAAACGGCCCGGCATATGCCGGGCCGTTTTTCGAAATCGGTTGTTAGCTGGCGTTGCCCCCGCCTTGCCAGCCTCGATTCCTAGAAGTGGAAGTTCGCGCCGATGGTGAACTTGTGGATGTCGACGCCAGCGCCGGACTGTTCCCAACCGTAGACATAGCGGCCATCGACCGAGATGGAATCGGTAGCAGCGAATTCAACACCGACACCGGCAAGGATGTGGTCGCCAACGCCAGCAGCAGCGTCGAAGTCGGAACCGTAACCGACAGTGCCGTAAAGCAGGACTTCGGAGAACGCGACACCGCCGCGAACGGTGATTTCGCCGTAGGCATAAGTATCGGGAGTGCCAAAGATTGCGTCGACAGCGGCTTCACCACCGAGGACGAACATGTCCCACTGTGCGTTCACGCCGAGTTCGCCACCGATGAGCCAATCGGTATCGACCGTGTCGTTCTGGCCGCCAACGCGGACACCAGCATAGAAACCGGACCAGTCATAGACGGGATCGACAACCGGAGCGACCGGAGTCACAGGCATCGGCATGATCGGGTCAGCGGCCTGGGCGGCAGAAGCGACGGCGACGGTAGCAGCTGCGGCAAGCAGCGTAGTTTTGAGCATGGACATTTAAGTACCTCACAGCACGGGGGTTGGTCTGTATCCATATTGCCCAATCTTTGCCCAATTCCAATACCCTTCAGGCCTTAAACCACCTCGGTTGGCACAATATTGCCATCAATTCTCCGTTCTGTTGCCTTTGTGGCACAGGGATTTTGGTAACCTTACGCAAACGTATACAAAAACGGCCCCGCTCGCGCGGGGCCGTTCAAGAATCGACGAAAAAGTATCGATTAGAAGTGGAAGTTCGCGCCGATCTGGAACTTGTGGATGTCGCTCGACGTCGCGTCGCCCGACTGATCCCAGCCATAGAGGTACTGGCCACGGACCGAAACGTCGTCGGTAGCCGCGAACTCAAGACCACCACCTGCGAGGACGTGATCGCCAACGCCGGTTGCGGCGTCAAAGTCAGTTCCGTAACCGACGGCGCCGTATGCAAGCAGTTCTTCGGTGACCAGAACACCACCACGGGCCAGAGCCGAGCCGTAAGCGTACATATCCGGATCGTCGAAGACGCCGTCGAGGGCAACTTCAGCACCGACCAGGAAGAAATCGAACTGGGCGTTCACACCGGCCTGGGCACCAAGTGTCCATTCGGTTTCGCCAGCATCGATGTTGTTCTGTGCGCCGGCGCTTGCACCAGCGTAGAAACCGTTCCAGTCAAAGCCGCTGCCCGCGTCATAGACGGGAGCGGGAGCCGGAACGGCAGGAGCCGGAACGCCGATGGCGTCAGCTGCGAAGGCACCGCCAAATGCGGTCGTGGACAGAAGGGCGGCGAGGGCCACTTTCTTGAGCGAGTTCATATTAATTCTCCTTTGTACCGGCTGGTGTGCAACTAATGGGTGCCGGTCAGCACTGGTTCCGATCCGAGAGCGTCAATCCGAAGACAGGGCCGGGAGTGTTGCCCTGCTGCCACAACTGCGCCGTACGGGGTTCCGCACCAATGCGATGGCCGGAATGTCGTTTCCGAGTGCGGACGAAGTGGGGCCGCCTCATGGCAGGAATAGGGCAAAGGAACATTGTTGCTCAAATGCCACGTATATACGGTTAACCAGTCGTAAATATTGGGGTTTTTCGATTGCTACACGCAGCGACGAGGGCAGGGAACGGGCCCCGTTGCAGTCGCGGGTTGGTCAAACCCGCCGAACTGGATAAAGTTCGTCCGAAGCCTATCAGGGGGACCGCATGAATCGCGCCGAAGGAATCGCCAACAGTCTGCAGGCGGCAAAGGTTGGCGCGCTGATCCGCGCGCGGCGACACTCCTTGCGGATGACCCTTCACACGCTCGGCACGCAATCCGGCGTGTCGGTGGGTTATTTGAGCCAGGTCGAACGCGATCAGGCGTCCCCTTCCCTTTCCACCCTGGCCTCCATTGCCCGCGCCCTGGGCGTTGGAGTCGATTATTTCATCGCGACACCGAGCGCGCAGGACGCGCTGACCCGCACCGGAGAGCGGATGCGTTTTTCGGTCAACGATTCGCTGATCTCGTATGAAAGGCTCCATGCCGAATTTCCCGGCAACGTCCTGTCGTCCTTTCTCATTACGATTGCCCCGGGCTATCGCTCGGAGGTGGCCAATCACGAGGGAGAGGAAATCGTCTATGTTCTCGAGGGCAGTCTGACTTTGCGCATCGAGGACGAGGAAACGGTGGTCGGGCCGGGCGACAGCCTGCATTTCCGAGGCAATCGCAGCCATTGTTGGTCCAACGATGCCGACGAGCCCGTTCGCCTGCTGTGGTCGGGCACGCTCACAATGTTCCGGTCAAGCACCGACGGATCGGCCTTCCAAACGGAACGGACGCCGATCTCGGGCTCCTGATCGAAGAACCAGCAGGCGGGATGGGCGCGGCAGCACGCAGATGGACCGCACCTTTCGCCTGGGCAGCTAAACAGGAAGGCAGAGGTATCACCCTTTTTGCCAAGAGCCGAAATCGTGTCAGTCTGGTGTCGCTTGCACGGCCCTTTGGGTCGGGACCGTAGAAGTGGGGTCCACTTTTGCGGGAAATTCTCTACAGTCACGCATATGCGGCGCGGCGGCGCCAACAACCACAGGAGGGGACGTAAACCATGTGGGATTTTTCTATCGGCCGTTCGATCGGCCTTGTGGGCAAGACATTGCCCTTCGTCGTTTTCCGGATGATCGTCTATTTCGGCATTGCCGTGGCTTATGTGCTGGTGACGGGAACGGGAGCCGGTGTGGGCTGGGGAATCGGCGCATTCGGCGATATGGACTTTCAGATGACTTCGACCTTCTGGGGCGGCGCAATCGGGTTCGCGCTGACCGCTGGCGTCCTCTATTTCCTGCGCGAATACATTCTCTACATCGTCAAGGCCGGCCATATCGCCGTGCTCACCGAACTGGTGGACGGCAAGCCAATTCCTGACGGCAGGGGGCAGATCGAATATGCCAGCACAGTGGTCAAGGAACGGTTTGCCGAGGCCAGCGTGCTGTTTGCCATCGATCAGCTGGTGCGCGGGGTGATCGGCGCCATCATGGGAATCGTTCAGGGCATCGCCTCAATCCTTCCGATCCCCGGCCTCCAGAATATCATGGGCGTCGTGAAGGCGTTTCTCCGAATCGCCGTGGGGCTGATCGATGAGGTGATCCTTGCCTATTCGATCCGCACGCGCTCGACCAATCCCTGGGCCTCAGCTCAAACCGCGCTGGTGCTGTATGGTCAGAACTACAAGACCATGCTCAAGAACGCCGCTTGGCTGACGGTCTTTACCTATGGCCTGGCTTTCCTGGTCTTTCTGGTCATGCTGGCGCCGGCCGCGGCCGTTGCCTATCTCATCCCCGGCGGCTGGTCAGCCGGCGGATTTGTCTTTGCGCTGATATTTGCCTGGGCCGTCAAGGCGGCGGTCATCGAACCGTTTGCAATTGCAGCGATGCTGCAGGTCTATTTCAAGACGATCGAGGGGCAAGAGCCCGATCCGGAATGGACGAGCCGCATCGACGGCGCGTCGAAGAAATTCCGCAAGCTTGGCGAAAAGGCAGCCACATGGGGTTCGAGCCAACCGGCCGCCCAGCCATCTTAGGGTCCTTTTCCATTGGATTGGAAGCGGCGGCGCATGAACCGGATCGGCCAGGATACAAGGCCCATAAGGAGAAGTGCCGCCGCAACAACGACGATGCCAGCCAGCAATAATGTCCCCTGAACGAAACCGAGAACCGTAGTACCTCTCGGTGCCGGAATGGCGGGATCAGGGGTGTGGATGGGGGCAATTATCGTCGTCGTTTTCATTTCTTCGTTCTCAATGATCCAAGCGAAATGAAAACGCTCGATCCGGGGCGCAGGTTCCCCTGCAGCGGATCGATGTGGCACGACAAGTCAGAGAGTTTTCACGGCGAATGTGGTGCCTTGACCAGCCGCACACAACAAGAAGAGACAGGCAAATGCTGCACTGGTGGACAAAACGAATCGCGGTCGTCACGGTCCCCCTGTTGCTCGGGGCCATGCCGGCTTTTGCGCAGGACATTTATTACGGATTGCGCGACTGGGCCGGTCCCAATGGCGGCTCGATGAATATTTCTTCGTTCGTTTTTCGCGACATCAACGCCAACGGAACATACGATCTGGGCGACCGCGTCTTCGTCAATATTGCCGTGGAATTGCAGACGCCTTCAGGTCTGGTTGCATCATCGCGCACCAATATTGGCGGCTATGCCAATTTCAATGCTTCGCTGACACAGCAAGGAGCCGCGATTGCCGAGACCGGCCTCTACAGCTTTCGCGTCGTTCCGCCACCCGGCTGGAGCATAACGACGGGAAATGGCGAGCAAACCATTCCCATGTCCATACTCGAAGGGGCGCCGGGCGATATCGTCGCCGACAATCTGCCTCAGCCTGTCGGGCTGGTTCCCCATATCGAGATACACGGCAGGGCGGGCGAGCAATCGGATGCGGTCATTGGCAAGAATCCAAATGGTGCAGTCGTGCCGGCCCACACGGGTGACCAGGATCGTTACAGCATTGCCGCCACGCCCGGTCGGTGGACTATCGGCGAACGGCCGCTTGATGTCGGGCTTGTGCCCATCGTTCTGCCGCAAAACTGGTCGGACGAAGCCGGCACGGAGGGCAAGACGATAAGAGTCGGTTTCGACGACCTGTTCGTTGGCGACGAACTTCTCAAGGTTCCCAACGGGTATGGCGGGCTGCGCTGGGAGAACTGGGTTGCGACCCACGGCAGATTCTATGAGGGTGAGGGCTACATCAACAACACGGTTTCAGGCGAGTTCGTCGCCTATACCAGCTCGGGCCATCCCACGGCGACCTTCAGCGAGGAGCCGTTCGACTTCGTAGGCGGATATTTCGGCGTTGCCTGGAGCAATGCCGAGGGAGAGACGCTGCGCATCCGCGCCTGGCGCGGAGACACGCTGGTCCATGACGACGAATTTGCGTTGTCGGCCTATGGCCCGGTCTATTTTGCCGCCGATTACAAATCGATCACACGCCTCGAGTTCGCCACGGCCCATTACTGGCAGGCGGTTGCCGATGACCTTGAGTTCGTGGTGAGGGCGGCTGAGCGTTGAGGACGACGCATAGCAAGGTCGCATCTCCGACGCGACCGGGCACTCTGATGCTCTAAAGGAAGATGGAGGCCTCGACCGGAATCGAACCGGTGTTCACGGATTTGCAATCCGCTGCGTCACCACTCCGCCACGAGGCCTCTGAGGCGCGGTTCTATTGTAGTTCGGGGGAGTTAGGCAAGGCCGGATGCGCTTGCGACCCTTGTTTTTGTAAAAATTTAGCCGAGAAATTGTCCTGGCCACGTCTGTCCGCTTTATGTGGACGACCGGGACGACAGCACGAGACCGATAATGATCGTTGGAATAATTCTCGCTGGTGGCGAGGGCCGCCGACTGGGCGGCATGCGCAAGGCACATCTCCGGCTCGGAAATCGCCCCCTGATCGACTGGGTATCGGGGGCGCTTGAACCCCAGTGCGCGCATATTGTGATTTCCAGCGGGTCGAGGCGAGATGCGCTCGTTCCCGATCTTGTGTCGGTCCCTGACGCCGAAGATGGAATCACCGGACCGGCGGCGGGGCTGCTGGCGGGAGCCTTGTGGGCGCGCGAGCACGCTTCTGGATCTCTGATGCTGTCGGTTTCTGTGGATACCCCGTTCTGGCCCCAGGATTTTGCGGCGCGCGCGACACCCCTGCTGACCGGCGAGACTCATTGTGTGGTCAGTGCATTCGGCGACCGGGACTATCCCACCAACGCATTGTGGCGGCCCGATTCGCTGATCGGGCATCTGGCTGCCATCCCCCCTGCTCCGCGCGGCCCGCGCATCCGGGACGTGCAGGCCGCATTGGGCGTGCGGCGACTCGATTATGCGCCGGTTAACGCGCAAAACCCTTTTGCCGGCGTCAATGAGCTGGGCGATCTGCTCGCCCTTTCCCGCCGGCTGATGGATATGGAGGCATCAATGGCAAATGGGGGGTTGGCAAGCGCCACCAAATTGGCTAGATGATCGCCACCTGCCGAGCAGGCTACGCGTTCCCCGGTAGCTCAGTGGTAGAGCAACCGGCTGTTAACCGGTTGGTCGCTGGTTCGAATCCGGCCCGGGGAGCCATTTTTCTTCCGCATTTAATTTAGCCCCGTCGCGTTGGCACGTGTTGTCGACACGAGCATCGGCGCTGTTTTAGTGCTTAAATTCTTGACTGATGTTATCAAGATAATTATCCCGTGGCGTGGTACGTCCACCGGCGGGAGAGCGCGATGACCCAGATGTTTTATGATGCCACGCTGTTGGGCCGGCAGGCGCTGACGCCGGGCATGGTGCGGCTGACGTTTGGCGGTGAGGGCCTGAGGGCCTTCCGGACGACGGGTATTGGCGACGAATATCTGCGGTTGTTCTTTCCCAACAAGAAGACCGGCAAACTCCATCTCCCCCATATTTCAGAAGATGGCCGCTGGACCTATCCGGACGGACAGGACGCCGTGCAATGCTCGACCTACACTGTGCGGCGCTTCGCGCAGGAGGGAGAGGAGGTCACCATCGACATCGACTTCGTGGTGCATGAGGGCGGGCTGGCCAGCGAGTGGGCACAGAGGGCCGAGCCGGGCGATCGAATAACGATCAACCGGCCGCGCGGGCTTTGCAGCCCGCCCAGGGATTATGCTTGGCAATTGCTGGTTGCCGACGCAACCGGGCTGCCGGCGCTATCGCGAATTCTCGAGCAGACGCCCGAGCACGTTCAGTCGCGTGTATTTGTGGAAGTAGCGCAAAAGGAAGACGAGCAGACCCTGCCCTATCACGCGGCGGCGACGGTGACCTGGCTGCATGGCTGCGGCAATGGTGTTGCGCCCAGCCGGCTCGAGGAAATCGTGCGTGGCGTGCCCCTGCCTGCAACTCCGGGTTATGTGTGGGTTGCGGGCGAGCAGAAGGTGGTGCGCGGCATCCGCAAATTCGTGCGCAAGGAGTTGGGATTTCCGGCCGAGCGCTACGAGCTGGTGGGATACTGGATTGCGAATGCCGAGGATTGGGAAGCCAAGTGGGACGCACTGGACCCTGCCATCAAGGCGCAGATCGATGCAGGCTGGGATTCGGGAAGGGACCGCGAAACGGTCATGGACGAATACATCGATACTCTGGAAAAGCACGGACTTTAGAAACCGGCCATCGCCCCTTTTATCCCTGTACAAAAGGGCGTATATGTCGCCGCGCAGTGCCGGGCCCCTCTGGCGTAGCGCCTTTGATCGCTACGTGATGTCGGAACTGCTCCACTAGTTACATGGAGAAGGTCCCGGCGATGGAAAATCTCGCTTCATTTTTGTCGACCCCGTTCCTCGATACGCCTGCGTGGTTCTGGGTCGCCTTTATCGTGATCGTTGTGGCGATCATGATCTTTGATCTCGGCTTCCTGCATAAGGAGCAAAAAGAGATCAGCGCCAAGGAGAGCTTTGTTCTCTATGGCTTTTATGTCGCCGTCGCCATGGCGTTCGGCGCCTGGGTGTGGGCGGTGCGCGGCGCGGATGCCGGGCTGGAATTTTTCACCGGCTACATCATCGAGCAGAGCCTTGCGATGGACAATATCTTCGTCATCGCGACGATCTTTGCGTTTCTGGGCGTACCACGAATCTATCAGCACCGCGTGCTGTTCTGGGGCATTATCGGTGTGCTGCTGTTCCGCGCCATCCTAATCGGTGCCGGCGTGGCGCTGGTGCGCTCGTTCGAGCCTATCCTGTTCCTGTTCGGCGGCTTCCTGATTTTCACCGGCGTGAAGATGTTCACCAAGGTGGAGGACGACGATGACATCGAGAACAACAAGATCCTGAAATTCCTGCGAAAGCACTTCCGGATCACGCCGCAGTTTCACGGCAACAAGTTCCTTGTCGAAAAGCCCCATCCCAAGTCCGGCAAGCTGGTGCTCTGGCTGACGCCACTGGCCGTTGCGCTGCTCATGGTGGAAATTGTCGATGTGATCTTTGCCGTCGACTCGGTGCCGGCCATCTTTGCGATCACGCAGGACCCGTTCATCGTCTATACCTCGAACGTCTTTGCGGTTCTCGGTCTGCGGGCGCTGTTCTTTGCCCTTTCAGCCGCCATGGCGCGCTTCAGGTATCTCCAGGCGGCACTGGCCATCGTACTCATCCTTGTGGGCATCAAGATCTTCCTCGTGCCGCTGCATATTCACATCGACACGCTACTGTCGCTTATCGTGACGGTATCGATCCTGGCGGCAGGCGTGGCATATTCGCTCTGGAAGACCCGCAATGATCCGCCGCTTGAAGAGCAGGCGGATCATGTCGAGCCCGCGGAATTCAAGAGCGAAAATCCTTCCAACCCGTAGGCCGCCGTCGGGCTCGCTTGACGAACAATCGGGCCGGACGTAACGCTTTCCGGAAAACAAGAGCGGCGTGGGCATTCCACGCCGCTGCCTTTCCGGATTACTTCTCATGACCGCCACGACCGCGGAGCACCAGCCCGCACGGCAGACCACGTCCCTGTGGATCTTGTTCGCCATCAGCTTTTCGCACATGCTCAACGATCTGATGCAGGCGCTTCTGCCTGCGGTGTATCCGCTGCTGCGCGAAATCTATGCGCTCGATTTTACCCAGATCGGACTGATTACGCTGGTGAACCAGCTTACGGCGTCGCTCTTGCAGCCGCTGGTGGGATATTACACAGACAAATACCCAAAGCCGTATTCGCTACCGCTCGCCATGTGTTCGACGCTGAGCGGCTTGCTTGTTCTCTCGATGGCCTCGAGCTTTCCGATGCTGCTGGTTGCAGCGGCATTGATCGGGGTCGGCTCGTCCATCTTTCATCCTGAATCCTCCCGTGTCGCACGCATGGCCTCGGGTGGGCGGCTGGGTTTTGCCCAATCACTGTTTCAGGTTGGCGGCAATGTGGGGACGGCGATGGGGCCGTTGCTGGCGGCGTTCATCATCATTCCGCGCGGTCAGGGCAGCGTCTCCTGGTTCGCCATCGTGGCGCTGACGGCCATTGCTGTGCTGTTCGCAGTCAGCCGGTGGTATGCGGGCCAGAACCGGATGGCAAAACCTCAGCCCGTGAGGTTGCGCGCCAATGATCTTTCCCGCGCCGGAATGATCAGTGCCTTCGCCATTCTTGCCATGCTGGTGCTGAGCAAGAACGTGTATATGGCGTCGATGACCAGCTTCTATTCGTTCTTCCTGATCGAAAAGTTCGGGCTGGAAGCCGAGACGGCGCAGCTCTATCTCTTCGTTTTCCTTGGCGCCGCGGCGGCGGGCACATTCATCGGCGGGCCGGTTGGCGACAGGGTTGGACGCAAGGTGGTGATCTGGGTTTCGATCCTGGGGCCCCTTCCCTTCACACTGGCCCTGCCCTATGTGGGGCTCGAGCTTTCGATCGTTCTGACAGCAATCATCGGCTTCATCCTGGCGTCGGCGTTCTCAGCCATTCTGGTTTACGCCCAGGAATTGCTGCCGGGCCGAGTGGGCATGATCGCGGGCCTGATGTTCGGATTTGCTTTCGGCATGGGGGCGCTCGGCGCCGCCGTGCTCGGGGTTGTAGCCGACGCAACGAGCATCATTTTTGTATTCCAGCTTTGCGCCTTCCTGCCGCTGGTGGGACTTTTGACGGCATTGCTGCCCAACACGGGAGACTGACATGACCGATCAGGCCGACCATTCCATCACCCTTTCACGCACCATCGATGCGCCCGCCGACGAATTGTTCGCTGCGTGGACCGATCCTGCCCTGCTTGAACAATGGCAGGCCGAGATCGTCGAATTCGAGCCGTTCGAGGGCGGAAAATTCCGCTTCGAGACGTCAGATGCCGACGAGCCCGGCGTCAGTCACGTCATTAGCGGCACCGTGGCCAGCTATGAGCAGGATCGCAAGCTGGTCGAACTCTGGCACATGGAGGGCGAGGACGCTCAGCACGACAGTACGCTGATCGTAACGTTTGCGCCGGTCGATGATGCGCGCACGGAAATCACCATCGTCGAAATCGCCGAGGCGCACGCCGACGCCGAGTCGCGGATTTTTTCCATTGAAGCCTGGCATGAGGCGCTGAACGAGCTTGCCGAGTTGCTGGAGTAGATTTCCACAGGCTTGAAAGCCTAGAAGGCTGGGCGGCCTTGCTCTCGGAGCCGGAGTGTATAAATCGGCGCTTATGGACATTTTCGCTGTAGTTGCCGATCCCACGCGGCGCCGGATGATCGATATGCTCGTTGGCGGCGAATTGCCGGCCGGTGCTTTTGTCGCCGCGTTTCCCGGTATGACGCAGCCGGCGATTTCCCAGCATCTGAAAGTGCTGCGCGATGCGGGCGTCGCGACAGTGCGGGCCGATCGGCAGCGGCGGCTTTATTGCCTGGTTCCCAATGGGCTTGAACCGTTGCGGGACTGGGTGGCGCCGCTGGTGCCGGTTGCCGAGGCTGCAAAGCCGGCGATGGTTGAGAGCGTTGAACAGCCGCCGATCAAACCAAGAGCACGACCGAAGCCCAAGCCTTCTGTCGAGCCGGAACTGACGCTCGACCTGTTCGGGTAGGCTGATCCGGCCGTCCCCAGACGTCATCCCGGGCGAAGACCCGGGATCAAGGCCGGGGTGGCAGGGTATTGGGTTTGGCCGGGCTGAGGCCTGACAGCGGCGTCAGATACCCAGCCTTTTATAGATTTCGTCGGTCATTTGTTCTGGTGTTTTTGTTGCGCCATTGAGGGTTATGTCGGCGCGTTCTGGGGGTTCGAAGGGGCTGTCGATGCCTGTGAAGTTGGTGATCTGTCCGGCGCGGGCTTTGGCGTAGAGGCCCTTGGGGTCGCGGGCCTCGCAGATGTCGAGGGGGGTGTCGACATAGGCTTCGATAAACGCGATGTCGCCGGCCACTTCGCGGGCCAGGCGACGCTCGTTGCGGAACGGGGAGATGAACGAGACCAGAACGATCAGCCCGGCATCGGCCATCAGCCTGGCCACTTCGGCAACGCGGCGGATGTTTTCAACGCGGGCGGCGTCGGTAAAGCCCAGATCCTTGTTGAGCCCGTGCCGGATGTTGTCGCCATCGAGAATATAGACGTGACGGCCCTCGGCGGTCAGGCGCTTTTCAAGCAGGTTGGCGACCGTGGACTTGCCCGAGCCCGACAGGCCGGTGAACCACACGATCTGCGGGGTCTGGCCCTTCTGGCGGGCCCGGACCTCGCGATTGACGTCAAACGCCTGGTAGGTGAGGTTCTTGCCCCGCTGCAGGCCGTAGCTGATGGTGCCGGCGCCAAGGGTGAGATTGTTGATCCGGTCGATCAGGATGAAGCCGCCGGTCAGCCCGTTGGTCTCGTAAGGGTCAAAGGCGATCGGCTTGTCGGTGGCCAGGGTGAGGGTGCCAACCTCGTTGAGCTCGAGCCGCTTGGCGGCCGATTTTTCCAGCGTGTTGACGTTGGTCTTGTGCTTGAGATCGGTGAGGGTGGCGGGCACCAGCTGGCTGCCGATCTTTAAAAGATAGGAGCGGCCGGGATAGGCGGGCTCGTCGGCCATCCAGACGATTTCGGCCTGGAACTGGTTGGAATAGTCGGGGGTATGGCCGGGATGGGTGAGCATGTCGCCGCGCGAGATGTCGATCTCGCGGTCGAGCACAAGGGTGACCGCCTGTCCGGCAATGGCGCTTTGCAGATCGCCATCCATCGTGACGATGCGGGCGATCCTGGCCGGCTTGCGTGAAGCGGCAACCAGCACCTCGTCGCCCACCGAGACGGTGCCGCCGGCAATGGTGCCCGAAAAGCCGCGGAAGTCGAGATCGGGGCGGTTGACCCATTGCACCGGAAAGCGGAACGGGGTTTTGCTCTTGTCCTCGTCGACGACGATCTCTTCGAGATAGGGCAAGAGCGGCGTGCCCGTGTACCAGGGGGTGCGCTCGGAGTTCTTGACGATGTTGTCGCCGCGCAGCGCCGAGATCGGCACGGCCGCCAGCGAAGCAAAGCCGAGATCCTTGGCAAAGGCCGTGTAATCGGCAACGATTTTGTCGAACACCTCTTGCGAATAATCCATCAGGTCGATCTTGTTGATGACCAGCACCACGTGCTTGACCCCGATCAGGGACAAAATGAAGCTGTGGCGGCGGGTCTGGGTCAACAGACCCTTGCGCGCATCGACCAAAAGCAGCGCCAGATCGGCGTTGGACGCGCCGGTCGCCATGTTGCGTGTGTATTGCTCGTGGCCCGGCGTATCGGCGACGATGAATTTGCGCTTCTCGGTGGAAAAGAACCGATACGCCACGTCGATGGTGATGCCCTGCTCGCGCTCGGCGACCAGACCGTCGACCAGCAGCGAGAAATCGATACCCTCATCGCCCACATGGCGGTTGCGGCTGTCGTTCTTGAGCGTTGCCAACTGATCGTCGAGGATCAGCTGGCTGTCATAGAGCAGCCGCCCGATCAGTGTCGATTTGCCGTCATCGACCGAGCCGCAGGTCAGAAAGCGCAGCAGCGACTTGTTGGTCTGCTGGGAAAGCCACAGCCCGATATCGGTGTCGGCAGTGGGAAGCGATGCTGCGGTCAAAGTGGACATTATCTTTCTCCCCTGGTCGCGTTCGCGAACCGCAAAACCGGTTCCCATCCGTCGGGTCGGGGCCCGAGGACATGCTTTTGCTGCGAACGCTCCATCAGAAATACCCTTCCTGCTTTTTCTTCTCCATCGAGCCGACGGAATCGCTGTCGATCAGACGGCCCTCGCGCTCGGAGGTCCGCGATGCCTGCATTTCCATGATGATCTCGGGAAGGGTTGCCGCCGAGGACTGGATCGCCCCGGTCAGCGGATAGCAGCCCAGTGTCCTGAACCGCACCATCATCTCCCTGGGCGTCTCGCCCGGATCGAGCGGCATGCGGTCGTCATCGACCATGATCAGCGTGCCCGAGCGCTCGACCACAGGGCGCTTTTTGGCAAAATAGAGCTCGGGCAACTCGATGTTTTCGGCATAGATATAGGTCCACACATCGAGCTCGGTCCAGTTCGAGATTGGGAACACCCGCATCGATTCGCCCGGATTGAGCCGCGTGTTGAACACCCGCCACAGCTCGGGCCGCTGGTTCTTGGGATCCCAGGCGTGGGACGCGTTGCGGTGCGAGAAAATCCGCTCCTTGGCGCGGCTCTTTTCCTCGTCGCGCCGCGCCCCGCCGATCGCCGCATCGTACTGGCCGGCGCCCAGCGCCTGGCGCAGCGCCTGGGTCTTCATGATGTCGGTGTAGCGCGCCGAGCCGTGATCGAACGGGTTCATCCCCGCCGCAACCCCATCGGGGTTGGTGTGCACCCGCAACTCGAACCCGTACTGTTCGGCCATCCGGTCGCGAAACGCGATCATCTCGGCGAACTTCCAGGTCGTATCGATGTGCAAAAGCGGAAACGGGATCTTTGAGGGATAAAACGCCTTGCGCGCCAGATGCAGCAAAACCGACGAATCCTTGCCGATCGAATACATCATAACAGGACGCTCAAAACTCGCCGCAACCTCCCGGAAAATCTCAATGCTCTCAGCCTCCAAACGGGCAAGATGGGAGAGAGAGGACGGCGACAGGGACATGAGTTTATTCCAGCGGTTCGGAACGTTTTCGGGGGCAGACATATTCCAGCAGGACGGCCCGGACAACTGCGCCAGACGCATGGCTGGTTGATCTGAACGTCCGGTTTGCCCGTATGAAGCGAGAATGGTGCGTTTATTCCAAATGAGCCGGACCGGCGCATTTTTCGACTTACCTCTCCGACGAAAAAGAAAGTTTTTTTCATGGCCAGTTCCACATTGGTTTGGCTCAGAAACGACTTGCGCATCGCAGACAATCCCGCCCTGGCTGCGGCGCTCAAGAACGAGGAACCGATCCACGCTGTCTATGTGCTTGAGACAGATCGTGCGTTACGTCCGCTGGGCGGGGCGGCAAAGGTTTGGCTGCATGAAAGCCTCAAGGCCCTCAATGACGCGCTGGCCGAACGCGGCGTGCGGCTTTCCTATCGCGAAGGCCAGAGCAAGACGGTTATTCCCGAAATGATCCGGGAGATGAAGGCTGAGCGGGTGTATTGGAACCGGCGGTACGACCCGGCGGGTCGCGCCCATGATGCGTCACTCAAGAAGGGCCTGAAGGCGGATGGTATCGCGGTAGAGAGTTTCAATGCCGCGCTGCTTGTCGAGCCCTGGGATATCGCCACGAAACAGGGCACGCCCTATGGCGTTTTCACCCCGTTCTGGAAGGCGCTAAGGGACAAGCTCATCGCCGATCCGATCGGGCGGGCCGAAAGGCATTCAGAGATCAAACCCCCTGCCCTCGATTTCGGAAAGCCGCCATTTTGGGCAAACGGGATATTGGAGCGTTGGGCGGTTGGGGAAGAAGCGGCAAAGCGTGTTTTGTCCGGTTTTCTAGATGATCTGCTGGCTGACTACCCCAATGATCGCGACCTGCCGCGCAAGCGCGCGACATCAGAAATGTCGCCGCATTTGCGGTTCGGGGAAATCGGACCACGCCAGATCTGGTTTGCGGTACGGCATCTGATCGCTTCGAACCCGTCGATGGCGAACGCCGGCGACAAGTTCCTGTCCGAGTTGGCGTGGCGGGAGTTTTCCTATCACCTGCTCTATCACCGGGGGGATATTGCCCGCCATTCAATGCAGGAGCGTTTCGATGAAATCGAATGGCGATCTGACGCAAAGGCGCTGCATGCCTGGCAGAAGGGGCAAACGGGCATTCCGATCGTCGACGCGGGGATGCGGCAGCTTTGGCGGACAGGCTGGATGCACAACAGGGTGCGCATGCTCACGGCATCGCTTCTGACCAAGAACCTGCTGACCGACTGGCGCAAGGGCGAGCAATGGTTCTGGGACACGCTGGTGGATGCAGACCCCGCCAACAATCCGGCGAGCTGGCAATGGGTGGCTGGGAGCGGCGCGGATGCGGCGCCCTATTTCCGGATATTCAACCCGATAACGCAGGGGGAAAAGTTCGATTCTCGCGGAGACTACGTGCGAGAGTGGGTGCCAGAACTCAGGAACTTGCCTGACAAATGGGTGCACAAGCCGTGGATGGCCGATGTCGAAACACTGGATAAGGCAGAGCTTAAATTGGGAATAACTTATCCAATACCGATCGTGGATTTGTCGACCAGTCGGGAGCGGGCGCTCGAAACGCTCAAGCGATAACGCAACAGGTTTGCGGCGTTGGCGCTTGCTGTGGCAGAGGATTGCGCAAAACGGCATCGAACTGAAAAAGCCCGACCGATCAACGCCATGTGACCTTGTTCGGAAATGGCGGGACCACTAACATTTGAATCCACATTCAAAAGCTGTTGCCCCATCATGACCCGTTATATCGATATGCCGTCCGCCATCGGGAACACCCCGCTGATCCGCCTTAACGCCGTTTCCGAAGCGACCGGATGCGAGATCTGGGGAAAGGCCGAGTTCCTCAATCCGGGGCAGTCGGTCAAGGACCGGGCGGCGCTCTATATCATCAATGATGCCGTAGCTCGGGGGGCAATTGGCCCTGGCGGGACGATCGTCGAGGGCACTGCGGGCAATACCGGGATCGGACTGGCGCTGGTTGGCAACGCGATGGGGTTCAAGACGGTCATTGTCATCCCCGAAACTCAAAGTCAGGAAAAAAAGGACGCGATCCGGCTGGCCGGAGCAGAGCTGCTCGAGGTGCCCGCGAAGCCCTACAGGAACCCCAACAATTACGTGAAGGTTTCCGGACGGCTGGCCGAAAAGCTGGCTTCGGAACTGCCCAATGGCGCGATCTGGGCCAACCAGTTCGACAACATCGCCAACCGGCAGGCCCATATAGAGACCACGGGACCGGAAATCTTTAGCCAGACCGACGGCAAGGTGGACGGCTTTATCTGCGCCGTCGGCTCGGGTGGCACTCTGGGCGGGGTGGCAATGGCGCTCAAGGAGCGCAACAAGGATATCCAGATCGGTCTGGCTGACCCGGAAGGGGCTGCGCTCTACAGCTATTATACGAGCGGAGAGCTCAAATCGTCGGGCGGCTCGATTACCGAGGGGATCGGACAGGGCCGCATTACGGCAAACCTTGAGGGCCTCAGCGTCGATCACGCCTACCAGATCCCCGACAGCGAGGCGTTGCCCTACATCTTCGATCTCATCGCTGAGGAGGGATTGTGCCTTGGCGGTTCGTCTGCAATCAATATTGCAGGCGCTGTGAGAATGGCCCGGGAACTTGGGCCGGGCAAAACCATTGTTACGGTGCTGTGTGACTATGGCAACCGCTATCAGTCAAAACTGTTCAACCCGGCCTTCTTGCGCTCCAAGGAACTGCCGGTGCCAGATTGGCTGGAAGCCGGGCCCACGGTGGACATCAATTCGGTGCTGGAGGCCGATAGCTAGGCGAAGTTTGCGTGGATCTGGTCAGGGCGATAGCGGACAATTTCAGTTTCCTGGCCACGCTCTATCTGGCCAATTACGCCTTGGCGTTCGTTTGCGCGGTGCGCGAGATCATGAACTCACGGACCTCGCAAGGCACCATCGCCTGGCTGTTGTCCCTGTTGATCCTTCCCTTTCCGACCACGCTCATCTATCTGCTGTTCGGCTGGAAGCTGTTCGATGACTATGCGGAATCGCAGATCCATTCCGGGCGCAGCTGGCGCCTGGCACGGTCCGAAGATCTACGGATTGTGGACAAGGAGACGAGCGATGAATGGCCAGTGTTGCGCAAGGTCGCCGAACTCCCATTCCTTTATGGCAATTCAGCCTCGCTCCTGATCGACGGAGAAGACACGTTCGCTTCGATCATAGACGGCATCTCGCGGGCGCAGGATTACATTCTCGTCCAATTCTACATCATCCGCGATGATGATCTGGGCAGGCGGTTTGCCGACGCGCTGATCGAGCGGGCCGATGCAGGGGTGCAGGTCTATGTGCTCTATGACGACGCGGGCAGCAGCGGACTTCCCCGCAGATATAAAAAGCGGCTCGAGGACCATGGGGTGCGCATTTTTGGCTTCAATCATCGCCACACGTTCCTGCGACTCTATGGACTGACGCGCATCAACTACCGCAATCACCGTAAGAACGTTGTGGTGGACGGGATCGAATCCTGGGTTGGCGGACACAATATCGGCGACGAATATCTGGGCAAGAACACCAAACTGGGGCGTTGGCGCGATACCCATGTTCACGTGACCGGGCCAGCCGCGCTGGCTTGCGCGCTGATGTTTCGGGAAGACTGGCTTTGGGCGACAGGGGAAGAACTGCCCGCGCGCTATCCCAGCACCATACCAACGCCGGGCAATCAGCCGATCCTCGTGATGCCGACCGGGCCCGCCGATAAACTCGAAGACTGTGCCATCGCCTTTACCGAGGTAATTTCCCGCGCCCGTGAACGGCTATGGATCGTCAGTCCCTATTTCGTGCCGGGTATCGAAGTTCAGACAGCGCTTTATGCCGCATCACTGCGCGGTGTTGACGTGCGCATCCTCCTGCCGCGCAAGCCCGACCACCTCCTCGTGTGGCTGGCGAGCTACGCCCATGCGGACCAGATGGTGATGCACGGCATCAAGGTGCATCGCTACGACAAGGGGTTTCTGCACCAGAAAGTCATCTTGTGTGACGACCAGATTGCCGGCATCGGCACCGTCAATTTCGACTATCGGTCCTTCAACATCAATTTTGAGGCGACGTTGTGGTTTACGGACAGCGACATGATTGCAAACATCGCGGCCATGCTCGAGACCGATTTTGAGGGTTCGTATCTGACGACGGAGCGCAATCTGAGACGTCGCAGCTATCCGTTTCGGTTGCTCTGTCAGGGCGCGAGGCTGTTTTCGCCGATTTTATAGCGGATCAATAGACCGGCGGGGCGTACATGAGCCCACCATTGAGCCACAAAGCGTTCTGGCCGCGCAGCAACTGGCCCCCGGCCGCAGCGCCGAAATGCCGCGAGTAGATTTCGCCATAATTGCCAACACTGCGGATAACGTCGCGCATCCAGGTTGCGCGCAGCCCCAAATCGCTGCCGACGTCATCCTCAACACCGAGAAGGCGCCTGATTGCCGGTGTGCGAGCCGACATCATGGATTCGATATTGACCGAAGTGACGCCGTATTCCTCAGCGTTGATGAGGGCGTAAAGCGTGCGACGGACGATCGCCGCCCACTGCACATCGTCGCTGCGCACGACAGGACCATATGCCTCCTTGCTCAACCGCTCGGGAAGGATCGCATTGGCGCCAGGTTCGGGCATGGTACGGCGTATGGCCTGCAGCCAACTGGCCGAGCCGGTGATGGCATCGCACTCCCCTGCTCTGTAGGAGACTGCCAGATCGTCGCGGTCTTCGTAGAGCAGCACGTCATAAGAGAGCTGGTTGGAAAAGAAAAAATCATCCAGCCGCTGCTCGGCCTCGGAGTTGGCGGCCACGCAGATGGTGACGTCTTCAAGTTCATAGGCCGAAACCACGCCCAGGCGATCGGGAACCATAAAAGCCTGCCCGTCGAAAAACGAGGTTGCGACATAGGTGGCGCCGTATAGCGTGTCACGCGACATCGTCCAGGGCGCATTTCGGACAACGAGATCGACCTCGCCCATCGCCAGATGAGCAAAGCGGCTTTGACCGGAGAGTGGGCGAAATTCGACACGCGAAGGATCACCGAACACGGCGGCTGCCACGGCCCGGCACATATCGATATCGAACCCGGACCACAGCCCTTCAGGACTGACCTGCGCAAAGCCGGGCAAGGGACTGGTTGCCGCACAGATGACATAGCCGCGCGCGCGCACCGTTTCGAGCATCGATATGGTGAACGGTTCGCCGGCTTGCGGTTCAGCCTCCTGCGCCGAGCCAGCGCCTTGGGCGCTCAACAGCAACGCACCCAACAAGGTCACGCTGGCGGAAATCCGCAAAAGCCGCGAAAATAAATGCAATTTCAATGCGGGCGCACCCGCTCCTGTGGAATTGTCGGGCAATATTGGCACGAGGCCAAGACGGGTCAAGGCACGAGCGGCGTTTCCCCCGACAATTCGATTTTTCCGCAAATTTTATTTTCAACGGCAAAGGCCGCGCTCAACGGCGCGGCCCTGATCTCATTCGATCGCCCTGTCTGCGGATATCAATGCAAGATCTGGCTCAGGAAGAGTTTTGTGCGTTCGTGCTGGGGATTGGAGAAGAATGCCTCCGGCTCGTTCTGCTCGATGATCTGCCCCTGATCCATGAAGATTACCCGGTTGGCGACCTGACGCGCGAAACCCATTTCGTGGGTGACGCAGACCATGGTCATGCCATCCTCGGCAAGCTGCACCATGACTTCGAGCACTTCCTTGATCATCTCCGGATCGAGCGCCGAAGTGGGCTCGTCAAACAGCATGATCTTGGGATTCATGCACAGCGAGCGCGCGATCGCCACCCGCTGCTGCTGACCGCCTGAAAGCTGACCGGGGAACTTATTGGCCTGTTCGGGTATCTTGACGCGCTCGAGATATTTCATCGCCTGTGCTTCTGCTTCGGCCTTCGGCGTGCCGCGCACCCAAATGGGCGCCAAAGTAAGGTTCTGCAGCACCGTCAAATGCGGGAAGAGATTGAAGTGCTGGAACACCATGCCGACTTCGCGGCGAACCTCGTCGATCCGCTTGAGATCACCGGTGAGTTCGATCCCGTCAACGATGATGTCGCCCTGCTGGTGTTCTTCCAGACGGTTGATGCACCGGATCAACGTGGACTTGCCGGACCCTGAGGGGCCGGCGATGACGATGCGTTCGCCGCGCATGACCTTGAGGTCGATGTCGCGCAGCACGTGGAAATCGCCGTACCACTTGTTCATATTGCGGATTTCGACGGCCACATCGGTATCCGAGACCGTCATTTTTTTCGGATCGGCCGAGGTGGCCTCCATGCTTGCGGTCATAGCCTATCTCCTGTGACCGGTATGGAGCCGGCCTTCCATGTAGATCGAATAACGGGACATTCCGAAACAGAATATCCAGAACACGAAACCCGCGAACACGTAGCCGGTCACCGCATCGCTGGGGAACTGCCAGGCGATATCCGAGCCAGCGGCCCGAACGGTGTTGAGCAGCTCGAAAATGCCGATGATCGAGACCAGGGTGGTGTCCTTGAACAGGGCAATAAAGGTATTCACGATGCCCGGGATCACGTGCTTGAGGGCCTGGGGCAGGATAATCAACGCCGTAGTCTTGAGCTTGTTGAGGCCCAATGCATAGGCCGCTTCTCGCTGCCCGCCAGGAATTGCCTGCAAGCCGCCACGCACCACTTCAGCCATGTATGCCGATTCAAACAGCACAATGCCGATGATGGCGCGCAGCAGCACGTCGGGATTTGTGCCCTGAGGCATAAATAGCGGGAACATGACAGAAGCCATGAACAGCACCGTGATAAGGGGTACGGCGCGCCAGAGCTCAATGAAGGCGACACAGAACCCTTTGATTACCGGTAGTTTTGACTGCCGGCCAAGCGCGAGCAAAATGCCCAGGGGCATCGATACAATGATGCCGATCAGCGAAATGATCAGCGTCAGCGTCAACCCGCCCCACTGGCGTGTGGGAACGACTTCCAGCCCAAATATGCCGCCATACATCAGGAAGTAGGCGACGAACGGATAGACGCCAAAGAACAGGATGGCGGCAGTGCGCACGAATGGCATGCGCGGGGCAAGCAAGGGGATCAAAAGGATGATCCCGATGATGAACATCAAATTTATGCGCCAGATTTCATCCGGCGGATAAAAACCATAGATGAAGAAGTTGAAACGCGCCTGGATGAAGATCCAGCAAGCTCCGACCCCTTCAAAACGACACGCCTCGCCCCGCAACCCTTCAGGATCGGTGAACACCGCATCGGCGACAAGAAAATTCCAGATGGGGAACAGAGTCCAGACGATCACGGCAAGACCGATGATGGTCAGGATTGAATTGCCCGGAGTGGAAAAAAGATTGGTGCGCATCCAGGCACCGACCCCGGTCATCCTCCTTGGAGGCGGCAGAGGATCGACGATTTTGGTGCGGACAAAGCTGAGGTCTGTGGTGCTCATGATCTCAACGCTCCACCAGCGCGACGCGCGAATTGTACCAGTTCATGAACAGCGACGTCGTCAGCGAGAATGTCAGATAGACCGCCATCGTGAGCGCCACGATCTCGACGGCCCGCCCACTCTGATTGATCGCGGTGCCCATGAAGACGTTGACCAGCTCGGGAAAAGCGATGGCCGCCCCAAGTGAAGAGTTCTTGGTCAGGTTGAGATATTGGCTGGTCAGCGGCGGAACGATGATCCGCATGGCTTGGGGAATGACGACCAGCCGCAGCCGGTCACCTTCCTTGAGCCCGAGGGCGGAAGCGGCTTCGACCTGGCCGTAGTTGACGGCCTGAATGCCGGCACGCACGATTTCGGCGATGAAGGCCGCCGTATAGATGACCAAGCCCATGATCAGGGCAGTCAACTCTGGTGGCACGACGAAGCCACCAGTGTAATTAAACCCGGTCAATTCGGGATAGCTGAACGCGATCGGCACCTGCGCAGCAAGCAGCGCAATCACCGTCGGGACCAGGACAATGCCGAGCATTGGCAGCACGACAGGAAGTCGGTCTCCCTTTTCTTCCATCTTGCGGATTCGACGCGCGCGCCAGATCACAGCCGCAATGATCGAAACGATGAAAATGCCGAGAGCGAGCAGGAACCGGCTGTCACTCTGGAGCAGCGGCAGATAAAGCCCCCGCTGGTTCAGGACCGCGCCCAGGGGCAACTCGTAGCTTTGCCGAACAGCAGGCAAGGCGTTGAGCGCCATGAAGTACCAGAAAAACAGCTGCAGCAAGAGCGGCATGTTGCGCATGACTTCGACATAGACTGTCGCAAGTTTGCGGATGAGGAAATTTGACGAGAGCCGCGCGATACCGATGATAAAGCCCAGTATCGTTGCCAGCACAATGCCGATAACGGCCACCAGCAGCGTGTTCAATATGCCGACGATATAGACGTCGAGGTAGGTCGAGCTGCGACTGAACGGCAAGAGGGAGAAGCCGATGTTGAAACCGGCGGTCTGGAACAGAAATCCAAACCCGGTGGCTCTGCCTTGCGCCGCCATATTGGCCGCCGCGTTGGACTGTAGCCACCAGAACAGCAGCACAACCCCGATAAGCAATGCGGCCTGATATGCAATCCCGCGCGCAGTCGGATTGTAAAAAAGCGAAGCGTCAAGGCCCGACCGTGCCGAAGTGCCCGACCGCTTCTGCGAGACGTCTGTCATGTTGATCCCTTAACCCCTGGCCGAACCGACGGCATTGCAGCTGTTAAGCGCTGCTTGACTGCTAGTTCGGAAGTGCCCGGGCGCTGGGCGCCCGGGCTGAAAGGTGGTCGACGCTTAGCGGATCGGCGGAGCGTACATGACGCCGCCATCAGTCCACAGGCTATTCACGCCGCGCGGGATGTTGATCGGTGTTTCGGGGCCAACATGCTTGGCATAGAGTTCGCCATAATTGCCCACGTGCTTGATGATCCGGTAGCCCCAATCGGTCGAGAGGCCGATCGGCGTGCCGAAATCGCCTTCAACGCCCAGCAAGCGACGAACAGCAGGATTTTCCGAACCGAGCATGTCGTCGACGTTTTCCGAAGTCACACCGAGTTCTTCTGCATTGAGCATGGCAAACAGGGTCCACTTGGCGATATTGAACCACTGGGTGTCGCCGGAGCGAACCGAGGGGCCAAGCGGCTCTTTGGAGATGATCTCTGGCAGGATGATATGGGCTTCGGGATCGGGGAAACCAGAACGCTCGGCAGCCAGGGCCGAGGAGTCCGTCGTGAACACGTCACACCGTCCATCGAGATAGGCCTGAACCACTTCGTCCTGGTTGACGAACACAACGGCGTTGGACAGATCCATGCCCTGCGTCGCGAAGTAGTCAGCAGCATTAAGCTCTGTGGTCGTGCCGGATTCGATACAGACCGCGGCACCGGAGAGTTCCGTCGCAGAGGTTACGCCCGCATCCTCACGCACCATGAAACCCTGACCGTCATAGAACATGGTGCCAGTGAAGGTGATGCCAAGATCGGTATCGCGGCTCATCGTCCACGTGGTCGTACGCGACAGCACATCGATGTTGCCGTTGGCAAGGCTTTCGAAGCGGACCTGCGATGTCAGCGGGGTGTAACGAACAGCCTCGGGATCGTCGAAGATCGCCGCAGCCATGCCGCGGCAGAAATCGACTTCCAGGCCAGTCCAGTTGTTATTGTCATCGGGGAATGAGAACCCCGGGACGCCTTCGGTCACGCCGCACTGCAGAAAGCCACGCTCCGTCACCTCGTCGAGCGTCTGCGCGAAGGCAGCGGATGAGGTGGTCGCCATCGCGGCTGCCACAGCGCAAGTGATGAATTGTTTTTTCATAGGATTGCCTTTGTTTCCTAACCCTTTTTGACGGAGCTGGTGCGTTGCCGCCCACCCCTCTTGTCCCACCTGTTGGCGGGAAGCAGCGCCCTATTGCCATCGAGCGCATTGCTGGGCAGCATCGAAGCCCAGTTTTACTGTGTGCGTCAAGGGCAAAAGCGATACGAAAATAGTCACTTCCAAGTGCCCGCCTAAATATGAAGCACCAATACTGACCTTTTATAAGTGATCCAGGCCGGAGTAACATGTCAGATTCAGAAAAAGCCGCGATATTCCAACAAGGTACGGAGACGTTTCTTACGCATGGCGGGCGGGATCCCAATGCCCAGCACGGCTTTGTCAACACGCCCATTTACCGGGGCAGCACGGTTGTTTTCGATACATTGGCGGAGCTTGATGACAGCAAAATTCGTTACCGGTACGGCCGACAGGGCACGCCGCTCACCACCGGGCTGGAGACACTGGTAACCGAGTTGGAGGGGGCCGCCGGGACCGTCCTCACGCCATCGGGAGTATCGGCAATTTCCTTGGCGTTTCTTACGTGTTTGTCGGTAGGCGATGAAGTTCTGATCACCGATTCCGTTTACGAACCAACACGAAGATTTGCCGACAGCGTGCTTAAGCGCCTTGGAATCAGCACCCGCTATTTCGATCCGAGAATCGGGGGCGCTATCGCGAACCTGGTGAGCGAGAAGACCCGCGCGGTATTTCTCGAAAGTCCGGGTTCGCTGACGTTTGAAATTCAGGACCTGCCCGCAATAGCCAACGCGCTATCGGGGCGCGGTATCGCTGTACTCGTCGACAATTCCTGGGCGACTCCTCTGTTTTACAATCCGCTGGCTCTGGGGGCCGACATCATCATTCATTCGGCCACCAAGATGTTCGTTGGCCACTCTGATGTGATGATGGGCACGGTTTCGGCCAATGACGGGTATCTGGATCAGCTTGTGCACACGCACAGGACGTTTGGGCTTATCGCCTCACCCGATGATACCTATCTGGCAACACGGGGCATGCGGACCCTTGCCGTGCGGATGAAGGAGCATCAGGCCCGCGCTCTCGAACTGGCCAGCTGGCTCGACCAGATGGACGCTGTCGAAGTGCTGCATCCCGCCCTGCCCTCTCATCCCGATAACCACATCTTTTTGCGAGACTTTTCGGGGAGCGGCTGCCTGTTCTCAATCATCCTGCCGCCGGCGTCGCGACAAGCCGTTGCGGCCATGGTGGACGCCATGCGCGTTTTCGGCATGGGCTATTCCTGGGGCGGATTTGAAAGCCTGATCCTGCCGTCGGACCCCAAGCGCATCCGCACTGCCGTGCCGTGGGAGGTGCGTGGCAATCTGCTGCGGATTCATGTGGGTTTCGAGGACCTCAACGACCTCAAAGCCGATCTCAGCGACGGAATTGCGCGTTATTTGAATACAGCGGGGATGTGACGGCGGCGCAGCCAGCGCATGAGCGGCTCGAAGGCTGCGAACATACGGTAGTGCACCCGACCGCCTTTGACCTCCATGCCCCAGCGCCGGGTGACGAAATAATCGCGAACCACAATTGCCGAGGCCAACCCGACAAACGATCCGGCGATCACATCGGAAAGATAGTGATCGCCGACCACGATACGGCTGAGCCCGATCGCAAAGCCAAAGGCGATCAGCCAGCCATGGAATCGACCGTTGGTGAGGGTGCGCAACACCAGGGCAAAGGCGACCGCAGTCGTCGCGTGTCCGGACGGAAAGCTGTGGAAACTCCAGTCCAGCAATTCAAACGGCTGGAAATGAAGCACTCCCAGGTCTTCGAGATACATTGGGCGGGCACGCCCGATGATGCGTTTGATCACCACAGTGACCAGACCGGAAATGGCGATGGTGGCAAATATATAGGCCGAGATCGCCAAAACGCCTCTCGCTGCCCAGGCCCAGCTGTAAGAGAGCTTGAGTCGCAAACCTGCCCCGCACAGAAGTCCGGCCAAAAGCGTGGGGACAAACAGCCAATCCGATTTGCCCAGGTCGGTTATGAAGCGGAAAAATGCTCGCTCACCCGATGGCCAATTGCGCACTGCCTCGGTAACGGGGCCATCGAGCAGAACCGCCAGGGCAAGAAGCCCCAGCATCGTCCATAAGGGCCACCAGAACAGGACTTTCGCCTGCCGGTGCCGTTCCATGACAGCCTTGAGCCATTGGGCGGTAAAGGTTTCGGGAGCAAGCAATTTTCCCCGGTCTCCATCTTCTTGGCCAGTTGAGGCCTGGAATTTTGCTGTCGCGCTTGCTGGAAATGCTCCGGGCGCGGCTAACACGCCTTGCCCTGCCAGAAAAGAATGTGTATCGCAACACCGATGGCCATGTCGGGGTATAGCTCAGCCTGGTAGAGCACCGGTTTTGGGAACCGGGGGTCGCAAGTTCGAATCTTGCTGCCCCGACCATTGGCCAGCCATGGGATTGTTGATTATGGTTGCACGCATCTATCGCCCCGCCCGCAACGCAATGCAGTCGGGAAAAGGCAAAAGCCAGGACTGGGTGCTGGTTTTCGAGCCTGAAGTGGCCCGTTCAATCGATCCTCTGATGGGATACACCTCGTCTGGCGATATGAAGCAGCAGATCAAGTTGCGGTTCGACACGCTCGAGGACGCGGAATCCTATGCCCGCCGCGAGGGCATCGCCTATGTGGTGCAGCCGGCGCAAGAGCCGACCATAAAGAAGGTCAGCTATCCCGACAATTTCCGATTCGACCGCAAGGTGCCCTGGACGCACTAAGGCGCCAGCGCCTTGGAAATATATCTTCTTGTGGTGCTTGGCGGCGCGGCTGTAGCCGGCTTCGTTCAGGGGCTGGCCGGGTTTGCGTTTGCATTATCGAGTCTGAGCATCTGGGCTTGGGCTGTCGATCCCGCCCTGGCAGCACCCATGGCGGTGTTCGGGTCACTCATCGGTCAGCTGGTCACGCTCCCGATCGTCGGGCGCCATTTCAATCCAAAAGGCATGCTGCCGTTTGTGGTCGGGGGAATTTTGGGCGTGCCGCTTGGAATTTTCCTGCTCAGCGTTCTCGATCCGCAGGGCTTCAAGCTGGCGTTGGGGGTTTTCATGATCGTTTATTGTCCGATCATGCTGTTCGTGCCGGCCGGTTTCAAAATCGGTTATGGCGGGAACTGGGGCAATGGGATTGCCGGCTGGCTGGGAGGAATTTTCGGAGGACTCGGCGGGCTTTCCGGGCCCATTCCGACCCTCTGGTGCACGCTTAGGGGCATGGACAAGGACAGTCAGCGTGGAATAATGCAGGGCTTCAATATCGCCATGCATGTAACTACGATGATTGGGTATTTTCTTGCCGGATCAATCATTGACCGTGCAACCTGGCAGCATCTTGGGCTGATTTCGGTGGCACTTGTGGTGCCTGCCCTGCTCGGCGCCATGCTGTTCAAGCGCCTGGACACGCAGGCCTTCCGGCGCCTCGTCTTGATCCTTCTGTTTGTTTCGGGGCTGGTGCTGACGAGCTCGGCAGCCCCTGCCCTGTTGAGCTAAATGACCGGCGCCCGGGCAAAGCCCTTGAGGAGGATTGGCCCGGTGGGACGACCTGTGGGCGAGCCGCCCGCTGGCTCGAGCGTGATTTCATAGAGCTGGTCGGGCTGCGGTGCGGGAAGATTGGGGCCACCCAAGACCAGGTCGCGCGCCTCGCGGAAAGTGCCGAGTGAGACCGGTCCGGTCTCGGGATCGGGCAAGGTCCAGACTTCGAGGGTCGAGCCGTCGGGCGCCACAAGAGCTTCGAGTGGCATTATGCGGATGCTGTCGTCTGCGAAAGCCTCAATGATGGCGCCGGGCTCCATGTCGTCACCGACAAGGACGGCCACGACAAGGGGTGCCTGGGGGACGGGACCGAGGGACTGGCCGCCGAAGAACCCTACTCCGAGCGAAAGGAGAATAGCAGCCGCCATCCCGGCCCAGCGCGGGAGGTCGACGGCCGTAGATGGGCGATTGGTGTTGGCTGCAGGCGGCGCCTCGGGCGCTGTGGCGAGTGAGGATTCAATTCTTGACCAGAGGTCGGCGGGAACAGATTCGGGCGCCGCCGTCGCGTCGAGGGCGTCAAAATTCTGCTGCAGCGCGGCAACCTTGCGCGCCAGCTCGGGTTCGCTGGCGATTCGGGATTCGAATCGCGCCCGTTGCTCGCCTTCGAGCTGGCCCAGTACATACTCGGCAATCATATCATTGGTGTCCGATGGTGCCGTCATCCAAGGCACTCCTGCAAGGCGGTCATGCCGCGTCTGATCCAGGCCTTGACCGTACCCAGCGGCGCGTCGAGCTTGGCGGCGACTTCACCGTGGGTGAGGCCAGTGACGTAGCACAGGAGAATTGCCGTGCGCTTTCGGGCGTCGAGCTGCCTAAGGCACCCTTTGAGCGCGTGCCGCTCAGGCAGTAGCTCGTAGGCGTTGCTGGCATCGCCGGTTCTGTCGCCCATGGCTTCGAGGGTCTTGCTATCGACGTGATCAACGCGCCCGGCATCGCGCAAAAGGTTGAGTGCCCGGTTTCGCACAATACGGGTGATCCAACCGCGCGCCTCGCCATATCTGGGATCGTACTGGCCCGAGCGCTGCCAGATGGCCACGAACGCATCCTGCACGACCTCCTCGGCGAGATCGGAGCGGCGCACGATGCGGCGGGCAACTGCAAGCAGCCGCCCGGCTTCCATGCGAAACAGGGCTTCAAGGGCCGATCTGTCGCCTTTGGCAATCTCGATAACCAATGAATTCACCTGTGCCGTCGCGCCCTGCTCGTTCATCGCTCCCCACACCTCGGCATCACCTTTCTGGCCACTCTACACACCAGAAACCGCTTCAGATGCAAAAAAGCAAAAAAGTCATCGCGCCGATGCATCCGGATGGGCGTGTGGCGGGTAGAGCCAATGTGACCAACACAGGCTCCGCGGAATTCGGGGAGCCAACTCATTGAACGACCAGGAGAAACGCAATGTCTCACCGTACTCTTACCCGCGCCGCTCTCATCGGCACCAGCTTTTTTGCCCTGACTGGCGCCGCGCTCGCCCAGCCCGCCGTCGGGCTCGCCGGCGACAAGACCCTCGTCATGTTCGATACCGAGACGCTCATGGTCGAAGGCATGATGGAAGTCTCCGGCGTCGACAGTCTGTTCGGCATCGACCAGCGCCCCGCCGACAACATGCTTTATGGCGTGGATTCGGACTACAATATCGTGACGATCGACCCCGCGACCGGCGAAGCCACCGTGGTTTCGACCATAACCGAAACCATCGGCGGCGATTACGCCATGGTCGATTTCAACCCGATGGCCGACCGCCTGCGGTTCATGGGTTCGGACGGCACGAATTTGCGCATCAATGTCGACACGGGGGAAACCATTGTCGATGGCAGTCTGCATTTTGCCGAAGGCGACGCAAACGCCGATGCCGACTTCACGGTGGTTGCGACCGCTTACATCAACTCGATTGGTTCGCCCGATGCGACGGCAATGTATGACATCGAATGGTCGATGATGTCGCTGCTGCAACAGACCGCTCCTAATGACGGCACGCTCGAAACGCGCGGCATGCTGGGCATTGATGATGCCGATGCGATCGCCTTCGATATCTTTGCCAAAGAGATCGACATGAACACGGCGTATCTGGTGGCCAACATGACCCTTTATACCGTCGATCTGCAGTCAGGTGCTGCCACCGAGGTGGGCATGATCGACGGTCTGGATGTTGCGCTGCGCGACGTCGCCGTGTGGCACGAAGGCATGTAAGCGGGCGAAGACGCTTGAGTATGTGGGGCGGCGCGGTGCGCCGCCCTTTTTGCTAGATCAGCCCAGGGTCGTCCAGCGGCTGTCGTCCTTTGAGGATTTTACTGCCGCCATGATGAATTCCATGCCCTCGACGCCGTCGTCCAGTGTCGGGAGCAGGCCCTCAAATTCCGCCCCGTCGCCCCGAATGATGGCGGCGAACTGGCTGTAGAGCGTCGCGAACGCTTCGAGATAGCCTTCGGGGTGGCCCGCCGGGATGCGGACGCCCATGGCGCCGGCGGCAGAGCCGTCGATGGCGCCGCCACGGGTCAGGAGCTGTTTGGGTTTTCCGAATTCGGTGAACCACATGTAGTTCGGGTTGTCCTGGCGCCACTCGATGCCTGCCTTTTCACCATAGACGCGAAGCTGGAGACCATTTTCGCAGCCTACGGCAACCTGGGAGGCCCAGAGCATGCCTTTGGCGCCCCCTTCGAAGCGCAGCATGATGTGGACGTTGTCATCGAGCTGGCGGCCGGGCACAAAGGCGTCGAGATCGGCGGACACTGCTGCGGTTTTCAGGCCGGTGACGTAACGGGCGAGATTATAGGCATGGGTGCCGATATCGCCGATAGCGCCGCCGGCGCCGGACTTGGACGGATCGGTCCGCCACGCGGCCTGCTTGTTGTCCTCTTCGGGCGCTACAGCCAGCCAATCCTGCGGGTATTCAACCTGGACCACTCGCAACTTGCCCAGGGCGCCGGATTCGACGAGGGCACGGGCCTGACGGATCAGCGGGTAGCCGGTGTAATTGTGGGTCAGAAGGAACTTGGCGCCATTCTTCGGCTGGATTTCTTGGAGGGCATAGGCGTCTTCGATTGAAGACGTCAGCGGCTTATCGCAGATGACGTGGATGCCGGCTTCAAGAAACGCCTTGGCCGGGGCGAAGTGCATGTGGTTGGGGGTAACGATGGCGACCGCCTCGATGCCATCCTCGCGGGCGGCTTCGGCGCGGGCCATTTCGGCAAAATCGGTATAGATACGATCTTCCGCCAGACCGAGATTTTTGCCGCTTTCCTTGGCGATTTCAGCGCGCGACGATAGGGCACCGGCCACCAGGTGATAGTCACCATCGAGTCGCGAAGCGATACGATGAACATAGCCGATGAAGGCCCCGGTGCCGCCGCCGACCATGCCGAGGCGGATGGGACGTTTTCCGTTTTCTGCCATTGAATTTCTCCTTAATCGAGACCGAGCATCTTTCGATTGGCTGCACGATCCGTACCAGCACCGGCGAAATCATCGAAGGCCTTTTCGGTGACGCGGATAATGTGGCTGGCGATGAATTCGGCGCCTTCGCGCGCGCCATCCTCGGGGTGCTTGAGGGCGCATTCCCATTCGAGAACGGCCCAGCCGGCAAAATCATAGGCGGCGAGTTTTGAGAAGATGGCGGCGAAATCGACCTGCCCATCGCCCAGCGAACGGAAGCGCCCTGCCCGTTCGACCCAGCCCTGGAAGCCGCCATACACGCCCTGTCGGCCGGTCGGGTTGAACTCGGCGTCCTTGACGTGGAACATCTTGATGCGCTCGTGGTAGATGTCGATGTAATCGAGATAATCGAGCTGCTGGAGCACGAAGTGGCTCGGATCATAGAGCAGATTGGCGCGGGTATGATTGTTCACGCGCTCGAGGAACATCTCGTAGGAGACGCCGTCATGGAGGTCTTCTCCCGGATGGATCTCATAGCACAGATCGACGCCAGCCTCGTCGAATTTGTCGAGTATCGGCATCCAGCGGCGGGCCAGTTCGTCAAAAGCCTCTTCCACAAGTCCGGCGGGGCGCTGGGGCCAAGGGTAGATGTAGGGCCAGGCGAGCGCGCCCGAGAAGGTGGCGTGCTCGGTGATGCCCATATTCTGGGACGCCTTGGCGGCCCAGAGCATTTGCTGCACCGCCCATTGCTGGCGGGCTTTCGGATTGCCCCTGACCTCGGGGGCGGCAAAGCCATCGAATGCGGTATCGTAGGCGGGATGGACGGCGACCAACTGGCCCTGCAGATGGGTGGACAGTTCGGTGATCTCGACACCATGCTTGGCGGCGGTGGCTTTAAGCTCGTCGCAGTAATCTTTAGATTCTGCTGCCTTTTTCAGGTCGATGAAGCCTGAGACCCAAGTGGGGATCTGCACACCTTTGTAGCCAAGTCCCGCGGCCCATTTACAGATGTTGTCGAGCGTATCGAACGGCGCCGCGTCGCCGGCAAACTGGGCGAGAAATATCGCCGGGCCCTTTAAAGTGCGCATGAAATGTCCTCCTCGGTTGCGGCGGCTTTGCCGCCCTTTGACGTACGTGCGTCAGGTGAAAACGTTTACACGATAAATGCCTTGCTCTGACAGTCAAGCGAGGCAAGGCACAGCGCTCAATAAAAATCGCGGCGCACGGTCCCCCAACCATGCGCCGCGACCGGGGGGAGCCCGATAATCTGTGGCGCCTCAAGGCGTAGGCGTTCCGTCCTGCCCGTCAGACCAGTAGCGCCTGCGCCTCGACGGGGCCGAGGGCGTCGGGGCGCTCGCAGGTGGTGGTCAGCGTTACAGCCTGGCCGATCTCGCCCGATCTGAGGATCGAAGTCATGACATCGACGCCATGCAGCGTGGTTTCGAGCGAGCAGCGCGGTTTGCGGCCCGCGTCGATAGCCAGCATCATGTCGGCCAGACCTGCTGTACGGTAGTTGGCGAAGGGCGGACCGTTCGGGCGTTCCCAATTGGCCACGCCCAGAGGATGTTTCCAGGGTTTGACCACTTCACGCACGCCCTCGCGGCGGGCAAGCGTGAGGTCACCGCCAAAGAAATTGGGGTCGGGCACATAGAGCGAGCCGTCGGTGCCGTAGATTTCCATGTTGGAGTGCTGGTGCGCTTCGACGTCCCAGGACGCCCCAAGCGTTACAAGCGCGCCATTGTGGAATTCGAGCACCGCGTGAATGGTCGTCGGCGTTTCGACGGTGACATACTGTCCCCTGCGTGGCTCGCTGGTGATCTCCCGACGCTCGCGGGGCGTGGACGAAAAGGCCGTCACCCGTCTGACCGGACCAATAAGGTTGATGAGATTGGCGACGTAGTAAGGACCGATGTCGAGGATCGGCCCGGCACCCGGCTTGAAGAAGAAGTCCGGATTGGGGTGCCAGTGCTCAAGGCCGAAGCTCATGACGTGGCATGTACCCGACGTCACACGGCCGATGGCGCCCTCGTCGATCAGCGCGCGGGCCTGCTGATGGGCCCCGCCGAGAAAAGTATCAGGAGCGCAGCCAATCTGCTTTCCAGCCTCGTTTGCCGCCTTCCGCAAGTCCTCACCCTCCTCAAGCGTGAGGACGAGAGGCTTTTCGGAATAGGCATGTTTGCCGGCCGATACGATCTCTTTGGATGTGCGGTAGTGCACATCGGGAATCGTCAGGTTGACGATCACGTCGAGTTCGGAATTGGCCAGAAGCTGGTCAGGGGTCTGGGCCGCGACGTTGAATTCGTCGGCCCGCGCCTTTGCGGCCTCGGGAACGATGTCTGCAACCGCCCTCACCTCAATGCCCTTGAACAGCGGCGCGAGCTTGAGATAGGCCGCTGATATATTGCCGGCACCCAGAATGCCGACGCCGTATGTTTTGCTCATTTGATGGTCCTAGAGAGCTTTTGCCGTTGCGATGGATCGCGCGGCAAAGCGTTCGAGATCATTGGGATTGTCGTGTTCCATGACGAAATATTTCGCCTTAGTCTTGGCTTTCAAATCAGCGAACAAATCCTTCCACGGCACGACGCCGTGGCCGAGATCGGCCCAGCCGTCCTCGTCGGCGGCCTCACCCTCGGGAGCAATGTCCTTTAAGTGAACGGCGACGATGCGATCGGCGTATTTGTCGATCCAGCGCTTGGGATCATCCTCTCCGCGCACCACCCAGGCGACGTCCATTTCCCAATCGAGTTCCGGCGCTTCGCTGAGCAGGACCTCCATAGGCGTACGACCACTGTCGAGCGGCCAAAATTCGAAATGGTGATTGTGCCAGCCGAAACCGAAGCCCTGGTCGCGGTAGTATTTGGCCAGTTCGCCGAGTTCGCGAGCCAGTTCGGTCCATTTGGCGTCGGACTGCTTCCAGTATTCCTGGCCGATGAACGGGCAAAAGATCGTCTGCAAGCCAAGCGTGCGGGCCAACTCGGTGGCTTTCGGTTTATCGCGGAGCTGGTCGAGCCCGATATGGCCGGTGGGCATGGTCAAACCGCTGGCATCAAGGTCGCGTCGTAAACCGACCGGATCGGTATAGAGCGCTCCGAAACCTTCGACGCTGGCGTAGCCGAGTCGCGAAAGCAGGGCGAACACGTCGCTGAAGGGCGGGAAATTGCGGGCGCTGTAGAGCTGAAACGAAAAATCGGTCACTTGATACTCCCTAAATACGATCGCCGCTGTCGGCGTGGAAGATGGAAGCCCGCGCCGGATCGAAGCCGAGCTTTATCTTTTGTCCAACTTCGAGATTGAGTTCGCTGTCGGCCCGGAAGGTAAATTCGTGTTTTCCCAGCTTGGTCCAAGCGATGGTGTCCGACCCCATGGGTTCGACGATCTCGATTTCGGATTCGAAGTTGACGGGTTGGCTGGCGGCGGCTTCGCCCACGATCACGTGTTCGGGGCGGACGCCCAATATGGCTTTGGTGCTGAGGTTCTCATTGCCCGACTCAAAGCCGTACCCTGCCATATCGAGCGGAATTCCATCCGCATTGAACGTCCTGGCACGCAGATCGCCGTTGATGAAGTTCATCGACGGCGAGCCGATGAAGCCCGCCACGAACAGGTTGACCGGATGGTTGTAAATGGCGTGCGGCGTATCAAGCTGCTGGATGATCCCGTCGCGCATGATGGCAATACGATCGGCCAATGTCATTGCCTCGATCTGGTCGTGCGTCACGTAAATCATGGTGTTTTCAAGCCGCTGATGCAGGCGTTTGATTTCCACCCGCAGGTCGGAGCGCAACTTGGCATCAAGGTTGGACAGCGGCTCGTCGAAGAGAAAGACGTCGACATCGCGCACGAGTGCGCGACCGATGGCCACGCGCTGGCGCTGGCCGCCCGACAGATTGGCAGGTTTACGATCGAGCAGTGGCTCAATCTGCAGCATTTCGGCGGCGCGCGCCACGCGACGTTCGATATCGTCCTTCTTGTGGCCCGCAACCCGAAGCCCAAAGGTGAGGTTCTTTTTCACCGTCATCTGCGGGTAGAGCGCGTAGGACTGGAACACCATGCCGATGCCGCGATCCTTGGGCTCCTCCCAGGTGACATTCTTGCCCGAGATGAAAATCTGCCCGCCGCTGACATCGAGAAGACCGGCGATGCAGTTGAGCAGGGTTGACTTCCCACACCCAGACGGCCCGAGCAGCACAAGAAACTCTCCCTGCTGGACGTCGAGGTCCATGCGTTCGAGTACCTTCACGGCCCCGAAACTGAGGGACAGATTCCTGATCGATACGCTTTCTTGCATTGCACTCATCCTTTCACCGCACCAGCGGCAACGCCTCGCACGAACAATCTGCCGGAGACGAAATAGACGATCAGCGGCACCAGGCCCGTAAGCATAGTGGCCGCCATGTTGACGTTATACTCAGGGCTGCCCTGCGCTGAATTGACGATATTGTTGAGCTGCACCGTCATCGGATAATTCTGCGTTCCCGCAAAGACGACGCCGAACAGGAAGTCGTTCCAGATGCCGGTCACCTGCAGGATCAGGGCCACAACGATGATGGGAAGGCTCATGGGCAGCATGATCTCGAAAAATATCCGCCAGAACCCTGCGCCATCCACGCGGGCTGCCTTGAACAACTCCACGGGAAGCGAGGCGAAATAGTTGCGGAACAGCAGGGTCAGGATGGGCATGCCGAAGATGGTATGAACCATGATGACCGCCGGGATGGTGCCGAAGATGCCGAGGTCACGGGTTATCATCACCAGTGGATAGAGCATCACCTGATAGGGGATGAATGATCCGAAGATGAGGATGGCAAAGAAGACTTCAGACCCTCTGAACTTCCAGTTGACCAGAGCATAGCCGTTGACCGCGGCAATCGAGGTCGAAACGATAACGCTCGGGACGAGGATTTTCACCGAGTTCCAGAACCCCGGGCTCAGGCCCTGACAGGTCAGGCCCGTGCACGCGCTGGTCCAGGCCTTCACCCAGCCTTCAGCCGAAAATTCACGCGGCGGCGCGAAAATGTTGCCAAAGCGGATCTCGGGCATGGTCTTGAACGAGGTCATGACCATGACGTAGAGCGGAAACAGGTAGTAGAGGCACGCCACGAACAGGATCGAATACATGACGATCCGGCGCGGGGTGAAAAAGGGCTTGGGGCGCGGACCGTGCGGTTCGGACAATGCGAGGTCCTTTTTGACCGCGTCGGTTGCGACCGTGCCGGAAATTGCTGCCGGATTGCTCATGACTTTTTGCCCCCGCCGAATTCGAGATAAGCCCAGGGAATGATGATGATCATGACCGTCAGAAGCATCATGGTGGAGGCGGCCAGCCCCTGCCCGATATTGCCGGCGGTGAACATGTAATCGTAAACGTATTTGGCCGGTACTTCAGAGGCGATGCCGGGGCCGCCCCTGGTCAACGCAACCACAAGGTCGTAAAGCCGCACAATTCCCGAACCGACAATCACAACAGCGGTAACGAGAACCCCCCGCATCATCGGCAGAACGATGAAGAGATATGTTCTCCACGTCGGTATGCCATCGATCCGTGAGGCCTTCCATATCTCCTCGTCAATGCCACGCAGACCCGCCAGCATGAGCACCATAACGAATCCGGTTCCCTGCCAAAGTCCGGCGATCAGGAGCGCATAGATCACCATGTCGGACTGGGCGATCCAGTCGAACCGGAAACTCTCCCAGCCCAGGTTGCGCATAGTCCCCTGCAGGCCGAGCGTAGGGTTCATGATCCACTGCCAGACCAGACCCGTTACGATAAACGAGAGAGCAAAGGGGTAGAGCATGATCGTGCGGAAAGCGCTCTCAAACCGGATTTTCTGATCCATGAGAACGGCGAGCACGAAGCCGATCACCATAGTGAAGACCAGCGAAAAACAGCCGAAAATGAAGAGGTTTCGGATGGAGATGTTCCACCGGGACGAAGCGAAGAGACGCTGGTACTGCTCAAGCCCAACGAAAGTGTTGTTGGGCAACAAGCGAGATCCGGTGAAGGAGTACCATATCGTCCAACCGGTGCAGCCGACAAAAACCACCAGAACAGTAACGACCATCGGCGTTGCCGCGAATTTTGCAGCGAGATTTCTTGTAAAGAGCTGCTTGAAATAGCGTGCAAAAGCCGACCCAGACTGTGAGCTGGCGGCGTGCGAAACGTGAGCCAATTTAGTCCCTCCAATATGGGGGAACAGCGGCCAGCCTGCTTTATGGGCCGGCCGCGTTCAAGTCATCCAGGCAAACGCTTAGTCAGCGTTCTCGATGAGGGTAGCGTACCGCTCGATGTAGTCATCGACTGTGATCGAGTCGTTATCGATGAACTCTCTGGTCAGATCATCGAGCTGCTGCTGAGTGTCGCTGGTCAGCGTGGACTCACCGGCGGGGAGCAAGCCGTTGCCGAGCAGGCCAAGGGCCTTCTGCATGCACGGGTTTGCTTGCTCGAGATCAATGTCGGTACGGATCGGCATCGATCCCTTCTTGAGGTTAAAGGCAAGCTGACCTTCCGGCGAAATCAGAATGCGTGCCAGCTGGGTTTGTGCCTCGAGAACCTCCGGATCAGTGCCTTCCGGCAACACAGGGAAGAAGAAGGAGTCACCGCCACCCGAAAGCTGGTCATTCAGACCAAGGGCAGGAACGCATTCGTAGTCTTCTCCGGGAACACCACCGGCAACCTGAAGATCGCCCTGGAGCCAGTCGCCATGGATGTTGCCAGCAGCTTCACCGGCAAGAATCTGATTGCCTACGTCACCAAAGCTCGGGACCATCATTTCGGGCGAAATCACGCTGCGCAGATCATCGAGGGCTTCGGCCACTTCCCGGAATTCAGGGCTCCGCACCGCGTCGCCGCTCTTGTCGCGGTTAACGGCGAGAACCAGATCGGTGCCGCCGATGCCTGCCAGAAGCACGCCCGGAACGCCGTTGATCGGCCAACCTGAAGCAAGGCCGAAAGGCAGGATGCCGGCCTCCTGGAGCGCGGGCCAGCTTTCTACATATTCGTGCCAATTGGTTGGAACAGGCTGCCCGATTTCCTCATAGGCCGCCGTCGACAGCCACAGCCAATCCCACGAGTGGATATTGATGGGGAAGCAGTAGATGCGCCCCTCATAAGTGCAGGGCTCAAGCAGGGATTCATCGACGTAGAAATCGCGAATATTCATTTCTTCGGCGATGTCGGTCAGGTCGCGCATAAGGCCCGCCTGGATGAGTTCCTCGGCATCACGGCCGGTGTTCATCTGGGTTGCCCCCATCGGATCACCGCCGATGATGCGGCTAATGATGACGGGGTTTGCGCCTGTGCCCGAACCGCCAAGGGCGCTGTCGACCCAAGTATGGCCGGTTTCTTCTTCAAAAATGCGTGCGAATTCAGCGATCGATGCCGCCTCGCCGGCCGAGGTCCACCAGTGCGTGACTTCAAGCTCAGCCGCGGACACCGCAGTCGTCGACATCAAGGCGACCGCAATGGATGCAGCCACTGTGAATTTCTTCATCGGATAATCCTCCCAGGGTTTCCTCAAGACGGCATGTTGGCCGCCCCTCCTCCATCAACCGTACCGCGGCTCCTCAACACGCGGGTCTCCTCGACACGGAGATGTAATCGATTACACGTGTGCAAGTCGCACTCGCTGCAATCGATTACAAGCATCACATGCCAAAATGTAATCGATGTCAAGAGGAGGTAATACCAAAGTCGAATATGTGGATAAGCGCCTCTGCCAAATGCGGTCGACGCGATTTTCCACCGCCCAACGCAAAAAAGGCAGCCGCCGTAGCGACTGCCTTTTCATCATTTGCCGTGATTGTCGTACTTACGCAGCCTGGCGAGCCCGCTTGTTGCGCTGCTTGTTGCGGTTGCGCTGGGCAGCAGCCTTTGCGGGGTCGAAGGGCTTGCCAGCCCCCTGCCCCTTTGATTGTGGCTTGCCGTTTCGGCCCTGCGTGCGCTTCTTGGCGGGAGCGGTCGACGTTTTGCGCAGCGGGCGCTCGCCACCTGCGGTGGAGATCGAAAGCCCGGTAAGTCGCTCGATATCGAGCAACAGGCCGTACTCTTCGCCTGACACCAGAGCTACCGCCTCGCCCTCGGCGCCGGCTCGCGCTGTGCGCCCGATGCGATGGACGTAGTTTTCGGCAACCTGAGGCAACTCGTAATTATAGACATGGCTGACGCCGGGAATGTCGATACCCCGCGCTGCGACATCGGTTGCCACCAGAACGCGGATTTCCCCACTGCGGAACGATTTGAGGGTGCGGTCACGCTGGCCCTGGCTCTTGTTGCCGTGGATCGAGCCCGAGGCAAAGCCGGCCGCAGCAAGAGATTTCGAGAGCTTTTCAGCGCCGTGCTTGGTGCGGGCAAAAACCAGCGAGAGCGAGTCCTTGTCGACCGAAAGCAATTGCTTGAGCAGCGCAAGCTTGCCGCCCGGCTCAACGAAATGAGCGCTCTGGGTCACCTTGTCGGCGGTCTTGCCCGGTGTCGTCACCTGAACGCGGACGGGATCCTTGAGGTAAACCGCTGCGATCTCATTCATCTGCTTGGGCATTGTGGCCGAAAACAGAAGGGTCTGGCGGGGCTGGCCGACAAGGCGTGAGATATCACGCAGAGCGTGGATAAAGCCAAGATCGAGCATCTGATCGGCCTCGTCGAGCACGAGATGCCTGGCGGAATCGAGCCGGATAGCCTGGCGCTTGACGAGATCGAGTAGACGGCCCGGCGTTGCGACGACAATGTCGCTACCGTGCGCCAGCGCCTTGATCTGGGTCCCGATGGACATGCCGCCGACAACGGAATTGACCTTGATGGGCGAGCCCTTGGTGAAAGCGCGCAAGTTGACGGCAATCTGGTTCACCAGTTCGCGGGTCGGCGCAAGAATCAGGGCCTTGCACGTCTTGGGGTCAGGCTTTCCAGCTTTGGCCAGGAGCTGCTGAATGATGGGAAGACCAAATGCGGCGGTCTTGCCGGTGCCGGTCTGGGCAAGGCCCATGATATCGCGGCCCTCCAGAACAAGCGGAATTGCCCGTTCCTGAATGGGCGTGGGGTCGGAAAAGCCGAGCCCTGCGATGGCTTTAAGAAGGTGATCGTCAAGGCCGAGAGCCTGAAACTGAGTCAAATTATATCCTTTTCCGGCAGCGCCGAAACGCGCGCCGGACATTATGCGGCTTTACCGCGCCAACTCATGAAGCTGCGCGTTTGCCGTTGCGGTTGCAGATCCATCCAAACTCACGCGCCACATTGCGCACCGAGCGTCGGACCTGTCAGAACCCCGCGTGATCTGGGAACTTGGGAAATCATGCCGGTTCAAGGGGTCACCCTAAGCGGGGACGCGATGGCTGCTCACGCGGCAGCACCTAGCATAGCGTTCATATCGGTTGTTGTGGATACAAAGTCAAGCGCCGACAATGTCACATGCTGACAAGCCGTGCTATTTGAGCTAGACGGCACTTGACGGCCCCGTAGCTCAGCTGGATAGAGCAGTAGCCTTCTAAGCTATTGGTCACAGGTTCGAATCCTGTCGGGGTCGCCACTTTGGGTCTTGTACAGCCCGGCCGGCGAACGCACCGCGCTTGGCGGCGCTCCGACTACTCGCTTGAACGCCCGGCTGAAGGCTGCCTGCGAGTTGCAGCCGAGCTTTTGACCTACGCGATCGATGGACTGCTGATCGCGGGCGATCCATTGGGTCGCCAACTGCATCCGCAATTCGGTGAGATGGCGCACCGGCGTCGCGCCGGTCACGGCCATGAACCGTTCGGCGAACACCGACCGCGAGTTGCCTATCTCAGCTGCAAGTACTGCGAGCGCGGCTGTTGTCGGCGCCATCTTCGACACCAGTAGCGCAACAAGCGTTTTCATAGCCAGCAGCATCATGCTGCTCGCGGCAACTCTGCTCATCGTGCTCGCCATCCGCCGTCCGCGACGTGTCGCGGGCTCAGTATAATGGGTTGCTTCGCATGATGTCCGGCACACCGGACATCCGTCCGGCAATCCGGACGGCACGACCAAAGCGCAACGGAAACGAGAACCCAGCGAACCCGCAAATCTCCGATAGTTTTGAACAGTTGGACCGCCTCCCGGGAGTTGGCACGCTATTTGCGGGAAGCTGCAAGCCGGCGCGCGTTCGGCTCCAGGAGGATGGCCGCCGCGATTGTCGAGAGACCAGCAAAGCAGGGGCAAGGGATGCGCGGTTGCTCAACGGGAGGAAACTATGAAACTCAGTAAAATACTCGTCATAGCCGCTTTGGCCGCGATGGCAGCTGCCGCGGGTACCGCAGGCGCTCAGGACGCCGATCCAATCACCATCGCCCATGTCTATGGCAAGACAGGCCCGCTTGAAGCCTATGCCACGCAGTCCCACAACGGCCTGATGCTGGGGCTCGAATATTACACCGACGGCACGATGGAGATTGCCGGGCGGCCGATTGAGGTCATCGAAAAGGACACCCAGCTCCAGCCCGATATTGGCCGGGCGCTGCTCGCGGAGGCTTATGGCGACGATGAAGTCGATCTTGCCGTCGGCGGGGTGAGCTCAGGTGTCGCGTTGGCCATGCTGCCGGTCGCCGAGGAATACGGCAAGATCTTTATCGTGGAGCCGGCGGTGGCCGACTCCATCACTGGCGAGAACTGGAATCGCTATATCTTCCGCACGGGCCGCAACTCGTCCCAGGATGCTGTCGCCAACGCTGTGGCTCTCGGTCAGGACGACGTCAAGATCGCCACGCTGGCGCAAGACTATGCTTTTGGCCGCGACGGGGTCGCCGCGTTCCGCGAGGCTCTCGAGAGCACCGGCGCCGAGCTGGTGTTCGAGGAATACGCGCCCCAAGACACCACCGACTTCACTGCACATGCCCAGCGCATCTTCGATGCACTCGAAGGCGAAGACGGGCGCAAGGTCATCTTCGTGATCTGGGCCGGCGGCGGCAATCCGCTGGGCAAGATCCAGGACATGGATCCGAACCGACTCGGCATCGAACTGGCAACCGGTGGCAATATCCTGCCGGCACTTGTCGCCTACAGAGATTTCCCCGGCATGGAAGGGGCGACCTACTATTATTATGAGAACCTAGAAAACCCCATCAACGACTGGCTCGTCGAGCAACACCAGGTGCGTTTTGACGGTCCGCCCGACTTCTTCACCGCTGGTGGTTTTGCCGCGGCCGGGGCGATCGTCGCGGCGCTCGAGGCGACGGGCGGTGACACCGATACCGAGACGCTGATCTCGACCATGGAGGGCATGAGCTGGGACACGCCCAAGGGCGAAATGACCTTCCGACCCGAGGATCACCAGGCGATGCAGGACATGTTCCACTTCAGGATTGAAGTGCAGGACGGCGTCGAATGGGGCGTACCGGCCTTGGTCGAGGTGATCGAAGCGGAAGAGATGGATATTCCCGTCCGGAACTGACATCCAATCTCTTAAGGAGGTGGCGGGCGCCGGGGAGCGCGCCCGTCCCTGCCTGTTCGATCAGCGGAGACCGATGATGGACCACACCACGGCGCCGGCGCTGCAGACCCGCAACCTGACGGTCCGCTTTGGCGGCCATGTCGCCGTGGATTCGGTGAGCTACGATTTTCGTCCCGGATGTCTTGTTGCGATCGTGGGGCCGAACGGGGCCGGCAAAACGACCTATTTCAACCTGATTTCCGGCCAGTTGCGCGCCAGCAGCGGCACCGTCATTCACCAGGGCGACGATATCACCCGACTCTCGGTGCCTGAGCGCACACGGCGTGGGATCGGGCGGGCGTTTCAGTTGACCAATCTGTTTCCGCGACTTTCGGTTCTCGAAAACGTCCGGCTTGCCATTCAGGCCCGACACCCGGGAGCCATGGACATTTTTCGGCTCGCCGATGCGGACAAATTCGCAATCGACACCGCCATGAGCTATATCGAGCGCTGCGGGCTCGCCGGACGACGCAATGAACCCGCCGCCAATCTTTCGCATGGCGACCAGCGCAAGCTGGAGGTCGCGCTGCTGCTGGCGCTCGAAAGCTCCATTGTCATGTTCGATGAGCCAACCGCCGGCATGAGCGCGGATGAAGCCCCGATCATTCTCGAGCTTATCCAGTCCATCAAATCCGATGCGAGCAAAGCCATTATCCTGGTGGAGCACAAGATGGACGTTATCCGATCGCTGGCCGACGAAATCATGGTGCTCCACAACGGCCAGCTCGTGGCCGCCGGCGTTCCGGCGGAGGTGATGAGGTCTGACGTCGTTCGTGATGCCTATCTCGGAACCATGGGACATTAGGAGGCGACGATGGCAGGAACCGACGCGCTTTTATCGCTCTCTGACGTTCATACCTATATCGGGCGCTATCACATTCTGCACGGCGTCAATCTTGAAATCCCGCGCGGCGAACTGACGATGCTGCTCGGACGCAACGGCGCCGGCAAGACCACCACGATGCGCACGATAATGAAGCTCTGGCCGGTGCGCGAGGGGCGCATCGTTTTTGCCGGCGAGGACGTGACCAGACTCTCGACGCCAGAGATCGCGCGGCGCGGCATTGCGTATGTTCCCGAGAATATGGGCATTTTCGGCACTCTGAGCGCAGAGGAGAACATGGTGCTGGCGGCGCGGGCTGGCGAGCCCAATGCCAAGCGGCTCGAGTGGATCTATGACCTCTTTCCGGCGCTCCGCAAATTCTGGCGCTGGCCGGCCGGTCAGCTTTCGGGCGGGCAAAGACAAATGCTTGCCATCGCGCGCGCCATCATCGAGCCGGCGGACCTGCTGCTCATTGATGAACCCACAAAGGGATTGGCGCCCACGATCATCGATGCTCTGGCCAATGCGATCGATGCGCTCAAGGAGACGGGCGTCACGATTTTGATGGTCGAACAGAATTTCGCGCTCGCCGAGCGGGTGGGTGACCGGGTTGCTGTCATGGACGACGGCAAGATCACACACACCGGGACCATGGCAGCGCTGAGCGCCGACACAGCGCTTCAGTGCCGGCTGCTGGGGTTCGATGTTGGGGGAGACGCGGCATGAGCGCGAATGATGAACCGATCGCCCTCTCGGGCAACCGGCGCGGCCCTGTGGGATATGTGCGGGATCGCCTCGCCTATTTCACCGTGCCGTTGCTGATCTTATTGGCATTGCTACCGATCAGCAGCGTACCGACCTGGGGCACGCTGACGCTGGCGGGGCTTGCCATGGGGCTAATGATCTTCATCATGGCGTCCGGGCTCACCCTTGTTTTTGGGTTGATGGACGTTCTCAATTTCGGACACGGCGCGATGATTTCGTTTGGCGCCTTTGTCGGGGTGTCCGTGCTTTTGGCACTCGGACCGCTCTACGGCGCGGCAGCAATCGAACTCAATCTTCTCGCCCTGCTGCTTAGCGCCTTGGCGGCAATGGTTGCCGCAGGCGTTCTGGGCCTCGCCTTCGAGCGGCTGATCGTGCGCCCTGTCTATGGCCACCACCTCAAGCAGATATTGATCACCACCGGTGGGCTTATCGTTATCGAACAGCTCATCATTGTCATCTGGGGTCCCAATGAAATCCCCATCCCGCGCCCAGAAAGCCTAAAGGGCGCCTTCATCGTTGGAGGCGTGATACTCGAAAAATACCGGCTACTTGCCGTCGGCCTGGGCCTCGCGCTGTTTGTGGCGCTGCGGATCATCCTGACGCGCACCAAGATCGGGCTGCTTGTGCGGGCAGGCGTCGAGAACCGCGAAATGGTGGAAGCGCTGGGCTACCGCATTTCTGTCCTTTTCATCGGTGTCTTCGTTGCCGCTTCGGCACTTGGCGGGATGGGCGGCATCATGTGGGGGCTCTATGACGAGGTGATCACCGCACACATGGGCATGAGCGTGATGATTCTGGTGTTCATCACCATCATCATCGGCGGTTTGGGCTCGATCGAAGGCTGCTTCGTTGCAGCGTTGTTGATTGGGCTGACCAATAACTATGTCGCCTATCTCGCGCCCAAGCTGTCGTTGGGTTCCGCCATCCTGCTCATGGTGGTCGTTTTGATGTGGCGCCCCAACGGCCTGCTGCAGCCAAGCGGATCGAGGTAAGCGACGATGTTCAAATCCATTCTTTCCGGCGACACGCCAGGCAGGCCGCTCCTGAGCGTCGCTATAGCGGCGATCGTTTTGTGCCTGGCTTTTGCGCCCTTCATTTTTCCGGGCACGCGGTCGATGGATACGGCAGCACGTATCTGCATCATCATCGCACTTGTCGCGAGCTATGACCTGCTGCTGGGCTACACGGGGATCGTTTCGTTTGCCCACACCATGTTTTTTGGTCTTGGCGCTTATGGCGTTGCGATTGCATCATACAACTTTGGACCGGGCTGGGGTTCGATCGGGCTGGGCACGCTGATCGGCGTGGCGATCGCGGCTGTTCTGGCGCTGTTTATCGCGCTCGCCTCGCTACGCGTGCGGGCGATCTTTTTTGCGATGATCACACTCGCCGTTTCTAGCGCCTTCGGTATCCTCATCTCGCAGCTCTATACGATTACGGGCGGGGAGGACGGGCTGACCTATCGGGTGCCTCATATCCTTACCCCGGCCTTCAAGCTTGCCGACTTCCGCATTTTCGACGTGAGGCTCGATGGCAGGCTTTTGGCCTACTATCTCGTCTTTGTCGGTGCGACCGCGCTGTTTCTTCTCCTCATGCGTTTCGTCAATTCCCCGTTCGGCCGCGTCCTTCAGGCAATCCGCGAGAACGATTTCCGGGCCGAGGCCTTGGGCTTCAAGACAGTTTACTACCGCACGATCGCCTCGGTGATTTCGGCAGTCGCCGCCGCACTTGTCGGCGCGCTCTTTGCCGTCTGGCTTCGCTACACCGGTCCTGAAACCACGCTATCGCTCGACCTAATGATCGACATACTGGTCATGGTGGTGATCGGTGGCATGGGCACCATGTGGGGCGCCATTCTGGGCGCGACAATTTTTGTACTGGCCCAGAACTATCTGCGCGATGTGATGGCTACGGCAAGCGCGGCAACTGCAGATATTCCATTCGTCCCCGATCTGCTGCACCCGGACCGTTGGTTGTTCTGGCTCGGGCTGTTGTTCATCCTCAGCGTTTATTTCTTTCCGACCGGAATTGTCGGACGTTTTAGAGGAAAATTCGAATGACCGAGCCCGTCTCCCGCTACTTCGCGCTGCGTGATAGGGAAATCCACGTTTCCCAATGGGGAACTCCGGACAAGCCGGCGCTCATCATGTGGCACGGTCTGGCCCGTACGGGACGCGATTTCGACACCATCGCACGCGCCTTGAGGGACCAGTACTTCATCCTTGCGCCCGACACGCTCGGGCGTGGACTGAGCCAATGGGCGGACGACCCATCAAGCGAATACCGGCTCGACAATTTCGGCGCCATGGCGATGGAGCTGCTCGATCAGCTCGGCATTTCCACCTGTCGCTGGATAGGCACCTCCATGGGCGGAGCCGTCGGCATACGCCTCGCGGGTGGTCCCATGCGCGGGCGCATCAGCCACCTCGTCATCAACGATATCGGCCCCGAAATCCCCACCACCGCCGTCGAACGCATTTCGACCTATGTCGGCAACCCACCGGTCTTTGACACAATCCGGGAGCTTGAAGCCTGGCTGCGCGCCGTTTATGCGCCGTTCGGGCCGCTTAGCGACGCCGAATGGCGGGCGATGGCGGACAGTTCGGCGCGGCGCACGGACGAGGGAAAAGTGACTGTCCATTATGACCCGGCCATCGTCGCTCAATTCGATGCAGCAAACGACGTCGGCGATCAATGGTCCGATTTCGATGCCATCACTGCGCCGATGCTGCTAATCCGGGGAGCTGAAAGCGACCTGTTGAGCGAAGACCTTGCCGTGAGCATGCAGGCGCGCGGACCGCGGCCACAGCGACTCGATATTGCCGGCGTTGGACACGCGCCAGCCCTGAACGTTGCCGCACAGATTGAGCCCGTGCGGGCGTTTTTGCGGGACTGACAACCCCGTTGACCCAAATCAAGTCGCAACGGATCGGCTCAGGTTAGCGTTGTTCATCGCAAAGGAGACGCGCCATGTATAAACACATCCTCATCGCAACCGACGGTTCGGAATTGGCTACCAAAGGGCTGGATCAGGGCCTCAAGCTCGCCAAACAATTAGGCTCGAAGGTTACGGTAATCACCGTCACCGATATGTGGGCCTCGGGCGCGTTGGCTGTCGCCGGGCCCACAAGCATTGCCGAATATGATGCGGCAATGCATGCAGCGGTGAAGGATATTCTAGAAGAGGCTGCCCGATTTGCATCGGAGACCGGGGTTCAATGCGAGACGCGGCACATCGCTAACCGCTATCCCGCCGATGCCATTGTTGAGGTTTCTCAGGAAATGGACGTGGATCTCATCGTAATGGCCTCCCATGGCCGCCGCGGATTCCGCAAAATGCTGCTGGGTAGTCAGACGACCGAAGTTCTCACGTCGAGCACCGTGCCGGTGCTGGTCGTGCGCTAATCGAATAACAGCGGCTATTCTGCTGTTTCGGTGTCCAGCTCTACCCGCGGGTGCTCCAGCCGGGCACCCGCTTTCAGCCCCAGTTCGGCGGAACGTCCGCCGGGAATTTCCAGAACGAAGCGCACCGGTTCGCCGGAGGGGATTGGTGTCGTATCCATGGGAACGGCATTTTCGTGGATACGTACAACCTCACCATCCGCCTTGATGAACAGCATGTCGAGCGGAATGAGGGTGTTCTGCATCCAGAAGCTGGCCGGGCGCTCATCTATGAAGTCGAAAAGCATGCCGGCATCGGCCGCCAGTTCTTCGCGGAACATTAGCCCGCGCGAGGTCTCCTCGGGCGTGTCGGCAATCTCGACGGCAAACGTGAAACTCTGATCCCCGGAATGGATTACTGCGATCTCTTCGTTTTCCTGCCCGAGGGCCGGAGCGAGGCTGGCGAGCATGAGCACCGCCGAGATCATGATATTTCTGGTGGCGCGCATGCAAATCAATCCTGGCTGAGAGGTGCCTGCCTTAGTGAGAAGACGGAGCGTCGCCCCAACCATCTGGGCGGATTTCGGCGACCATAAGGCCTTTGGGACCATCGCCATACCGGGCCAGCACAAACTGTCCGGGGCGCAATTCGGTCAGCCCGAACTGGCGCAATGTTTCCATGTGAATGAAAATGTCGGGATGACCCTCACCTGCCGAAAGAAAACCGAAACCGCGCACCCTGTTGAACCATTTGACCTCAAGGCGTTCAAGCTTTGAAGTCGGTTCAACATGGACGTGTGTACGAGCTGCGGGCATTTGTGCCGGGTGGCGTGCCGTCGATTCATCCATCGATATGATTCGGAAGGCTTGCAGACCGCCGGGGCGATTGAGCGCCTCAACCACTATGCGCGCGCCCTCATGGGCCGTCTGATAGCCGTCCCTCCGAAGGCAGGTCACGTGCAACAGCACATCAGCACCGCCCGCGTCGGGCACGATAAAGCCAAAGCCCTTGCCAGCGTCAAACCACTTGATGGTTCCGACAACTTCTATGACGTCGAAGTCCGTGGCCGGATTGCGGATATCCTGATCGGCCCCTTCGCGGCGAGCATCGTCGTGCCCCACAGTCCTGGAGTCTGGTCCGGTGCCGGAAATGTTTTTCGCCCCCATGCGCAACGCCTTCCACACACGCCCCTGCAAAGCCGCAGGTACTCATTACAATCTTGCGTAGTCTGGCCGATTCAGGATCAAAAGTTAAGAACCATTCATAAATTTGTTGACAGCAATTAACTACCCTCTTTGTCAAAGCGCGGCTTGGCGCGCGATGCTGGCTTCTGTTAGCCTTTGTAGCGCCCTGCCCTGATGGTGCCGGGATGACCACAAAAGAGCCGGAGCCTTGCTTTGAAATATCTCCACACAATGGTGCGCGTTTCCAACATAGAGGAAAGTCTTCGCTTTTACAGTGAAGGGCTGGGCCTTGTTGAATCGCATCGCATCGAAAATGAAAAAGGGCGCTTCACGCTCATATTCCTCCACGCCCCCGGCGATGAAAGTGCCAAGGTCGAGTTGACCTACAACTGGGACCCCGAAGAGTATTCGGGTGGCCGCAATTTCGGCCACCTCGCCTATCGGGTCGAAAACATCTATGCGCTCTGCCAGCATCTGCAGGATATGGGGTACACCATCCACCGTCCGCCACGCGATGGGCACATGGCATTTGTGAAATCCCCCGACGGGATTTCGGTCGAGTTGCTTCAGGACGGCAATCTCGAAGCGCAGGAGCCTTGGGCTTCAATGCCCAATTCAGGAACGTGGTAAACGCATAACGAGAAATTAACCACGCTGATTGACCGGCGGTTAGGCAACCGCCGGTATTTTTGTGTCTGTGGTTTGGGACGATTTCAACCCCGACACGGAAGTGGTTTTGATGCGTTTACTGTCCAGTCTGATCGTCATGGTGGGCCTGCTCGGCGCCTGCGCTCCGATGGCCATGTTCGCCTCGGGGAGCGGCAGCGGCTACAACGGGTTGCGGACCGACTGGGGCACCTTCGTCTCCCATGACAATGTGAACGCCTTTTGCCTTTCGCCCAAGCTGCGCCTTCTGATCTGGGACGTCGAGGGCCATTTCGGCAAAAAGGTCGTGATGAATTCGGGCTATCGTACGCCATGGCACAACGCCTCAGTGGGCGGCGCCGAGGCCTCCTACCACACCAAATGCATGGCGGCCGATTTCTATATTCCCGGCGTCCCGAAATCGCGCATCATCGCTTACGCGCGCAATAACGGACTGGTTGGCGGCCTGGGCTGCTACCCCGGACAGAACTTCGTTCATGTCGACGTGCGCGACCGTCCGCGGGGGTATCGCGGCCCGGTCACATTCAGCGGCTGTTGAAATTGAAATAAAATCGAATTTGGGTATTGCGCAATCGCAAAGCCCCCCCTATACACCCGCTCACTGGCCGACGCGGTGAACCGCTGACAGCCCGCCGCGCCCTTCGTCTAGCGGTCTAGGACGCCGCCCTTTCACGGCGGAAACACGGGTTCGAGTCCCGTAGGGCGCGCCATCCTCTTCTTCGCGAAGATTTGGCCGTTTCCCGTTGCATGTAGTTACGCACGACGCTATCTATGTCGGCTACAAACGGTTCTGGAGCTTTCTGCGTTTCATATTGCGGATCGTTTCGAGTATTTTTACCGCGCTTCTTTGAAGCGCTCTAGGCGCCCTTCGTCTAGCGGTCAGGACGCCGCCCTCTCACGGCGGTAACACGGGTTCGAGTCCCGTAGGGCGCGCCAAGTTTTTCGCAATTTCGCAGTCGCGGTCGAAACACTCCCCACATCACCCCCTGCCACCCATGGTTTCCCGATGGAATCGGTTTTGCTCTTGACTGCCGGCCGGTCTTGTAAAGAAACCACCTGCCGACTGTTGCGGGTGATACAGTAAGCCTCAACCAGTGAGGCACCATGACCACGACGTTCTTGATTCAATCGTTCCAGCAACGCGGACGCAAGCTGGTGTCTGATCCCCTGCAAAGGGCGAAGACGGCCGAAAGTGCGATTGCAACGGCGGTGCGTATTGCTCCCTCAAAGGCCGGTGTTGTGGCTTTTTCCCAAGAGGTCGACGTCGAGACCGATTGCTATGATGAGCCGCTGGTGCTGTTCAAAACAGGGATGTTGCCCGCTGAGCTTCTCGATTGAACCTGGCCGGTAAAATTTCTTTACTGGCCCGACTCGGCTGATAAGGTCGCGGCACTTCCAATCCAACGACGGACCTTTCCGCAATGACTGATGCCAACGCTCCGCTCGATGCCGTGCTTTCCCATGTCGATGCCCATATCGAGGAAAGTCTCGAGCGGCTGTTTACGCTCTTGCGGATTGCCTCCATTTCCACTGACCCCACCTATGCAGGCGAATGTCACAAGGCGGCCGAATGGCTGACCAATGAACTGCAGGGTCTCGATTTCGATTCTGCGGTACGCCCTACCCCCGGCCATCCGATGGTAGTGGGGCACCAGCGCAGCGCTGTGGGGCCAAACGTGCTGTTTTACGGGCACTACGATGTTCAGCCTGTCGATCCGATCGAACTTTGGACGAGCGAGCCGTTCGAGCCCAGGATCGGCGAGGAGAATGGACGGAAGGTGATTCTTGCTCGCGGCGCGTCGGACGACAAGGGCCAGTTGATGACCTTCATCGAAGCCTGCCGGGCGTATAAGGCCGTCCGCGGCTCGCTGCCGGTCGGCGTCACGGTGCTACTCGAAGGCGAGGAAGAATCCGGCTCCCCATCGCTCGATGGCTTCCTCAAAGACAACGCCGAGGAACTCAGGGCCGACATCGCACTGGTGTGCGACACTGACATGTGGGACGAGGAGACGCCCTCGATCATAACCATGTTGCGCGGGCTGATGGCCGACAATGTGGAGATCCAGGCGGCGAGCCGTGACTTGCATTCGGGCATGTATGGGAATGCGGCGCGCAATCCCAATCAGGTACTGGCCGAAATCATCGCCTCTCTGCGCAATCCCGACGGATCGGTTGCCGTCGAAGGCTTCTATGACGATGTGCCGGAACTGCCCACCGAAGTCGCGGAGCAATGGAAGCGGCTGCCGTTCGATGAGAAGGCTTATCTCGGCGCTGTGGGTCTGTCCGAGCCTGCCGGCGAGAAGAACCGCTCAGTTCTCGAACAGATCACTTCGCGCCCCACTTGCGAAATCAACGGTATGTGGGGTGGCTATACTGGCGACGGCTTCAAGACAGTGATCCCGGCCAAGGCTGGGGCCAAGATTTCTTTCCGACTCGTGGGCAATCAGGACCCGCACAAGATCCGCAAGGCATTCCGCGCGCATGTCGAGGCTCGGGTGCCCGCCGATTGCACCGTGACCTTCCATGAACACGGCGCGAGCCCGGCATCGGTCGTTCCTTCGGACGGCGCCATGCTGCAAAAGGCGCTCGGCGCGCTGACCGACGAGTGGGGCCGCGAGGCCGCTATCGCGGGCTCGGGCGGATCGATCCCCATTGTAGGCGATTTCAAGCGCAAGCTGGGCATGGATTCGCTTCTGATCGGATACGCCCAGACGGACGACCGCATCCATTCGCCCAACGAAAAATATAATCTTGAGAGCTACCACAAGGGCATCCGGTCATGGGTGCGGGTGCTCGATGCGCTGTCGAAATAATTGTAGCAACCTGATCTGTCGCCAACCCATTTCGTATTGACCAAGAGTGCAAGCGAAAGGGTCAAGCGAATGGCAAAGGTAGCGTGGGTGCTTGGCGGCGGTTCGGGAATCGGCGCCGAGACGGTCAAACAGCTTTCGCGGCGTGGATGGACGGTTGCGATATCGGGGCGACGCGAACAGCCGCTCAACGCGCTCTCGGTCAGTCACGGCGCGCGCCCCTACCCTCTCGACGTTACCGACTTCGACGCGGTAAAGACTACCGTCTCCCGCATCGCCGAGGACCTTGGCAAGATCGATCTCGTTATCTTTTCGGTCGCCGCCTGGGAGGTCACTGAGCCGGGTCGGTACGACTACGAAAGCTATGCCAAAATCATAGATACCAATCTGCTGGGCGCCATGCGGGTTATCGACCCGGTGGTGGCTCAGATGCGCAAGCAGCGGTCTGGGGAAATCGCGCTGGTGGCTTCCGTGGCCGGCTATTTCGGACTGCCGCGCTCGGCAGCCTATTCTTCGGGGAAATCGGCAATGATTGCGTTGGCCGAGACTATGCGAACCGAACTTGCCTCCGACAATATCAGCGTCCGGCTGGTCTGCCCCGGGTTTGTGAGAACCGACCTTACGGCCAAGAACGACTTCCCGATGCCGTTTCTGATGGAGGCAGAAGAGGCGGGCAAGCGGATAGCGAATGGCTTGCTCAACTCGCGAAAGTTCGAGATCGCTTTTCCCCTGCCCTTCGTCCTGATCCTGAAGACGATCCGGCTGCTGCCCTATCCGATGTTTTTTGCCTTGATGTCGCGACTGATCTCGCAACCGTCGAAATGATAAAGGGCGGCCCAGTGGTCGCCCTTTTCGGTTTCACTCTTGGACGACCTCAGCATTTTCCACAAGTGCCGTAAGCTTTTCGATTTCTGCGGTATAGGCGCCATAGGTCCTGATCCACCAGGCCGGCCAGTCGCCCACCTGACCCGCTGCGACAGCGGGTATGAGTTCGGCCAGCGGTTGAGCGTCGACTGCCTCCCGCGTTGCCGTTCCGAACCGATCGTCGAGGAGCAGAACGTCAGCGGGATAAGTGTCGGCATTCTCCCAGCTCAGAATGCCCCAATACTCTCCTTCGGGCGCATCTGGTTCAACCATGTTCAGGCCCCAGGATGCGAAATCGTTGAGTTCCGCTGCGCCGGTGGGTGCAGCGACGTACAAGCTATCGGTGTCGGCCCATGCGGCCATAACCGTCAGGCCCGGCTTTGCCTCGGCAGCCGCCGTGAGCTGGGCGCGCGCCTGGTTAAACGCAGTTCGCTTCTGCTCGATTTCGGGGGCGTCGAGATCGGCACCCAGCGCCTCCGCCAGCCTGCCATAGTCCTCGATCAACCCCAGAACTGAATCTCCCTGGAGCACGCCGACGATCGGGGCGATGTCGGCGAACTGGCCATCGGGACGCATCGCGTCGCCGCCGCTGTAGTCACCCGTGCGCGGCCAGTATTCGGTCACGATCAGATCGGCATCGAACGCCAGCAGGCTTTCGGCCTGCAGTTCATTGTAGGCCGTGCGGACAATTTCGATGCCGGAAAGGTCGAATTCGGCGTAGCTTTTTTCAGAGGTACTATCGTCGGTGAATATGCCGACCGGTTCAATGCCGAACTGCATGAGTCCTGCCGCAGAGGATGAGAAAGCCACGATCCGTTCGGGCGGGCTGTCGAGGGTAATCGTGTTGCCTGCACCGTCGGTGAAACTCCATTCCTGGGCGATAGCCAAGGACGCCGTTCCCGCCATGAGGACAGCAAGGGCAGATGTGATCGTCAGGCGTTTCATGAAACGCTCCCTTACGCTTGGGTTATTGTTCGAGCGTTTCGGCGAGAATCGGCACGAAACGGTCCATCATCCAGGGGATCGACAGCGGTGAGGGTGCCGACACCGCCATGACGAAGGCCCGGTCGATCAGGGGCACGAAATTATCGTTGGCAATGGGCTTCCAGCGCGCAAACAGCGGATTCGACAAGATGGCATCGAGATCATCCTGGCTGGAATACCAGGCGATGAAGACTTCGGCGTCAACGCCGTCGAGTTGTTCGAAACTGACCTGCTGCACATAGTTGTCGGTCGGCAGATCGTTTAGCGCCTCTGCCGGCACCAATCCTAGATCTTCCATCAGATGCACGCGAGGGTCCGAAGGAACGTAAAGCCCGACGCTGCCCGCGTCCGAACCGCCACCAAAGGCAAAGGTGCGACCGGCAAATTGAGGATTTTCCGCTGCATATTCAGCGATGCGGTCCTGAGTACTGTCGACAAGACCGGACGCTTCTTCGCTACGCCCCATCGCTGCGCCGACCGTTTCGACCACATATTGCCAGCTGCCGGTCCACGGCGCTTCCTTGAAGGCGACGGTGGGAGCGATGGCCGACAGGCGGTCGTAGTCGTCCTGGCTGATGCCACTATACGGCGCCAGTATAAGATCAGGCTCGAGTTCGAGAATCTGCTCAAACGGCAGGCCATTGGCAGTGTCGAGAGCTACTGGAACGTCCTCCCCTAGTTCCTCTATCGCTTCCTTTACCCATGGCAGGTAGCCGTTTTCATCGCCGCCCCATGTCTGGCTCTGGATGGCAATCGGCACTTCGCCCAGAGCCAATACGGTGTCTTGTGCCATCCAGCTGATGGTCACTATGCGTTCGGCTTTGGCTTCGATGACCGTCTCGCCGTAAAAATGATCGAGCGTGACGGGAAACGTGTCCTGCCCGGATGCGGGCATGGCGATAAGGGCCACGGCAGATGCCGCTGCCAATGCAATATGTCTCATGATTTCCTCATGTTTCAGCCGGTCGGGGTTCGGCGTGAGGAATCGAACCGCGGGGAATGACCATCGGCGTTCTAGCTAATGGATCTTCGATGATGATGCAGGGCAGACCGAAGACCTCTTCAACAAGGTTTGCGGTGATGATCTCGCCGGGAGCGCCTTCGGCGAGAATTTGTCCGTCCCGCATCGCGATGATGTGGCTTGCGTAGCGGCAGGCGTGATTAAGGTCGTGCAGCACGGCGACAACCGTGTGGCCGTCGCGCTTGTTGAGTGTGCTCAGAAGTTCGAGAAGCTCGATCTGGTGGGCAATATCAAGGTAGGTGGTTGGCTCGTCCAGCAACAGCATAGGGGTTTGCTGGGCCAGAACCATGGCAACCCAGACGCGCTGCCGCTGGCCGCCCGAGAGCTCATCGACCAGCCGGTGTGAAAGGGGCGTGATCTTTGTGGCTTCCATAGCGCCTATCACCGCAGCTTCGTCCTCCACCGACCATTGGCGGATAAATTTCTGGTGTGGATACCGGCCGCGGGCCACGAGATCTGCAACCGTTATGCCTTCGGGCGCAATCGAGGTTTGCGGCAACAGCCCCAGGCGGCGGGCAACTTCCTTGGCCGGATAGTGCGAAATGGCCTTGCCGTCGAGCATGACATGGCCCTGGCTGGGCTGGATAAGGCGCGAAAGCGCCCGCAGAAGGGTCGACTTTCCGCAGGCGTTGGCGCCCACGATCACGGTAAAACCATGATCGGGGATCTGAACGGAAAGCTCGCGCGAGATGACCCGGCTGTCATATCCAATCGTCGCCTTGTCTGCGAAGAGTCGCGGCGCGCCGGCAAGCTTCGTGGGGTCAAAATGCTTGTTCATCGTGGTGTCCCCTGTCATTGCCTTTTCGCTTCACGCATCAGCAGCCAGACGAAATACAGCCCCCCGATGGAGACGGTGACCACCCCGACGGGAAGCTGGGTGGGTGCAAAGGCCCGCTGCGCCAGAAAATCCGCGGCCGCGAGCAGCAGCGCACCCATGGCGGCAGAGGGCAGCAGCGCAACGCCTGCAGCGCCGGTGACCCGGCGCGCGATCTGTGGTGCGGCCAGCGCAACGAACGAGATGGGACCAGCCACGGCAGTCGCCGTTGCCGTCAGCGCCACTCCGAGCACCAGAAGCGCCAGTCTCACCGGTTCGGCGCGGATACCCAGCGCGCGGGCCGTGTCGTCGCCCATTTCGAGCTGCTTCATGGGGCGCCCCAGGATCAAAACCAGCGGAATCAGAATGCCGAGCACGGCAAGCGTCGGCCAGAGCTTGTCCAGACCGAGTCCGTTGAGCGAGCCAGCTCCCCAAACTGCGGCGGCCATTGCTACTTCGAGCTTGGCGCGCAGCATCAACCAGGTGTTAAGCGAGGAGAGCATGGCGCTCATGCCGATACCTACGATGATCAGGCGAAAGCCCTGCACGCCGCGCCGCCAGGCCAGGGCATATACCGCGAGTGCGGTCAAGACGCCGCCGAGCAGTGCGCCGCCAGCGATCTGGTAGTAATTTCCCGAAAAGACGATGATGGCGATCAGGGCGCCGGTATAGGCGCCGGAGTTGAAGCCGATTACGTCGGGACTGCCCAGCGGATTGCGGGTGAGCGACTGAAATACTGCGCCACTCATGCCCAGCGCTGCGCCGAGGACGACAGCCAGTAGCGAGCGCGGCAAGCGCCATTCCACGACCACCATATGAATGCGACCGTCGGCCTGGCCGGCCAGGGCCGATATGACGTCGGATATTGCAACCGGATATTCACCGCTCGCCAGAGCCAGCAGCGTAAAGACAAGCGCAACAGCCAGCATGATGCCGACGAGCGCCAAAGCGCGCATGTCGAGACGCATGGTAACGCGGCCTTCGAACAGGCGCAGAATTTTCGTGGGCCGTCCGAAATCGATAGCGCTCATAGTCCGCTTACCCTGCGCCTGCGGGCCAGAAGGATCAGCACAGGTGCACCGATGAAGGCGGTGACGATGGCGACCTGGATTTCGCCGGGACGCATGACGATGCGTCCGATGATGTCCGATACCAAAAGCAGCACCGGGGCGAGAACTACCGTATATGCCATGATCCAGCGTTGATCGGGTCCGACGATCCAGCGCGCGACGTGCGGCACCATCAGTCCGACAAACCCGATCGGGCCCACTGCGGCTGTCGCGCCGCCCGCAAGCAGAGTGACCGCGACCACGACCACCGTACGAACTCGCACGATGTTGGCACCCAGAGACTTGGCCAGATCGTCACCCAGCGCCACCGCATTGAGAGGGCGCGCCATAACGGCTGCGAGCAACAGGCCCACGATTATGAAGGGCGCCACCGTCGTGACTGCCTCGTATGTGCCGCCGCTCAGCGCTCCGGCGGCCCAGAAGCGCATGCGGTCGAACGCTGTCGGATTGAGCAGCGTCAGGGCCGTGGAAACGCCGCCAAGGATTGCCCCGACTGCAACGCCGGCCAGCGTCAGCGTTACGGGCGTGGCGCCGTTTCGTCCCGACGAGCCCACAATATAGACCATGACCGTGGTGAGGATAGCGCCAAGAAATGCAAACCAGATAAAGGACTGCAGCGACGTCATGCCGAAATAGCCCACGGCAATCAAAACAAAAAAGCTCGCACCCGCATTGACCCCGAGAATGCCGGGATCGGCCAGGGGATTGCGAGTTAAGGCCTGAATCAGCGCACCGGAAATCCCCAAAGCTGCGCCGACCAGCAGTCCGAGCACGGTACGGGGCAGCCGAAGGCTCTGAACAATGGCGTGGTCGTTGGAGTCGTCATAGGCGAAAAGGGCATCGAGGACCGTCAGCAACGGAATATCACGCGAGCCGATGGTGATGCTGCCCAATACTGCACCAACCAGCACCGCAAGACAGATCAGAAGACCGGTCAGGCGCCGCGCGTCGTTTGCGGCAACGCCGGGCCGGCTCGCGGCCTTGGCTTGTTCGGCTATAGCAGTCACGGGCGCCAATCGCTCCAGCGGTGGTCAGCGGGATTGGGCCTAGCTATATTTTATGATTTGCCCAGTCAAGTTAAATGCGCACCAGCGCCCCGCTATTGCGGGCGTTTATACTGGTAAATGCCAACGTCGATGGTGCCTTCGGTGAAGCCCGCCTCGCAATAAGCCAGATAGTAGAGCCATTTGCGCTTGAAGGCCTCGTCATAGCCCAGCTTGGCAATTGTATCCCAGCGCTCGATAAATCGCTTGCTCCAGGCACGCAAGGTACGGGCGTAATCGAGCCGGAAACAGTCGGTCGCCTCGAGGACCAGCCCAACCTTGGCCGCGGCCTCCTTCATCACTGTCTTGGTTAGCAGCATGCCGCCGGGGAAAATGTAGCGCTGGATGAAATCGGGATAGGCCTTATAGATTTCAAAGTCTCGTTCGGCGATTGTAATGGCCTGAATTGCAGCGGTCCCGCCCGGCTTGAGTCTGTCGTGGACGGTCTTGAAATAATCGGGCCAGTGCTCCTCTCCAACAGCTTCAATCATTTCGATCGAGGCGACGTGGTCGAAGGCCCCCTTTGTGTCGCGATAATCTTCGAAAACCAGGGTACCAAAATCGGAAAGCCCCGCATTTTCGAGGCGTTCGACGCCATATTTGAGCTGTTCTTTCGACAGTGTGATGCCGCGCAAATGCGCGCCGGCCCGCGCCGCGGTTTCCGCGAATCCACCCCAGCCGCAGCCGATCTCGAGAACATGATGACCCGATTGGATGCCGGCCATGACCATGATGCGCTGATATTTGGCGCGCTGAGCTTCCTCGAGCGAGATATCCTGACCCGCGAAATAGGCCGAAGAATAGGTCATGGAAGGGTCGAGCCATTCGGCGTAAAAATCGTTGCCGAGATCATAGTGCTCAGCGATGTTTTTCTGGCTCCCCTCGCGGGTATTGGGCCGAGACATGTGATAAGCGAGGTCCTGCGCGGCGCGCCGGAAAATGCCCGGATTGGCATTGTCGAAAATATCCCGGTTCTGAAGGAAAAACCGGAACAGAGCCGTAAGATCCTTAATCTCGATGTCGCCGCGCATATAGGCTTCTGCAAAGCCCAATGTGCCGCGGCGCATGGCCGCCCGCAGCACCTTGAAGTTGTTGAGCTTGAGAAATGCATGTTCGCCTGTAGCGGCGTCGCCAAGGGTCCGGCAGCGCCCGCTGGGAAAGGTCACCGTCAAAGCGCCCTTGTGCGGGATACCCACAAGCGCGGCGCCAGCCTTTTCCAGAAGGACAGACTTGATGCGTGTTCCCCATCCTGGGCGTGTTTGCTCACGATCGAATGTGACCTGACTCATGACTTCGTCCCCTACCGCGGACAACCTATGCTGCTGTGACACGTACGGATACGAACCCACGGCGGTTTCAGATTGGTGCCCTCACCCACGATCTTAACGCCCGTGCACGACGATGCAAGACCAGCTAACCCGGTGTTGCAGCATCGATAATCCGGAGCTGAACAGTTTCGCGGCCCTGCCAATGATCAAGATTGAGTGACCCCGCCACATGCAGACGCTGGCCATCCCGCGCCTTTAGCAACGCTTCTCCCAAAGGCGTGCCCGCGGCGCGAAAGGCTATGGCCTTGAGGTTGGCGCCATCGCCCGAACTCACTGTGCAGCGCACATGTCCGCCGGCCCCGACGACATCTGCAAACCGGATCTGGTGGGCAGGGAGCGCGAAAACGGGTGTGGGGTTTCCGGCACCAAACGGCCCTGCCCGTTCGATCTGATGAATGAAATCGGGATTGGCGCCGCGGGCTGTAAGGGCAGCGTCGATCTTGAGCCCGTCTTCGGAGCGGGCCGCTAGAACATCGTCGGTCAGGGTGTCATTGAGGTACTGTCTGAATGGTCCAAGCTGGCCCGGCGCCAATGTTACTCCGGCGGCCATGGCGTGGCCGCCTCCCTTGGCGATAATGCCGCCACGCACAGCGTCAACGACCGCAGCACCAAGATCGACTTTGGGGATGGAACGACCCGAGCCCGTTCCCCCACCATCCGCTCCAAGAGCAATGGCGAAGGCTGGGCGCCCGAAACGTTCCTTGAGCCGTGCGGCGACCAGCCCGACGATACCCTGGTGCCAGTCTGAAGAGCCGGTCACCAGTACGGAAGGTCCTGGGCCGTCTCCGATTTCCATCTCGGCAGCGGCCATGGCCTGCTCGACGGCAGCGACCTCGATGCGCTGTCGTTCGCCGTTGAGCTCATCGAGGCGCTGGGCCAAAGCCAGTGCTTCGTATTCGTCGTCTGTCGATAATAGACGGGCGCCGAGTCCGGCATCACCGATGCGCCCGCCTGCATTGATGCGCGGCCCGAGCAGAAAGCCCATGTGGTAGGCATTGGCTGGGCCCGAGACGCGGGCTGCAATAGCGAGGCTGGCGAGGCCGACATTCTTGCCGGCCCGCATGACATCGAGGCCGCGTAGAACGAACGCCCGGTTGAGCCCCTTGAGCGGAACGACGTCGCATATAGTGGCCAGAGCAACCAGGTCGAGCCACACCATCAAGTCGGGAAGGTCCGTCCGGCCCTGTCCACGCAAAATCCGATTGGCGGCGACGAGAACCATGAAGGCGACGCCGGTGGCGCAAAGATATCCCAACCCGGAAATGTCGTCGCGCCGGTTGGGATTGACCAGCGCGTTCGCGTCGGGAAGCGTGTCGGGTGCAAGGTGGTGATCAATGACCAGGACATCAGCACCAAGCGCCTTTGCATGCGCGATGGGGCCGTGGCTGGCAGTGCCGCAATCGAGGGTCACGATCAGCGAGACGCCCTGTTCAATAAGGCTTTCCATGGCCGCATTGTTTGGCCCGTAGCCTTCGAATATGCGGTCGGGGATATGCGTAGGAGGATTGAGGCCGAAATGGCGCATATAACGGACCATAAGCGCCACGGCGCTGGCGCCATCCACGTCATAATCGCCGAACAGCCCAATGGACTCGTTGGTGGCAATGGCTTGGGCCAGGCGCTCGGCCAACGGGTCCATGCCGGCGAGCGTGGAAGGATCGGGCATCAATTCGCGAATGGTCGGCGCGATAAAGGTCTGCGCATCCTCTACAGCGACGCCGCGCGCCGCTACGATGCGGGCGAGAATTTCGGGCAGTTCGGTTTGCTGGGCTATTGCACCGGCCATGCGGCTTGCAGCGAGGTCGAGCCGATCGATCCAGCGCTTTCCACAGACCGATCTTTCAACGTTGAGAAAGGCTTGGGGCTCTGGCTTCATGGGCTATCTATAGACGGTGGACATGCTCGATCGATAGTCCGAAGTCCTGTCTTTTGCACGGAATTTCCTTTTGCGATGCGACATGCGGGCTCAGCAAGGGAACATCCACCCCCTTATCGCCGTTTTTCTCGACGACGGTTGCCGACAACCTCATTAATGGTTCTTTCGAGGGATTGCCGATGAACACTAATCTCATTCTGCCGATTGTATTGATTTCCGCCCTGTCGCTGGCGGCCTGCGAAAATCGCTCTGAGGCGCCTGAAACACCCGACCCCGATGCGGGCAGTCCCGAAGCATTTGCTGAGCCGATCGAGGAATCGGAAGCTCCGGCTGACGTCATGTCGCCCGAAGAAATGCAGCAGCGCCGCGAGGAAATCGAACAAGAGGCGCAGCAGACTTTTGAGTCGATTATGACGGACACCCAAGAGGCGGGTGACAACCTTGTTGAAATGGGCGATGACGCGATGAGCGCCCTCAGCGAGCAGATGACATCGACCGCTGACGCCATAGAGGTCCAGATCGATACGCTGGTAGCCAATGCTGCCGAAGTGCGCGACGAGAACATGACCGACGAACAAAAACGGGAGATCGTCGCCAATGTCCGGAACGCCGCCGAAGAGGCAGCCCGTGCGCTTGGACAATCAGCCTCCGAGGTGGTTGCGGCCGGTGACACCGCGGAAGAGCGGACCCGCCAGGCGTTAGGGCTGGAAGAATAGCGCCTAGCTTAAGCGCCCATGTTCAGCCGTGATCCAACGGATGGTGTGGGACCAGGAACGCATTACCACGCTTGACGTGACGATCTTGCGCGGCATGAGCTTTACGCCTCGAAGCAGGCTGCCATCGGTAACACCGGTGGCGGCAAAGAGCACGTCCCCTTTCGCCATATCCAGCGCCGAAAACTTGACCGTGGGGTCGGAATGGCCCATCTCGCGGGCTTGGGCGCGCTTGTCGGGCGTATCGAGAATCAGGCGCCCTTGCATCTGACCGCCCATGCACCGCATGGCCGCAGCGGCCAAAATGCCTTCATGGGCTCCACCGGAACCCAGGTAGATGTCTATACCTGTGTCGTCGCTGTTGGCGGCGTGAATAACTGCTGCAATGTCCCCGTCTGGAAGCAGTTTGACGGCTACACCGACGTCACGCAATTCGGCAATCAGCGCGGCATGGCGGGGCCGATCGAGCACGCAGGTGACAATGTCGGACGTGGCGACGCCTTTGGCCTCGGCCAATGCGGCGACGTTTTCGGTCGCTGTTTTATCAAGATCGACAATACCTTCAGGATAGCCCGGCCCAATGGCAATCTTTTCCATATAGGCGTCGGGCACCCGCAACAGGGCACCGCGCTCGGCAAATGCCATGACGGACAGAGAGTCGGAGAGATTCTTGGCACACCCGGTTACGCCCTCGAGCGGGTCGACGGCGACTTCGATTTCGGGGCCCTTGCCAGTGCCAACGGCCTCTTCGAAGCCAAGCAGGGGAACGTTTCTGCCCTCTCCAATTACGATTGTCCCGGCAATGTCGATGTAGCTGAGCGCCAGGTGCATGGCTTCGACCGCGGCCTGATCGGCGCGCATTTCATCACCTCGCCCGCGCCAGCCCGCCGCCGCGATGGCGGCGCGCTCCGTGATGCGGGCGATCTCAAGGGTGAGATTGCCGTCGACCTTTGTCGGGGCTGGCACGGGTTTGGCCACAGGTCAGAACTCCTCGATGCGTATCAATTGAGGCTGTCCCACGATAAACCCGTCCTTGGCAATCCGTTCAAGCGCTTCGCGCACAGCACTTTCAATCGTTTCGTGGGTGATGAGCACCACCGTGCGAGAGGTTTCTTCCTCGACGCCGGGCTCGCTGGCCCGCAAATCAGGACGCTGAATAACACTTTCGAGCGAGATGTTACCCTCGCCCATTCGAGTGGCAATGGCAGCTAGCGCCCCGGGCACATCCCTTGCGTTGAGCCTGATATAATAACCGCCTTCATGAATGCGCATGGGCGCGCGTTCACAGGGCTTGAGTTCGGAACTGGGCACGCCCAGCGGCGGCACCTGGGTGCCGCGAGCGATATCGAGGATGTCGGAGAGGACCGATGCCGCTGTCGCCTCCCCCCCGGCACCCGGCCCGGCCAAAAGCAGTTCCTGCACATGGTTGGTCTCCAGCGCCACGGCGTTGAGGACACCGTCGACGCCTGCTATGGCGCTCGATTTTCTGACAAGCGTTGGATGCACGCGCTGTTCGATTCCGCTTTCGACCTTGCGGGCCATGCCCAGCAGCTTGATCTTGTATCCGAGATCTGCAGCAACTTTTATGTCAGCCTGCGTTATGCGCGAAATACCTTCAACAAACACCTGATCGGCGGCAATTTCAGTTTCAAAGCAGAGACTTGCGAGGATCGCAAGCTTATGCGCGGTATCGAATCCTTCAACGTCGAATGTCGGGTCGGCCTCGGCATAGCCAAGCGCCTGCGCGTCTTTGAGGCACTCTTCAAAGCCGATTCCCTCATTGCCCATGCGGGTGAGGATGTAATTGCAGGTGCCGTTCATGATGCCATAGACGCGGGTGATGGCGGCAGAGCCAAGCCCTTCGCGCAGCGTCTTAATGACCGGGATGCCGCCGGCGACAGCGGCCTCAAAGCCCAGTTGCGCGTGAGCAGCCTCGGCAGCAGCGGCGAGTGTCACGCCGTGGCGCGCCAGCAATGCCTTATTGGCCGTCACGACCGGGCAGCCATTTTCGAGCGCCGCGGTGACCGAAGCGAGGGCAGGACCGTCCTCGCCGCCAATGAGTTCGACATAAAGATCGATTTCACCCGAACGGGCCAGCGCCACAGGGTCGTCGAACCACTTAAAGGGAGAGATATCGACTCCCCTGTCTCGCGAACGGGACCGAGCCGAAACGGCGGAAACAACGATCCTGCGGCCCAGCTTGCGGGTGATGGCATCGCCATCTTCGGTGAGGATGCTAATGAGCGCGGCGCCAACCGTGCCCAAGCCGGCGATGCCTATGCGTAGCGGGCGCATCTCCTCGCCCTCACCGCTGGCATAAGCTTGCATGGCACGAGTGATGCGTTGACGGGTTTCGCTGCGCGGTTCTCGACCTTCGCGCAGGTCGAAGACAAAAAGCGGATCGCCGGCTATCTCGCGGCCGAAGCGCGTGGGTGTCCAGTCGCGTTCGGAGATGAAGGTCTCGATGGATGCCTTGAAGCTGTCTATATCATTCATGATCGCACGCAGTTTTGAAATTGCGCGCGACCATGAATAGGAATTTGCCTACACGTCAACCCTTGTAAGGGTCAAACGTCAGATTTTGGCGAGGGGAACAACGTTGCCGTTGCTGGCCGAGCCGCCGAGGAACTTCTTGATGGCGCGGGCCGCCTGACGGATACGCTGCTCGTTTTCCACGAAGGCCAGCCGCACGTACTGATCGCCATACTCGCCAAAACCCACGCCGGGCGCGACGGCAACCCCGGTCTCGCGGATCAGCAACTTGGCAAATTCGAGGCTGCCCAGATCGGCAAACTGATCAGGGATCGGAGCCCAGGCAAACATGGTTGCTGCTGGGCTGGGGATATGCCAGCCGGCGCGGCCGAAGCTTTCGACCATGACGTCGCGGCGATGACGGTAGATGCTACGCACCTCCTCGATACAGGAATCATCGCCGTTGAGCGCCGATGCCGCGGCGACCTGGATGGGTGTGAACGCACCATAATCGAGATAGGATTTGACTCGGGCCAATGCCGCGATCAGCCGCTCATTGCCCACGGCAAAACCCATGCGCCAGCCGGGCATGGAGAAGGTTTTCGACATGGACGTGAACTCGACGGTCACATCCATGGCGCCGGGCACTTCGAGCACCGAATGGGGCGGCTCGTCCTCGAAATATATCTCAGAATAAGCAAGATCGGAGAGGATAAAAATCTCGTTCTTGCGGCAGTACTCCACCACTTCCTTGTAGAAATCGAACGAGGCGACATAGGCCGTGGGGTTGGCCGGGTAGTTGAGAATCAGCGCGATCGGTTTGGGGATCGAATGACGCACGGCCCTGTCGAGCGAGCGCATGAAATCCTCGTTAGGGTCGGCAGGCATTGACCGCACGACCCCGCCCGACATGATGAAGCCGAACGAGTGGATGGGATAGGTCGGATTAGGCACCAGCACGACATCGCCCGGGGCGGTGATCGCCTGGGCCATGTTGGCAAAGCCTTCCTTGGAGCCAAGCGTTGCGACGACCTGCGTGTTGGGATCGAGCTTTACGCCGAACCGGCGCCCATAGTAGGAGGCCTGGGCCTTGCGCAGACCCGGAATGCCGCGCGAGGTCGAATAGCGGTGAGTGCGCGGGTCTTTGACCGTTTCCTTGAGCTTTTCAACGATATGGGTTGGCGTCGGCAAGTCGGGATTGCCCATACCCAGGTCGATAACGTCGACGCCTTCGGCGCGCGCCTTGGCCTTGATCGGGTTGATGTGCTCGAACACATAAGGCGGCAGGCGGCGGATGCGATGGAATTCTTCGCTCATTTTGTCCTCGATGGGATCGGGTTCGATCCCGTTGTGACCGATGCTGCGGCGCGAATAGGACGCGCGGCAAGCAAGGGCAATTATCTGGCTGTCATGGTGTTCAAAGTATGAACGGGCGTCCGCTTTTGTTAAGACCGGCCCGCGCCGTGGTCTTTACCGGCCCTGTCGCTCTTATGGAAAGAGCGGCAGAGCCTCGATAGCGGTCGCCTCGGGGTAGCCGAAGGCCACGTTGAAGTTCTGAATCGCCTGGCCGGCGCTTCCCTTCACCAGATTGTCGATAGCGGCAATGATGATAACCCGACCGGGAATGCGGTCGTCAAACACGTTGATGACGCAATAGTTTGAGCCGCGCACGTGGCCTGTGGAGGGAATTACGCCCTTTTCGGCCACACGGATAAAAGGCTCGCCTTCATAGGCATCACTCAGCGCCGCACGGACCTCGTCAGCATTCTTGGCACCATCGAGCCTTACGTGCGCGGTAATCAACTCGCCGCGGCTCATCGGGATCAGATGCGGAGTAAAATTGACGGCCACCTTCTTGCCGGCAACCAGTCCGATTTCCTGCTCGATCTCGGGCGCGTGACGATGCACGCCAACGCCATAGGGCGTCAGGCTCTCGCCGGCTTCGGCCAGAAGGGTATTCTGCTTGGGCGCCCTGCCCGCTCCGGTGACACCGGACTTGGCATCGATGATCATGTCATCGGTCGAAATCGCGCCGGATTTGACCAGCGGCAGAAGCGCCAGAAGCGTTGCTGTGGGATAGCAGCCCGGGCACGCGATGATCTTGGCGTCGCGGATGGCGTCGCGATTGTGCTCGGTCAGGCCGTACGCCGCTTTTTCCTGCAGATGAGGCGCAACATGATCTGCGCCATAGACCGGACCGTAGTCCTCGGCATTGCGGAAGCGGAAGTCGGCCCCCATATCGATGACACGCAGGGAGGAATTTTCTTGGGCGATTTTGGCAACAAGTTTCTGGCTCGTTCCGTGCGGAAGGCCACAGAACACCACGTCGATGCCCGAGAAATCCACGTCCTCGTTGGCCACAAGGTCGGGCAGTTCGGCCACGGCCAGATGCGGAAACACGGACGCCATCGGCTTACCGGCATGGGTGTTGGCGGTCAGCGCCACAAATTTGAGGCCCGGATGGCGTACGCCAAGTCGCAAAAGATCAGCTCCGGTATATCCGGAAGCACCAAGAAGTGCGGCTGTCTTAGGCGACTCCATCTGACTTGCCCTCGTTGTCCGATTGTGTAAATGAAACACGCGAGGGGTCGTCATAATGCTCTGTAACGACAATGTAAATGACCCAAGCGCCATTGGCGCACCCGCCGCGGCAGGGGTATTGAGGTGAAGATGACAAAGCGCATTGCGATGGCCACACTGGGCACGCAAGGTGACGTTCAACCTTATGTCGCCCTGGCACGATCCATGACCGCTCAAGGCTATTCGGTTGTCATCGGCACCACCGATGATTTCGAGTCCATGGTCACCGGATATGGCATCGAGTTTTGGAGCCTGGGCCCCTCGATGCAGGAATTCGTCAAGCAGAGCCAGTTTGAGCGCGCGATGAACCAGAACCTGCTGGTCAACGCCCCAGCCCTGCTCCGTCAGGGCCAGAAAATCGTGGATCGCGCCGCGCGTGCCGCTTGGGATATGGCCCAGGGCGCCGATTGCATTCTGCTCAATATGAACACGAGCTTTTCGATCGATATCGCCGAAGCGCTCGATATCCCGGCGATCGTCGCTGCGCTGCAGCCTCTTAATTCGACCAGCGAGTTTCCGCTCTGCATCTATTACGGGCCGACCTTCGGGAAAACCATCAACCGACTGACCTATTCGACGATGACGGTGCAGCAGATCTATTACAATCTGCCACGCAACAAGCTGCGCCGCGAGTTGATGGGGCTGGGACCGCGCAAAAACGGCGGGTTCTTCAAGGACACCGATGGCACTCCGCTGTGGACGCTGAATGCTTATTCAGAAGTTATTTCGCCACGTCCGCGCGACTGGCCGAAAACCTCGATCGTCACCGGTTACTGGATGCTGCCCGATAATTCCGGGTGGCAGCCCTCCCAAGAGTTCAAAGACTTTCTCGCCAAGGGTCCTCCGCCGATCTATGTAGGATTTGGGTCAATGCCCTGGGGCGCGGATCGAAATACCGACATCCTGCGCGAAGCGCTCAAATTCTGGAATGGCCGCGTGGTCGTGGGGCGAGGCTGGGGAGGCATCAAGCCAGATGACCTACCCTCGGACAAAGTCTATGTCATCGACAGGGCCCCACACGACCAACTTTTCAAATACGTGAAGGCCGTTGTCCATCATGGGGGAGCGGGAACGACTGCGTCGGGCCTGATACTCGGAAAGCCGACTTTCATCGTTCCGCAAATGGTCGATCAGCCCTATTGGGGCGGGCGCGTGCATGAGTTGGGTTGCGGCCCAAAGCCGGTTCGCCGCCGCAAGCTGACAGCCGAGGCGCTGGCCGATGCGTTGAGCCAGCTCGATTCCAACCCCGGCTTTGCCCGCAATGCCGAAAAGATAGGCGAGCAATTGCGTGCCGAAGATGGCACCGGCAAGGCGATCAAGGTCATCGAGCGGGTGATGGCCAACTACCAGCCGCGCAGCGCACGCAAGCTGGCGTAAAAAAAAGCCGACGGCGCCTCGATCGAGACTGAACCCGCCGGCCTGCTTGTCTTTGCTGATCAGGCGCGCAGCTTGTACCCGGTCCGGAATATCCAGGTAATGATGGCCAATGAGGCGGCCATGAAAACCAGCGTCATGCCCAGGCTGATCCCGACATCAACATCGGCCACCCCATAAAAGCTCCAGCGGAAACCGCTAACGAGATAGACCACGGGATTGAGCAGCGCGATATTCTGCCATGTCTCGGGCAGCATGGTGATCGAATAGAACGTGCCGCCCAGAAAAGCCAAAGGCGTGACGATGAGCAGCGGAATAAGCTGGAGCTTTTCGAACCCGTCCGCCCAGATACCGATGATAAAGCCGATCAGCGAGAAGGTGACAGCGGTCAAGACCATGAAGGTCACCATCCAGATCGGGTGCTGGATCTGAAGATCCACAAAGAAGCTGGCCGTCAAAAGAATGATGAGCGCCAAGATCACCGACTTCGTCGCCGCTGCCCCGACAAAGGCAATCACCGTTTCCACATGGGAGATCGGAGCAGTCAGGATTTCATAGACCGTGCCGGCAAATTTGGGAAAATAGATTCCAAAGGATGCGTTCGAGAGCGATTGCTGCAGCAGCGACAGCATGATCAGTCCCGGCACGATGAAGGCGGCGTAGCTGACACCTTCAACCGATTCGATGCGCGAGCCGATGGCTGCCCCAAACACGACGAAATAGAGCGATGTGGAAACGACGGGCGAAATGATCGATTGGGTGACTGTGCGCCACCAGCGCGCCATCTCGAAGATATAAATGGCCTTGATCGCGTAATAGTTCATGTCCGGTCCCTCAAAAGGCCAATGAAGATTTCCTCGAGCGACGACTGATGGGTCGACAGATCCTTGATACTGATGCCTTCTGCGTTAAGCGCACCGATCAGGGTTGCGATGCCGGTACGATCGGCCTGGCTGTCATAGCTGTAGCGCAACTCCTCGCCATCATCGGAAAGCTTGAGCCCGAGATCGGTTAGCGATTGCGGCAAGGCCTTAAGCGGCTCCTGCAACTGCACGGCAAGGTCTTTCTTGCCGAGCTGGCGCATGAGTTCGGTCTTTTCCTCGACCAGAATGATCTCGCCATTCGAGATGACCCCGATCCGGTCGGCCATTTCCTCGGCTTCTTCGATATAGTGGGTAGTAAGAATGATAGTGACGCCGTTTTCACGCAGTTCGCGCACAACGTTCCACATGTCGCGCCGGAGCTCGACGTCGACACCCGCCGTGGGCTCGTCGAGAAACAGGATTTTCGGTTCGTGGCTGAGGGCCTTGGCGATCAACACGCGCCGCTTCATGCCGCCCGAAAGCGTAATCAGCTTGTCGTTGCGTTTATCCCAGAGCGAAAGGTCACGCAGAATCTTTTCAATCACCTTATCGTTTCGCGGCTTTCCGAACAGGCCCCGGGTGAACGAGACGGTGGCCCATACGGTCTCGAAGCGATCCGCGCTCAACTCTTGGGGCACCATGCCAATCATGGCTCGTGTCTTGCGGAATTCAGTGACGACGTCATGTCCGCCGACCAGAATCTGCCCGTCGGTGGGCCGGACCATGCCGCATATCGTGCCGATCAGCGTGGTCTTTCCCGCACCATTGGGGCCGAGCAACGCGAAAATTTCGCCCACCCTGATGTCAAGATTGATGTCTTTGAGGGCTTGAAAGCCCGTATCATAGATCTTGTTAAGACCCATGACCGCAACCGCGGGTTCTGCGGTCGTTATTTGCATGTTCATGGAAATTCGCCCTCCGGCCAGAGGTGCCTATATAAGATGCAATCGGTCGATGACCAGCCCCGTAGCAACAAAAAAGGCCCGCCGGAAGCGGGCCTTTCCAAAAACCGGGAAGCGATGGATTAACGCTTGGAGAACTGGAAGGAGCGACGGGCCTTGGCCTTGCCGTACTTCTTGCGTTCAACCACGCGGCTGTCGCGGGTCAGGAAACCACCCTTCTTGAGGACCGGTCGAAGCTCGGGCTCGTAGTGGGTCAGCGCCTGGGACAGACCGTGACGGATGGCGCCGGCCTGGCCGGACAGACCACCACCAGCGACAGTGGCGATCACGTCATACTGGTCCACTCGCTCGGTCGCCACGATGGGCTGCTGCAGGATCATCTGCAGAACCGGACGGGCAAAATAGGCAGTGAATTCCTTGCCGTTGACGGTGATCTTGCCCGAACCGGGCTTGACCCACACGCGGGCAACGGCGTCCTTACGCTTGCCAGTGGCATAAGCGCGGCCATAGCTGTCGAGCTTCTGGGTATAAACCGGTGCCGCTTCGACATTGGAGTCGGTAGCCGTGCCGAGGTCTTCGAGGGAGTTGATGGTCTCGGACATATTACTTCACCCTCACATTCTTGGTGTTGAGCGCGGCAACATCGAGAGTTTCGGGCTGCTGGGCTTCATGGGGATGCTCGGCACCGGCGTAAACGCGCAGGTTCTTGAGCTGGGCACGGGTCAGCGGGCCGCCCGGCATCATACGGCGCACGGCGTTTTCAACGACGCGCTCAGGGAAACGGCCCTCAAGCAGTTCGCGCATGGTGCGATCCTTGATGCCGCCGGGATAGCCGGTGTGCCAGTAGAAGCGCTTGTCATCGAGCTTCTTGCCGGTGAACTTCACCTTGTCGGCATTGATGACAATAACATTGTCGCCCATGTCCTGATTGGGAGTGAAAGTCGGCAGGTGCTTGCCGCGCAGACGGGTGGCGATGACCGCAGCGAGACGGCCCACGACCAGGCCTTCCGCGTCGATCAAAACCCACTTCTTGTCGATCTCGCCAGCCTTGGCCGAGTAGGTTTTCATTGTTCTTGATCCTTTTGGATATCTCTTACGAGACAAGGCCGCCGAAGCCGACGGCCCTTCCCCGGCCAGACTTGCGAATGGCCATTTCGACGCGGGTGATACAGGCGGCCGCAAAGGTCGTCAAGTACAAAGTGATTTCTATTTTATAACAATGACTTACATTTGCGGTATAATTTTACCGCACAGAAATCCTATGCATATCAGAGAGATAGGCGATTACCATCGCGACCAGTGTGAAAGCCAGCGCCTGATGAACGAGCGCGATGGGAATATTGACCACCGACAACAGCGTCGTGATCCCCACTGCAACCTGCAACACGACAAGCATCGCAATGCGCGGCAACCAGGCGTGAACGCCTGCAAGGTCGGACCTTTTGCGGCCACGCCACCACAGGACAAGCGCGTAGACGGTGATGAGGTAAGCAAGGTTCCGGTGGTTGAACTGCACAGTGAGGATATTCTCGAAGATGTTGCGCCAGGCCGGGTCGAGGGTGAACAGCCCTTCAGGCACGATCACACCGTCGATCAGTGGCCAGGTGTTGTAGATAAATCCGGCATCGAGACCGGCAACGAGCGCCCCTGCCCCGATCTGGATAAACAGCAACGCAACCAATACCCAATTGGCAACAAGCCATCCGCGTGATGGCGCTGCGCCCCGTGCAGGAGGCTCGAGCGTTCTCGCCACCCAGACGAGCGCCATCATCAAAACGCTGGCCGCGCATAGATGAGCGGCGAGGCGGTATTGGGAAACCGAGGTCAGCTCTGAAAGACCCGAGGACACCATCCACCAGCCCAGAAACCCCTGGAAAGCGCCGGCAACAAACAGACCCGCCATCGGCCAGACGAGACTTTTGGGTATGCGGCGCTGGACAAGGAAGATCACAAAGGGAACGGCGAAAGCGAAACCGAGCATGCGCGCAAGGAAGCGATGCCCCCATTCCCACCAGAAGATCAACTTGAATTCATCGACGCCCATCCAACTTTCGACCAGACGGTACTGCGGAATCTGCTGATACGCCTCGAATTCGGCCTGCCAGTCAGCGGCGGAAAGCGGCGGGATGATACCGGAAATAGGCTTCCAGCTGGTGATCGACAAACCGGATTCGGTCAACCGCGTACCCCCGCCCACCACCACGATCAGCAAAACGAACGCCGCCAGGCAATAGAGCCAGATGCGGACGGGCCGAATGCGGTCGTAATCGAGCGATGCGGAACCAGCTGAAGCGATGGCAGACACAGTGAGCGTACCGGAGTTGTCAATCCTGCCCGAAGTGCTAATGGGATGTCCGGCGGATGGCAATGATAACAAACGCCGCAGTATGGAGACACCAATGACCCAGCGCCAGCGCAAAGCCATCGGCATAGGACTGACCCTTTTGACGCTTGTCGTGTGGACGGCGCTGGGCCTGTGGATTTACGAACTGTGGCTGGTGGGCGCACACAACCTCGTGCACCTTGGCTTTTTCGTTCTGTTCGGTCTCGCATGGGTGTTTCCTGCAATGGTCGTGATACGCTGGATGCAGCGTCCCGACACCTGACCTTATTCCACATCGAGCCGACGACCGCGCCGCATCAGGGTGAACACTTCGGCGGTCAGGAACACGTCAATGAATCGCTGTTTCTGAAACAATCCATTGAGCGACACGCGAGGCAGCGCGTTGAGGTGGGCGGCGTGTTCGGCGTAGAGGCCGCCCGGGCGCGTGGTCACGGCAGTGGCAAATCCAAGGTCGGTCGCGGCGGCAAACTCGCGCGGCCCGGCGGCGGCAACGCCGCCGATGGGATAGGACAGATGGCGAGGTCGCGTGCCGAACTGGGCTTCGAGCACATTGGCCGATTGCTCAATCTCGGCCCGCATCTGGTTCTCGTCAAGCTTTGAAAGCTCGTAATGATGGACTGTGTGCGCGCCGATAGTGCAGAGCGGCTCGTCGGTGAACGTCCTGAGCTCGGACCAATCCATAATGAGACCGCGGCAGTGCGCCCCCAGGTCGAGGCCATAGCGCTGCGCCAGCGTCCTGATCGACGCCTCGCGCTGAGGTTCGGGCATTTTGCGGTAGCGCTGGTAGATGTGAGCAAAAGTGGTATTCTTTTGCTCCAATGTTCCCGCATCGCCGTAGTGCGGTCCCTCGGGCATCTCAACGACAACGACGTCATTGGCGGCAATGATATCCTCAAGCGCCTGCCACCAGACCAGCCCCACCCCATCGATCAGACCGGTCGGGATATAGAGGGTGAAGGGAGCCGCATGCTTGCGCAGGATTGGCAAGGCGTGGACGAGATTGTCGCGATAGCCGTCGTCAAAAGTGAGAACGATGAAGGGTTTGGCATCCTCGCTCGCGATGCGCCTTGTAGCCTCGTCGAGATCGACGATATCGAAACCGGCCTCTCGCGCACGCACGATGACAGCTTCGAGAAAGTCGGGCCGGATCTGCAGGATGGAGTTGGGCGAAAATGCTGCCGGGGCATCGGGCAAAACCCTGTGCAGGGTAAAGATGAGCCCGCGCGCCGCCGAAAACCGCCGCAGTCCGGCCGCAATCCCCGGTAGTGCCAATGCCTCAAAGGCAGCCCTGTAAACTCCGTAACGGGGCACCTGGTTCGCTCAGGCGACTTCGGACTGCGCTTCGGCAGTCGCAATGATGCGGACATCGGAGAAGCCGAGCGCGCCGATTTCCCTGGCGGCAGCACTGTTGCTGGCCCCTATCGAGGAGAGCAGGACACATTTGCCCTCAACGCCGGCAAAGAGCGGCAGGCTCGAGGTCATGCCGACCCGGCCCGTCACAACAACGATAACCTCATAGATATCTGACAGTGCATCAACCAGGGTAGCAACGCGTTCGGTGTTGCGGTTGAGCCGGGTTCCTTGTCCCCAGGGCACGAAGGCAAATCGGTCGTCAGCACCCCGGTGCACGACATCTCCGAAGTCGGCGCCTTCCGCGCATAGATCGGTGAGCCCCATCTCTATGCCCTGCTGACCACTCGCCGCATCGATTTCCGCTACACTCTGGCCGTTTTCCACCACCGCGGCCGTGAGCCGCTCGGCAAAGGCAAGGCTTTCCTCGTCGTCGCGGTCGGACGCAACAATGACCAACCTGTCGAGCCGCGCCAGGACGCTGGCGGCGAGCGCTTCGATTTCGGTGTCGATAAGGTCCGCTGGAGGCCGATGACCGATTATCGCCAACGGAGGTGAAGATGCCGGCTTGGCCGCCTCGTCTGCCAAAGCCGGTGTGCCCGCGGCATTCTTTTCTTCGCTGATCTCGGAGCTGACTTTGCGCACCGTCCGTTCGACCAGCGCGCGGCCCGACAAGAGCTCAGAGAAAATAACAGCGCCAGTCTGCAGGAGAACCGAAGCAACGCCGACCGCAAGGAGCACCAGGCTTGACTTCGGCGATGCGGGCGAAGATGCCGGCACAGCTTCACTGACGATGCGCACGTCGGGCAGCGCCGAACTCATGTCAGACCGCGCCGACGCCTCGGTGAAGCGCAGCAGATAGGCGTTGAGCAGTTCGCGCTGCGCAGCTGCCTCGCGTTCGAGCTCGGCGAGGCCGACACCTTCGATGGTATCGGCACCAGCGGTCACTTTGACCCGATCGAGTTCAGCGCGGAGGGACTGCTCAAGATCGGCCTCGATTTGAGCCTGAGCTTCCAGGGCTTGGGCGACCCGGCGCCCTTCGCTGGCAATCTGGGAATTGATTTCGGCGATCTGGGCGTCGAGCGCGCGGATCGTGGGATGGCTGGGCAGGAATGTTGCCGCTTGCTGGGCGCGCTCTCCCTGCAGGCGCGCCAGTTCCTGGCTAAGCTGCTGCACGACAGAAGAAGCCTGCACATCAGAGACCCCGCCAACCGACTGCCCGGATTCAAGCAGGCTCCGGATCAGTTGAGCTCGTGACTGGGCTGCATTGCGCCGCTCGTTGGCTGCGGTGATCTGTGACGAAAAATTGGAGAGCTGCTGATTGGTCAGGCTCTCGTTGTTGGACCCCGTAAACAAATCATTCTGAACTCGGTAATCGGCGATGGCCCGCTCCGCAGCGACAACGCTTTGGCGCAACCGGTCGATTTCCTGTTGCAGCCACGCTGTCGCGTCGACCGTATCGGATATCTGCTGGCCAGCCCGCCTCTGGACGTGGGCCCGAACGATGGCATTGGCGACCCTGGCCGCCAATTCAGGATCGGTGTGGCGATAGGCCACCGAAATCAGCCGGGAGCTGCGTTCTTGCGTCACGACAAGGTTTTCAGCGATTTCGCCAATGATCCTGTTGTCGCTCCACCCCTCGAAGGCTGACTCGTCGCCGAGCGCCGCAGTCTCCACGGCAGCAAGGATCGTGTCCCGCGACTTGATCAATTCGATCTGGCTCGAAACGGTCGCGATGTCGATATAATAGGTTTCAGCACTCTGATTGCTCGCGGCGCTTGTATAGGCCGTACTGCGTGGCTCGACGAGAAGTTCGGCCCGGGATTCATAGAGCCTGGGCACAAACTGCAAAACCACATAAGCGGCCGCCAGCAGCAGCACGGTCACAAACCCGATGCGAAGCAGCTTTGAGAACACCGCTTTGAGAATGACGCCAGCGTCTATGCTTTCCTCGGACCTATCTGCCCCGGATGCGGAATCGCTCATTTGGTCGCCCTTCGTTCGTCACGCGCTTATCGCCCCGACATGGTAAGCATTCGGTTAAGCCCCCTTTTCGCCCGGCTCGCGCTAAGAGCTTTTTAACCATGACGTGGGAGACGTAAGCTCACTGCATGAAACGGGACGGATATGATGGGTCGGCTGCGCCTAGCCTTGCTTTTGTTGCCGCTTTTTTTGGGCGCGTGCGCACATAGCGGACGCCCGGCCACCTATCTGGTCGAACAGAGCGGGCCTTATTTGCTCGACAGCGGCGATGTACTGCGGGTCAGCGTTTACGGCGATGCCAACCTCACCAACACCTACCGGGTCGACGATTCCGGCGCCATCGCCATGCCGCTGGTGGGCGCGGTGCAGGCCCGCGGCGCAACCACCGAAGCGCTGTCGCGCAAGGTCGCATCGGCTCTGGCTGCCGGCTATATGCGAAACCCCAACGTTGCCGTGGAAGTTGCTGAATACAGGCCCTTTTTCATCCAGGGTGCAGTCGGTTCTTCCGGGCAATACTCCTATTCCTACGGCATGACGGTGCGGGCCGCGATCAGTGCTGCGGGCGGCTTTACCGATACGGCAAACCGCAACACCGCAACAATTTACCGCCGCCAGGGCAACGAGATGGTCAAAGGGAGCGTCGAACTCGACTTCCCGATCCTGCCGGGCGATACCATCGTTATCGCAGAACGCTGGATCTGAGCTGTGGCCAACAACAGCCTGCGCATTCTGCAGGTCATGCGCGCTCCGGTCGGCGGCCTCTTCCGCCATGTTGCCGATCTCACGCGCACCCTTGCAGAACGGGGACACGAGATCGGCATCGTGGTGGATGAAAGTGGCGATGCGCAATCCGACGCCAAGCTGGCGACCATCGCGCCGTTCGCCGCACTGGGCATCCATCGCTTCTCCATCCCGCGCCTGCTGGGGCCGCAGGACATCACGACCCCCTACAAGATTCGTGCACTGGCCAAGTCATTGCGGGCCGACATCCTGCACGGGCACGGCGCCAAGGGCGGCTTTGGCGCCAGGCTGGCGCGTATAGGTCGAAAGCAGGCCCGCGCGGTCTACACGCCGCATGGGGGTGCGCTGCATTTCGATCCGCGCTCGCTGTCGGGTGGCGCGTTCATGACTATCGAACGCACGCTCTTGCGGCTGACGGATGCGCTGATCTTTGAAAGCCGCTATGCGCAGACGACCTTTGCCTCCCATGTCAGTCCGCCACACGGGCGACAGGAGGTGATCCACAACGGATTAGCCGAGGCCGAGTTCATCCCCATAAATCCCAATCCCGATGCTGCAGATTTTGCCTTTGTCGGTGAATTGCGGACTCTCAAGGGCATCGATCTGATCGTTGAGGCCTTGGCACCGCTCAAGGCACCAGATGGTCGCCCCGCCAGTATCATCATGGCTGGCGACGGCCCTGACGCTGCAGCTTTGCGTGATCGCATCGGCCAAATGGGACTAACCGATCGCGTCAGGTTGGCCGGCATTCGTCCCGCGCGGGAGATTTTCGCAAGCGGACGGTGCGTTCTGGTCCCCTCTCGTGCCGAGTCGCTGCCCTACGTTGTGATGGAAGCGGCGGCGGCTGGCAGGCCGGTCATCGCCACCGATGTTGGGGGGATCGGAGAAATTTTCGGCCCGACGTCGCAAAGCCTGATTGCGCCCGAGGATTCCGCGCCCCTCAAAGATGCCATGGCGGCGTTTCTTGCCGACCCGGCCTCTTTTGAGTCCGAAGCAGAGGCGCGCCGTGAATTCGTCCATTCGCGCTTCTCGCTGACCCGCATGGTCGACGAGATCGAGGCTCTCTACCAGTCGCTAACCATTTGACCAATTGCCGAGGGCGGTTTTAACGCCTTTTCACCATCGGCACCTCATAGTCCCGCGCACGAATTCATGACAATCAGTGCGAGGCCAACCCGTGTTCAGGGTCGATCCCAAAGAAGCCGTACTCAGCCACATATCCGCGAGCACCGGAACCATGGGGACGCTTGGCGCGGATGCGGAGGCGGCCGTGCAGGCCCCCGTCTCGCCAACGCTTTCGCATAAACTGGTCTCCGGCTTTGCTCAGCTGATCGAAGCCGTGCTGCTTTTGACGCTCGGATTGGGTATTTATCTGTTTTATCTCGGCGGGATCGATCCGGTGCTTTATGTGCCGCTTTCGCTCGGCATCGTGGCAGCGGCAAACATCGCCTTCAACGTTGCCCGCACCCACCGCATTGCGGCCTACAGGACGCTTTTCAAGCAAATCCTGCGTGTTTTGGGGGGCTGGACTGGTGTCTTCCTGCTTGTCGTCGCCGGCCTTTTCGCCTTCAAGGCGGGCGATCTGGTTTCGCGAATCTGGCTTGGCAGTTGGGCATTATCGGGCGGGGTCGCGCTGGTCTTCTATCGCCTGACACTACGGGCGCTGGTCCTTGACTGGTCCACCAAGGGCCGCCTGCGGCGGCGCACTGTGATCGTCGGCGGAGGCCCCGCGGCCGAAGCTCTTATCGGGGCAATCGAAAAAAGCGCGACCAGCGATATCGACCTCATAGGTCTGTTCGACGACCGCTATGACGAACGCTCTCCCGAGGCGGTCGCCGGGGTAAAAAAGCTCGGCAAGGTTGCCGATCTTGTTGAGTTCGCGCGCCGCGCCCGCATCGATCTGGTCATCGTTTCGATGCCTCTGTCGGCCGAATCCCGCCTGCTCGAAATGCTGGGCCAACTGTGGGTGCTCCCGGTCGATATCCGGCTCAGCGCCCATATGAGCAAGCTGCGCTTTACCGACAAGACCTATTCCTATGTCGGCGATCTCCCGGTCTTCGAGATGGCCGACCGGCCGATTTCGGACTGGAATCTTGTTTTCAAATGGGTGTTTGACAAGCTCGTCGCGCTGTTCGCGCTCGTCGTGCTCTCGCCCGTGATGATCGGGACGGCCATCGCTGTCAAAGCGACGAGCAAGGGGCCGGTTCTTTTCAAACAGAACCGTCACGGCTTCAATAACGAGTTGATCGCAGTCTATAAATTCCGGTCAATGTACACCGACATGAGCGACGCCAAAGCGTCAACGCTCGTCACACGCAACGATCCGCGCGTTACCCCGGTCGGACGGATAATTCGCAAGACGTCCATCGACGAACTGCCGCAGCTCTTCAACGTCCTCAAGGGAGAGCTTTCCATCGTGGGCCCGCGCCCCCATGCGCTGGAGGCGAAAGCCGCCAACCGGCTTTATCACGATGCAGTCCATGGCTATTTTGCGCGACACAAGGTTAAGCCCGGCATCACCGGGTGGGCGCAAATCAACGGTTGGCGCGGCGAAACCGATACGGTCGACAAGCTGATGGCCCGCGTCGATCACGACCTTTATTACATCGAGAACTGGTCCATCCTGCTCGACCTCTACATCCTTGTGATGACACCAATTTCTCTGTTCACCAAGAACGAGAACGCGTTTTGACCCTCGCCCTGCCCGCTCCAACCGCGCTTGCGCAGTCCGAGCGTGGCCGGGCGTGGCTCGGCGCGAGCGCCAGAAAGGCGCTGGGGCTGATCGTCGGCATATGGATTTTTTCAGGAGGGTTCGTGATCGTCGAACCATCACCCTATGAGGTGATGTTTCTGCTTGCCTTTGCCGTAGCGCTGGCCGGCGGGCTGCAGCTACGGCGCCAGACATTGCCCCTGCTGTTCATAGTCGTTGCTTTTGCGCCGTTTGCTCTGATCTCGCCATTTTTCATGGTCTACCAGGGCGTGCTTGATGGATTGATCTTCAATCTCGTTACGATCTTTCTACTGATCACAAGCTATTTCGTCGCCAACTTTGTGGCTCAGGCGCCCCATACCAATATGCGACTGATCGCCAAGGCCTATGTTGCCATTGCGCTGATCGCGTCCGTTGTCGGAACTTTGGCCTATATGGGCTTTTTGCCGGGTGAGGATGTGTTCCTGCGGTTTGGTCGTGCCAAGGCGTTTTTTAACGACCCCAACGTTTATGGCCCCTTCCTCATTCTTCCAGCGATGTTTGTTTTGCAGCGAGTACTGCTAACAAGCGGGCGCTCCTCCCTTTGGAACGGCGCTGCTTATCTCGTCATCTTTGTGGGCGTTTTCGTGAGCTTTTCGCGCGGCGCATGGGGCCATCTGGCCGCTTCTTCCCTTCTGACCTTCGCCATGGTGTTTTTCCTTGAGGCGTCGGCGCGGGAAAAAGTGCGCCTGCTGTTGATCGCCATCGGCGGGCTGATGATGTTGGCCGCCGCCATGGCGGTGCTCCTGTCGATCCCGGTGGTCTCTGAGCTTTTCGCCCAGCGATTTTCCCTTACCCAGAGTTATGACACCGGCGAGTTGGGCCGTTTCGGGCGCATCTGGTACACGATCGATGTGGTCCTGACCCATCCCTGGGGTATAGGTCCGCTGGAATACGGATTTCTGCGCATCACCGAGCAGCCGCACAACACTTATCTCAATGTCGCTTTGACGTATGGCTGGGGCGGCGCAATCATCTATTACCTTCTTGTCGGATCGACCCTGGTGGCCGGCAGCAAGGCACTGGTCCATCGCGCCCACCGCCCACTCCTGATTCCGGTGTTTGCCACGTTTGTGCCGATGATCGCCCTATCGGGAATCATCGATACCGATCACTGGAGACACTGGTTCCTGGTAACAGGACTGGTGTGGGGTATTTGCGCTGCGGCGCCTCACACTGAACGGCGAGAGCGCCAACTGCCTTAAAATATCTTTCGGACCAGCCACAGCACGGCAAGAATTCCGGTTATGGCCACCAATAGCCAGAACAGGCCCAAAACGACGACTGCGCCGAGCAGCGCTCCCAGCGAATCCCAAAAGCCCACGGTGCCGATCAGAATGGCCACCAGCACGATCAAAAGTATCGGCATAAAAAATCCCCTGTTTGAATTGAGAAGAAACGGCGCAGGTGGAAACGCGTTCCACATAACCGTTTTTTGGCCATCGTACCCCTTGCGCTAAGGAGCGCTATTATATAGGTGAAAGGCCAATCGGGGCGTAGCGCAGCCTGGTAGCGCATTTGTCTGGGGGACAAAGGGTCGTCGGTTCAAATCCGGCCGCTCCGACCATCTGAACCGTTGCTATCCTGGGCTTTTCGGCGTTTTTGTCGGAAATGCTCGGGATAGAACGAAACGGAAAGATCGGCACCTTGTGGTGCCATGCGGGACGGAAAGTCCCACGAAAATTCCCACCGAAGTTATCGATTCGTTCTCAATGCCGATTCCCTCCCGCTTTTGATAGTGGTATGGTGGGACAGAGGCGTTAAGGACGAGAAGTTGATCGGGAGCCACGTCCGACCGATCCGCCTCTATCAGTTTCGACCGAAAGGTCACGAGTTTGGGGTACGCGCTTGAAGCGTGGTAACCGGTGAGATCGGCCCCATCAAAGACATGACCGACATTCTGTTCCCGCCTACCCCTTCGGCCCCTTCCAAACCTCAAGAACACGGACGATAGCGCCGAATATCCACCACGATATGGCAGAGGTCAGGACGATGGCGGCGAAATCGTTGTCCCAGTTGCGAGGCCATTGCAGCCATTCGGCAAGCTGCGGGTGAAAGATCATTCCCGAGGGGATCGATAGTCCAAGCCGCCGCAGCGCCCCGCTAATAGTCTTTGGAGGCTGGAAGGTTAGCGCCAATGCGGCACCAAGTACAGCCCCGCCGAATTTAACGGCGATCGTTGCGACGGCTTCTGGAATCATTCCGCTGGCGCCCAAAACGGAGGATGCGTTCTTTTCTGACGTACAAGACGCACAAGAGGGCGAAGAGGGCGCCAAGCACTATCACGAAGACCATCATGTCCGAGCCGCTGCATAAGTCCCGCCCCGCCGATTGTCAGGGCCACGAGGATGTTCAGGAGTTCTAGGGAGACGCCGTAAATGAGCGGGTCAACCACGGGGGCGAGTTGATGAACACTGGCAAGGAAAATCAGGTGGATCAGCACAAAGGTCTGATAGAAACGCCACACCAGCATTTCCCACATGTGCCGACCGAAAGCATAAATCAAAAGACAGACCCCGCCATCAACGAGGGCAGAGACAAAGGCGGCATTGCCGAAGCCATGCCGAACATAGAGCGCTGTTGAAAGCGCCACAACGGCGGAAACGGCAAGCCAGGATAGAGCCCGCGTATCCCTGCCGACTGCGATAGCGGCAAGGCCGTAGGCGCCGAGAATAAGCATGTCGATATGGCTCATCGTCCGCTCCCGCTTCTCGGCTGCGGCAAGTCAATTCCTTCCTCTTGCGCCCGCATGGTCAAATGGCGATGGAACGAGAACACAGCGGCCTCGACACTGGCAACGTCGCCGGCCAGTTCTTTGGCCTGTGCGCCGAGGTGAGCCGATTCCAGATAGCCGATCTTCTGGCCCTCATGGACGGCTTGAAATACCTTGGGGAGGCGGGAGAGATTGGACTGGATTTTGCGCAGATCGCTCTCGACCTCTCCGAGGATCGTTGCGCCTTCATTGACTGCTTTTTCAACTGACATGGTTTGCGTCCCTGTTTGAGATTATGGTGCCCAGTCGCACAGACGTTCGCCTGTGAGATTGTGGGCAACGATTTGGCGTTTGGTGAAATCGTCAACCTGATCGGTGACGGCTGGGCGGATCGGGGATGCGACCTGACAGAAGTTACCGCTTGCCGTTGCGCACCCAGCGATTGAACTGGCTATCAAGATCATCATTGCCCATTTTGACAACATCATCGTCCACGTCCTTTCTGACCTTTGCGGCCTTGGCGTTCTGTTCTGCGGTCTTGGTGCGTTCGAGCTTCTTGCCGTCGCCCTGCCCCTTGAAATAGGCCACGACGATGCCGACGAGGATGCCGCCCGCGCCCAAGAGCCAGGGGCCAAGTTCGGAAAGGATGAACGACCACATCACATCAGCACCACGTTGGGGTCCCGCTCTACGGTGATCCCGCCCGATGACGTGACATAGAACGGAGGAACATACGGGCGACCGGTTTCCGGCACCCACTGGTGTTGCTCACGATACCCGCTTGGTGCCCAAGGCTGGATACCGATGACAACGCCCTGATGATCGCTCGGGCAGGTTTCAACGTGCGGGGCATGATAACGCTGGCACGAGGGGCAGAACCATGCTTGGGGGTTGCTCATGAGCGGTTACTCCAGATCCGATGCGCGGCGGCGGCGCAGGTATTCCGTGGCGATCCCGTTGATAACGAGAAAGGCCGGGAACCACTCGGCGGGCAGGATGGGCGCGATCACGGACGGGTCAACGTAAGTGACGATCCCGGCGATCGCGCCAGCGGCCATTTGCAGGCGAGCCCAGAACAGGGTTTCGCTGTGCTTGAAAAAGCGTTTGATTGAATTCCACATTTTACCAGATTCCTGATAGTTTGGAGATGACGCCAGCAATGGCCAGCATGATGAGCCCCACGAGGCCAGCAATGCCCTTGGGGGATTTCTCGGGGGCGGCAGGCGAAAGGGTCGGGACTTCGACCGGCGCGTCAGGCTGGGGCGGCTGGTCGATGGTGACAGGCGGCGTCTTGGCAAACGCCTTGCGCAGTTCTGCCGAAACGTCGATGCGCTTGGCGCTGGACCAGTCAGGCGACATGTTTGACCGAACGCGGGTATATTCCGTCATAGTCCCGTTGTTGGACCATTTGCCGTCGAAGAACAGGTCGCGCTCTTTCTCGCGACGGCCTCTGATCTCTGGCGGCGTGACCCAGTTCATGATAGCCTTGCGGGCCTCGGCAATCTTGCCCTGCTTCCACAGTTTCACCCACGACGCCCGCTCGATTGCGCCAGTGTTCCAGTGAAACGACAGGGCGGCGGCAAATTGAGCCTTGGTCAGATCGTGGCCAGCAAAGGCGCGATAGACCCCGGCGGCATAGTTCTTGAGCGCCCAAGCATAGATGTTCATGCAATGCTGAAGCGGCGCGGGATTGCCGATATAGCGCTCGACATTGTGGCCGGTCGCGTTGGTCATACCCACGCACCACGTCAGCTTGTTCACGGAGTCCTTGTAGGTTTGCCGAATGATCGCTTCATGGGACGCAACCTCAAGCGCCACGTCCGCGTCGACCGCAGGATGGTTCATTGGTTCTCACCTTTTTGGAATTGGCGGATCGAACGAGCCTTAATGGCCGTTTACCCATGCCCGTTGACAATGTGATACGCTTGTCCCCATATGAGAGGACCTGAGTGAGCCCCTCAGGAGAGACCCGAAATGACCGATGCACCAATTAAAGTCACAGTGACGTTTGAACGTCGCGAGGATGGCGGCCTGCGCGTTTGGAGCGATGACCTGCCCGGCCTCGTGCTGTCGCATTGCGATATCGATGCCGTTCTTGCCGATGTGGTCGAAGCCATCGGAGCGATTGTTTCTGACCGTATCGGTTCGCCTGTAGAGGTCCAGCCGCTTCGCAACATCCGCGAGGCGCTTGAAGATCACGGCGTTGTCGACCCCATGCCTGCGCTTCCCGGTATCCGGGAATATGTGGCGTACCACGCTCACTGATCATTGATACCGGGTCGCTTCCTACCGAGGGGCCAGTGGGAAGCGAAGCTGCGCCGATGGGGCTGTTTGCCTCTTGAGGGCAAAGGACCGCTAAACACCGCTGAGTGGTGGCGCGGCGCCCCGCCCGATCGCATGCTCTTTACCGTCCCCGTCGAGCCTGACGGCTCATGTGACTATTGGGCGATCTATCGTTTATGCCAAGATCTTGGACGGCATCCCCATGAGGCGGGGCCGGACAACTGATCCTCCCCATTGTTTCACCTATCGATGTTTGATGATTAGATCAGAGTGTGCAGGTGCCAACGTCGCCCTGCGCATGGCGGCGCCCCGTTCCAACGAAGTTCATTGGTTCACCTGTTGATGGATGTGAAAAAGCCGCCCGGAGGCGGGGGCCGGATCAGCGCAGCGCCCAGAGCTTCAGGCTTGCGAATGAGATGAGCGGCCACAGAGCGGCAAAGATCAGAGCGGCAAGCTCAACCCTAACGCCAGCGCCGACCAAGGCGCCAACAAAAAGACTGTTCAGCACGAGGCCCGCCGCAACAACGGCGAGAAACCGCCATGAAGCTTGGCCGTGCGTTCTTTTCGTCGCAAAGGACCAATAAAAGTTGAGCAAGTAGTTCGCGAGGGTTGCCACGGCGTAGGCCGCTGCATTAGCAACAACTTCCGGCATGGAGGACGCATGGACGAGCATCGACAGCAACCCGATATAGATCACGACCGAACCGACCCCGGTAATCCCGTAGCGCACGATCTGCCAGAAAAGGGCGCGGCTCAGCACGTGCGCATCTCCAAGGTCACTGTCGTCCTTCCTCTGCACAATGAAGCCGAAAACATCAAGGCAGTTTCCTTGGAACTGGTGGAGGCGCTGACTGGCGCGGGCTTTCTGCCACGCATCCTCTTGGTGGATGATGGCAGCACAGATCAATCGCTTGAAGTGGCAGCAGGTCTTTCCGCGCTCTACCCTGAAATCTCCTACGTGTCCTTCTCTCGCAACTTCGGCAAAGAGGCCGCCATTATGGCAGGCCTGCACGAAGCCGGAGAAGATTTTGACGTAGTTGCCTATATGGACAGCGACGGCCAGCACGACCCGGCTGACTTGGTGACAATGCTCAAAGTCGCCGACGAGACTGGCGCGGATTTGGTATGCGGCGCCCGTACCGACCGTGATTATCAAACGGCCACCCAACGCTGGATGACCCGGCGGTTCTACGGTCTATTCCACGCGCTGACCGACCACCAAATTGAGGAGGGCGTGGGGGATTTCAACGTCTTGCGCCCCAAAGTCGTCTCCGCGCTCCGATCCTTGCGTGAAGAGCATCCTTTTATGAAGGGGCTAATCGCTTGGGTAGGCTTCAAGAGAGAAATTGTCGCTATTCGGATACGCCCGAGGGCCGGCGGCGCGCCAAAATCATCCACAGCCAAAATGATTCGGCTGGCAATGAGCGCGTTCCTCTCTTTTAGCTCGTGGCCTTTGCGCGCCTGGTCAGTTATCGGGATGGCGTCCGCCGCATTGGCGCTGACCTACCTAGTTGTAGTGATCGTAGAAACCACAGTTTTTGGTCGGGACATCCCAGGTTATGCCACTACGGTCGTTTTGGTGCTCGGTCTGGGCGGCTTGCAACTATTCTCCATCGGCATCTTGGGGGAGTACGTGGCGCGCATCTATGATGCCAGCAAGAAACGCCCCACCTATCTCGTGTCTAAGCGCTCGGAAGATTGAGAAAAAAAAATGATTCACGCGCTTGGTATCTTCGGCGCTGGCCTGCTTGTGGCTGGCGCCATAGTCTCGCTTGCGGCCTTCACCACCTACCCTCAGTACCTGTTCGGTGGCGACTTTGTGCACCCTCTGCTTCTGATCAAGGACATCTCGCTTGGAGGCAGCATATTTGAATGGAATAGCTCGGCTGCCCTCTACGCCTTCCCAGACTGGCTGTGGTCCGCCCCAATATTTCTACCCATGTCGCCGACCCACGCTGTGCTTCTTTCGTCTTTTCTGCTGTTTTTGACAGTCACCTTTGCCGGCGGCTTGCTTGCTAAGCAGGTCAGCACCCGACCGATCTCGCTGACCGCAGGCGTAATCGCATACACGTCTGTCCTCATCATGACGATCTGGTTTGCTGGCCACTCGATCCTCGATTGGCTCTACGCTTACTCCGGCTCCGTATATATCCATACTGGCGCCGCCGCCATGGCGTTGGCCTGCGGGTCCCTTTATCTCACTTGGTGTTGGAAGGGCGGGATATGGCGAGGCGTCACCCTCGTCATCTTGGCGCTGTTGACGACTTATTCTGACCCGTTGTTCTTCATTTGGCTCTGCGCGCCTTGCCTAGTAGCGTCGGCTATCTTTTTCATAAGATTTCGTGAGTGGCGGGTAGCGGCTAAAGGGGCCCTAGTTTTTGCTGTTGGCTTAATCGCTCTCTTGCTGGAGGCGAATAAACCTTTCCCGAGCGCAGGGCGCGCTGGGCTTATAGGAACGCGTGACGAATCTCTTGCCCGTACGTTGTCCTTCGTGGCGGACGGGCTTTACGCGGCTGATCCAATATTACTGATCCTAGCCGCCGCAGTCCTAGGTTCAATCATTCTTGCCGCTAGCCTTACCTTTAAACGGCATGTCGAACACGGCCGCCTTTTGACAACCTGTCTTCTCGCATCAATGGCTGGCGCCATTGTCCTTGCGCCTATAGCTCTGGCCCTCATTCAAGATATATCCTCTCTCCGTTACATGATTGGGATTATCCCCCTACTCCCGGCGCTGCTGATTAACCTGACACCCAGGCTGCCGTGGACCGCCGCGGCGTTGCCCGCCGCAGCTGTCGTCGCTTTGGCCATCCCTACTACTTTAAATTTACCGCAGCGCATCCATCACGCCTCGCTCGATCCACTGATCGATTGCTTGCTGGATCGGGGCCTCACTGACGGCATGGCAGGATACGCACACGCCAAGCCGCTAATACTACTCTCAGATGGCGCGATTCATGTTGAGCAGGTTGGCATTCACGCTCCGACAAATTTTAGCACGCGGCTTAGGCGCGAGAGGCTGGATGGCGGGCGCTTTTCGCCGGATTTCCTGATCTTGGCCAGCGACGTAACAGAGGAATACGCAATAGCCAACTTTGGCCAACCCGAAGAGACGGTCAACTGCCATGAAAGCCTCGTTTGGGTTTATGGTGACGAGGGCATCGAGAGCCCGATTCTCGGTCAACGTTAGGCAATCCGCGGGCGTCTTCGCAAGAAGGTAAGCCTGACAGTACTAGGAAGCGCTTGCAGCGCGCGCCTCCCATGTACCCACCGTGCCAGATGTAAGGGTCGCGATGATCTTACTCATGGTAGGTATACGCCTCCCATATAAACGACCACGCGGATGTAGGCGTGGCATTACATGCCACCGTGAAGGTGGTTGAGTTTAGGTCGGTCACAAAATACCGAACCTGCGGATCGCTCAACGGCATGATGAACGCCGCAACAGGCGTCTTGGCAAGGCCGTGCGTAACAATAACTGACCCGCCCGTGGGCATTGTCCCGGTGCCACTTGCCCTGGTTTTATAGCCCTGCGTGTTCCTGATCTTGGCCGTGCCGCCGCTATCATCCTGGATGGGCGTAGCGAAGGGTGAGACATCGACATTGTCAACGAAGACATCGCAGCCAACGCCGATCTGGATGCCAATCTTGGGATTGTTGGGTCCGTAACCATAGTTGACGCCCATGTCGACATTCTCGACAACGCCGGTAGCGCCCGCATCGAACTTGATCGCAGGAATGCCGGACGTGTTAGATGCGTTTGTATCCGCGATCACGCCGCCTTGGATGGTTGTGCGCCTCGACCCAGCGGTAGCCGAAAGGGCTGAGCGGTTACTGAAGGTCCATTGGCAGGCGACAAGGTCCGTGGCATCGGTATCTTCAAGATATACATCCTGGTTTACACCATCAAAAGATGAGAACCAGCACCCTAGAAACTGCGTGCCCACAGGATAGGTTAGAGCAGCCGACGCGACTTTCGCACTGTCGAAGTGGCAGGCTGTAAACTTTGTAGATAGTGAGCGTCCCGCGTCGTTTGCGGCAGTCCCGCTAATAATCAAAGGGTAATCACCGCCAGACGCTTCGATATGAGAGAACTTAGACGCATGGCAACACTGCTGTAGCCGGATCGCGCCGTCTTGGTGGCCATTGACCAGTGTTGTAATCTCGGCCGTTGCCCCTGAGCTATCGCCGGTGATAACGGTCCCGACCGGTGCTGCTGTTGTTGTTGTGATGATCTTGTAGTTCGTACCATCCGTGAAGATGCCGTTGCCCGTGCCGCCGGGAAAACTGAAAGTCTCACCACTTTCGAAGGTCCCAGTGATGTCCGTTAGCGTCACCCAGGATGAGTTGGCTGCGAAAATGCCTTGGCTACCCTGCGTCTCGTTGACGTTCTCTACATAGACGCAAGATTTTCGGGTGTCGTAAAAGTCGCAGTCCTGAAATTTCCCATCGGCGGCGTCTACGTCGAACCCTCCATAGCACCCATCTGTTTTCACAAACTGCGCGGTCCACCGACGAGCCCCCCAGAGCACCGCATAGCCCGCCGTCGGCGCAATAAGATTATTAGCCCGATCGAAGCCAATATGCTCTATGTGGCCACCAGCCCCATTGTCATCGGTGAACTCAAACCCCCGCGTTGCCGTCCCTGAAAAGCGAAGGACGCTTTGCTCGCGGTTCTTGCCACGAACAGTCGGATTATTGGCAAGTTGGATATATTCCGATCCGTCTGACGTGAGAAAGTCGCGAGGCCAATGTAGCACACCACCCTGAAGCACGCTTGCCGCCCATTTCTGGAGCTCTGGTAGCGCGTTAGAAGTGGCGCCCAGCTTATCCCCGGCGAACCATCCTACATGAGCCTCATCGAGCCCGACCACCGACCCGGTACCCGCTCCATCGAAATAAAACCGTTGCTTCTTCGGAGCGTGTATCTCGGGCTGGGCACCGCTGAAATCCACGGTCACGCCGTCCGCGATCAGGAACTTAGTCCCTGACGAAAAACGCAGCGTTTTGGTGGGGGTGTAGTCGGTGCCGATGTAGTAGGTAGCGTTTTTGAGACGAATGACCTCTTCTGCCGAACCCTCAAGTGTTACAAGAGCCGCGACATCATCTGTGACGCCATCTGCCGCCAATACCTTGGCAAATGATCCAGCAAATGCAACAGCGTCGGCGACACTCGCGGCAGCCGCTTCCGCGCGGTCAGCATCGGAATTCGCATCACTCGCACTCTGAGCCGCAGCGTCCAGGCTTTTGAGGCTCGCCAATCCGCCTTCATTCGTGAACAGCATGCGGCCACGAAACCGACCAGAGGCAAACTCGCTACCTTCGTAATCGTAAGCCGGGATTGCCGCTTCGCCATTGATCGCAATGGTCACATTGCCGGTGTTCTCGTCGCCGTCCGGGATATCGAGGAAAAACCCAACGGCTGAATACGGGTTCACCCCATCATCGGTGGTCGCCTCGATGGCATTGACCGTGCCGCCCGTAATGGTCAGTCGGGAGAGATTGTAGCGCTGCAAGTCTGCGCCTTTCACCCAAGCCGATGCCTGACGGTAATAGTCCCCGTTGTTGGTCGGGTCTGGATCGTTCAGCACCCGCCCGCCATAGTTCTCATCGGCAGGCGTAACCGCATTGAGTTCGGCCAGCGTTGCCTTGACGATGACGCCAACACCCGTGATCGTGACATCAGAACCCGTGGAAAAGAAGATCTGCGAGAACGTGACTTCCGAAGTCCCGAACACCACGGGATTGGCCGTATTCACGATCCATTCTGACGTGGCGTAGGTAATGCCATCCGTCACAACAATGCGTGTACCTTTGCGCACGTCACGGTTGGACGAAAAA